>JABAOD010008622.1_pt3 | contig 17478 bp, 17 predicted proteins | sample 7062151 | NCBI WGS metagenome assembly JABAOD01 (sample SAMN14538626, study PRJNA623070) | marine sediment metagenome | biome: marine biome [ENVO:00000428]; feature: marine pelagic biome [ENVO:01000023]; material: deep marine sediment [ENVO:00002113] | place: India: Gulf of Khambhat ... | reverse complement strand
GAACCGTCGTTCGGCCATCATTTCCGATCCTGAAGCGGGGCAGCGGTTACTAGGGCTCCTCGACCTGGCGCTGAGGCGCTCGGATAGTGGTCTATCTGACTTTCTTTCGAGCGCCACGGCGCCGCTGGGGCTTCGGTCGGCGCTCTGGCTCTGGGCCGATGGCGCCGCGGAGCTGCTCGCCGCGGCCCCGAGCGAGGTGCTCGACGTGGCCGCTGTGGGGCCCCGGATCGCCGAGTGGGCGGCGGAGCTCCAAAGCCCAGTGCTCCACCAGGGCAAGCTCGAGGGCCCGGCGCTGGCAGAGGGCAGCCGTTCGCAGCTGATCTGGCCGTTCGAGCTGGAGGGGACGGAGCGGGCGATCTGGATGGTGGAGTCGGACGAGGAAATGCTCCCCGAGCTGGATCTTACGGCCCGGCTTATCCACGTAGCGGTGATGCTGCTGCGGGCGAGCCGGCGGCAGGGTGAGCATGAGTCGTTGCTTCAGGATTTGCGATCGGCCCAGGAGCTGATGGGGCATATCGTCGATGCGTTGCCGCTGGGTCTTTATGTGGTGGACAAGGATTTCCGGATCGTGGCCTGGAACCGCAAGCGGGAGACGGGCACACAGGGTGTGGCGCGTGAGGACGCGATCGGCAAGTCGGTGTTCGAGGTTCTTTACCGGCAGCCGAAGGAACGCATCAGCTCGGAGCTGAAAGAGGTCTTTGCGACGGACGAGATCCGCAGGTACGAGGTCGAGTCGACCGCTTCAGGGGAGCGTCGTTACTACCGGCTGACCAAAGTCCCGATGCATGTATCGGGACCGGGCGACCCCAGTCATGTGATCACGGTCGGCGAGGACATCACCGAGCAGAAGCGCATCGCCGAGCGGATCTCTCACGCGGAGAAGCTGGCCGCGCTCGGTCAAATGGCGGCCGGTGTCATGCACGAGATCAACAACCCGCTGGCGACGATCACCGCCTGCGTCGAGGCCGTTCGTGAGGGCGTACGGGAAAGCTCGGAACAGGCCGAGCTGCTCTCGATCGTCGAGACCGAGGTCGACCGCTGCAAGCGAATCGCTCGCGACCTGCTGGCGTTCAGCCGGCCACCGCCGAGCGAGAAGGGCCCGGTCGACATCCAGGAAACGGTCGAGGAGACGCTGAAGCTATTGAGCCATCACGACCGCTTCAAGAAGATCAAGGTTCGGCGGGAGTACGTGTTCGATCTGCCCCTCGTCTGGGCGAACTCGGAGCGGCTGGTTCAGGTCTTCGTCGCTCTGGCGCTGAACGCGCTGGACGCGATGGAGGACGACGGTGAGCTTCGAGTGCGCAGCGAGGTTCTGCCGGAAGAGGGCGCACTCGGCATCTCGTTCATCGACACCGGCTGCGGGATTCCGAAGTCCGAGCTTCCGAAGATCTTCGAGCCTTTTTACACATCCAAGCTTCCCGGCAAAGGCACCGGTCTGGGTCTGTCGATCTGTTACGGCATCATCCAGGAGCACGGCGGGCGAATCGAGGTCGATTCCACGATCGGTGTCGGCAGCAATTTCCGGATTGTCCTTCCGGTATACCAGCTGGAGAAGACCGAACTCGGCGAACCATCCGAGACAAGCGAACCGGAGTGATCAGGCGTGGCTGATACGGCAATCAAGGTGTTGCTAGCGGAGGACGAGCAGAATCTGTCACGGATTCTGGAGACGCAGCTCCGCAAGCGCGGCTTCGACGTCCAGGTTGCGGCGGACGGCCGTGCCGCCGTCGAATCGTTGAAAGCTCAGGAATTTGACGTGGCGCTCGTCGATCTGGTGATGCCAGAGCTGGACGGGATCGGGGTCCTGCGCGAGGCCATGGACCTCGACGCGCCCCCGGAGGTCGTCATCGTCACCGGCAACGGAACGGTCGAAACGGCGATCGCGGCGATGAAGCTCGGCGCCTACGACTACCTCACGAAGCCGTGCCGCGTCGCCGAGCTCGACATCGTGGTCCGGCGTGCGCACGAAAAGCGCCGCCTCGCCCTGGAGAACTTGCGCCTCCAGACACGACTGTCGCGCCGGGAAGAGTTCCCAGAGATCGTCACGGCGAGCCCCGCGATGGAGGCGGTGCTCGAACTGGCAGGAAAGGTCGCTGGCTCCGACAGCGCGGTGCTCATATGTGGCGAGAGTGGTACCGGCAAAGAGCTCGTGGCTCGCGCCGTCCATCGTCTCTCACCACGCTCCGACGGTCCGCTGACCGACATCAATTGCGCCGCCATCCAGGAGAACCTGCTCGAATCCGAGCTGTTCGGCCACGAGCGCGGCGCCTTCACCGGCGCGATGACCCGCAAGCTGGGCCTGTTCGAGCTGGCCGACGGTGGGACCCTCTTCATGGACGAGATCGCGGAATTGGCTCCGCGGCTGCAGTCCAAGCTTCTCCGTGCCCTCGAGAACGGTGAATTCTTCCGGGTCGGCGGCACTCAAAAGGTCAGCACCAACATCCGCCTGTTGGCGGCGACCAACCGCGACATCGAAAAGGAGGTCTCAGAGGGCAACTTCCGCGAAGACCTGTATTACCGGATCAACACGCTGACCATCGTCATCCCGCCGCTGCGTGAGCGACCCGAGGACATACCCGTGCTGGCCCGCCACTTCCTCAAGCAGAACGCCACGGGCGATCCTCCCGTCCTCACCGATGAGATGCTCCAGCTTCTATCCCAGTACAGCTGGCCTGGAAACGTGCGCGAGCTGAGAAACGTGATGGAGCGCCTCGCGATCCTCAGAGCCGGCGAGGAGATCCAGCGTCAGGACCTGCCGCGCGACTTGACGGTGGGGCGCCGATCCGAGGGCTCGGGGGCACCTTTCGTCGGCCAGGCGGTGTCGCTGGAAGAGATGGAGAAGGCCCACATCGAGGCCGTCCTCCGGCGCGAAGACTGGCACCAGGGAAAGGCGGCGGAGACCCTGGGAATATCTCCCAAGACGTTGTACAGGAAGATCCGAACCTACGGGCTGGAACGGCCCAGATAAGTGGAACCGGCCGCGCGGCGGCCCGTTCGCGCGGTTATGCCTCTTCCGCCGTCTCGCTGAGAACCGACACTTCGTTATCCATGACCTGAACGAAGCCGCCGGATACGCGGAAGCGCAGCGAGCCCCTCTCTGTCTCGACGCGGAGAGCCCCTTCCCCCAGCAGCGCCATTAGCGGCGCGTGGTCGTGCAGGATCCCGATCTCTCCATCGTAGGCCGGCACCACGACGAAAAGCGCCTTCCCCTCGAACAGCGTCCGTTCGGGTGAGATCACCGACAGGTTGAACGATCGACCGCTACCGAGCACGGATCTACTCCTGCAGCTTCTTCGCCTGCTCGACGGCTTCGCCGATGTCGCCGACCATGTAGAACGCCTGCTCCGGCAACTCATCGAACTCGCCGTTCACCACCCGCTCGAACGATTCGATGGTGTCTTCGAGCTTGACGTAGCGGCCCTCGAGCCCGGTGAACTGCTCGGCCACGAAGAACGGCTGGGACAGGAAGCGCTGGATGCGGCGCGCGCGGTTCACGATGATCTTGTCTTCTTCGGACAGCTCGTCCATGCCGAGGATCGCGATGATGTCCTGCAGGTCCTTGTAGCGCTGCAAGATCTCCTGCACCCGCGTCGCCACTTGATAATGGCGATCGCCCACGTACTGGGGATCGAGAATCCGGCTCGTGGAGTCGAGCGGGTCCACGGCCGGGTAGATGCCCAGCTCCACGATGCGCCGCGATAGGACGGTCGTCGCGTCCAGGTGCGCGAAGGTCGTCGCCGGGGCCGGGTCGGTCAGGTCGTCGGCCGGCACGTAGATCGCCTGCACCGAGGTGATCGAGCCCTTGCGCGTCGAGGTGATCCGCTCCTGCAGCTCCCCCATGTCCGTCCCCAGCGTCGGCTGATAGCCCACCGCGGAGGGCATGCGACCCAGCAGCGCCGACACCTCGGTGCCCGCCTGCACGAACCGGAAGATGTTGTCGATGAAGAGGAGCACGTCCTGCTTCTCGACGTCACGGAAGTACTCCGCGACCGTCAGGCCCGTCAGCCCCACCCGCAAGCGGGCGCCCGGCGGCTCGTTCATCTGTCCGTAGATTAGGGCGGCGCTGCTCTTCTCCGGGTCACCCGGTGTGATCACGCCGGCCTCGCTCATCTCCAACCAGAGGTCGTTGCCTTCGCGCGTCCGCTCTCCCACCCCGCAGAACACCGATCGGCCGCCGTGCTCCATGGCGATGTTGTTGATCAGCTCCATGATGATCACGGTCTTGCCCACCCCGGCGCCGCCGAACAGACCCGTCTTTCCGCCTTTCACGTAGGGCGCGATCAGATCGACGACCTTGATCCCCGTCTCGAAGATCTCCGTCGTCGGCGTCAGGTTCTCCAGCTGCACCGGCGGACGGTGGATGGGCCAGCGCTCCTCTACCTCGATCGGACCCTGCTCGTCCACGGGCTCGCCCAGCACGTTCAGGATCCGGCCCAGCGGCGCCTTCCCCACCGGCGTGGTGATCGGCCCCCCGGTGTCGATCGCCTTCATCCCGCGAACGATCCCGTCCGTCGAGTCCATGGCCACGGTGCGCACCTGACTTCGTCCGATGTGCTGCTGAACCTCGCACACCACGTCGATGGCCGGCGCCTCTCCATTGCCGCCGCCCTGGATGCGGACCGCCGAGTAGATCTCGGGCAAAGCCTCCGGCTCGAATTCGACGTCCACGACGGGCCCGATGACCTGAACGACCTTACCGATGTTATCTGCCATTGCTCCCTGCTTGCTCGTTTGGGGGTCGCACGCGCCGACCCAATCCCTCTCCAATCACCCCTTGAGCGCTTCCGCGCCCCCGGTGATCTCGGTCAGTTCCTGCGTGATCTGAGACTGACGCGCTTTGTTGTACTCGCGAGTCAGCGTCTTGACGAGATCATCGGCGTTGTCGGTGGCGTTCTTCATCGCCGTTCTTCGCGCGCCCTGCTCCGCCGCCGCGTTCTCCACCAACGCGCGGTACATCGCGTTCCTCACGTAAAGCGGCAAGACGAAGGTCAGAATCTCCTCGGCCGACGGTTCGAACAGATAGTTCAGCACCCGCTTTGCGCCCGGTTCGCCCTCCGCCGACTCCACGGGAAGCACGCGCATGAGGACGGGCGGCGTGGAGAGGGCGCTCTTGAACTGCGCGTAGACGACGTCGATCGCATCCAGATCTCCCGACTCGAAACGCGGGATCAACGGATCGATGATCGAATGCGCCTCGCTCGGGCCCGGGCGATCGCCGATGTCCCGGCGGCTGGACGCCATCGCCTCCTTCCTGTAGCGGAAGAAGTTGATGCCCTTTCGCCCGATCACGTGCAACTCAACGTCCACACCGTCAGCCCGCAGTGCCTCCAGTGTCTCGCGGGCCTTGCGGATCAGGTTCACGTTGAAGGCGCCCGCGAGCCCCCGGTTGCTGGTGAGCAGCACCAGTGCCGACCGGCGCACCCGCTCCGGCTGCCGGAGTATCGGATACCGCTCGGCCAGGTGAGGCGCGAACAGACCCGAGATCACCTCCGCCAGTTTGGCCGCGTACGGCCGCGCGGCGACCACACGCTCCTGGGCGCGCCGAAGCTTGGACGCCGCGACCATCTCCATGGTGTGGGTGATCTGGCGCGTGTTCTGGATCGAGCGGATCCGCCTTCGGATATCCCGGGCTTTCTGCATCGCGCCCTACTTCGAGGCGGCAGCCGGCTCGGCCGCCGACGCCTTCGCTCGTTTCGCCTGACGCCGTCCTGCCCCGAACACCTCCTTGAACTCCTTGATCGCCGCCACCAGCCGCTTCTCGAGCTCGTCGTCCAACGTCCCCTTCTCTCGGACCTCGGCTCCGAGCTCAGGGTGGCTCGCCTTCACATAGGCGTAGAAATCCGCCTCCCACGCCTTGATGTCCGACACCTCCACGTCGTCGAGGTATCCGTTGGTGCCCGCGTAGATGACCATCACCTGGCTCTCCACCGGCAGCGGCTGGTACTGACCCTGCTTCAACACCTCGACCATGCGCTCGCCGCGGGCCAGCTGCCGCTGCGTCGCCGCGTCCAGCTCGGCCGCGAACTGCGCGAAGGCCTCGAGCTCCCGGTACTGCGCCAGGTCGAGCCGCAGACGGCCCGCCACCCGGCGCATCGCCTTGAGCTGCGCCGAGCCGCCCACCCGCGAGACCGAGATCCCCACGTTCATCGCCGGGCGGACGCCGGCGTAGAACAGATCGGCCTCCAGGTAGATCTGACCGTCGGTGATCGAGATCACGTTGGTCGGGATGTAGGCCGACACGTCGCCCGCCTGGGTCTCGATGATCGGCAGCGCCGTGAGCGAGCCGCCCGGCTTCTCGATCTCGGGGTGACCGGTGATGATTTCCGCGTCTTCCGTGACCTTCGCCGCACGCTCCAACAGCCGCGAGTGCAGGTAGAAGACGTCGCCCGGGTACGCCTCGCGCCCCGGCGGCCGGCGGAGCACGAGCGAAAGCTGCCGGTACGCCTGCGCCTGCTTCGACAGGTCGTCGTACACGCACAGCGTGTGACGGCCCTCCTTGTACATGAAGTACTCGGCCATCGTGCAACCGCAGTACGGGGCGATATACTGCAGCGTCGCGGGATCGCTGGCGTTGGCGGCCACCACGATCGAGTGGCCCATCGCGCCCTCTTCCTCCAACCGATTGACCAGCTGCGCGATCGTGGACGCCTTTTGGCCGATGCCGACGTAGACGCAGACCACGTCACCGCCGCGCTGATTGATGATCGTGTCCACGGCAATCGCCGTCTTGCCGGTCCGCCGGTCTCCGATGATCAGCTCGCGCTGGCCGCGTCCGATCGGCGTCATCGAGTCGATCGCCTTCAACCCCGTCTGCAGCGGCTCCTTCACCGGCCGGCGATAGACGATTCCCGGCGCCTTTCGCTCCACCTTCATCCGCCGTTTGCACTCGATCGGCCCCTTACCATCGAGCGGTTCGCCCAGCGGATTCACCACCCGACCCAGCAGCTCCGGTCCCACCGGAACCGACAGCACCTCGCCGGTGCGCCGCACCGTGTCGCCCTCTTTCAGGTGCAGGTAGTCGCCCAGCACGACGGCGCCGATGTTGTCTTCCTCGAGATTGAGCGCCAGGGCGATGACCATCTCTCCCGTCTCACGAGACTCGATCTCGAGCATCTCGTTCGCCATGGCCGAGCGAAGCCCCCAGATGCGCGCCACCCCATCACTGACCTCCAGCACCTCGCCGATCTCTTCGGCGTGGAGCTCCTCCTCGTAGCGTTCGATCTGCTGGATCAACGCCTTCTTGATTTCGCTCGCCCGGAGCTGTGTCTGCGTGCTAGCCATTAAACCCTCATGGATTGAGCTGTGCGCCCTGTATCACCCGTCGCTGGGCCGAGCCGTTCGCCTCTCACTCCGCGATCTGCGTCGTGAGAAGCTTGCGGCGCAGCACATGCAATCGATGTCTAACCGAACCGTCCATGATCCGGTCGCCGACCCGGATCACCACACCACCCACGAGCTTGGGGTCGATTCGATAGCTCGGCAGGACCTCGCGCTGGAAGAGCCGCTCAAGGTGGTCTTTCAGCCTTTCCTCGAGCTCTGAATCCGGCGCCTGCGCCACGGTCACTTGGACCCGGAGGCGATCGAAATGCTCGTTCACCAACTCGGCGAACTCGTCGGCGATCTGCGGCAGCAGCCGCTGTCGTCCCTTGTCGATGACGATCAGCAGAAACCTGAGCAGGCGCTCGGCGACGATCCCCTCGTACACTTCGCGCAACACCCGCTTCTTCGCCGCCGCATCGATGCGTGGCGTCTCGAGGAAGTGTCGGAAGTCCGCTTCTTCCTCGAAGGTGCGAGCCATGTCGTCGAACTGGGCAGCGTAGAGTTCGACTTCACCTTCCTCCACCGCCAGCTCGAGCAGCGCCTCGGCATAGTTGCGGGCGACGGTCGCCGCTTGCATCAGAGGCTCTCGACGCCGCCGCTCTCCGCGGTCAGCTTCTCCAGGTACTCTTCCACCAGCCGCCGGTTCTCATCCGAGTCGACGCTGCGCTGCAGCACCTGCCCCGCCGCGGCGATGGAGAGGTCCACCGCCTCGCGCCGCAGCGTCTCCAGCGCCTGGTCACGCTCGTGCTGGATCTCCTCGCGCGCGCTCGCGACGATCTGGTCCTTCTGCTTCCGCGCCTCCTCCATCATGTCGGTGCGAAGCCGCTCCGACGCCCGCCGGCTGTCGGCCAGTATCTGCTGCGCCTGATCGCGCGCCGCGTCCAGCAACGCCCGCTGCTCCTCCAGCAGTCGGCCCGCCTGTTCGCGTTCCCGGGCCGCATTGTCGAGCGTCTCCTGGATGCGCCGCTCGCGCGCTTCGAGGGCGCCGAGGATCGGCCCCCAGGCCCACTTGCGCAGGACGAGCAGCAGCAGGATGAAGATGACCCAGGTCCAGACGATCAGACCGGGGTTGATGGCGAACAGACCGCCTCCACCACCCTCCTCTTCGGCGAGGAGCGGGCCGGCCCAGGCCAGGGTCAGGGCCATAGCCGACAGCGTCCGCCTCAGATGCCGGGCGGCCCGGCCCGGACGTCGCCGTCGCATGGGACTCTCGCGCATGCGGCCTCCGTCGCGTACCGGGTTACCCCTTGAGCAGCGCGATCACCAGGGCGAACAGCGCAACCCCTTCGATCAGCGCCGCCGTGATGATCATCGCCGTCTGAATGGCACCCGCGGCTTCCGGCTGCCGGGCGATGCTCTCGGTGGCCGAGCCGCCGATGCGACCGATGCCGATCGCGGCGCCGATCACCGCGAGGCCGGCGCCGATGGTCGCGCCCAAGGTGCCATATAGACTCTTGGCGGCTTCAGCCTCTATCCCCGGAGTAACGGCCTGAATCGCGCTATACAGAGCATCCAGCATGGGTCCCTCCCCTTAAGGAGTCTTCGGTCTCGTTCCGAAAACCGATCACATTAGTGCGGGTGTCTCACCAATCCGATGAACACCGAGGTCAGCATGGCAAAAATGTACGCCTGCAGCAGGGCGATGAAGATCTCCATCAGCATGATCGCCACCGCCATGAGAACGGGCGCCGGCCAGACGGCGTACTTGATCGCGCCGCCGCCAGCGCCCGCCATGAAGATCAACCCGATCAGCGAGAGGATCACCAGGTGGCCGGCCGTCATGTTCGCGAAGAGACGAATGGCCAGCGCAAAGATGCGGGCCAGCTTCGCAATCGCCTCCACCGGGGTCATGATGAGCGCCATCGGGATCTTGCCGTACCAGGGCAAGCCCTCAGGCACGTAGACGATCGTCTTCAGATAAGCCTGCGGGCCCAGGTGCAGCGCGCCGCCCACCTCGATGGCGATGAGCGACAGAACGGCCAGCGCCGCCGTCACCATGATGTTCCCGGTCGCCGTCGCGCCGAACGGCACCAGACCCAGAAGGTTCATGTAGAGGATAAAGAAGAACAGCGTCAGCACGAATGGGACGTATCGCTCGCCGCCCTTCCCGATGTTCCGCAGGGCGACCTCGTCCCGGAGGTAGATCACGAACGCTTCGATGACGTTGGCCAGTCCGCGTGGCGCTTGCGCGGCCCGTGCCCCATGGGTGCGGCGAGCCGTCCAGATCAGCGTCAGTGCGACCAGCGTCGCGGCGATCGCCAAATAGACGACGTGCTTCGTGGGCGAAAGGTCGATCGTGAGCGCGCCGATGTGGAGCGGTGGAAAGCGGGGCAGGTCGAACTCGACACCGAACAACGGCAGGATGAAGTGGTGCGCGTCCGCGACCTCCTCCATCATGTGGCTGTTCCACGTGGCCGCTACGTCCTGCTCCCCCGCGCCCCCGTGGGCCTGGGCAAGCAGAGCCCAAACCAAGCCTCCGATACGTATCATCGATCTCCGAACTGGTGGCGAAAGACGATGGGCTCGAGCAGCAACAGGCCGAACAGTGCCGCGACCATGGCCAGCAGCGTCGGTTCAGCGGGCAGTCCCCAAACGCCGCCCAGCGTGAGCCAGGCCAGCGCACCGAGGGCCCCCAACCTCAGCAGGGTTCCGGCCGTCCAGCCCGCGATCACGAGCTTGGGGCGGCGGTGTGTCGCTGCGAGGAGGATGGCGAACGCGATGGCTTGGACGAGCCAGGCGACAGCCAGCCCGATCCAGACGGCGGCCCGCACCCCGGGATCCATCCACAGGCCCACCGCCAGCGCGGTCAGCCCAACCAGGGCGCCCGCGGCCACCGCATAGATCACCCACTTCTTCACGTCAGATCGGTCGAAGTCTTTCGGTTCGGCTCCGAGCCCTCGTCGTCTTCGTCCTTCTTGGCCCGGTCAGACTTCTGGAGTTCCATGGCGTGGCGGTAGAGGTTGTAGAAGCCCGCCGCGCCTCCAAGGAACGCTCCCGCCAGCGTAAACGCCGGCGTCGACCCGATGTGCCCGTCGAGCAGATACCCGAGCCAAGCGAAAAAAAGGGTGCTGAGCCCAAAGCCAGCACCTAAGCCGAGGTAAGCGCCGATTCGCGCTCGGTCGTATTCCGGCTGCTTCATTTCGGCCGCCTGCAACCTTCCCGGCTGGTTCTCGGCGCGGAAGATATCCGGCTATAATACAGAGCGCAAGCCGCCCTTGACGCCCGTTTTCTTGTTGGTCTACCTTTGTTTTCGTGGACATCGACAGACCTCTTGAACGGCGGCTCTGGGCCCCTGCCCGCCGCAGGCTCGGCCGACCGCGGGGTGGATCTATCCCCTTTCGCTTCCTCTCCAGCCGGTGAGCTCGGATACAACCTCTGCGGGTGTACCACCCGCTAGCACACTCTTGGAGTCCGTATCTTGACCCGAGACGAACCCACCCGCTCCCCTACCCGCGAGTCCGAATCGGCGAGCGACCCCGAACCGGCACAACGCGACATCGAGTTGCTTGAGCGCCTCGCGAAGGCGCGAACCCATGTGGAGGCCGAGATCGGCAAGCAGGTCGTGGGGCAGAAGGAGATCATCGAGAACCTGCTGATCGCCGTGCTCGCCGGCGGTCACGCCTTGCTGGTCGGCGTGCCGGGCCTGGCCAAGACGTTGCTGGTGTCGAGCCTGGCTCGCTCGCTGCACCTCAAGTTCAGCCGCATCCAGTTCACGCCCGACCTCATGCCTTCGGACATCACGGGCACCGAGATCATCGAGGAGAACGTCTCCACGGGCCGGCGGATGTTTCGCTTCGTCCGCGGGCCGATCTTCGCCAACGTGGTGCTGGCCGACGAGATCAACCGGACGCCGCCCAAGACCCAGGCCGCCCTGCTGCAGGCGATGCAGGAGATGGAGGTCACCGCGGGCGGCGAAACCTATCGCCTCGAACGGCCGTTCTTCGTGCTGGCCACCCAGAACCCGATCGAGCAGGAAGGCACCTATCCGCTGCCCGAGGCCCAGCTCGACCGCTTCATGCTCGAGGCGCGAATCACCTATCCCTCGCTTGCCGAAGAGGAGGAGGTGGCCAGTCGAACGACCACGGACCAGGTGGAGCAGGTCCAGCCGGTGATGACGGCGACGGAGATACTCGAGTTCCAGGGGCTGGTACGCCGGGTGCCGGTCGCGCCGAGCTTGATCCGCCTCGCCGTACGCCTCAGCCGGGCCAGCCGGCCGGAGGCGGACGAGGCGCCCGACTTCATCCGGCGCTGGGTCAATTGGGGGGTGGGACCCAGGGCGACACAGCACCTCGTACTCGCCGCCAAGGCCCGCGCCGCGCTGGACGGTCGCGCGATGCCGCATTTCGATGACGTCCACGCCGTGGCCTTGCCAGTGCTCCGTCACCGTCTGGTCACCAACTTCGAGGCCGAGGCGGATGGGCAGACGACCGAGGACATCCTCCGGCGGCTGTTGGAACTCAGTCAGGAGTGGCTGTAAGCGATGGCGTCGGCAACACCAACCGAAGACCCTCCAAGTCGCCGCGTTCACCCCTTCAGGTGGCGGGGACGATGATCGGCTCCATCGTCTCGCTGATTCTAGGCGCTCTGGCCGTCCTGGCGGCGGCGGCGGCAGAAGCCGCGGCGTTTGCCCATTCCTATGAGGACGTCGAGGCGCAGGCGAAACGGCGGCGGCGTGGCGCCCGGTCGCTGGCGACCCTCCGCGCCCGCCCGGCGGCTCTCCTCACCGCGCTCTGGACGCTCCGAGTGAGTGGCGCGGTGCTGGCCGCCCTCGCCGGTTGGGGTCTGGCGGCTGCGCTGGGTGGGCGGCTAGCGGTCCGGATCCTAGCGGTCGCACTCGCCGTGATCTTTGTCGTGCTGGCCGAGTTCGCGGGGAAGTTGCTGGGACAGCGTCACCCCGAGCCCCTGAGTTTGGGACTCGCTCCGCCCCTACGCCTGCTGTCGCATGTCTTGCTGCCGATCAGCTGGGCGGCGGAGCGGATGTGGAAGACATTCACGCCCAAGCCCGAGGAGCTGCTCCCCGGCATCCCGGATCACGAGATACGCGACATCGTCAGACCCAGCGTCGACGGCCCGGTCATCGAGGAGCACGAGCGTCGACTGATCGAGCGCGCGATGCTGCTGGATCAGATGACGGCCTACGACATCATGACGCCGCGAGTCGACATGGTCGCATGGCCGGAGACAAAAACGCTGGCCGAGATCGCGCCCGAGCTGCGAACCGCACGCTACAGCCGCGTCCCTCTGTTTCGCGATTCCATCGACCAGATCACCGGAGTCCTCTACTCGCGCGATGCCTTCCAGGCTTTGATCTCGGGTCAGCGCGATGTCGAGCTCAAGGAGCTGGCGCGGGAACCGTTCTTTGTGCCCGGTTCCATCACCCTCGACCGCCTCCTCCTCGACTTCCAGTCCCGTCGCATCCACATGGGTATCGTGATCGACGAATACGGCGGCGTGGACGGACTGGTGGCGCTCGAGGACATTCTGGAGGAGCTGGTCGGTGAGATCGTGGACGAGAGCGATATCGCGGTCGAGCCGATCATCCGCCTGAGTCGAAACGAGATCCTCGTGGACGGCGGCGCCGATCTGCGGGAGATCAACCACTTCTTCAACACCACGTTCCCCCTGCTCGAGCACCGTTCACTCAACGGGTACCTGCTCGATGTGTTGGGGCGTGTTCCCGCTCCCGGCGAAAAGATCACAGCCGAGGGTGTCGTCATCGAGGTGACCGCAGCCTCCGACACCCAGGTCCTCCGTGCGCGCCTCTCACACCCGCCGCAGCGCACCGCTCAAGCCGAAAGGCCGGCGGACTCGCCGGCCCCCGGTCCCGGCGGCGTGCCCGGCCCGACCAGCGAGCCGGACGAGCCTCCCCGCTCGACCGAGAGCGCGGCCAAGCGACCGTCCGGCAGCTAAAGACAGGGCGGCCGCCTCCTCTATAGACCGAGAATCCGCTCGGCGTACCACCCGACCATCGCGTCGCCAAAGAGGAAGACGACGCCGGCACCCAGCGCGAGGAACACGCCGAACGGGACGAGCTTCCCCGTCTTGAACCCGATCGGGCCAAAGATCACCGCACCGATCGCCGAGCCCACGAAGATCGTCAGTATCGCATGGAGCGGCCCCAGGAAGGCGCCCACCATCGCCATCATCTTGATGTCACCCCCACCCAACGCCGGCTTCTTGAAAAACCACTCGCCCACGACCGCCACACCGTACATCAAGACGAACGACGCGGCCGCACCGACCGCCGACCACAGCGGGGTCGGTGGGCCGGGCGCGAACGAGAAGGCGAGGCCGAGTACGAGGCCGCCGAGACTGAATTCATCGGGGATGATGTATTCCCGGGCGTCGGTCACCGCGATTCCCAGAAGCAAGGTCCCGAACACCGCGCCCGCCAGGGCATGCAGCAACGGTTCGAAGTAGAGGAACGACCCGACCCAGATCAGGCCCGTTCCCAATTCAACCAGCGGGTACTGTATCGAGATCCGCTCGCCGCAGCCGCGGCAGCGCCCGCGCAGGGCGAGAAAGCTGGCGACCGGGATATTCTCGTACCAACGCAGTTGACGCTCGCAAGTCGGGCAGCGCGAGCGCGGACGAAATATGGAGCCTCCGGCGGGCAGCCGGAGGATGCAAACGTTGAGAAAAGAACCGAAGGCCAGGCCCACGAGCGCGGCGTAGGCCAGGAGGATACCCCGGGGCATTCGCTCTCCTAAGGTGTGTTAGCCGGTGTCGGTCGAAGCGCTCGGGCTAGCGGACCTCTCCCCGCGCCGCCCGCTCACCCAGCAGCCGGTCGAGCAGGAGGGCGCCCGCGATCGCCACGTTCAGCGACTCCAGTCCGCCGGGAAGCGACACCGCGACGACCCGGTTGCAGTCGCGCCGCACTTCGAGGCTGGGGCCTGACGCTTCGCTACCCAGCACCAGGGCGAAGCGCTCGTCGGCAACGTGCCCGCGCGGCAGAGGTTCTCCGTCCGGGTCGGCGCACAAGATGGTGAACCCCCGATCGCGGAGCCAGGCCACCGCCTCGGGCCACGGCTCCTGAGAAACGGGCAAGCGGAACAGCGCCCCCGCCGACGCCCGGACCGCCTTCGGGTTCCACGGGTCGACGGTGCCCGGCAATGCCACGGCCCAATCCGCACCCAACGCGTACGCCGTCCGCAGCAGCGTACCCAGGTTGCCGGGGTCGGCCAGCCGGTCAAAGACGACCACGGCGGCCGGGTCGTCTGGCTCGAACTCGGCCAGGCGATGCTGGCGTTTCCGGGCCACCGCGATCACCGCTTGCGGCGAAGCCGTGTCCGCCAACCGCTCGAGCTCGTCGTCCGAGATCTTGGAGTGGACCCGGCCGCTTTCGCTTATGGCTCGGAGCAGGGCGCGCCCGCGCTCTGTCTCGCTCAGCGTCGGCGCCGTGACGAACAGCTCGACCGCGTGACGGCTCTGCAACAGCTCCTCGACCAGACGTACGCCTTCGACCAGGAACAGCTCCTCTTCCTCCCGGCGCTTGCGCCGTCCCAATCGACGGATCAGCTTCGCCTGAGCGCGGGTAACCATTCTCGATCCCCTTTACCTACGGCCGGCTTGTGTTCCGGGGCGCCACAGCGCCGCGCGTCAGGGGAAAAGTGGTCTGCGAAGCGGCGCGCCGGAAGGGAGGACTCATGGCCACCCGACCCGTGGCTCTGACGATCGCGGGAAGCGACAGCGGCGGCGGCGCCGGGATCCAGGCCGATCTGAAGACGTTCCACGCGTTCGGCGTCTTCGGCACATCGGCGATCACGGCCATCACCGCACAGAACACGGTCGGCGTCCGTGCGATCCAGAAGATCGAGCCGCGGATCGTCGCCGATCAGATCAGGGCCGTGGCCGAGGACCTCGAGCCCGCGGCCACGAAGACGGGCATGCTCGCCGACGCCCCCATCATCGAGGCGATCGCTGAAGCGCTCCGGGACGCCGGTCTCCGCAACCTGGTCGTCGACCCCGTCATGGTCGCCAAAAGCGGCGACCGGCTTCTCCAGGAAGACGCCGTGGCCGCGCTCTCCACCGTTCTGCTGCCACTGGCCGAGGTCGTCACCCCAAACTTACCGGAGGCCGCGATCCTCGCCGAGCGCCCCGTCGAGACGTTGGACGACATGAAGGCGGCTGCCGAGGTCCTGGTCGAGCGCGGGGCCAGCTCGGTGCTACTCAAGGGAGGACACCTGCGCGCCGACGAACTCGTCGACGTGTACTTCGACGGCCGCGAGTGGCGCGAGTGGCGTGAGCCACGCCTCGAGACTCGCCACACCCACGGAACCGGCTGCACCCTCTCGGCCGCGATCTGCGCGGGCCTGGCGCGGGGTCAGCCTCGCATCCACGCCGTCGAGCAAGCTCGAGGTTTTACGCGACGCGCGATCCAGTCCGCGCCCGGCCTCGGCGCGGGGCACGGACCCCTGAACCACTGGGTGCCTGTGAACGATTGACACCGGCTCGAGCCGCCCCTCGGCTCGATGTCGGCCTCGACCGCATCACCACCAGTAGTGGCCGGCGCGGATCTCCTGACGATCCAGGCGCCGGCCCTCCCGTTTCGCGTCCACCAGCTGCGGCCGCTCGAACAGCTTGACCATGATCAGTCCCGCGACGAAGCCGCCGATGTGTGCCCAGACCGCGACCCCGCTCAGAACACCGCCGCCCAGCTGACCCAAGCCCATGAACAGTTGGATCACGAACCAGTACCCCAAGACGACGTAGGCACGCATGCTGAATAGCCAGAAGGGCGGGAAGAACACGTGCACCCGCACGTTGGGATACAGCACGATGTAGGCGCCCAAGATGCCGCTGATCGCGCCCGACGCGCCCACCGTGGGAATCCCGGAAGCGCGCGCCGTGAGCACGTGAGCGGCCGCCGCCGCGACGCCCGCCAGCCCGTAGAAGGCCAGGAAACGGAAATGGCCCATCGAGTCTTCCACGTTGTTCCCGAACACCCACAGGAACATCATGTTGCTGCCCAGGTGGACCCAACCCCCGTGCATGAACATCGAGGTGACCACGGTCTCCCACCTCAGTCCCCCCAGCGGGCAAACTCGCGGGCCGCTGATCGGCTGGTTGGTCAGCTCCGCGGGTATCAGCCCGAACTCGCATACCGACCGCATCAGCACCGGCTCGGCGCCCCAACCCTGGATCAGAAACCAGGCGGCGATGTTGGCGGCGATGAGCCCGATCGTGAAAACCGGCGTCAGCTCGGCAGGATTCTCGTCTCGGTAGGGGAACATGGCGCGGCAAGCTAAGACGGTCGGCTTCCGACCGTCAACCGGGCCGTGCCACCGTCAGAGCCCGTTTTCTGCCGCTTTGGCATAGACCGGGGTTGCTGCGCCAGATTGTCGGTATTTTCAGGCGATTCTGGGCACCAGGGCTGGCACAGGGGTTGCACCTTCCCGAGGGGCAGACAGGGCCGGAGCTCGCGCGGGCCAAGACCGCCGGCGAGCCCCGTCCGCATCGTTGCTATCAACGGTTGAGAAACATCATGGCTAAAGCTAAGGGCAAAGTCATCGGCATCGATCTGGGGACCACGAACTCGGTGGTGGCGGTGATGGAGGGTGGCGACCCGGTCGTCATACCGAATCAGGAGGGTTCGCGCACCACACCATCGGTCGTCGCCTTCACAAAGGACAAAGAGCGTCTGGTGGGCCAGGTGGCCAAGCGACAGGCGATCACCAACCCCCAGCGGACCGTGTACTCGATCAAGCGGTTCATGGGCTGCACGTGTGACGAATTGAAGGTCGAGATCGGCCGGTACCCGTTCAAGGTATCGTGTGACGAAAAGAATCGGCCCTTCGTCGAGATCGACAAAGACAAGTACTCCCCACCTGAGATCTCGGCGATGGTTCTTCAGAAGATGAAGCAGACAGCGGAAGACTACCTCGGTCACCCGGTGACTCAGGCCGTAGTCACCGTTCCTGCTTACTTCAACGACTCGCAGCGACAAGCCACGAAGGATGCCGGCAAGATCGCGGGTCTCGAGGTCTTGCGGATCATCAACGAGCCGACCGCGGCGGCGCTCGCCTACGGGCTGGACAAGAAGAAGGACGAGACGATCGCGGTCTTCGACCTGGGCGGCGGCACCTTCGACATCTCGATCCTCGAGGTGGGCGAGGGCGTCTTCGAGGTGAAGTCGACCAACGGCGACACGCACCTCGG
>JABAOD010006340.1_pt3 | contig 17503 bp, 15 predicted proteins | sample 7062151 | NCBI WGS metagenome assembly JABAOD01 (sample SAMN14538626, study PRJNA623070) | marine sediment metagenome | biome: marine biome [ENVO:00000428]; feature: marine pelagic biome [ENVO:01000023]; material: deep marine sediment [ENVO:00002113] | place: India: Gulf of Khambhat ... | reverse complement strand
ATTCATCAGCCTGTTCTGGCCGTTCGCGGGCCCGTTCGTGAAGCGGGCCTTGGCGCGCCAAGGCTCGCGCGTGGGAACTTCATGAGCCTAGAGGGCAACGCGCGCACCGCCATCATTACCGGCGCCGCGCGAAACATCGGGCGTGCCACCGCCATTGCACTGGCTGAGGCGGGTTTCAGCATCGTCGCTCACGCTCGGGGGAACCGGGAGGGCGTCGAGGGAACGGCGCGGCTCGTCGAAGCGGCAGGCGGCCGGGCAGCGACCATGCTCGGCGACCTGACCGAGCCGAAGACCGCGACCAGATTGGCCTCGGCGGCACGCGAGCTCGGACCAATCGGCGTTCTGGTGAACAATGCCGCGGTGCGCCGTGCCGTACCATTCGACGAGATGACCCTGGAGGAATGGAGAACGATCCTGACGGTCAACCTCGACGCCGCGTTCCTCTGCGCCAAGGCCTGCGTCGGCGACATGGTCGCCGCGGGTTGGGGACGCATCGTCAATATCGGCGGCCTGACTGGGCATACCGGGGCCAGCGGCCGCGCCCACGTGGTAACGTCGAAAGCGGCGATCGTCGGACTGACAAAGGCGCTTGCGGCGGAATACGCCGCGGCGGGCATTACCGCCAACTGTGTCGTTCCCGGCGAAATCGAAACCGAGCGCGGCGGCGCGGCCGGCGCGCGCGGGCATCACGCGGGCAAGGGCGGACCGATGGTCGGGCGGCGCGGGACGCCGGCGGAGGTTGCGGCTGTCGTGGCCATGCTGTGCGGTCCGGAATCGGGCTATATCACGGGCCAGTCGATCCATGTCAGTGGCGGGGCCTACCTGCCGTGAGCACGCAGCAGCAGACGGCGTCGGAAGCGTTCGCCGCCTGGGCCGGGGAATTGCAGGCGGAAGATATCCCCGACTCGGCCCGCAAGGCGCTGCAACGCGAACTGCTCGACTCGGCGGGCCTGATGGTAGCGGCGCGCAAAACGGACTATGTGCAATCCGTGGTTGCAGCGAGTGATGGCGAGGGGCCGTGCACCGCCATTGGCCACGAGGGCGGATTCGATGTCACCGCTGCTGCGCTGATCAACGGCACAGCCATACACGGCGAGGATTTCGACGATACCTTCGAGGGCACGCCGGTCCATGTCGGAGCGGTCATGGTGCCGGCGCTTCTGGCCGCTGCCGAGGCGCGGCGCCTGCGCGGCGCGGCGGTTCTGGCCGGGCTGGCGGCTGGAGCCGAGCTGATCTGCCGCATGGCGCTCGTCGCACCGACGGCGATGCACCGCCAGGGGTTTCACCCGACCGCCGTGTGCGGCGCGTTCGGCGCTGCCGCCGGTATCGCCGTGGCGTTGGGCCTGCGGCCGGCGCAGATTACCTCCGCTCTCGGTATCGTCGGCAGCATGGCCTCGGGGATCATCGAATATCTGGCGGAGGGCACCTGGACCAAGCGCATGCATCCGGGCTGGGCGGCGCAAGCCGGATGGCGCGCTGCGCGGCTGGCCGAGAGCGGCTTCATCGGGCCGCGCAGCGTGTTCGAAGGGGCCCACGGCGCCTTCAAGGCCTTCGTTGTGCCCGGGATCGCCACCAATTTCGGCCATCTGCGGGAGGGGTGGGGCACGCGTTGGGAGGTCGCGAATCTAGCCTTCAAGCCGTACGCCTGCGGCACCATGGCCCAGCCGTTCATCGACTGCGCCCTGCTGCTTCGCAGACAGGTTCCGGACCTCGCGGCGATTGCGCGGATCGATGCGAAGGTCGGCGAGGGGACCGTCCATCGGCTGTGGGAGCCGAAGGCGGAAAAAGCCCGTCCGTCGACGCCTTACTCCGCCAAGTTCTCGGTGCCGTTCTGCATCGCGGTTTCGTTGGTCGACGGCGCGGCGGGGCTGTCGCAGTTCACGGACTCGCGGATTGCGGACGCGCGGCTAAGGGGCCTTGCGGAAAGGGTGCACTATGAAATCGACCCCGATAACGAGTACCCTGCCAATTACACCGGGCATCTGACGGCCGTGCTTGCCGACGGCAGCCGCATTTCGGCAGAACAGCACTGCCTGCGCGGTGGCCGACGCGACCCGCTCGATGATGCCGAGATCGAAGACAAGTTCGCTGCGAACGTCGCCTATGGCGATTGGGACACGGCCCGTGCGGCAGAACTCGCGGCGTATTGCCGTGGCCTGTTCGAGTCCCCCGACATGAGGGGATTGCGGGCATTCGCCAGATGACCAATGCAAGGATGAAGGAAAAGCATCATGCCCTATATTCCGGCGTCTGACGCGCTTTCCGGCATCAGGGTGCTGGATGTGACCCGCGTGCGCTCCGGCCCGACCGCGGTGCGCCAGCTTGCCGACTGGGGTGCCGACGTCATCAAGGTGGAGCCGCCGGAAAGCGTCGAGGCGGACGGCGCGCTGGGCGCGCCGCGGCACACGCCCGACTTCCAGAACCTTCAACGGAACAAGCGCAGTCTGACCCTGAACTTGAAGGAGCCTCAGGGCCTCGGGATCTTCCTGAAGCTCGTCGAGACCGCGGACGTCGTGGTCGAGAACTTCCGCCCCGACGTGAAGGACCGCCTCGGCATCGACTACGACGAGCTGAAGTCGATAAACCCGCGGATAATTGTGGCCAGCATTTCCGGCTTCGGCCAGACCGGGCCGTACGCCAAACGACCGGGGTTCGACCAGATCGCACAGGGGCTGGGCGGGCTGATGTCGATCACCGGCGAGCCGGGCCGTGGGCCGATGCGGGTCGGCATCCCGATCGCCGACCTGACCGCGGGTCTGTTCTGCGCCATGGGCATCCTGATTGCGCTCATCGAACGCGGCAAGTCGGGCAAGGGGCAGTGGCTGCACACCTCGCTGCTGCAATCGCAGATCTTCATGCTCGATTTCCAGGCGGCGCGCTGGCTGACCAAGGGCGAGGTGGCCGGCCAGGCCGGCAACAACCATCCGACGAGCGTGCCGACCGGCGTCTTCAAGACCGCGGACGGGGCGATCAACGTCGCCGTTGCCGGCGAGACCATCTGGGGGCGCTTCGCCGAGGCGATCGGCAGATCCGAATGGGTCGGCTCGGAGGACTACAAGGACAACCCGAGTCGCCTTCAGCGGCGCGACCAGCTGAACGCCGAGATCGAGGAAATCACGGTCACGAAGACCAGCCGTGAATGGGTCGCGATGCTGGCGGAGGCGGGCGTGCCGTGCGGCGAGATCTATTCCATCGACGAGGTCTTTGCCGATCCGCAGGTCGAGATGATCGGCATCGCGCAGGAGATCGACACGGTGCCGTTCGGCCATACGCGCCTGCTCGGCCAGCCCGTGATATTGACGCGGACGCCGAGCCGGCTGAAACAGCCGCCGCCCGAGCGCGGCCAGCACACCGGTGAAATCCTCGCGGAACTCGGGATCGGCGAAGCGGAGCTCGATGATTTGCGGGCGCGACAGATCATCTAAAGTTATGCAGGGGCAGACCGAGGAAAGGATGAGCATGGCAACCGACAAGATGATCGGGCGCAGGGCCGGTGCGATCGGCCATGTGATCTTCAACAATCCCGAGAAGCACAATGCCGTCTCGCTCGAGATGTGGGATGCCGCCGACGAAATCCTGGCGGACTTCGAATCCGACGACGAAATTCGCGTGGTCGTACTGTCCGGCGCCGGCGGCAAGGCGTTCGTCTCCGGTGCCGACATCTCGAAATTCGAGAAGGAGCGAGGAACCGAGGACGCGGTGCGGCACTACAACAGCCGGACCCGGGCCGTGTATGAACGCATCCACGCCTATCCAAAGCCGACAATCGCTATGATCAACGGCTACTGCATCGGCGGCGGCCTCAACCTTGCGGTGACCTGCGATCTGCGGTTCTGTTCGCAGAAGTCGAAATTTGCCATGCCCGCGGCGCGCCTTGCACTGGGCTATCCATACCCCGCCATCAAGCGGCTGATCGATGTCGTCGGCCAGGGGGCGGCCAAGGACCTGATGTACAGCGCGCGGCGCATCGATGCCGCCGACGCGCTGCGCATCGGACTCGTGCAGCAGGTCGTCGCTGAAGCCGAACTGGAGGGATTCGTCGCCGAATACGCGGGGAGGATTGCGGGCAATGCGCCGTTGACCGTGCGCACGATGAAGTTCATCGCCGGTGAGGTGTTCAAAGATCCGGGCGACCGCGACCTCGCACTCTGCGACCGGCGCGTCGCCGAATGTTTCGCCAGCGAGGATTACAAGGAGGGCGCCAGGGCTTTCATGGAAAAGCGCGATCCGCAGTTCAAGGGCCGCTAGGCGCGCTTCCGCCGTCGCTCGCTCTCATTGCCCGACATGGTAGCGTGCATCTGTTGCGATCGTTCCGCCTCGACTGCGGCCAGGAGCCGTTGCTTGGCCGCCAGCACATGGCTCTTCATGCTCACGCCAGCGGCGATCGGATCGCGTTCCGCAATCGCGGAGACGATTTGCCGGTGTTCGGCATTGGAGATCGCCATCGATCCGCGCTGGAGCAGTCCCTTCCGCCGGAACAGGTGAAGTTCCTTGACCAGGCTCCGGTAGAGCCGTTCCAGCCGGCGGTTCCCCGCCAGAGCCAGCAGCCGGTTGTGGAAATCCAGGTTGGCTGGGTAGTACCGCTCCAGGTCGCGGTTCGCGGCGGCCGCGTCCATCCCGTCGATCAGCGTCCACAACTCTTTGACCTGGGCGTCGGTGATGCGTTCGGCGATCGTCCGTCCCATCAGTTCGTCGAGCGCCGATCGGATGTCGTAAACCTCGAGGGCCTCCCGCAGATCCAGCTCGCGTACGAAGGCGCCCCTGTTGGGCACCGCGACCAGGAGGCCCTCCTGGGCCAGGGCCCGGCACGCCTCGCGGATCGGGCCGCGACTGGTGCCGAACCGCTCCGACAGGGCGATCTCGTTGACGCGGTCGCCGCCGCGCAGTTCGCCGTTCATGATCATACGTTCGATCTCGGCTTGCGCTCTTGCCGTCAGGGACCGGGGCGCGTCGGCGGTGGTGGCGGTGTCGTCGGACATGTGTGGCACGGGAGCCTATCGGCGATTCCTTGACGGCCCAGACGGGCGCGCAATTGTTGACGATCAAGACGGTCCGGCGAATGCGCCGGCCCGGCTCGGTTACCGGACTCATTATATCGCAACGGTTTTTCGGCGAAAGCTTTGTCCCGCGATGACGCGATTGTCGACAGGGAGTTCGCAGTCGTCTATCACACGCGGCGAACCAGCACACGGGTCGGAGGGCAAAATGGCGCGCGTCGACGTGAAAACCGAAATTACCGGGATCATCCAAATGATCATCCGCGGAGTCGGGGACAGCGTCGACGAAGACGAGCCCGTCATCATGCTGGAATCGATGAAGATGCAGATCCCGATCGCCGCGCCTGAAGCCGGCACGGTGACCGAGATCCTTGTCGTGGAAGGCGATACGGTGACCGAAGGTTCGGTGGTCGCCCGGATCGAGGCCTGACCGGCAGACCGCCGCCGTGGATCACAGCCGCTCTGCGAGCCGGCGCTCGAGATGGGCAACGACGGCGAGGGCGGCGGCCATCCCGGGGATCTCGTCGAACACCGGAACCTCCACCATCCGCGCCTTTTCGCGGTAGTGGCGCTTCCTGTCGTCCAGTTCAGGCGAGCCGTCGCTGCGCAGCGCGAGGGCGAAATGGGCATGGCCCGGCCATTTGCGCTGCGTTTCCTCGACCACGGCGAACAGGTTGTCCACCGGATCGACTGTACCGCGGCCGACGAAGGCGGCCAGGTTCAGATGCATTGCGACCGCGTCCGGCCGGGCGTGGCGGTAGACGATGTCGAGAATTTCGCCGGCGACCCAACCATCCTTTTCCTGCAGGGTGCGGACCGGCGTGTCGATCGGGTTGGCAATGCTGGTCCCCGGCGGCAGCCTCATCGCCTCCAGAGCCGCCCGCGCATCGGGCCCAAACGGTGAGACATCGAGTCCGACCCGCGCGAAGGCATCGGCGCCGAGAACGCTGGAGCCGCCACCATTTCCGAACAGGGTTACCGTCCGTGTCGGCCGGTCGGGCCGCGGCGTGAAATGCTGCAATGCCAGCAGCGCGTCGAGGAATTCGTCGAGCGTCGCCACCGGCGCCGCCGGAGTCTGTTCGTACAACGCAGCCCAGGCCCGGTCGTCGCCGGCCAGCGCCCCGGTGTGCGAAGCCGCGGCCAGCCGGCCCTGGCGCGAGGCGCCGCCGCGCAGGATGACGACCGGCTTGGTCGCATTCCCGGAGTGCAGCAGGTCGAAGAAGGCCCGGCCGTGCTTGACGTCTTCGAGATAGAGCCCGATTGCCGTGGTCTGCGGATCCGCGAAATAGAACTCGAGCAGATCCCGCGGCGTCAGGTCGGCGCTGTTTCCCATGGTAACGAGGCCGCTGAAGCGCAGGCCGCGCCACTGCCCGCGCTTGATGATGTCGGTGGACAGGCCGCCGGACTGGGAGACAACGCCGATGCGGCCGGTGTCCTTCGGCGCATCGGCCGGGAAGGTCAACCCGCCACGCGGCGAATAGGTGCCCAAACAATTGGGGCCGAGGACCCGCACGCCGGCGGCGTGGGCCTTTGCCACCAGGGTGTGCTCGAGCGCGGCGCCGCCTTCGACCTCGCCAAACCCGGACGAGATCACCTGGGCGATGCGGCAGCGGCCCTTCGCCGCCGCCAGCGCTTCGGGGATGCGCTCCGCGGCGATCCCGACATAGGCGTAATCGACCGGCTCCGGCGTCTCGCCCAGGCTCGGATAGGCGGTGAGCCCCTCGATTTCCTCTGCCTTCGGGTGGATCGGGTAGACCGTCCCGGCATAGCCGAAGTCGACCAATCGGCGGATGAAGGTGTTGGCAATGGTGACATCCATCGACGACGCGCCAAGTACCGCGATCGTCCTTGGCTCGAACAGCGGCCGGAATCGGTCGGCCGGAGTCAGCTCGACACCGGGCGGCTCGGTGCCGGCCGTTTCCGGTTGCCCTGGTTGGCGCAAGATGAACCGGGCATCGGCGGCGACGGCACCGCCGGCGGAGACGATGACCGGATTGATGTCCACTTCCGCGAGGTCCGCGCCGTGTGCCATCAGCAGGCCATCCGGCCCGCCGACCCTGAGCATGACGTCGATCAGCGCCTCCCTGTCGACCGGATCCGCGCCGCGCACCCCGTCGAACAGGGCAGCGCCCTTCAACTCGTCGAGCATGCGGCGGGCATCGCCCTTGGCGATCGGACAAAGCCGGAAGGCGACGTCGCCGAGCAGCTCGACCAGGACGCCGCCGAGACCGACCATCAGCATCGGGCCGAATTGCGGGTCCAGCAGGCCGCCGACCACGACCTCGCGACCCGGCGGCGTCATTTCCTCGACCAGCCAGCCCTCGACCCTGGCGGTCGCGATCGCCGGCTTCACAGCCATGGCGGCGACCGCGGCGCCGACGGCTGCGGCGTCGGCCAACCCGAGCACAACACCCCCGGCATCCGACTTGTGCAGGAGGTCTGAAGAGATCACCTTGACCGCGAACGGTGCGGCAAGGGCGGCTGCCTTGAGGGCAGCATCAGACGCATCGGTCGCAATTGCCGAGCGTGGGACGGCAATGCCGAATTCTGCCAGCAGCGCCTTGCCGTCGGCCTCGGTGAGCGCGGCGCGGCCCGCCGCGAGCGCATTGGCTATAATCTCCGGCGCGCGCATCCCGGCGCCGTCAGAAGCTGGTCGGCCAGGTGCGCATCAGGTGCCGGCCGATGCCGCCGGAGCGCCGGCGCCGGTGCACGTCGAGCATGCGGACGACATGTTCGCGCGTCTCTTGGGGTTTGATCACGTCATGGGCCGAGAAGATCCGCGCCATGTCCCAGATCTCGAGATCCTTCTGGATGTTGGCGAGGGCCTCCTCGAAGCCGTCGTCGCCGGGGCTCTTGTTGTGCACGATATTGGTCGCGAACACCGGGTCCATGAAGCTGACCTCGGCAGTCGGCCAGGCAACCATGGCATCGTTGTGGGCGCCGCCACCCATTGCCACATAGGCACGGCCATAGGCCTTGCGGCAGATCACCGTGACCTGCGGCACCGTGGTCAGGCACGTTGCATTCATGAAGTTCATGATGTGGCCGGGGGCGCCGCGTCGCTCGGCATCGGTGCCGACGACGAAGCCGGGCGTGTCCATCAGGCGGACGATCGGGATATTGAAGCTGTCGCACAGCACGGTGAAGTCGATCGCCTTGCGGCAGGCCTCGGCCGACAGGGCCCCGCCGCCGACGATCGGGTTGTTGGCGATGATTCCGATGCTGCGCCCGCCGAGCCGCGCGAGGCCCACGACCAGCGGCTTGCCGAAGCGCGGCTTGAACTCGAAGAAGCTGTCGCGGTCGACGATGACCTCGATGACCTTCTTCATGTTGTAGACCTGGGTGCGGGCCTCCGGCAGGATGTCCAGGATCCGCTCCTGGCCCTCGCCGGAGCCGTCCGGCACCGGTGCGTCCGGCGGCGGCTCGCCGTTGTGGCCCGGCATGTAGGAGAGGAACCGGCGGATCTCCTGCAGCGCCTCTGCATCGCTGTCGACAAAGCTGTCGATCAGCCCGGTGCTCTCGGCATGGAGCCGCCAGCCGCCGAGCTCCTCGAGATCGACCGTCTCGCCGATCGCCATGGACACCAGGCGCGGGCTCGACACCGACATGATCGAGCCCTTCTTCATCACCGCGAAATCGGCGCAGCAACAGAGCCACGCGGAAGAGCCGAAGGAGGTGTCGAGCGCCGCCGCGGCCCAGGGCGTGTCGCGCATGCGCTGGAACTGCGTGACATCGTTGCCGAGCAGGGCGCCCATGCCCTTCGAACCCATGGCGTCGGGCAGCCGCGCGCCGGTCGACTCGCCGACATGGACCCAGGGCATGCCCTTCTCGGTGCAGGCCTTGCGGATGTAGCCCATCTTTTTCGAGTTGGTGGCGCTTGTCGATGCGCCCTTGGTGGTGAAGTCGTTGACCACGACGCCGACGTCGCGCCCGTCGATCCGGCCGAACCCGACGATCTTGCCGTCGCGCGGCGTTTTCGGTGCGTCCGCGTCGAACACGCCGGACGCGCCGAGCAGGCCGAGCTCGACGAAGCTGTCGGGATCGACCAGGGCGGCCAGCCGCTCCTCGGCGTTCAGGCTGCCGCCGGCCTTGCGCTTATCAAGCTTGTCCGTGCCGCCCATGCGGCGGGCGTCGGCCCGGCGGCGGTCGAGTTCGGCCAGAATTTCCTCATGCGGCATGGGCAATCTTCCTTGCTGGCAATCGCGTTCGGTCCAGGTGATCTGTCCATGAGCGTTAGTCGCTCCGTCATGCCGCCGTCAAGGGGCCTGCCGGTGAACCGGCATGCCGTCTTGTCTCGATTAGATTAAGGAGGGATAGGTGGCGGAGGGAGGGGGACTCGAACCCCCGGTACGCTTTCGCGTACACGGATTAGCAATCCGCTGCATTACCGCTCTGCCATCCCTCCGCACGGCCCGGCCCGGCATGCTGCGGGGCCTGCAACGGTGCGCCTTAACTAGCGACGCCGCCTCACAGCGTCAAGGGATTCCCCCGCCCGCCCGGTTTGCCGCTCAGCCGGCCAGCACCTGGCTGACGATGTCGTCGACCTCGACCTTCAGCCCCGCGGCCAGCGTGTCCATGTAGTTGCCGAGCGCCGCCAGGCCGACAATGGCGGCCAGCTCCGCATCGCCGACCCCGTGCCGCCTGAGGGCGTCGTAGTCCGCCCTGCCGAGGGACTGCGGCGCGAGCGCGGCCGTGCGCGCGAAGCCGACGATGGCGCGCGTGCGCTCCGGCGCCAGCGTTGCGAGATCACCTTCCAGATCGCGCAGCGTCGACTCCTCGACGCCGAGCGACCGGCAGGTCAGGTCGTGGGCGGCACGGGAGTACTCGCATTCCCTGGCGGCCGAAATCGCATACAGGATCATTGCGGCCAGCGGCATCGGCAGGGTGGTCTCGACGAAGACGTTCCGCTCCAGCGCCCACGTCCCGGCCAGGACCTGCGGCGCGTGCGCGGCGGTCTTGAAAAGGTCCGGCACGAAGGGCAGCTCGAGCACCCGCCTGATGTCGGCATATTCGTCGGCAACGGCGCCGGTGGCCTCGGCCTCCGGGATCGGAGCGAGCCCGCTCGCCGGCCCCATGGCCGTTTCCGGATCCTCCACCGTCCTGTCCCTGCGGCGCGCGTCGGCCTCGCTTCGGTCAAGGTCGTCCACGGCATACTCCTGCGTGCGTATCGCGCAATATCGTTGGCAGCCAGATTGTTCGGATATAACGGAAAAAGCAACCTTGCAGCGTTGCCGCGGGCGCGCTCGGACGCGTGCCCTACCGGCGGAGCACCGCTAGCGCATGCTCGAGGTCGGCGATCAGGTCGGCGGTCTCCTCGATGCCGACCGACAGGCGCAGCAGGTTCGCCGGCGTCGCGTTGCCCGGCGGCTCGACGCTGTGGCGATGCTCGATCAGGCTCTCGACGCCGCCGAGGGACGTTGCGGTGATGAAGATCCGGCAGCCCTGGGCGACCCGGATCGCATCCTCGGCATTGCCGTGCACGCACAGCGAGAGCATCGCGCCGAAGCCGTCCTGCATCTGGCGCCGCGCAACGGCATGTCCGGGATGATCGGCGAGGCCGGGATAGAGGACGCGTTCGACCGCGGGGTGCCCGGCGAAGTGCGCGGCGATGGCCTGGGCGCTGGCGCTCGCCTGACGCACGCGCACGAACAGGGTCCGCATGCCGCGCAGCAGCAGCCACGCCTCGACGGAACCGGGCAGCATGCCGTTGAGGTAGCGGTGCCGCCGGATGCGCTGCCAGACCGCATCGTCGCGCGCCGTGACCAGCGCACCGGCCAGGACGTCGGAATGGCCGTTGAGGTATTTGGTGGCGGAATGGGCGACGAGGTCGGCGCCGAGGGCGATCGGCCGCGTGTGCACGGGGGTCGCCGCGGTGCTGTCGACGCCGAGCAGCGCACCGGCACGGTGGGCGATCTCCGCGGCAGCGGCGATGTCCGTGACCGTCCAGGTCGGGTTCGCCGGCGTTTCGGTCCACACCAGGCGGGTGCGGCCCGGACGGACCGCGGCGGCGAGCGCATCGAGGTCGCCGGCCGGCACGAAATCCACCTCGAGCCCCCAGTGCGCGCCGAATTCCTCGAGCCAGCGCGCGAGCCCGTAATACATCACGTCCGGCGCGACCACATGATCGCCCGGCGCGAGTGCGTGGAATGCCGCGGTGCAGGCCCCCATGCCGGCCGAGAACAGCAGCGCGTCGGCACCACCCTCGAGCGCCGCAAGCACGGCCTCGGGCTGCAGGAACGCATGTCCTTCGTCGCGGATGTACTGGCGTCCGCCCGGCTTTTCGTAATTCGCGTCGCGCTGCAGCGTCGTCGCCATGTGGATCGGTGGGATGATCGCGCCGGTCGCCGCGTCGACCGCGCCGAGCGCGCGCGCCGCCACTGTTGCCGGGTGCTGGTCTTTCTCGTCCGCCATGCCTGCCGCTTTAGCACAGGCGCAGGGGCGGGCAAAGCAGCATCGGAGCGGAGGGCCGGCGCCGCAACAGCGCGACAAATCGATCCGGATCGTCATTCCTCACTTGCGGCCGCGCGGCGGAGGGCGTTTGATCGGGGAACCGAACCTTCCTGCATGGACCGGTACCAGGACTGAGAGACACAATATGACGGAAACCACGCCGCTGACGATTCGCCTCAGTGCCGCCGACAACGTCGTCGTTGCCCGCTCGGAGATCCCGGCCGGGACGACGGTGCCCGGCGAGGGGGTGACGGCCAGGGGCGCGGTCCCGGCCGGCCACAAGATCGCGACGGCCGCGATCGCATCGGGCGACCCGATCCGGAAATACAACCAGATCATCGGCTTCGCCAGCGCCGATATCGCGTCTGGCAGCCACGTCCACACCCACAACTGCGCCTTTGCCGCGTTCGAGCGCGACTATGCATTCGGCGTCGATGCACACCCGACATCCTATGTGCCGGAGGCGGCGCGGGCCACCTTCCAGGGCATCGTCCGCAAGGACGGGCGGGTCGCTACGCGAAACTACATCGGCGTCCTGACCACGGTGAACTGCTCGGCGACCGTCGGCAAGTCCATCGCCCGCGCCTTCGAGGGCGATGCGCTGGCGGACCACCCCAATGTCGACGGGGTCGTCGCCTTCACCCATGGCTTCGGCTGCTGCATGGCGACCGACGGCGACGGTTTCGCGATCCTGCAGCGCCTGATGTGGGGCTATGCGCGCCACGCCAACCTCGCCGGCGTGCTGCTGGTCGGGCTCGGCTGCGAGGCCAACCAGATCAGCTTCCTGCTCGACGCCTACGGGCTTGCGGAAGGACCGACCTTCCGGGTCATGAACATCCAGGACACCGGCGGCACCCGCTCGACGATCGAAGCCGGGGTGCAAATCATCCGCGAGATGCTGCCGGTGGCCAACGAGGTGGAGCGGCGGACGGTGCCGGCGAGCCATCTGACCGTCGCCCTGCAGTGCGGCGGCTCCGACGGCTATTCCGGCATCACCGCCAATCCGGCGCTCGGCGCCGCGGGCGACCTGCTGGTGCGGCACGGCGGCACGGCGATCCTTGCCGAAACGCCGGAGATCTATGGGGCGGAGCATCTGCTGACGCGGCGCGCCGCCAGCCGCGCCGTCGGCGAGAAGCTGATCGCGCGCATCCGCTGGTGGGAGGACTATACCGCGCGCAACGGCGGCAGCATGGACAACAACCCGACGCCGGGGAACAAGGCCGGCGGGCTGACGACGATTCTGGAGAAATCGCTGGGCGCCGCCGCCAAGGGCGGCACCACCAACCTGACCGGCGTCTACGAGTATGCCGAGCCGGTTACCGAGAAGGGCTTCGTCTTCATGGACTCGCCGGGCTACGACCCGGCCTCGATCACCGGCCAGGTCGCCAGCGGCGCCAACCTCGTCTGCTTCACCACCGGCCGCGGCTCGGCCTTCGGCTTCAAGCCCGCGCCGTCGATCAAGCTGGCCACCAACACGCCGATGTACCAGCGCCTGGAGGAGGACATGGACATCAACTGCGGCGAGATTCTCGACAAGGGCGTGCCGGTCGAGGCGATGGGCGAGCGGATCTTCCAGATGTTCCTTGCGGTCGCGTCGGGCGAGAAGTCCAAGAGCGAGGCCCTGGGTCTGGGCGACAACGAGTTCGTGCCCTGGCTGGTCGGCGCCGTGATGTAGAACCGGGGCAGGGGGGGAGCATGGCCGCGCCGGAGATGATTCTGGGCCCCGACGAGTCCCTCCCCGAGGACTGCGCGCGGGCGGTGCTGGTCAGCCGCGTCTGGCGACCCGGCAACCCGGCCGGGCCGAGCGTCGCGGTCCTGCGCGGCGGCGATCTGCGCGACGTCTCGCACCTTGCGCCGACCATGGCGGAGCTGCTGCAGCACGACGACCCGGTGGCCGCGCTGTGGGCGCATGAAGGCGAGCGCATCGGGCCGGTCGACGAGATTCTCGACAACAGCGCCGCGGACCGCTGCGATCCTTACCGCCCGTTCCTGCTGGCGCCGGTCGACCTGCAGGCGCTGAAGGCCTGCGGCGTGACCTTCGTGCGCTCGACGCTGGAGCGCGTGATAGAGGAGCACACCAAGGGCGATCCCGCCGGCGCCGCGGTCGCACGCGAGCTGATCGAGCGCGAGATCGGCGGCGACCTGGCCCGGGTCAAACCTGGCTCGGCGGAGGCGGAGCGGCTGAAGCAGGCGCTGATCGCGCGTGGCCTGTGGTCGCAGTATCTCGAGGTCGGCATCGGCCCCTACGCCGAGGTGTTCACCAAGGCGCAGCCGATGTCGGCCGTCGGCACCGGCGCCGAGATCGGCCTGCACCCCGAGTCCGGCTGGAACAACCCGGAGCCCGAGCTCGTGCTCGTCGTCAATGCGGACGGGCGGACGGTCGGCGCCACCCTCGGCAACGACGTCAACCTGCGCGACTTCGAGGGGCGCAGCGCGCTGCTGCTCGGCCGCGCCAAGGACAACAACGCCTCCTGCGCGCTCGGCCCGTTCATCCGCCTGTTCGACGAGACGTTCGGCCTCGACGATGCGCGGACGCTCGAGATCACGCTGACCGTCGAGGGCGCGGACGGGTTCCGCATGGTCGGGCGCAGTTCGCTCAGCGAGATCAGCCGCGATTTGCCCGACCTCGTCGGCCAGACGATCAGCCGCAATCACCAATATCCGGACGGGCTCGCGCTGTTCACCGGCACCATGTTCGCGCCGGTGGACGACCGCGACGCGCCGGGCATGGGCTTCACCCACAAAGAGGGCGACGTCGTTACCATCTCGGCACCGCCGCTCGGTGCGCTGGTCAACCGGGTGACGACCTCGGACAGGGCGGCGCCCTGGAGCTTCGGCGCCGGCGCGCTGATGCGCAACCTCGCGGCCCGCAAGCTGATCTGAGGGGGAGGGGCCGCGAGCGAGGCACGGATTTGCGAAACAACCCCATGCAAAGGCGATTTCTGCGGGTTTCGGCGGGGTATTATGGAAAGCACGGCGACGGCGTCGCGACCGAGAGGCTTCAACCGCATCCAAAGGACCGAACCATGTCGTTGAGGCGGCGCACCATGGGCCCGGCCGTCCTGGCCCTGCTGTGGCTTTCGGCCGGCGGCGCTGGCGCGACGGAATTCGTCGTGATGGGCGACATCCCGTACGGCGGGTATCAGGTCGAAAGGCTGGAGGCCATCGGCGACCGGATCCGGGAGCGGGACTTCCCCTTCGCCATCCATTACGGCGACATCAAGGCCGGCAACGCGCCGTGCGACCTCATCCCCGAACGGCGCGACCTGATCTACGGCCTGCTTCCGGGCCGCGTGTTCTACACGCCCGGCGACAACGACTGGACCGACTGCGACCGGCCGGGGGCGGGCGGACACGACGAGCTGGTGCGCCTCGATCTGTTGCGCCGCATCTTCTTTTCGCAAGGTCTCCCGGCGCATCCCGAATGGCGGATCGCGCGCCAGGTTCCGGACTATCCCGAGAACGCACGCTGGGCCTACGGCGGTCTGCAGTTCGTCACCCTCCACATCGTCGGGACCGACAACGGCCGGCACGAGATACTGAAATCCGATGTCACCCGGGCCCTCGATGCCGTCGACGCCCGCGACCGCGCGAATATTTTGTGGCTGGATGCCGCCTTCGACGAGGCGGCCGAACGGGGCGCGGACGGCCTCGTTGCGATCATTCACGCCGACCCGCTGGACATCAGGCACGGACGGTATCGGGACCGGCCCTGTACGCGGGACGAGCGGATTCGATGCAATCCGTACTTTGCGTTCGTGCGGCGCCTGCGGGAGCGTGCCGGGAGCCTCGACAAGCCGGTGCTGCTCGTCCACGGCAGCACTGGCGGATTCTGCCTGGATAAGGCGTTCGGCGAATCGCGGGCCCTGAAACTGTGGCGGCTGAACGGTCCGGGCGATTTCGCGGTCATCGATGCCGCGGTCGTCGCATTCGATCCGGAGGGCGAACGGCCCTTCGAAATCCGTGCCCTGATGACGGACGATCCGGTATCGCCGTGCCCCGGCACGGGCCCGCCCGGGTGACCCGGGAAACGCATGTGCGGGTGTGTTGATGGAAATCCCAGGCGGCACGGAACCGTTCACGCTGCGGCTGCGGAACGGCGCCGATTGTTGGCAATGACGCAGACCATCCAGGTCCCTTCCCGCCGTTGTTCCGTGCCGCTATAACGGGGCCTCATGGGCCCCGGCAGCGGGGCAGGAGCATAGACACCGACATGTCCCACCCCATCAATCCACTCGTCGCCGCCGCGGTGGAGCCGCCGATCGCAGAAGCGCATTCGTGGATCGTCGGGCGCCGCTTTTCGGCCGAGCGGCCGCTGCTCGACCTCGCCCAGGCGGTGCCGAGCTACCCGCCGGCGGACTCGCTGCTCGATCACCTGGCGGTGATCATGAGGCGGCCGGAGACCTCGCTGTACACCGACATCCTCGGCCTGCCGGCGCTGCGTGCGGCGCTGGCGGCGCATATGAGCGAGGCTTACGCGGCCGATATCGAGGCGGCCGAGGTCGGCATCACCGCCGGCTGCAACCAGGCGTTCTGCGTTGCCGTCAACGCGCTCGCCGGCGCCGGCGACGAGGTGATCCTGCCGGCGCCCTGGTACTTCAATCACGCGATGTGGCTGGAGATGCAGGGCATCCGCGCGATACCGCTGCCCTGCGAGGAGGCGCGCGGCGCGGTTCCGGACGCACAGGTCGCCGAGCGGCTGATCACCGACCGCAGCCGCGCGATCGTGCTCGTAACCCCGAACAACCCAACCGGAGCGATCTACCCGCCGGACACCCTGGCGGCGTTCTTCGAGCTTGCGCGGGATCGCGATATCGCCCTTATCGTCGATGAGACCTATAAGGATTTCCGGCCCGACACGGGCCCGGCCCACGACTTGTTCCAGCGGTCCGGCTGGCGGGACACGCTGGTCCAGCTCTACAGCTTCTCCAAGGCCTACAGCCTGACCGGCTATCGCGTCGGCGCGATCGTCGGCGGGCCGGTGCTGCTGAAGGCGGTCGAGAAGGTCATGGACTGCATTGCCATCTGTGCGCCGGCCATCGCGCAGCAGGCGGCGCTGTTCGGGCTCGCCCATCTTGCCGCCTGGCGCGAGGAGAAGCGGCAGCTGATGAACGGCCGCATCGCCGCCCTCGGCGAAGCCTTCGCCGGCGCGAACAGCGGCTATGCTCTGGTGTCCTCGGGTGCCTACTTCGCCTGGCTGCGGCATCCGCATGACGGTACGGACTCGATGCAGGTTGCGAGGGCGCTGGCAAAGGATCACAATCTGCTGTGCCTGCCCGGCAGCATGTTCGGGCCAGGACAGGAAAGATATCTCAGGCTCGCCTTCGCGAACCTGGGGGCCGACTCCATGACGGACGTCGTGGACCGCCTTGCCGCCAACGCGACCGGCGCGGCGGCATGAGTGGCAACACCGGATAGGGAGACATCCGAATGAGCAAGAACAAGGACATCATCCGCAGGGCCGGTATCGGCCGGCGCGGCTTTGTCGCCGGCGCCGGCGCGGCGGCGGGCATCGCCGCCCTGGGCTTTCCGGCGATCATCGGGCGCGCCGCAACCACGCTGAAGGTCGGCGTCTATGGGGGCTATTTCAAGGATTCGTTCGACAAGCACATCTTCCCTGACTTCACCAAGGACACCGGTATCGCCATCGAGTCCGTCGCCGAGCCGACCGGCGAGGCGTGGCTGGTGCAGCTGGAGCAGTCGGCCAAGGCCGGCGTCGCACCCGCCGACGTGTCGATGATCGCGCAGGTCGCCATGCTGAAGGGACAGAGCACCAAGCTGTGGGCCGGCCTCGACATGGGCAAGATCCCGAACTCGAAATACCTGCTGCCGCAATTCGTCCACAAATATCCGGACGGCACGGTGGACGGCATCGGCGCGGTCGCCTGGTACATCACCCTGGTGACCAACACCGACGTCTACCCGGAGGCACCGACCAGCTGGGCCGACATGTGGAAGCCGGAGCACAAGGACCGGCTGGGACTGCTCGCCCTGGTGAGCAATTCCTTCCTGCTGGAGATCACGGCGACCACCTTCTTCGGCGGCACCAAGATCCT
>JABAOD010024675.1_pt1 | contig 17519 bp, 16 predicted proteins | sample 7062151 | NCBI WGS metagenome assembly JABAOD01 (sample SAMN14538626, study PRJNA623070) | marine sediment metagenome | biome: marine biome [ENVO:00000428]; feature: marine pelagic biome [ENVO:01000023]; material: deep marine sediment [ENVO:00002113] | place: India: Gulf of Khambhat ... | reverse complement strand
CCTACGCCTGGCGGGGCACGGCGCGCGGTCTGCGCGCCGCCCTTGCGGCTTACGCCGGCGTCGATGCCCGGGTCGAGGAGCCGCTGGCCCAGACCGCCTGGTGGGCGCTGCCGCCGTCCGGCGACGAGGCGTCGCCGGCCGCGATGGCCTCGGTCCTCGGCTGCACCACAGTGCTCGTGCCGAGCGAGGCCGAGGGCGCGGTGCTGGGCACCACGGCGATCCTCGACCGCGCGGATCTCATCCGGCAAGAGAACTACGGCGCGCCGCTGTTCGAGGAGACGGCGTACCGCTTCAGCGTCGAGCTCTATCCCGGGCAGATCGGCTGCGACGATGGGCTCGACGAGATCCGGGCCCTGATCGAACAGGAGAAGCCGGCCCACACCGACTATCACCTCTGCCTGATCGAGCCCCGCCTGCGGGTGGGGTTCCAGGCGCGCCTCGGCGTCGACACGCTGCTCGGCGGCGGCGCGGCCACGCCGACCGCGCTGGGCAAGGCCGGTGACGGCCTGACGCTGGATGGCACGCCGCCAGCGGGTCTGGGACAGGGCGCCGAGGTCGGCACGACCCGCGTCGAGGCGACGGTGAATCTGGCCAACGACTGCACCCATCGCGGAGCACAGGAGGAAACATGAGCAGAGTAACCAACGACGCGAGCAATCCTGCTTGTGACCTGGACTGCCCGAGGCGGAACCGCTACTTCTACGGCAAGCTGCTCGATGCCTACCACTTCGAGCTCGAGTCCGCCTACTTCAACGCCAAGCGCCATCTGCTCAACCGGCTGGTCAGCGGCTGGGGCGTGGTCTGTGGGCTGAGGGTCCTGGAAGCCGAGGAGGACGAGGGGGCGGTGATCATCTGCCCCGGCGTGGCCATCGACCCCTGGGGCCGCGAGATCATCGTGCCCGAGGAGAGCCAGCCGATCCCGGTGCCAGAGGAGCTGCTGGCCGATACCCAGGTCGGCTTCGATACCGCCGCCTACAGCTACAACGTCCAGGAGACAGGCCCCGAGGAGCACATCCTCCACCTGGTGCTCTGCTACCACGAGTGCGAGACCGAGCCGGCGCCGGTGCTGGCGGGCGACTGCTCGTCGCACGAGTCCTGTGAGGCGAGCGTCATCTGCGAGCGCTACGAGGCGGCCTACCGCTGGGGCTGCGTCGTCGGCTTCCGCGAGGATGCCGACATCCAGGACTTCATCACCAGGCGCAAGGGCGGCTACACGTTCAACTACGAGCGCCTGGTGGACTGGGTCAGCGAAGACTGTCGGCCCTGCCCCGATGATCCCTGCGTCCCCCTGGCCAACGTCCACTTCGAGCGCGAGGCTGACGACGAGCCGTGGCAGGTCGAGAGGATCGATCTCACGGCGCGGCCGATCGTCTACGCCAACGACGTGCTGCTCGAGCTGCTCTGGTCGCTGATGACCGAGAAGCCGTCATCCCGGGGCCGCAAGTAGTGAAACCGAAGGCGAGGTGAACCGTGAGCAAGAACGCCAGCAATACGCTTCCGACCGCTTGCTCGAGCCAGGGGCTCGAGCGCCCGCGCTACTTCCCGCGGCAGCTCATCACGCCGACGGAGATGACCCTGGAGCAGGAGTACTTCCGCAACCGGCTGCGTCTCCACAACCGGCTGCTGCATGGCTGGGGGGTGGTGTGTGGGGCACTGGTCTGCCGAGTCCCCAAGGCCGACGGCCAGCCCACCGAGTGCGAGCCGTGGCTGGTCAAGGTGGAGAAAGGCTACATCCTGGGGCCGTACGGCGACGAGATCCTCATCGACTGCGAGCGCCAGGTCGATCTGCGCAAGGCCAGCCTGACCGACGAGGCCTGCGCGAGCTCGGACAGCGAGACCGTCGACCCCTGGTGTAGCGAAGTCCTGGTTCCACGCGAAGCCGGCTCGTACTGGGTGGCCGTCAAGTACGCCGAGACCGCCGCGCGACCGGTGCGGTCGCAGCCGACCGGCTGCGGCTGCGACGACAGCCAGTGCGAGTACTCGCGCTGGCGCGACGGCTATGAGATCTGCGTCTTCGACTGGGACAGCTGCCCCGAGAGTCACCAGGGCACGCCGCCGAACATCCTCGATCTGTTCTCCGGGTCGGTCCGCGACTGTCCAAGCTGCCCGGACCAGCCATGGGTGGTCCTGGCGGAGGTGGAGGTCGACGGTGACGGCACGANNTGCTCCTGCCGCCGCATGGTGACCGGAGTGGGCGCGGCCTGGTGGCGGTGCCAGCACCCTGCGGGCAGATCCAACGAGCGGATCGTCTCCCTGGCGGTAGAGCCCAGGAGAAAGCTGTATCCCGGTGAAAAGTCCCTGGTGGATGTCCTGGGCGCCGCCGTCGGCGCCGCCCGCAGCGTCACCGTCAGCGACGGCGTCGAAGCCGCAATCAAGGAGGCCGGGCGCAACAAGATGGTCCTCGAGCTCACGGTCGACGGGGACGCACCGCCGGGCCCTCGCAGGATGTCGTTCCGGGACTCGAGGGGTCGATTCCTGACCGCGTTGGATGACGCGATCATCGTCGAGAAGGCGCGGCGGCCGCCAGCCGAGAAGAAGGCGACGCCCCGGGCCAGGAAACCGGCTGCCAAGAAAACCGCCAAGAAGCCGGCCCGGGCCAAGAAGCCGGCCAACCAGGGCTGAAGGACGCGACCGGCAGGCTCGCGCGGCGGCGGCGAAGCGGCTTGCCACCAAACGATGAGGAAGAGGGCCCGAGCATCGGGGAGCGGCGCTGACGGGGAGTGCGTTTCATGATCCGCGGAAGAACCGGCATTCTGGCCGCATCCCGGCGCGCTCCGGCGCTGCCGCCCCGAGCCCGGCTCCGAGACCGCGCGGCGGGTGGCGTGGGCGATGAGCGCGCCGTTCTCGGCCACCGCGCGATGCTCCAGGCCACCGCCGCAGAGAGGTTGTTCTCGCTGCAGAGCACCCTAGGCAATGGAGCTGTCTACGCCCTGCTGCGGTCCAACCTGAGCGAGACGCCGAGCCGGGAGCGCGAGGCCCGCGGGGCCATGCTCCGCGGGTGCCCGCCGGCTGCCGGCGCTCGGGTCTTCGACGATGCCGTCACACACGACTGGGCCGCCGGCCTCGGCGCGCGCGCCTTCTCGCTTGGGTCGGACATCTTCCTCGGAGCCGAGGCAGCGGCGACCCCGGCAAAGCGCGGCTCGTTTCTCGCCCACGAGGGTGCGCACGTGGCTCAAAGCGCAGGCAGGCCGGGGCTCGGCGTCCAGCGCGCGACGGACGAAGAGGCGAACCTGAGCGTGCTGCGCGGCTCCCTTCTCGACGAGCTGCGACAGGCGCGCTCGTTCTCGCGCAACCTGCGCGAGCGGCGCCGGCTGACCGAGATCGAAAGCCGCGTCGGCACGATGAGCGCCGAGGAGCTGCGAGCAGCCATCGCGGAGATTCAGCCCCTCGCGACCCGCAACAGGAAGCAAGCGACTCAGGGCGCCAAGCCACTCACGCCGACGTCCACGGCTCCCAAGCACAGCGAGGACGACCTGATCAGCGACCCGGACAGGGTCATCGACGAGAGCCGCAACCACCAGGTGTACCTGCTGGTTCGTCTGCTCAAGAAATCGAGCGTTTTCGGCGCCAGGGGTATTCGTCGAATGCTCCAGGAGATGGGCACGGATCTCGATCACGTCAAGTGGGTACCGGTCAACGAAGCCGGCTTCGCGGCGGCCGTCCCGGCGCCGAAGATCTCCGGCAATCGGGCCGAGGTCACGGTCATGCTGGGCCCGACGATGTTGATGCTCATGAACCGGCCCGACGAAGACGTCGTTCCGACGCTCTACCACGAGATCAGCCACGCATATCTGCTGTTCCGCCGCGTCGCGCGGGGGGGCAAGAAGGCGGTCCCCAACCTGTCCGAGCGGGAGATGGACGTCCGCGCGAGGCAGCTCGCAGGCACTCCCTTCGCCGGCGACGTGAAGGCGTTTGCCGGCGGCGCGGTCGAGTTCGCGCGCTCGGTGGAGAGCGAGCTCTACGCCGAGCTGATCGAGCACAGCGCGCTGCAGGACCCCGCCCAGCGCAAGCGTGGCCCGCGCACCATCGGCCTCGGCCTCCCGGGCGGCGGCATCGGCACCGTGACCCTCAACGTGGCGAGCCGCACGGAGGGCCAAATCGCCGAGCTCCTCGGCAAGCTCAAGGTGCTCTTCGGCGACGCGGACGGCGGACGCATCGCCAGGCTCCTGGCGCAGCGTGCCGACAGCGACCCCTTCGTGCACCCCGAGAGCCGGAAGATGTTCCGCAAGCTCGTGGAGCAGGAGTTTCCGCAGCCCTAGGGCGGCCGGTGAGGACGGAGGCGTGAAGAAGAAGCGGAAACCGGTAGGCGGTCGCGGGGCCCGCAAGGCGTCACCGCCGGCACGCGGTCGCGGGCCCGGGTCCGGCGGCGGCCTCCTGACCCTTCAGCAGGGCTTGGGGAACCGGGCGTTGGGCGGTCTTCTCGGCAAGGGCAGCGCCGCCGAGGGGGCCGTCGGTCTGCTCGGTCCGAAGCTACCGCCGCCCCGCGTCTGGAGCGGGTTGGCCGGCTCGGTGAGCGCCACGGTCTACTTCGGGCAGGACGACTTCCTGCTGACCACCTCGCACCTCGAGGCCGTGGAGAGCCTGGCCGAGCAGGCCAGGACGATGTTGGAGCCCACCGTCGTCATCGACAGCCACGCCTCCACCGAGGGCAGCGCCGCATACAACCTGCGGCTCTCGAAGCTGCGTCGGCTGTCGGTCATCTCGGTGCTGCGGCCGAAGCTGCCGAAGCTGCTCAAGGCCACCATCTCCGGCCGGCCCTACGGCGAGACCAGCCCCGCCGTGGCGGAGACCGAGAAGGACCGCGACAAGCTGGAGGCGCAGCGCGCCCTGAACCGGCGGGTGGAGATCACGCTGATGCCATCCCTCAAGGCGAGAGCGGTCCCGGAGAAGTCTCCCGCCGGGTCCGGGAAGCCTCTCGACCTTCGCATCAAGGAGTGGCCGCCGAGGAAGCCGGGGGAGAGCCGAGAGGAGTACGAGAAACGACGCCGGGAAGAGGAGCTGAGCCGCCGGCTGATGGAGCCGCCGCCGCGAAAGTACGAGCGGCCCAAGTTCTCGTTGGAGAAGGCGGCGAAGCGGGCACTGTCCGATGGCCTGCGCAAACTCGGGGTGTCGCGCGAGTGGCGCGAGAAGATCGTCGACGCGGCCATCAGCGGCGGCATCAAGGGCGCCAAGAAGATCGTCGACCTGACGGACCTCGGCGGCAACACCAAGAAAGCGGTCAAGGCGCTGCTGGAGGCGGTCTTCAAGCAGGAGTTCTGAGACCTCGAGGGGAGACGGTCAGGTGTGAACGGGCTCGGTCACTGGCTCAACGGAAGGCTCGACCGGCTCGTCCGGCCGCAGTTGAGGCTGTTCCGAAGGCTCTGGCCGTCCTACGGCGTCTTCGTCGTCTCGGGGATCGTGCTCGGGATCCTCTGCGCCCTGGGCCTCGCGGTCTGGCGTGGCCTGTCGGCGCTGGACATGAGCCTGGCCGTTGCCGCGGCCTTCGCGGCCTCGGTGCTCCTGGCGCTGTCGAGCCGACGGCTGCTGCAGAAGGAGGTCTTCACCTTCTACCACTACCAGATCGCCGCGCTGGCGGCGGCAGGAGTCGGCCTGGGGCTCGCCGGGCGCCCGGCTCTCCCCCATCTCGACCTCCTTGCACTGAGCGTCGCTGCAGCGCAGGCCTGGGTGCGGATCGGCTGTCTCATGGCCGGCTGTTGCCACGGGCGGCCGTGCCGCTGGGGCGTGCGCTACCGCGGCGAGCATGTCCACATCGGCTTCCCGCCCGCGCTGGTGGGGGTCCGGCTGCTGCCGACCCAGCTGCTCGAGTCCCTGGTCCTGCTGGCGTTGGTGGCTTCGGGGCTCTGCGTGCTGGCCGTCGGCCGGCCGGCGGGCGAGACGATGTCGATCTGCCTCGTCGGCTATGCCGCCTGGCGGTTCGGCGTCGAGTTCGCACGCGGCGACGGTGAGCGGCGCCTCTGGCGCGGCTTCTCCGAGGCTCAATGGACCTCGGTGTCGCTGCTCGCGGCGGGAGCGCTGGCGGCCCGGTCCGGAGCCCTGCCCCTGGCTGGCCTGTGGCTGACCTCGGCGCTCGCGCTCGTGGCCTGGCTGGGGCTCGTCGCCGTTGGCCGGCGGCTGCGCTCCGTTCCGACGCACGAGATGCTCCACCCCGAGCGAATCCACGAGCTGGCCGGTCTGCTGCGGCGGTTGTCCGCCGTCGAAGAGGACCCGGCTCTGCCGGTGGAGCCGACCGAGGTCGAGCTCGGCATCACCTCCTGGGGCCTCAGGATCTCCACCGGTCGAGTCCCCCACGCCGTCGGAACCCTGCGGCACTACTGCCTCTCCTCGGTCTGCCCGCGGCTGAGCGCCGCCGCCGCCGCCGCGATCGGCGACCTCATCGTGCGACTCCGGCACGCAGGCGCCGCCAGTGAGGTGGTCGCGGGGGCTCCGGGCGTCTACCACCTGCTGGTGGGCCCGGAGCCGGCTGGTGGCGAGGTGTAGGAGATGTCCGACAAGCCCAAGACACGGACACCGATCCGGGTGGAGAGACCGCAGAGGTCAGCCGGACCTGACAGGGCAGCCAGCACCGAGCCTGGCGCACCGGAAGGGGAGTTCCTGGCTCTGCAAAGGGCGATCGGCGCCCGCTCGGTAGGCAGGCTGCTGAGCTCCGGCCTGCTGTGGCCCCGCCTGCGCGTGGGCGCCGTGGACCATCCGCTGGAGCGGGAGGCGGAGCGGGTGTCGGCGGCGGTGGTGTCGGGATCACCCGCTGGCGGTGTCGTGGAGCCCTCGTCCGCCGGGCCGGTCGGGCTGGCACCGCGTCTGACGGTGCGCCGTCAGCGGCTGGAGGACGAGGACGAAGAAATCGCGCAGCCAAAGAAGGCGGCAGGCCCGCCACCGGGGCCGGACCCGGGCCTGGAAAGCCGCTGGGCGTCGCTGCGCGGGCGGGGTCGGCCCCTGCCACCGGCGTCGCGGGCGTTCTTCGAAGGCCGGTTGGGTCACGGCTTCGGCGACGTGCGGGTGCACACCGGCGCCGGGGCCTCGGAGGCGGCGCGGGCGATCGGGGCGCGGGCCTTCACGGTGGGCCGCGACATCGTCTTCGGTGGCGGCGAGTGGTCGCCCGAGAGCCGCGCCGGGCAGCGACTTCTGGCGCACGAGCTGACGCACGTCGTGCAGCACGGCGGCTCGGGCGGTGGTGCTGACGCGGTGATGCGGCGACAGCCGACCGCCGAGCCGGCAGTGGAGACGATGCCAGAGGGGCCCGAGGCCGCGGCAGCGTCAGCCGAGGCGGCTGCGCCGCGGCAACGGGAGACGGCCGGCGCGACTGCGGCCCCAGGACGCCTGGTGGATGACGAAGCGGAGCCGGGCCCGGGCCAGATGCGCAAGGGACGGTTCCTGTCGGCGGTGAACGAGGCAGCGTGCACGGCAGCGGATGACGCCTTGGCGGGGACGGAGCTGGCGGCGACGGGCTGTCCGTGGCTGAGTCGGTACTTTCAGCTCTACGAGGAGCGAACCGCGGCACAGGTCGAGGCGGATGTCCTGCGGTACGTGCCGGCCGCCAGCCGCGCGGCGACCGCTCAGGACTACATTCCGCTGGTAGCCTCGTGGGTGCAGGAGAGCATCAGGGGATGGATGGAGGGCGGCGGCCCGTCAGACGGGCTGCGCCGGGCGGCCCGGGAAATGAGTGCGGCGGGAGGGATCGGGGGCGCGTTGGCGGAGATCGGTCGACTGCTGTTCAAGAGCCGCGCTGGTGGGGCGCGGCGAGGCGCCAACCCGGCGGCGGTGCGGGCTGAACTGGGCGCCGGTCGGCCACTGGTGGGCGCGCCGCGCTCGCGGATGGAGCGGGCGTTTGGACAGGGATTCCCGGGCGTGCGGATCCACACCGGGGGCACGGCGCGGCGGCTCTCGAGCCGGTTCAACGCGCGCGCGTTCGCCGTGGGCGAGCACGTTGCCTTCGGCTCGGGAGAGTACCGGCCCGGCACCCCGATCGGAGACGCCCTGCTGGCCCACGAGCTGGCCCACGTGGTGCAGCAGGGCGGCAACCGTGGCGGCCGCGAGGCCCTCGGGGCCTCCGGCGCTCGAGCCTCGGAGGCCGCCCTGGAGGCCGAGGCGGACGCTGCGGCGATGGCAGCGCTCCCGACCCGGCTCCTCGGCATCCGCGGCCGGGCACGACCGGCTCGGCGCACTCGAGGGGCCGGCCTGAGGCTCCAACGCTGTACCAGAACAGAGACGCCCGCACCCACGCAGGAGGCTACCCCCGCCAAGGAATCTCAACCGGAAGACTGGAACTTCACCCCGAGCGATTTCGCCAAGCTCGTCGAGGCCAAGAAGAAGCTCAAGATGGCGTCCGACAGCACCTGGGTGGCTCAGAAGCTCCAGGACAACATCATCGCCACGCTGAATCATCTCCTGGATCCGAACCTCACCCCTTCGGCAACGACGGGAGTGAGTGTCGAGGACCTCTACCACGGGCACCTCGCCCTGCCGAAGTCTGCTACCTTCGCCCCTGCTCTCCGGGAGGCGAAAAAGGAATTCGAGGCAGAGGAAGAGAAAGTCGAGAAGGACGTCCTGGGCGGGACCACTCTCGATGTTCCGGCTGCCAAGGTTCCGGCGTACACCAAGGCGATGAAGGAGCGTCTGCTGCCGAAGCTCGCAGTAGTGTTCAACGAGGCAGCGAAGGTCACCGGGGCGGTCGTCATCTACCACACCTTCGAGCACAACATGCCCGCCGGCATGAAGGTCGGGGATCCGCGGCGCAACTGGAAGACTCCCCTCGACACCAACGTCCCCGAGCCCTATAGCCCGCCGGACATCAACAACGCGAGTTCCTGGATGAGGGAATTCTCCAACGTCATCCAGTTCTCATTCCTGGTGGATCGAGAGGGCGGCATCCATGTTCGAACGGGAAGCGATTTCATCCTCAGCACCGTGACCGGACGGGCAAGCAGCTGGGGGCGGCCAGTCCGGTGAGCCGGCGTCATGGGGCAGGGTGCTCGGAGGAGCCTGATCCGTCGCTGGTTTGCACGCGGCGGCGCTGCCGTGGCGGCCTCGTCTCTGCTGTCGTTTTGGGGTAGCGCCGTCGACAATCAATCGCTACCGGAGGCAAGAATGGGACCCCAACACGCCGATGTGACCGTGCTGTCCAGGGCGGCCCTGCTCGCCGCCAACGGTGAGCGACAGGCCGCCGTCGATCTCCTGGGCGCGCACGATTTCGAGCCTGCCCGAGAGATCGTGGCCGCGGCCCTGCGTGGTGCCATCCTGGAGGAGATGGATGAGCATGCAGCCGCCGGTGCCGCCTACCGAGAGGCTCTCGAGAAGCACCCGGATGACGCTCTGCTCCACCTCCGGCTCGGAGTGTTGAGCTACCGAGCCGGCGACCTGCGGAAGGCCGAATCCCACTTCCTCCGATCGTGGCAGCTGCAGCCGCTGGCGGAGGCTGCCTACCATCTCGGCGAACTCTACGCGCTCAGCGGCAGGCCCGCGAGAGCGCGCACCTTTCTCGTCGAGGCCGCGGCCCGCGAGTCCGCCGGCTCACCCTGGCGAGCGAAGGCGATCCAGCAGCTCGAAGAGCTGGCCGAAGACCGGGAACGGGACCCGCAGGGCTCTGAGCCAGCTGAAGGGCCAGATCCTTGACCAGGCAGCCAGCCCCGCGGAGCGCCCGGACCGGACTCGGATCGGTGTCCCGGGGTGACAAGCCGATGGGCCGCGGGTTTGAAGCCAAGCCGCTGGAACACAACCTCCTGGCCCTGCAGAGGGCACTCGGCAACAGTGCCACCCGTGAGCTGTTGTCCTCCGAGCCGATCCGGCCGAAGCTTCTCATCGGCCCGCCGAACGATCGCTACGAGCGAGAAGCCGACCGGGTGGCGGCCTCCATCGTTGCGGCGGCGGCGAGCGGCGAAGAGACGACGATGGCGGCCGACGAGGGTCAGCGCGCTGCGCCGAGCCACCGCCCTCAGCGCAGCGGAACCGAGGACGGGCTGCAGGGGCACGAGCGCCAGCAACGATCCGAGCACGACGCCGAGGCGGAACGGGCCGGCGAGAACCTCGCGCGGCGAGAACCGATTGCCGCTCCGCGAGCCGCGCTCGGCGACGGGAGCTTGCTCAAGGGTCTGAGGACGGGCGGCCAGGCGCTGCCACCGGCGAGCCGTTCCTTCTTCGAGCCGCGGTTCCGTAGCGACTTGACGGGCGNNTCCGTAGCGACTTGACGGGCGTGCGAATCCACACCGGGGCCAGGGCCGCAGAGGCCGCGGAATCGATCCGCGCACGAGCGTTCACCGTCGGCCGTGACATCGTCTTCGGAGCCGGCGAGTACGCTCCGGACAGCGCCCCTGGCCGACGCCTTCTGGCCCACGAACTGACTCACGTGCTGCAGCGGCAATCGCCGCGGTGGCCTGCGGCTGCGACGACGGATCCGTCGGCCTCGCGGCGGCCGCCGACGCCAGGCCCGCGCCTCCCGGCCCCCAGGGTCGCGCGGGCCCTTGCGGACGACCTGAACTACGACCGGATCGCCGACCGCATCCACAAGGCGATCGCCGGCCCGGGCACGGATGAGGAGGCAGTCTATCTGGCACTTCAGCTCCTGGAAGGTGATGCCGAAGCGATCCGACGGCTCAAGGAGAGATACCGAGACAAACACGGCGAGAGCCTCGAAGCCGCCATTCGGGGCGACTTCAGCGGCAGTGAGCTCGAATACGCCCTGCAGCTTCTCGGCATGGGCACGAAAGCGGCCCCCCAGAGGATTGGGGCGGCGCCGACGACGGCTGAGCAGTGGAAAGCGGCCGCCAAGAGGATTCGCGCCGCGGTCGAGGGAGCCGGGACAGACGAGGAAGCCGTCTTCGCGGTGCTGCGGCCTTTCGGACGGGACCCGAAGAAGGTCCAGAGATTGAAGGACGTTTACCGCGCCGAGTACGACGAGGAAGACCTGCGGCAGCGACTGGTCAGCGAGATGAGCGGCTCCGAGCTCGACTATGCCCTCTATCTGATGGGTGAAGGGCCGCAGGGCATGGCAGCCAAGTTCGCCGTGCACGCCGCCGAAGGTGTCCTCCGCTACATCAAGACCGAGGCCGCCAAGCGGGCCAAGACCCCGCCCTCGATCGATCCGGGATCGAAGTTCTACAAGGTGCTGAAGAGCAAGTATCTCGAGGAGTACTTCACCAAGCCCGAGAAGAAGACCGGCGAGGAAGCGGTCGAGAAGATCGGGGCGCAGATCACAGGCCGCCGCAGCAAGGTGGACCCGAAGAAGGTGGAGGTGTCACCGGAGCCGGGCAAGTGGCGGCCCGCCAAGGGTCGGTGGGAGCGCAACGCGGTCCTGGTCTGGAACCAGCAGAAGCTGCCGACGCTGCCGAAAGAGGTGACCGATCTGGCGCTCTTCAAGAACATCAAGACGCTCCCCCCGCAGACCGGCGCCGCCACCGGAGTCCTCCTCGAAGAGAACCTCAAGGTCCTTCCCTACATCGATGTCCCCTTTCTGCTGGGCAAACCGCGGAAGGAGCGCGACAGCCTGGTGGTCGACGTGGTTTTCGGCGGCAAGAACCTCTCGCAGCTGATGCACTGGGCCACCGGTGTCAAGTACTCGGGTGAGTCGCCCGCCGCCATGCGGGAGCTTTTCCTGGCCTACGAGATGTGGCACCTCGAGGGCTGGGATGTCTTCGGTCAAGACGCTCTCAACGACCTGATCGCCGAGGAACAGGGCCGGCTTCTGGGCGCAGAGCTGCGCAAGGGCAAGGGCGGACGGCTCAAGAGCGAGGCGGACCTGCTTCCCTTCCTCGATCGGTCCTTCCGCGAGGCTCGCGCCTGGGTCGGTGCTCTACTGCGGCTGCGGCGTGCCGAGCTGGAAGCGTGGACCCTCGCTGAGACGGAAGCACCTGCCAAGATGTGGTGGGGCGCTCTACGTGAGAGGAAACTCTGGAGATCGCCCACCGTCATGGAGATGCTGGCAGCGGGTAAGTCGCTGGAAGAGATCAAGAAATCCAGCTTCGTTCAGTCTCAGATCGAGATCTATACTCTGATATACGAGGCGGACGAGTGGGAGAAGAACGTCGGTCCGATCGAGGTGACGCCGCTGCAGAAGGCCCTGGTGGAAGGGCGACTGGACAAGATCCTGGCGGTCATGGCGAAAGGGGGCAAGGCAGGTGTGTCCGAGCTGGCTGGCGCGAAATCTCAGCTGGATGAGCTGAAGGAAGGCAAGTGAGCGTCAGAAATGCGAGCGGCCTGGACGGTTCTTGCCGCCTGCTGTCTCGTGCCTGTTCTCCACTGCTGTCAAGGTGAGGGCGGCTTGATGAGATCCGACGGAACGAGCCTGGCCTGGGGACCGGACTGCGAGACCGGCCTCTCCGTCGGATTGACGGTACGCCACCGAGTCTCCGATGTCGCCTCCCCCCTGGAGTGGCGCTGGGCCGTGCGCAACCTCTCGGACACCGCCCGGTCGATGACCATCTACCATGATCTCGACAGGTCGGATCGCGTCAGGCTCCAGGTATTGCGTCCGGGAGCGCAAGAAGTCCTCGAGGAGTTCGTTGCCGACGCGGGAGACCGGCTGACGACCTCGAACGTGGGCGAGACCGTTCATCTCCGGCCAGGCGAGGTGAAGTCCCTCCAGCGATCCGAAGCCATGATCGGGGCGCGCGTGGGCGAGGGCGTGTTCCGCTTGCGGGTGATTCTCGGGGGGCCCGATTTCACCTTCACCTGCTTCAGCGGTGAGGTAGAGATCGAGATCCGCTAGCGCCGGGGGAGACGCCGTTTTCCCTGCCGTCCCCGGGGGTCGCGGTGGGGGTCGGGTCCCTGCGATCGACGCTCCCCCGCAGCAGGCAGGGGTGGCCGCTCCGGCGTGGAATGCGAAGCAACCGGCCCCCATGGCGGCAGGTGCCTGACAGGGGGAGCAGCGTGCGGCGGCCGGCAGGGGGGCTTGGGCTTGAGGGAGGAAGCTGCTGGCACGGGGGGAGCCGGGGAAGTCAGCCCCCCGCGGATGCGATCCACAGAAACACCGCGCTGAAATAGGTCCACGTCAGCGTCAACACCACGTGCACGACCGTCTCGAGGCGCTTGCCCCGCCACAACCGCGTCGAATACCCGAAGAGCTGAATCGAGAGCCGCGCCGCCCAGAAGAGGCCGAGGCCCAGGGCGACCCTGCGTCCCAGGGCGGTGGCAATCAGCTCGGCCGACGAGGTCACGCATAGCAGCCCCATGAGCAGCACCGCGAGCGCGATGAAGAAGGAGTGGACCTTCATCATCTGGCGGTTCACCAGGCTCAGCCGCGCGAGCTCGTGTCGCCAGTCGAAGACCCGGGGNNCCACGCGAAGTAGCGCGGGAAGAACGCATGAGCCAGCGCCATCGCGATCATCGCGACGCCGATCAGATCAAGATGTCTCTCCACTTTTCTCCAGCACGAAGCACGTCATGAAGAGGTTCGGCGCCAGCGTCTCGGCGACGCGCAACCGCGCGTGCTCGAAGGCCTCGAGCCACGCACGCCGGCCGATGAAATGAAAGGCCCCCACGGTGTAGGCGACGAAGTTGCGCCAATCCCGCAAATGCTCGACGACGATGACCCGGCCGCCGGGCTTGATCACCCGATGCAGCTCCGCGAAGAAGGCACGCCGCTCGCCAGCGTCCCGGATCTCGTGCGCGGCGAGGACGACGAACACCGCATCCAGCGCTGAGCTGGAGAGCGGTAGAGCCGAGGTGTCGACACGAACGTCCTCGGGTGACGGCGGATGCGCGCGCCGGGCGCGGCGGATCGAGACCTCGGTGTGCCTGGCCGGGTCGTAGAAGTCCATCACCGTCCAGGTGGCCTCGGGGTAGCGAGCGCGCAAGAGCGCGCTGGTTTCGTCGAAGCCGGCGTGGATGTTCGCCATCTCCGCGCCGGGCCCGGCGGCGACCGGCGGCAGCCACTGCAGCCGGTACAGGCCGGACAGGTCGTAGACGTAGCAAGAGACGAGGAGCGAGACCAGGGTCGTACCGCCGAGGAGCGCGGCCACTCCGACGGTGATGAGGCGCGGCGTTCCTTCCAGCCAGGCGCTCGCCACGGCCAGAGCCAGGGCGCCGGCGCCGGCCGCAAGGTAGAAGTGCCAGTTGAAGCGCAGGATGTTCCCTACGCCCTGCAAGGGCCGCCTCACGGCGCCCATCGTTCGACCACGCCCTTCTTCCACCAGTAGGGGACGTTCTCGACCATGAACGCGGCGGCGAGCACCGGTGCACCCCCGCCCAGCGACCTGACGAAGGGCACGTGATGCTCGACGACCCGCACCGGGCGCGGCGCCCAGTTGGCGCGGACGCCCTCGATGATCACGACGCGGCGCGATGCCGGCTCGACGCTGAAGGTGAACGGCAGCGGCCCGGCGAACCTGCGCGCGTCCTTCAGGTCGGCGAACGGCGAGCCGGCCGGCAGGGACGCTCCCCCACCCTCGCCCCGGTCGACCGCGATGGCGAGTCCCGAGGCGTCGCAGCGAACGCTCGTGCGCTCTCCCTCGTCCCGCAGCGTGACGTTCGTCTTCACGTAGCCGTAGCGCGTCAGGAGATTCCCCAGAAGCTCCATGCTCTTGCGGTCCGTCTCCGACCTGAGGATGTAGAGGCCCCGCATCCGTCGGCCCGCCTGGTTCACGTAGCGGACGAAAATGCGATACCCCACCAGCAGGAAGTCCCGGCCGAGGACGCGGGGGACGCCTCTGGGGCGCAAGCCTCTCGTCTGCACCACGGCCACCGCGACGAAGGCGTGCTCGTCCCGGTAGGTGTCCAGGCTCAGGAATTCCGGAAGGTGGCTGCGGAGCGGCGCCTCGGGGAAGGCATAGGTGAGCACCAGCGAGCGGTCGAAGAAGGCCTCGACCGCGAACGGGTGCCGCTGGAGCCAGCCCGGCGCTCCTGGCGTCACGCGACCACCCGCTCGCCGAACTTCCATTCGTTGACATAGATCACCCAGATGAAGGCCAGCGCGAAGAGCGCGTTGAAATGCCCCCAGAGCAGGAGGTCCGGCGCCAGCACGGCTTCCAGCAGGTTCATCACCCCGACCAGCGTCATCTGCGTGATCGCGTTCCACCTCCTTTTGAGCCGGCTCAGCACCCACAAGCCCATGATGACCTCGAGCGCGCCGATCCCGCGCGTCAGGGGGACGGCGTAGCGCGTCCCCAGAATCCGCGCGACGATCTCCTCGTGCCGCGGCCCGAGGTCGAGCACCTTGAAGAGCCCGAACGCAATCCAGACCGCTGCGATGAGCACGGTGACGATGCCATGCAGCTGTCCCCGCGTCATCTATCGCCGCGCAACGAGCCCGCCTGTCACCGGCCTCGCCCGCGGCGCGACGGCCATCTCGAAGGGGACGTCACCGGGACCCAGCATAGCAACTCGCTCGCCGAGCGGCCTCGCCCGGGAGCAACGGCGCCTGGTCCGATGTCGGCTTCGGGGGTGGCAGCCGACCGATCTCTGCTCTCGAGTGCCTTGAGACAGGCTCGCCCGGTAGCCTGTCACCGCGCTTGCGGCGGGAGCCCGAAGGCTCCCGCCGCTGAGAATGTCACGCAAGGCGGCTGCAACGGCAAGCCGCCGCCCCCTCGAGCCCGCTCAGTTGGCGAGCGCGCAGCTCACCTTCGGGTTCCAGTCGGCGAACATTCCGTCCCGGTTGTGGCGCCATGCCCAGACGTGCAACGCCCAGACTCCGAAGGTCCCGTTGAAGTGAAACTCCTGCCCGAAGAGAGCCGGGGGCTCGGCAGTGCTCGGCAGGAACTCTTCGGGGATCACGTACTCGACCGCCACCAGGCGCAGCGAGCCGTCCTCCCGGGGCTCGTAGAGCAGCGTCTCGGGCCGCAGCGGATCGACCTCGGCGTCCAGCAGGACGTCGAAGTTGGCGTAATGGTGCCCCTGCCCACCGGCCGCAGAGTCGAGGCAGCCCGTGATGTCCGTGCTCCAGCCGGCGCTCCAAGCGACGTCGATGCTATGGAAGGGCGCCGTCGAGCGCCTGAGCGCTGCGATCCCGGGGTCGGCCCCCGCCTGCACGCTCGCCGCCGCGACGAGGATCAGGCACCGCACCGTCAGCGATGCTCTCTTGCCTTGACCGGGAACTGTGGTCGTCATGCTTCCGATCTCCTATCGGTTGTGGGACCCGCCGGTCCCGGTGGATTCGGTCGCCCCCTCCCGAGCTCCCCGCCCGCCCGGCGTAGGCTCGGCCATCCCGGCTCGCGCCCGGGTGATGGAGGCGACAGGTGATGGGTTCGACGGTCAGACGCCGCCGCCCGCTCCCTCGGCGGTCGCCGGGCTGATCACCGTCCGCACCTCGGTGATGCGGTCGACCGGGAAGCCGCCCTGTTGACCGTGCTTGCGGATCAGCTCCGGGCCGGACGCCAGGTAGACGCAGAAGATCTTCTCGTCGGTGACGTAGCTCTCGAGCCACCGGATCCCGGTTCCGAGGTCACCCAGGACGTCGCACGAGCGACGGGCGATGGCCTCGAGCTCTGCGCCGGACAGTTGACCGGCGCCTGGCACGTTGCGTTCGATGAGGTACTTGGGCATAGCGATTCCTCCTTCGGTTGTTCGCCAGCCAGGCTAGGGCCCGGGGCGGCCGGGATCTGGGTGGAAACCGGGTGGGAACCGGGTGGAGGCCTCCCGGCGGCAGCGCGCGGTGGTCTGGCGGCCAGTCTTGAACGCTTCCGCAGACTGCGCTAGAACGTGCCTCTACGGCCGGCGGCGCCGCGACCGGCGCCGGCCACGGCAATGACGACCTCGGTATTCTTCGGCGACTTCGAGGTGGCGCCCGGCGCCTACCAGCTGCGCCGCCGCGGCGAGGTCGTGCACCTCGAACCGAGGGTGTTCGAGGTGCTCGCCTACCTGCTCGAGCACCGCGACCGGGTGGTGCCGAAGCAGGAGCTCCTCGACCGGCTGTGGCCCGACGAGTTCGTCACCGAGTCGGCGCTCTCCCGGGCGATCCGCGACCTGCGCCGGGCGCTCGGCGACACCGGGCCGAAGAAGCGCTGGATCCAGACGGTCTACGGTCGCGGATTCCGCTTCTGCGGCGCGGCGACAGAGGCCGAGCCGGCGGGCGCTGACGCTGACCCCTTGTCGCCGGACCTGCTGGAGCGCGACGCCGAGCTCATCCAGCTGAAGGAGCTGCTGGCCCAGGCGCAGCAGGCCGGCGGGCGTCTCGCCCTGGTGGCCGGCGAGGCCGGAATCGGCAAGACCGCGCTGCTCGAGGCGTTCGCCCGCGGCAGCGCCCCGGATCGGGTCCTGTGGGGCAGCTGCGACGCGCTGTTCACTCCCCGCCCCCTCGGCCCGGTGCAGGACTTCGCGGCCGGGCTCGGCGAAGAGCTGGCCGAGCTGATCGCCTCGGCGGCGCCCCGCGACGCCATCCTTGGGGCATCGTTTCGGGCCCTCGAGGTGGCTCCCAAGCCCTGCGTTCTGGTGCTCGAGGACCTGCACTGGGCAGACGAGGCGACCCTCGACTGGCTGAAGTTCGTCGGCCGGCGGCTGCCACGCCTGCCGGGTCTGCTGGTCCTGGCCTCGTACCGCGACGACGAGGTCGGAGCCGCCCACCCGCTGCGAGCGGTGTTGGGCGATCTGCCGCTCAAGGT
>JABAOD010012377.1_pt2 | contig 17529 bp, 15 predicted proteins | sample 7062151 | NCBI WGS metagenome assembly JABAOD01 (sample SAMN14538626, study PRJNA623070) | marine sediment metagenome | biome: marine biome [ENVO:00000428]; feature: marine pelagic biome [ENVO:01000023]; material: deep marine sediment [ENVO:00002113] | place: India: Gulf of Khambhat ... | reverse complement strand
CCGTCACCACGAGGACGGCCAAACCAAACCTCACGCGCATGGATTCCTCCCTCCTCTCGATGCCATCAGGGTAGTAACGGGCCGAAGGTCACGCCCCGGACCCGGGCAGCGCCTCCGGCTCTCGCCACCAATCGTCGAGGAGTCCCCGAATGTGCTCCTTGAGGTCCTCCGGCGCCCACGAGGCCTCCACCGCGTTGTCGGCCAACCGCCGCATCACGTCGTCGCCGTACCCGTACCGCTCTGCCACCGCTCGGTACTCCCCGGCCAGGGTGCACCCAAACATGGCCGGGTCGTCGGTGTTGAGCGTCACCACGGCGCCGACGTCGATGAGGGTCCGGGCCGGGTGTTCGTCCCAGGTGGCGACCACGCCGGTACGCAGGTTGGAGGTGGGGCAGACCTCCAGCGGTACCCGGTGCTCCACCAGGTACCGCACCAGTTCCGGATCCTCTACCGACCGCACCCCATGACCGACACGATCCACCTCGAGCGCCCGGAGCGCCCCCCACACGCCGGCCGGTCCCTCCCCCTCGCCGGCGTGGGCCGTGAGGCGGAATCCGGCATCCCGGGCCCTCCGGTACACCCGGGCGAACGGCTCCGGCGGGTGCCCCGCCTCGGAACCCCCCATCCCGACGCCGATCACCCCGGCCTCCCCGGCCACCTCCCGAACCTGGTCGAAGGTGCGGGCGGCTCGCTCCGGTCCGGTCTCCCGGACGAGATCGACCACCAGCGCCACCTCGACCCCGGGGATCCGATCGAGTCCTCGCCTGATGGCCAGGGCCAGCCCCGAAGGCGCCAAGCCGTGGGAGCGAAAGTCGGTCGGCGAGAAGAACGCCTCGGCGTAGAGGATGTGCTGGTCGAATAGGCTGGCGGCCACCGCTTCCGCCGCCAACTCGAAGGCCCGGTAGCTGTCGAGGAAGCGGTTCTTCCATACCCAGGTCTCGATGAAGTGAGCGAAGTCGCGATAGGCGAACCGCTCGGTGAGCGCCTCGGGAGTGGGAACCTCGGGATCCCCGCCCCGAGCTTCCACCATGGCCCACATCGCTTCGAGCGGGATTGCTCCCTCCAGATGGAGATGGAGCTCCACTTTGGGCATGGTCTCGAACCGGCGCACGCCCGTCGGGCTGCTTCTCAACCGGCGCCGGTGGCCGCCGGCACCGGCTCGCCGGCCTCCGCCCTGAGCCGTTGGGGGGCACCCTCGAGGATCCAGAAGCGTCGCTGCTGCTCCTGCCAATCCGCCAGGATGAAACCGGCCCGCTCGCTGCCGGTCTCCTGGTGGTGCTCGGTGACGAGGGCGCGCAGCGCCGCCAGCTCATCGCCTCGGGGGCGGCGGGCCGACGGGGCGGTTTCGGCCAGATGCCGGGCCACCATCCCTTCGGGGTCCCACACGTAGAGCACGCCACCGGTCATGCCCGCCGCCAGATTGCGACCGGGTTTGCCCAGAATCACTGCGGTGCCTCCGGTCATGTACTCGCAGCCGTGGTCACTGCAGCCGTCTACCACGGCCGTTGCGCCGCTGTTGCGGACCGCGAAGCGTTGACCCACCGTCCCGGAAATGAACAACCGGCCGCCGGTGGCCCCGTACAGCACCGCATTTCCGCCGCCATGGGGGATGCGGCCCGGTGCCGAAACTCGGGGAGCGATCACGATGCGGCCCCCTCCCATGCCCTTGCCGACGTAGTCGTTGGCAGTGCCGTCGAGGCGGAGGTCGATGCCGGCGGTCAGGAAGGCGCCCAGGCTCTGGCCGGCGGTGCCGGCGAGGCGGACCTGGATGCTGCCGTCGGGCAATCCCTCCGGATGCCGCTCGGTCACCAGGCCCGCCAACCGCGTCCCTACCGCTCGGTCCCGGTTGGTGACCGGATAGCTGAGTTCGACCGGATCGGGATCGCCGGCGACGACGGCCGCCCGCCAGTCGGCGGCCAGGGCGTCTCCCACCGCCGACCGCTCCACCGGCTGAAAGCCGGGGTGCCGGTAGGCGACCGGTGCTTCTACCAACAGGTCGGCCAGATCGGCACCCACCGGGCTTCGTTCGTCCACGACCTCCAGCAAGTCGGCCCGACCGATGATCTCTTCCAGCGTGCGGGCCCCGATGGCCGCCAGATGGCGGCGCACCTCATCGGCCAGGAGCGTGAAGAGGGAAACCACTTGCTCGGCAGCGCCGGTGTATTTGGCCCGCAGATCCAGGTCCTGAGTGGCCACCCCGGTGGGACAGGTGTTGAGGTGGCACTGGCGCACCATCTTGCAGCCCAGCGCCAGCAGAGGCAGAGTCCCGAAGCCGAACCGCCCCGCACCCAGCAGGGCCGCCACCACCACGTCCCGGCCGGTGCGGAATCCTCCGTCGACCTCGAGGATCACCTTCTCCCGCAGGCCGTTGGCCACCAGGGCCTGATGGGCTTCGGCCAGCCCCAGCTCCCACGGCGAGCCGGCATGCTTGATCGAGGTGAGCGGTGAGGCTCCGGTGCCGCCGTCGGAGCCGCTGATCAGCACCACGTCGGCGCGCGCCTTGGCCACTCCTACCGCAATGGTCCCCACCCCCGGCTCCGAGGTCAGCTTGACGCACACCCGGGCCCCGGGCTTGAAGGTCTTGAGGTCGAAGATGAGCTGGGCCAGGTCCTCGATCGAATAGATGTCGTGATGGGGCGGGGGCGAGATGAGGGTGGTGCCCACCTCGGTGTGGCGCAGCCGGGCGATCTCGGCCGTCACCTTGTGCCCCGGCAGCTGACCCCCTTCACCCGGCTTGGAGCCCTGGGCCATCTTGATCTGGAACTCGTCGGCGGAGGCGAGGTAGGCGGGGGTGACACCGAACCGGCCGCTGGCCACCTGCTTGATCGCCGAATTGCGGATGGTTCCGAAGCGATCCGGATCCTCGCCGCCCTCCCCGGAGTTCGAGAGGCCCCCGATTCGATTCATGGCTTCGGCCAGCGACTCGTGAGCTTCCGGCGACAATGCCCCCAGCGACATGGCGGCCGTCGTGAAGCGGGCCATGATGCTCTCGACCGGTTCCACCTCGTCGAGGGGCACCGGCCGGCCCGCTCTGAGATCCAGCAGGTCGCGCAGCAGCGCCGGCTCCCGATCATCGATCTCCGCCAGGTATGCCTCCCATGCTTCGGGGTCGCCGGAGCGAGCCGCCCGCTGCACGCCGAGCACCACCTTGGGGGCATTGACGTGGGGGACCCCGCCCCGGCGATGCTTGTAGAAGCCCTCTGGTTCGTCGTCCCCTTCGCCTCGATAACGGGCATGCCGATCGACGGTCGCGGCAGCGATCTCGTCGAAGCCGACTCCTCCCACTCGGGCACGGCAGAAGGGAAAGGCCTTGTCGGTGATCTCGTCGTCGAGTCCGATGATCTCGAACAACGCGCTCCCCCGGTAGGCGCTGATGGTGCAGATGCCCATCTTGGAGAAGACCTTGAGCAGCGACTTCTCCATGGCGGCCCGGTAATTCTCCTGGGCCGATACCGGGTCGACGGCAACATCTCCCCGTTCGGCCATTGCCCGTACTTCCTCGATGGCCAGGTAGGGGTTCACCGCCGAGGCGCCACACCCGATGAGGCAGGCCAGATCGTGGGCATCCCGTGCCTCACCGGACAAGACCACGATCGAGGCGTGGAGTCGCCGCCCGCTGCCGATGAGCCGCTGGTGTACCACCCCGGTGGCCAGGAGCGAGGGGATGGGGGCCCGGTCGGCGCTCACCTCGCGGTCTGAGATGACCAGGATCGTCGCTCCTTCCCGGACCGCTAGCTCGGCACGGGCACCCATCTCGGCGAGGGCGCTTCGCATTCCGGCGGCACCCTCGGCGGGGTCGAAGCACGCCGGGAGCCATGTGGCGCGGAAAGCCGGATCGTCGGCACCGATGATGCGCTCCAACTCTGCATCGGAGAGGACCGGAGACGCCAGCTCCATCAGGTGGGCCTGCTGAGCCGTCTCCCGAAGCAGCGATCCCCGCCGGCCCAGGTAGGTGCGCAGCGACATCACCAGGCGCTCGCGAATGGGGTCCATGGGAGGATTGGTCACCTGGGCAAACATCTGACGGAAGAACCGGGACAGCCGCGGCAGCGGATCCATCAACATCGCCAGCGGAGTGTCGTCGCCCATCGAGCCGATGGGTATGTCGCCCTCCGCCATCGGCGCCAGGAGGAGCCGACGCTCCTCGGCGGTGTACCCGAAGACCCGCGCCAGCGCATCGGCATCGAACCGCTCATCGCGCAACTCGTCGAACGGATGCTCGACGTAGATGGTCTCGGTGTCGATCCACTCCCGGTAGGGACGTCGCTGTGCCAGGGAGCGTCGCACCTCATCGGTCAACCGAACCTGGCCGGTAACCAGATCGAACGTGAGCAGCTCACCCGGCCCGAGCTGTCCGGTCGCCTCGGCATCGGCTTCTTCGGCCGGGGCCACTCCCGCCTCGGAGGCGACGATGATCATGTCGGGGGTGAGGGTCCAGCGGGCCGGACGGAGCCCGTTGCGGTCCACCCCGGCCAACAGCTCGATGCCATCCGTTGCGGCGATGGCCACCGGACCGTCCCACGGCTCGGTGAGAAAGGCGTGGTACTCATAGAAGGCCCGCAGCGATGGATCGAGATCGGCAACGTTCTCCCACGCCGGAGGGATCAACATCTCCTTGGCATGGGCCAGCGAGCGGCCACTCCGTACCAGCAGTTCGACGGCGTTGTCCAGACTGCCCGAGTCACTCTGGCGGGGCTGGAGGAGCGGCACCAGGTCGGGGGTGCGCTCCTTCCACACCACCGAGCGCAGGTCTACCTGACGGGCGGCCATCCACGCCCGGTTGGAGTTGATCGTGTTGATCTCTCCGTTGTGGGCCAGCATCCGGCCCGGCTGGGCCCGCCCCCAGGAGGGAAAGGTGTTGGTCGAGTAGCGCTGGTGGAAGATGGCGTAGGCGGTCTCGAAGCGGGGGTCGACCAGGTCCCAGTAGAAGTCGTCGATGTTGCGGGCGGTGAACAGGCCCTTGTAGACGACCGTGCGCGCCGAGGCCGAGGCCACGGCAAAGCGGCGCAATCCCAAGCCGCGGGCCGCCTTCTCGGCGTTCTTGCGCCCCAGAAAGAGACGGCGCTCCAGGTCGTCGACGTCGGCGACGTCGGGCCCCGGCACGACCATCGCCTGCTCGATGCTGGGCAACGAGTCACGAGCAGCTCCGCCCAGGTACTCCGGGTCGATGGGAACGCGGCGCCACCACGCCACCCGCAGCCCTTCGGCCGCAGCCATCTCCTCGATGAGCACGCGGCCCTTCTCCGGGGCCTGCGGCGGGAGGAAGGCAGCGATCACCCCGAGCCATCCGCGGGGAGGCGGAGCCATGCCCCGTCGCCCCATCTCCCGGGACAGGAGCCGGTAGGGAACCTGGGTGAGGAGGCCGGCGCCGTCGCCGGTGCCGTCGGCTGCGATCGCACCTCGATGGTCGAGGTTGACGAGGCATTCCACCGCAGTACGGAGGGTGCGATGTGAGGGACGAAGGCTCCGATCGGCGATGAACCCGACACCGCACGAATCGCGCTCGTCCGCCGGGTCGTAGATGACCCGGGGAATGGGGCCGCCCGACCGGCCGTGCCGGCCGAGTGGGCTGGCTGTGCAGCCATATCGCGTCATCTCTGACCTCCAGCCGTGGCGCATACGCTACAGGGGTGGGGTCCCGCGGATCGACCTTAATGCACTCTGCGTCGTCTATCACCACCCTTCGTGGCAAGGGGCTCCAGAAACGGACCGCTCGAGCCAGATCTTCGACGCCCGCCGGACCGGAGGTTCCCAAGGCTTCGGGAGGAGATCTGCCTAGCCTGGAACCATGTCGATGTTCGAGCTACTGGTCGACGTCACCAATCTCGAGGCCCCGGCGCTGATCGTCGCGTTCGACGGCTGGGTCAACGCCGGCTACGTGGGTACCGGTGCCGCCGACCACATCGCCGCGCCGGGCGACGCCATCGCCACGTTCGACTCCGATGTGCTGTACGACTACCGGGTGCGTCGGCCGGTGATCGACTTCGTAGATGGAGTCATGAAGGAGGTGAGCTTCCCGGACATGACCCTGTGGCGCCGTCACCTCGATGAGCGTGACGTGCTGGTGCTGTCCGGGCCGGAGCCCAACTGGAACTGGAGGGCCTTCGGTGCCTCGGTCGCCGACCTCGCCGCCCGGCTCGGGGTGGTCCAGCAAGTGTCCCTTGGAGGGATCCCGTCGGCGACTCCACATACCCGACCGGTCCGGCTGCTCACCACCGCCTCCCGCCCCGATCTCATCGCCGAAGATGAGCAGTTCCCCGAGGGCCTGCTCCGGGTACCGGGGGCGGCAGTGAGCGTGGTCGAGAGCCTCGTCGTTGATTCGGGGATACCGGCGGTCGGCTTCTGGGCCCAGATCCCCCACTACGTGGTGGAGAGCTACTTGCCCGGCATCGTGGCCCTGGTGGAGCGGGCCGCCCGCCACCTCGGCGTGACCATTCCGCTCGGAACCCTGATCGACGAAGCCGCCGAGCAACGACAACGCCTCGACGAGCTCGTGGCCTCCGAGGAACAGGCGACGGAGTACGTCCGATCGTTGGAGAACCTCCACGACGCCGAAGGGCCGGTCCCGTCCGGCGAAGAGATCGCGGCCGAGATCGAGCGCTTCCTCGAGGAGGCCGGTGAGGACAAGCCCGGTGAGGAGGAGACCCCCCTCTGACGTTCGCCGGCCCCGGCCGGGTCGATGAGCGCCGGGGAACGCCGTCGTTGGTGGCCGGGCCTCCGAGGGAAGGGATCGGTCCACCGGATGTCGCGGCCGGCTTCCCGAGCCGGCCCCTTTCCTGCCAGTCTGTTGCTGCCGGCGCAGGGGGAACGACCCGCAGGCACACCAACCTGAAAGGAACCGCGTCATGCCGCCTGAAGTAACCGCCGTCACCAACGCCGTCATCTACCCGGTGGACGAAGCCTTCTCCTGCTTCAACCCGGGCTCCATCGTGTTCGATCAACAGGCCATCATCGCCCTCGGCCCCACCGACACCACCCCGGTGCCGGACGGTGCCCAGGTCTTCGACGCCGGTGGCCGCCTGGCGCTGCTGCCGGGGCTCATCGACACCCACAGCCACTCCAGCCTGCTCAAGGCGTTCGGTGAAGATGCCCAGCTGATGGATTGGCTGCCGGAGTACCAGCGAGAACACCAGGCGCTGAGCGAGGAAGACGCGTACTGCGCCTGCCTGATCAGCTACCTGGAATCGCTCAAAGGGGGCACCACGACCGTCATGGACATGTATCGCTTCCTGCACATGGGGGCCAAAGCAGCCGCAGAGCTCGGCATGCGGGTCCACTTGGTGCCCTATGCCGCAGACCACCCACCAAGGACTTCTTCGAGACTCTCGACGGCACCCGGACGCTGATCGAAAGCCACGACAACACACAAGACGGACGCGTAAGGGTCTGGGTGGGCCTCGAACACATCACGTACTGCTCCGAGGACATGTTCCGCGAGGCGCGACGCATCGCAGGCGCCTACGGCGTCCATATCCACACCCACACGAGCGAGCAACAGGAAGAGGTAGAGGTCGTCGAGGAGCTCTTCGGTGATCGCCCGGTTCACAAGTTCGAGGAATGGGGCATCCTCAAACCCGGTTCGGTGCTGGCCCACTGTGTGTGGCTCGACGACGGCGAAATCGCCGTGCTGGCCGAGATCGGCACCGGCGTAGCCCACTGCCCCATCAGCAACATGAAGCTGGCATCCGGCCCGGCGCCTCTGCAGAAGTACACCGATGCCGGGGGGGCGAGTGGGTCTGGGCTCGGACGGCGGCATCTCCAACACTCTTTGAGCATGTTCGAGTGCATGAAATATGCCTCGCTGCTGCAAGAAGTCACCCATTTGGACGCCACCGCCGTCACGGCCCAACAGGCGATTCGCATGGCCACCATTGAAGGAGCACGACTCCTCGGGATCGGCCGGAAGGTGGGTTCACTGGAGGTCGGCAAACAGGCTGACGTGATTGCCGTCGACCTGTGGCAGCCGCACCTCATGCCCATTGCCCGTGACGAGGAGCATGACCCCATTCCGTGGAATCTGGTATTCGCCGCCCGAGCCGGCGATGTGCGCCATGTGTGGGTGCAGGGCCGACACGTGATCGAAAACGGCTCGAGTACCAGCCTCGACGAGGAGGACTTCCTCGGCCGAGCGCACCGTCAGACCATCGACCTGCTGGCCCGCAGAGCCGCGCACGAAGCCATTCCGATGGTGGGTCAGAAGCTCCCGGCCCATCGAGTTCACGCAGCCGCCCGGCGACCCGGGCACTTTCCGAGTGCCTTCTCATCCCCAACACCGTGAGAGCTTGTCGGGCCGCCGGCAAGCCGGCCCGTGCTCCACGCCTATACGGAAACAGCCACTTCGAGATGGGGTCGGCCTCTGGCTGCCGGAAGCTGCAAATCCCTAGGCGTGGTCGGCGGCGCTGCACTCGACGCAGTGGGAAGCGGCCGGAATGGCCTCCAGGCGCTCGGGGCCGATCGCCCGGCGGCACCGGTCGCATCGACCGTACGAGCCCTCCGCCAGCTTGACGAGTGCCCGATCGATGGCCGCCAGCGACGCGGTGAGGGAACGAGCGGTCGCGGTGGTGCTGATGCGTTCGATTGCCTCGGTGGTACCGTCGCCGATCCGCTTGCCGAACGAAACGTTTACGCCGGTCGCCGGAGCTTCGGTGAGGCGGGCCAATTCTTCAGCCAGCCGGTGCCGCCGCTCCCGCAGGCTCCGGGCGATGTGCTCGTCACTGTCCAATCGCGGTGCCTCCCGGTACCGGGGACATTCTCGCCGCACAGAAGCACTACCGCCGAGGCATCCTCCCCAGATCGAAGCCGAGCTCTCCGACGACCGAAGCGCGCCACTCCGCCGTGTCCGCGTCCGTCAGTTGGGAGGCCGCCGAGAACCAGGCCGGATCGCCGTCGTCGATCACCTCCTGCACCGCCCTTGGGAATCCGCCGCCGCGTGCCGATCGTCTCAGGAGCAATGAAACCGGCATTCGTCGTCCTCGCGGTACTGCTGGCAGCCTGTGGATCCGGCCCGGGCGGCGCCGAGCCGACCCCGGCGATCGGCCAGACCACCCTCCCCGCCGCGCCGACGCCGCTGCTCATGATCAACGAGAGCGGGGGCTGCGCCATGATGGGGCCCAACTGCGCCACCTACGTGTTGTGGTCCGACGGGCACGCCTATCTATACCGCGACCGCTTCGCTCCCGGGCCGCCCCAGATCCCGCCCGATCCGACCGAGGCCGAGACCGACGCCGTCATAGACACCGACATCGCCGATCGAATGGCCGCCGTCATCGCCGACACCGACTTCTCGGCCCTGCGCACCCGTCTGGAACCGGGGCAGTGCTGGGGCTGCGTGGACGGGATCGATTATCAGCTGGTGGTGTTTACCACCGGCGGTCCGGATGTGCTGAGCTCAGTGGAGGTGGCCTTCGATACCGCCGAGCCGTTCTTCGCGGCCGTCGAGGAAGCCCGCCTTGCCCTCGGCCGGGCTCTTCCGCTTCCGATCGTCACCGGCTGAGGCTTCGGGCGCAGCCGGGCACCGTAGGTCTGCCCCGCCCGCGTGCCGCCTGCACCCGCTTGGACGGGTACTGTGAGATGGAGCAGAGGGAGGTGCTTTCATGAAGACCGCGGTAGTCGTAGTCGACATGCTGAACGACTTTGTCGACGGCGTGCTGGCCAACCCACCGTCCAAAGCCACCATCGAGCCGATTGGCGGACTCGTCGAGGCGGCCCGCTCACGTCCCGACTGGGTGGTCGTCTACGCCAACGATGCGCACCGGCCGGGCGACCTCGAGTTCGAGGTGTTCGGCGAGCATGCACTGGCCGGCTCCAAAGGTGCCCAGGTCATTTCGGATCTCGCTCCCGACGAGCGAGACGAGATCGTGCCCAAACGCTTCTACTCGGCGTTCACCCAGACCGATCTCGACGCCACCATCGACGTTCATGACGTCGGGCGCCTGGTGCTGGTGGGCCAGCACACCGACTGCTGCGTGCGCCACACCTCGTACGACGCCTATCGGCGCGGCCTCGACCTCGTGGTGGCCTCCGATGCCACCGCCGTGTTCGAGCCCCTTTCCGAGGCCCCGTACCAGGAACGCCAGCAGGCGGCGCTCGACTATCTGAAAACCTTCTACGGCGCCAAGATCGCGGCGACTGCGGACTTGCTGTAGCCCACCGGCCGGCGCCTCGAGCCGCTGATCGCCGTAACCCCGGAGGGAACGGGCATGCGCGGAGTCGGAAGCGTAGAGGGCGGGACAGCCCGCAGCGCCTGGCGACGCTCGTTCAATCCGAAGACGGGTCGCCCAACCGGGTGGTGATGCGCTGGAACTCGTGGTCGAACCGTTCTTGACCCGCTGGGAACGCGGCCTCATCAACCTGCTCCTCGCCGCGTATCTGCCTGCCGACGACGAGCGGGGATCATGGAGCACCTGCACATCGCGCTCGCCCTGTTCGAAGAGTGCGGCGACGACCTCCTGCTGGCCGCAACGCTTGCCGATAGCGCCGGCATGCACGGCGAGGGAGACAGGGAACTCGACGCGTGGGCGCTCGCCAACGTGCGTCGAGCGTGCGAGATCCTCACGAACATGGATGCACCCAACCGGTACGGCCATGCGCTGCATTACCTGGGCATCTTGCTGCGGCGCGAAAGTGAACCCGGCGAGGCGGCCGGCTTCCTCGCCCTCGGAGCCACCCGGCTGGAAGACGTGGGGGACGCCAACTGCTGGGCCGGAGCAACCCGGTATTTGACGCAATGCGAGGCGGTTCTCGGAGATCCGGACTCCGCCGCTCGGCGTCTCGTGGCGGTGATCGACCGTCTGCCGGTCCTGCCCATGAGGGACGTCCATGAAGCCCGCACCATGGACACCGCCGTGGAGATCTTCCTTGCGTCCGGGGATCACGAGCGAGCCGTCCTTGCCTTGGGCACATCGCTCGCAGCCGAGTTGCCTGCCGAATACGGCCGGGTCCGGGATCCTGAGCTGGAGGCGCTTCGGCAGCGCGTCGTCCACGCCATCTGTGAAAGCGAGACGGATCGCCTCACCGAGCGCGGCGCAGCCATGGCGACGGGGGACGCGGTGCACCAGATTCGAAGGTGGCTCCTCGAGAGCTGAACCGGCGACTCGGCAGGGCTTGCTCTGTCTCCCCGCTGGTGGGATGAGGGGGCGGGGTCGTGGGTGTTCCGGTTCTCCTGCTTGTCACGGCGGGGTGCACGCCGCAGAAGCGACGCTGAGTGGCGTCCAATCCATACGGCCTGAAGTACTTCGCGAAGAGGTTGGAGAAGCGTCTCGAGCTTCTCCACCCCTCCCTCGATGTGTTCCGGCCGGCTCACTCACGCGTGAGCCAGCACGGCTACTTCGGCGGGGGCGGGACCAGGCACGCTGCGTGGGGTTCACCGCATGGTCGTACGGCGTGGCCTCCGCCGAGGTCTCCCAGCGCCGGCTCGAGGAATTGCCGGAGATGGCCTGGAACCGACCTTGGCGAGCCAGTCATCGAGCCTCCTCACTCTGAGGCCCGGATGTAAACCACCTCCGTAATTCCAGAACTAGACGGCACGCAGTGAGGCTGGCTTGGCTGCGGAGTATCAGGTCGGGGGAGGCATCGACTCCATGAGGCTGGTCATCCCGGCCCGGTCGGTCACGACCTTGGAGTCGAACTCCACCTTGTAGGGAAGCGCCGCGGTGAAGAACATGGCGAGCGCCATGTTGCTGGGGGCCTCCGCCACGATGAACTCCACGTGGTCGGGTGCCGCGTTGTAGTGGTCGCGGATCACGACGCCGTACTCGGCGGCGACGTCGTCGAGGCCGGCGTACGCCTGCATGGCGCGGTTTCTCAGAGCGTCGTCGAACCCAGGGCAGTTGTCGATGTCGTGAGTCAGGGTGATGTGGAACAGCATGCGAGAACCTCCTCCCGGCGTCCGGCGTAGTCAGGCGACGGCGACGCCCAACCGTCTCGTTCACTACCAAATCGGACGCCCGACGGCGCGGCCATATCTACGACCATACCTGCATTGCTCACCCGGCGTCCCAGTTACCTTGGGATCAACGAACCTGCATGAGGGGCACGGGTGTCGTGGTCTGAGACGCTGATGGATTCACTCGATCGGCTTTCCACGGTGCTGCCCACGGCGCGGGGCGACGTACAGGTGGGGAGAGAAGGGCAGGGCCCGCCGGTGTGGCGATTCACGGCGGCCCACAGGAGAAGAGCAAGGAGCAGCATTGTCGGAGGTCAACCACCCGGGAAACCGGGGTATTACGTCACGCAGCGAGGAGCACCCGGCCGCGACCGGGTGCGAGCCCGCCCCGGCCCGGAGGCGGCCTCCTCCCGCTACTGATCCTCGCGGTGTCCCCGCAGGGCGGTCTCGCGGGCGTGCGGCTCGTAGACGAACTCGCCGCGGGTGATGGCCTCCTCGAGGAGCTCCCGCTCCTCACCCTTGCGGGACGGCGTCACCAGCAGCAAGAGGCTGGGCAGCACGAGGAGCGATACCAGCAGGGCGAAGATGATCATCACCGCCGTCAGTACGCCGAACGTGGAGAAGATCGGCATCGGGGCCACGGCCATGACCAGGAAGCCGGTCATCGAGGTGAGCGCCGAGATGGCCAGGGCGCCACCGGTGCCCTCCCCGGCCCGCCGTAAGGCCGGGAAGCGACTCGGCTCGCCCTCGAACTCCTGACGGAACCGGACGGTGAAGTGGGTGGCGTAGTCGATGCCCACACCGACGGCGATGGCGGCGATGGTGGCGGTGACCACGTTGACCTCGTAGTCGACCCACCACATGAAGCCGTACAGCCAGGCCACCACCAGCAAGATCGGGACCATCGAGATGAGCGCGTAGCGGACCGAACGCAGCGCCAGCAGCACGATGATCACGGTCACCAGCACCGCCACCGGCAGCGAGATCAGCATCGATCCGGTGAACGACTCGAGCGTGTCCTGGGTGGTGATGGCCGACCCCGACACACTGAGCACGTCGATGGGAACGCCGGCCAGCTCGGTCTCCAGATTGGCGGCGGCGTCGTCGAGAGCGTCCCGAGCGGCCAGCACGGCCGGATCGTCGGTCACCGACGGCACCACCACCTCGAGGCGGGTGCCCTGCACCCGGTTGGCCTGATCGATGTACAGGAACTCCTGCACCTGGTCGGGGCGGAAGACCGTCTCCCCGAACATTCCGAGCACGCCGTTGGCCGCCGCGAACTCGTAGGCGGCCCGCACCTGATCGGCCGTGTCGGGCAGGCCGTCGCCGTCGTCGTCGGTAGGGGTCACGCCGGTGGCTCCGGCGATCGCTTCCCGGGCGGTCTCAAACGCCGCGGCGAGACGAGCAACGGTGGCCGCGTTGGGAGTGACCTCGAGATCCCCGTTGAAGTCACGGGCCAGCTCAACGCCGGAGGCATCGAGCTCGCCGATCGCCCTTTCCATCGCCGACAGGGTGGACGGCGCGGTGAGGTCGCCCTCGAGGTAGATGTAACCAGTTCCAGAAGCGCTGGTTCCGAAGTGGTCCTCGAAGGCGTTGATGCTCTTGATGAAATCGGTCTTGGTGCTGTAGAAGTCGGCGATCTTGAACCCGGTCTCGACGCGGAACGCGCCGAGGACGCCGACGATGGCCAGCGCCACCACCACCGGAACCGTGACCACCCGCCAGCGAGCAAGGAAATGCACAACGGTGCCCGCGGCGCGGAAACCGTGTCCGGCCCCCTTCACCGCCTCGGTCAGCGGCTTGCCCGCCTCGGCCGCCCTGCGGTTGCGGGCCCGGGTGAGTGCGTACGGCAGGGCCACGAACAGCAGCAGGAAGACCACGTAGGCGAACACGCCGATGGCGGGCATCATGATCGCCAGCGTCACGGTGAGCCCACCCACGACGGCGGCCACCAGGAACAGCAGCTTGCGACCGATGTGGAGTCCGTGATCGGCCGGTCGCGGGCCCAGCGCCTCTTCGATGGCCAGCAGCTGCTTGGGAGCGATCAGCCCCAGGATCAGGTACGACAGGGCGATCGCCACCGCCGCGGCGATGCCGAACTCGATGATCGCCTGAATGCCGGAGGCGGTGTTGGAGAGGAACGCGCCGATCGACGTCAGCGCCGCCAGGAGCAGCGCGGTGAACAGGGCGGTCATTCCCAGCGGATACGCCCGCTCCCGGGAGTGGCCTTCCACCTGCATCTCCCGGGCCCGGCCGCTGCCGTGGATGAAGAAGTCGATCCCGAATGCGATCAGCGCGATCGGGACTATGAAGATGATGAGCGGGGACTCGACCTTGAGCCCGATCAGAGAGTTGATGCCGTTGTAGGACATCATCACCGCCCCCAGGCCGACGCCGGCCAGCATCGCCGCCCAATAAGAGCGGAGCAAGGCTCCGACGACGATGAGGATGAAGGCAACGGCGAAGAAGATGTAGGGCGCCGTCTCGGTGGTCTGCTCCTCGTCGACCAGGCCCGGATCGATGGCAACCCCGATGGCGGTGACGTCGTTCTGGTCGCCCCGCAGTGCCGTCTGCACGTCGCGCAGCCAGCGCTCGGCATCCAGGTTGCTGGTCTCCTCGAATCCCTCGACCTCTTGAGCGGTGTCGAATCCGGCGATGCTGTAACGCAGCTGGGCGAGGAACGCCGGCGACTCCCAGATCACCGCGTCGCGGCCACCGATCTCGCCCGGGTTCCTGGTGGCCAGTTGGGACAGGCTGAAGCGGAGGCCGCTGGTCGGAGCGTCGTCGGCCAGCAGCGCGTCCAGCGCCAGCTTGACGTCGGCATCGTTGGCCGCCGCCAGGCCGCCCGGTAGCAGCTCGTCGACGGCATCGGCGAGGGAGAAGAGCCCATCTATCTCGATCCCCAGGTCGTAGTCGAACACGGCAACGGCGTGGGTGCGAAAGTCCTCGGTTGCCCGCACGGCGTCCGAGTATCCCTTCAACTCCCGGAGCGAAGCCGCGGTGAGCACGTCGCCGCCGTCGGGATGTTCGATCAGGTATGCCGCCCCCCTGATCGGGGAGTCGGAGGCGAAACGCTCCTCGGCCAGCTCCTCGGTGTCGTAGATCTCCCCGCCGGGACTGAAATCGGGCTCGCCCTCTTGGGCAACAGCCGGCCCCAAGAACCCGAGGGCGACCGCAGCGACGATCACCACCGCCGACACCACCCTGATGTGGCTGTTCAACCACTCGAAGACGGCGTAGCCGCGTCTGGTTTCTTGGCCGGTCATCCCTGCACCTCCCGCTCATCGGCGCTCCGGACGCGGACGCCCAGACGCTTCACCGTGCTCCGCCAGCGCGCCAGACCGGGAGCGCACCGGCCAGGGCCAAAGGGCCCTTGACCCCAGGGCCGTCGGACGGCTACCCGACGCGCTCGGTACGCAGAGATCCTCCCTGGGCGGTCGGGTGATCGTCCCGTTGTGGCGTCGGCCGCGCCCCGTCCTCTCCGGCGGGGCGGTTCAGTCGAGCAGCAGAGCGGCGATCGCGCCGAGGTCGGGACCGACGATGTCGGGGCGTTCGGAGAGTTCGCCCAGGAACATGCCGGGACGAGCCACGAAGGCGCCCTTGGCTCCGGCCCGGATGGCCCCGGTGACGTCCCAATCGTGGGCGGCCACGAGGCGCATGGCCCCGATATCGACTCCGAGCTGCTGGGCGGCGTAGTGGTAGGTCTGTCGTGCCGGTTTGAACAAACCGACCGGTTCCACGGAGAGCAATCGCTCGAAGAACTCGGTCAGGCCGGCGTTGCGGATCTGGGCCTCCAGCACCGGCGGGGCCGAGTTGGTCAAGGTCGCCATGCGCACCCCGGCCTCACGAAACCGGGTCATCGCCGGCATCACGTCGGGGTGGGGCGGCAGTACTTCCATCCTGGCCACCAGCGCCACCCCGTCCTCGGGCGAGAGGTCGATCCCCGCTCGACGGGCCGTCAACTGGAGAGCCGCCACTCCCTGGACGTCGAATGGGGCGTAGGTCTCGGTGACGGTCGCCACCAGCGAGTTGCGCAGCAGCTGCCCGAACCATTGGGGAAGCAGCGTGGCGTCGCCGAGCACCTCTTCGAATCCGGCCCGCATGGCCCGCATGTCGAGCAGCGTTTCGTTGACGTCGAATACCAACACCTCGCTCATCCGGTTCATTGCGCGGCCCCGCCTTTCCTCTGGGATCTTTCGCACCTTATCCGCCTTCATGCGAGCCGTCAGAACGACGTACACCGCTGTTGGTGGTACCCGAGGCATGTGCGGCCTCGGTCCGTTGTCAAAACCGGCCCCAACAGCCCGGTCCCCGGAGAACGCCTCGCCGAAGTGGTTCTGCCCGGGCCGGCCGCCGCCGACCTCAGCGTGTCAGTCGACCTGAAGTCGACCGGCACCGCTGTAGATGTTGAAGTCCCGATCGCGTAGAAAGCCGATCACGGTCAAGCCCAGTTCCTCGGCGAGCTCCGCCGCCAGCGACGATGCTGCCGACACCCCGCAGATCACGGGTATTCCGGCTACAGCAGCCTTCTGCACGACCTCGAACGAGACCCGGCCCGACACCAGCAGAATGAGCTCGCCCAGCGGCCAGCGCTCGGCGGCCAGGGCGCCGACGACCTTGTCGACGGCATTGTGACGACCCACGTCCTCCCGGATCGCCAGCAGCTCGCCGCTGGGAGTGAAAAGGGCGGCGGCGTGCAGACCGCCGGTCTGTTCGAAAGTGGCCTGCGCCTCCGACATCACGTGAGGCAGCCGCAGCAAATCCGATGCGCTGAAGCTGGGGCCCGGGGGAGGGGGTGGGGCCGCCACTCGGAGCGCATCGATCGACGCCTTGCCGCATACGCCGCACGAGGACGAAGCGAACACGTTGCGCCGGAACTGCTCCGGATCGACCTGGACTCCCTCGGCCAGCTGCAGCTCCAATCGGTTCTCGTGCGGGTCACCGGGCACGATGGCGACGCGCCCGACCTCGGCCGGGCCGAGCACGATCCCCTCCGTAATCGCAAAGCCGAGTACCAGATCCTCGTCGTCTCCGGGTGTCCGCATCAGCACGGCCAACGGAATCTTCCCGAGCAGGATCTCGACGGGGGCCTCCGTGACCAGCTGGTCGGTGACGATCCTGGGATCGTGTTCACCGGCCTTGACCACCTTCCACGCTGCGGTCTTCGACATGGGGACAGCCTACGGCAGGGACCTGGACTGGGCCTTCGATCGGCCCCACCGGCACCCGGGCCCCAGGGCCCGTCGGTACCATGCCTGCCCGGGCGTTCTGCCCGTTTCAGTCGAGCTGGGAGAAGAGGTCCGATGAGCGACGCGCCGTCCGGCAAGGTCCCCTCCACCTACAAGGCCTTCATCGAGAGATTCCCTGAGATCGGTGCGGCCCATGCCCGGGTCGCCGAAGCCGTGGCGGAGATGGGCCCGCTCGATGCCAAGACCTGCGAGCTCATCAAGATCGGCATCTGTCTCGGNNCGTGCGGAGGGCCATGGGACACGGCGCCACCGTCGAAGAGATGGAGCAGGCGATCATGCTGGGCATGAACACCTGCGGCTTTCCGAAGACCGTGGCCGCCTGGCACTGGATGCAGGGTCAGCTCCAACGTTCTGAGGGCTGACGACCTCTCCCCCGGAGAGCGAGGTGCCCCGCAG
>JABAOD010002962.1_pt4 | contig 17531 bp, 10 predicted proteins | sample 7062151 | NCBI WGS metagenome assembly JABAOD01 (sample SAMN14538626, study PRJNA623070) | marine sediment metagenome | biome: marine biome [ENVO:00000428]; feature: marine pelagic biome [ENVO:01000023]; material: deep marine sediment [ENVO:00002113] | place: India: Gulf of Khambhat ... | reverse complement strand
GGCGCTGAACTCGGAAGGCACACCGGGTCAGGTGGCGGTCGGATTCACCTTGGGCGCGGCACTCGGTCTGACGCCAGTCGCCAACCTGCACAGCCTGCTGTTCATCGCTGCCATCGCCGTGTTCCGGGTCTCGGTGCCGGGCGCGTTCCTCGGCTGGTTGCTGATGATGCCGGTGGGATTCCTGCTCGATCCGGCGTTCGATGCCATCGGCCAGGCCCTGCTACTCGATGCCGGTGAGCTGACACCGCTGTGGACCACGATCTACAACACGCCGATCCTCTCGCTGGCCAACCTCAACAATTCGGTGGTGCTGGGCAGCCTGGTGGGGTGGGCAATCCTGACCGTTCCGATCTACTTCCTCGCGCGCATCGGCGTGGGACAGTATCGCAAGCACGTGTACCCGAAGATCGCGACGTGGAAGATCTTCAAGGCCGTCAAGGCGTCGAAGGTCTACAATATCTACCGGTTGTTCCAGCCCTGATGGCGCGCCTCAAGCTGTTCCGCTGGCAATCGTTGATCCCGCTCGGGATCCTACTGGTCCTGCTCGGCGTGTTGCTGTGGGTGTTCCTCGACCAGCTGGTCGAGCGCTCGGTCGAGCGCTCGGGCACGTACATCGTGGGTGCGCGCGTCGATCTGGCCAGCGCCGACGTGCGTCTGGGTGACGGCGTGGTCGTGCTGCGTGGCCTGCAGGTCACCAATCCCGACAAGCCGATGACGAACCTGATCGAAGCGCGGGAGATCGTGCTCAACGTGCGTATGCGCCCGCTGCTCGAGAAGAAGCTGCACGTGGATACGGTCGCGTTGCGGGACATGCGGTTCGGCACGCCGCGCACCGAGTCCGGCGAACTGAAGAACCCGCCGCCGGGCAGCGGACAGATCAAACGGGACATCGATCGGTGGGCACGGCAGATCCGGATCCCGTCGTTCAGTCTCGAGGGGTTGGGGCAGGTCGTGAACGTGGGCGCCATCCGGCCCGAGAGCCTCCAGACGCTGGCGCAGGCGCGGGCGATCGTGGTGGCGAGCGACTCGCTGGTGCGATCGTGGGACCAGCAGATCCGTGCCCTGGACCCGCGGCCCCAGATCGATTCCACCCGCATGCTGATCGCCGAGCTGCGCGCCGCCGATCCCGCACGGCTGGGCGTGCCGGGCATCACGGCGCTCGGCACGACCGCGCGGACGAGGCTCAACGCCATCACGCAGCTCCGCTCCCGGGTGACCGCACTGGACTCGTCGGCGCGCGGTGGCGTCGCCGACGTGCGTGGGATGGTGCAGGGCCTGACCGACGCACGGGACGCCGACATCGCCTTCGCGCGCGGACTGCTCAAGCTCCCGTCACTCGAGGGCCCGCAGGTGTCGCCGGCCATCTTCGGCGAGGCCGCACTGAGCTGGGTGAAGCCGGTGCTCTACTGGCTGCGCGTAGCGGAGGAGTACGTGCCACCCGGGCTCAACCCCCGACGGTACGCAGGCCCGCGTCGCGCGCGGCGGCGCGGCACCACGGTGCTGTTCCCGACGGGCGAGTCCACGCCGCGGTTTCTCCTGGAACACGGTGAGGCGAGCCTCGCCCTCGGCGGAACCGGTGCGGCGGCCGGCAACTACGCGGCGCAGATCACCGGGCTCACGTCCGATCCGATGTTGACCCGTAGACCGATCTCGCTCGTCGCCTCGCGCACCGAGGCCGCACGGGGGCCGCGCGACATCCGCGTGGCAGCACTTCTGGATCATGCCTCGCGTCCCATTCGCGATTCGCTGGCCGCCGACCTCCAGGGCATCTCGCTGCCAACCCTGACGCTCGCGCCGCTGGGCGCGCGGCTCGACCTGGGGAGCGGCATATCGTCCCTGTCGCTGTCCCGCACCGGCGAGCAGCTCAGCGCCCGCTGGCTGTGGCGGTCGCCCAACGTGCGCTGGGAACGGCTCAGTGCCGCGGCCCCTGCCGAGGCCGGCACACTGCGCATCGGCACCAGGGCGTGGGCCGACGACCTGTTGTGGCGTACGATCGCGGGTATCGACAATGTCGAGATCGACGTCCGGCTCTCCGGCACGGTCACGCGACCGTCGCTCGCGGTTCGCTCCAACATCGGGGAGACGATCGCCCAGAGCCTGCGACGCGAACTTGGGCAGGAGATCGAGCGCGCCGAGCAACAGGTGCGGGCGAAGGTAGACTCACTCGTACAGACGGAGATGGCCCGAGCCCGGGCCATGGCCGAAACGGCGCGCGCCAAGGCGATGGACGAGATTGCGCCGCGGGTGGCCGAACTCGAGGCGCTCGAGGCGCAGCTCGACGCCGAGATCCGGGCATTGGCCACGCGCTTGCCGGTGGGCCTGCGCGTGCCGTCGCTGTCCATCCCGGGTCTCCCGCGCACCGGCCGCGGCGACACGACCCCTCCGGACACCACCCGACCGTCGCCGCCGGACACGGTACCGGCTTCACCGCCGGACACGACGCCGAAGACCGTCCCTGACTCGACCGCCAGGTACCGGCCATGACCGTTCCCAAGGATCGCCTCGCCCCCAAAGCCACCGAGGCCGTGCCGCAGGTCGAGGCACTGCTGGACGACGCCGCGAGCGCGGACCCGCGCGACACGCGGAGCTATCAGATCGACCGTGAGCTGATCGACGCACTCCAGGAATCGCTCGGCAGCGACGCGGTGCTCGCCAAGGTGGATCTCGGCCGGCTGGCCACGTTGCTCGAGCGATGCACGGCGCGGGTCGCGGCCAGGGACACACCGGACGAGCTACATCGGCGGCTCGTGTGGGACGTGCTCGATTTCCTGCGGCGACCCGCAGTGGTGCAGCGCATCGAGCGGTCCGAGGTGCCGGCGTGGGCGGACCGCTTCCTCGCTGCCGTCGAGGCATCGCACTTGACGGTGGGGCACCTGTTCCGCCATCGGGTCAGGACGTACGGCTCGAAGATCCTGTTCGAACTGCCGGGGCGGGGTGGGGGCAAGAGCCTCACCTGGCGCGACGTGGCCGCTCGCGTCGATGCCGTGGCCCGCGGGCTCCTCGCGCTGGAACACGACGGCCGCGCGGCGCCGGTCGCGATCCTCTCAGACAACCGGCTCGAAATGGCGCTGACCGACCTGGCCTGCCTCACGTCGGGACTCCTCGACGTCATGGTTCCGGGCAACTCGACCGAGACCGACGTGGGGTACATCCTGCGCCACGCCAAGGTGCGCACGGTGGTCGTGTCGGGACGGGAGCAGCTCCACAAGGTCCAGCACAACCGGGAGGAGCTGCCCGACCTGCAACACGTGGTCAGCTTCGATCCGGTGGACGAGCGTGACGTGATCGGCTTCACGCGCCTGGAGAAGATGGCGACGAAGACGCCGCCCGAGGACCTGGCACGGCGGCGCGCGCAGGTGCGCATCGGCGACCTGGCCACGGTGATGTACACGTCGGGGACGACCGGGACGCCCAAGGGCATCCAGTTCTCGCAGCGAAACCTGGTGTTCAAGCGGTTCGCGCGGGGGCTCGCCCTGCCGGGCATCGGCGACACGGACGTGTTTCTCAGCTATCTGCCGCTGTTCCACACGTTCGGGCGCTATCTCGAGATGCTGGGCTCGGTCTACTGGGGCGCGACATACTGCTTCCTGCTGGATCCCTCGGTCGAAGCGCTGGTCGACGGCATGCGCGCCTATCGACCCACGGTCTTCATCAGCGTGCCGCGCAAGTGGATCCAGCTGTACGAGGTGATCGCCCAGCGGGCGGATCCGCTCGAAGCCCCCGACGACGAGCTGCGCGAGGTGACGCGCGATGTGACCGGGGGGCGGCTCCGATGGGGCCTGTCGGCGGCGGGTCATCTCGATCCCGAGATCTTCAAGTTCTTCCAGAAGCAGGGCGTGGAGCTGCACAGCGGCTTCGGCATGAGCGAGGCGACGGGCGGCATCACGATGACGCCCGCCGGGGAGTATCGGGACAACTCGCTGGGACCGGCCTTACCGGGCATCGAGATGCGGGTCGCCGAGGACGGCGAGCTGATGATCCGCGGCGCGTACGTGATGATCGGCTACCTCGATCCGCCCGACGGGTTGCCGTCGTTCGACGGCGACGGGTGGTTCCATACGGGCGACCTGGTTGAGATGGACGGCGAGGGGCACATCCGGCTGGTCGATCGCAAGAAGGAGATCTACAAGAACATCAAGGGCCAGACGATCGCGCCGCAGCGCATCGAGAACCTGTTCCGCGAATTCGAATCGGTGGGGCGGGCGTTTCTCGTCGGCGACCACAAGCCCTACAACACCCTCCTGATCCATCCCAACCCCAACTACAAGGAGCTGGACTTCTCGTCGATGGCACCCGACGATGTGCGCGATCACTTCCGCTCGCTCATCGTCTCGGTCAACAAGTTCGTCGCGCCGTTCGAGCGGATCGTGGACTTCGCGCTCATCGATCGCGATCTGGACGCCGACAAGGGCGAGCTGACACCCAAGGGCACGCCCAAGCGGAAGACGGTGGTCGACAACTTCGCCGACGTGATCGCGGCACTGTACCACCGCACGCGGTTCCAGGTAGGGGGCATGGAGCTCACGCTGCCGAACTGGCTGTTCCAGACCCTGGGGCTCACGGCCCAGGACGTCCGTGTGCGCGACGATCGCATCCTGCTGCCCTCGATCGGGACGAGCATGACGGTACGACGGCTCGACGAGGGGACGGTCCGTATCGGCGCGGCGACGTATGCCGTGCACCGGCCGACCCTCGACCTGGGTGCCTTTCTCACGGCGCCCCAGCTGTGGCTGGGCAACGAGGAGCTGGTGGCCTTCGCGCCGCTCGACCTCCAGGCACGCGAACGCTACAGCCGAGGGGAGCAACGGATCACGTGGCGCGAGCGGGCGGAGCCGTACGAGCCGTCGCCGACGGACCGCGACACGCTGACGGAGTCGATTCGCCGATCCGATTGGGATCTCACGGATCTCGATCTGGCGGCCCGCCTGCTCGGGACGACGGACGATGAGACGGCGCTCGACGCGGTGCGCCTGCTGGAACGCGTGTTGGCCAACGAAGAGGGTCCGTTGGCGGAACCTGCGCGTGCGCTGCTGTCGCGCGCGGCCGGCTCATCGTCGGCCGAGGTGCGGCGGCGCGCGTTTCAGATGCTCGTGCCGACCGAGCGGCCGCTCCGGATCGCCGACACGCTCGAGCGGTTCTTCGAGCGCGACCCGGGGATTCTCGATACCGAAACGTCGGGCTTCCTGTGCGAGCGTACGCTCCCCGGGCCGACGATGGCGGCGTTCATCCGGTTCGCCGAGCTGGGCTGTGCCCGGACGGACGGTGACGCCGACGGCGCGCAGCTCGCGCAGTCGCTGCTGAGCTTCCTCGCCGAATACGGTGCCGCGCACCCCACGCGGTTCAGCCACACCCGGGCGTTCTTCGTGCGCATGAGCTTGTTCGCGGCCACGCCGGAGCTGCGGCGTCACGCCGCCGACGCGCGCGTGTCACTCGAGTACGGGTTCCGTCAGTGGCTTGGCCCCACCACGAAGATCGCCGTGGACACCGAGACCGGGCAGGAGTACCGCTGGGAAGACGTGGTGGTGTTCGAGGAAGGGACCGATGACGAGCATCGGCGCCGCATCCTCTCGGCGATCCGAAACACGCCGTTCCTGCGCGAGGCGCTGTTCCTGTTCTATCGCGGTACCGTGATCAAGCTGAACGACGTCCCGCCCGGCGGCGTCTGGATCCGCCTGCTCGGGGAGCGTCACGGCAAGGCCGTGTACCGGATCACGGTGCAGACCAGGTCGCAGGAGTCGTTCGACCTCGCCGTCAATCTCAATCTGTCCCTCGACGCCGACGCGCTGCAGGAAGAACTCGATTGGCTCGTCCTGTGCGGCGACGACGATGTGGGGCCGCCGGTCGTGGAACGGTTCGGCGGCTACCTCGCCGAACAGGACCTGTGGAGCGAGGAGTACGTCCCGGGCGACACGCTCGACCGGGAGATGCGGCGCCTCTCGCGCCGCACCACCGCCGAGGAGGGATTGGCGCAGTTGTGGCCGTTCCTGGCGTGGAACGCGCTGAGCGCTTACGTGGACTTCTGGCGCCGCACGCGCGGCACGGAGGAAATCGCGGAGCTGGATCCGGGAGACGTGGTCGTGCCGACACACGACTACCACACCGGCTCACGCATCGTCTCGCTGCCGGCGCGCCGACGGCACCAGAGCCTGTTCGTCATGCTGCGCGGTTTCAGGTCGGGGTTCGTGGAGCCAGTGGAGCGGGAATACCCGGACCTCGAGGGGCTGGTGGGCTGGGACGTGATCTTCGCGTCGGTTCTCGAGGTGTTGGGCGAGAGTGCCGGTCTTGCCGTGTACCGGCACGCGCTGCAGCAGAAGACGGACAGTGATGCGGAACTCGGGGCGGCGCTGTCGGAATACGTGTCGCGTGTCGAGGCGACCGGCTTCCAGCCGATGCGGCTCTTCTTTGCGGCCAAGCGGTACCGGCGGTGGGCACGGCTCAACGAGGCGGCCACCAACCCGGCGCGGGCAGCCACGCTGCAGGAGCTGTACGACACCTATGCGCTCGACAAGCTCTCCAAGAGTTATCCCGAAGTCCGGCTTCGCTTCTTCCGCGAAACCGTGTTCCCCGACAGTGCAGCGGATTTAGTGCAGGGATTGGACGAGCTGATTCGGTCGATCCGCGCCAAGGAGACCTCGATCGAGGAACTCGCGTCGGCGGTGGCGGACCTCCGCCAGCGATACCGCGTGGAACCGGACGACGACTACTTCCTCGCCCGGATCCCGTTCGGCTACCTGCGGCCGGAAGACGCCGTGGACTTCATCAGCACCGACCTCGGCGGGGGCGCACAGAGCGAGATCGTGGTCACGCTGGAGGACGCGGACGCGAACCTGTTCCGCGTCCGGCACGCGCTGCTGCCGAAGGAGGTGGAGCGGCTGCACCGCATCTTCCTCGCGGCCAAGCTCGACGTCCGGTTCCGACCGGAGCACCGCTACCTGGTCGCGATCAACGAGCGCGAACAGATCATCGGCGGGATCTTCTACGAGCTGACCGATGACGGCGAGGCGGGCCACCTGGAGAAGATCGTGGTGACCGAGCGGTACCGCCGGAAGGGCGTGGCGGACGGGCTGATGCGAGAGTTCTTCAACCGGTTGCGCGCCGCCGGCGCCAAGCGCGTGACGACCGGGTTCTTCCGGCCCGAGTACTTCTACTCGTACGGCTTCACCATCGAGCGCCGCTATGCCGGCCTGGTGAAATCGCTGGAGGAGGAGGCAAAGAAGACCGCGCCGACACTCCGCGCGCCATGAACGACGAAGGGGGATCCGAGCGGATCCCCCTTGTCGCGTGTGACGCGGTCGGCGCTTACTTCGCGGCGCCGGCCAGCTCCGCGGCCGTCACGCCGGCGGCCTCTTCCAGCATCGTCGTCGTCAACGACTTGGGCCGCTCGATCGGGTAGCCCAGCGCCCGGTCCCAGGTGATGTTGGCCAGCACGCCGATGGCGCGGCCGATGCCGAACAGCACGGTGTAGAAGTCCCACTCCGTGATGCCGTAGTACCACTGGATCACGCCGGACTGCGCGTCCACGTTGGGCCACGGGTTCTTCGCCTTGCCGTGCTCCTGCAGCACGCCCGGGGCCACCTTGTAGATGGTCGAGATCAACTTGAACAGCGGGAACTCGGGCAGGTGCTTGAGGCAGAACTCCCGCTGCGCCATGTAGCGCGGATCGGTCTTGCGCAGCACCGCGTGCCCGTAGCCCGGGATCACCTGGCCGGCGTTGAGCGTGTCCCACAACGCCTGTTCCACGTCCTTCTCGGTGTAGTCTTCCTTCCCCAGCTGCGTGAGGAAGTTCATCGTCCAGCGCAGGACCTCCTGGTTCGCCAGGCCGTGCAGCGGGCCGGCCAGCCCGTTGATCCCGGCCGACAGCGAGTAGTAGCAATCCGACAGCGCCGACGCCACCAGATGCGTGGTGTGTGCCGACACGTTGCCCGACTCGTGATCGGAGTGCAGCACGAAGTACATGCGTGCCACGTCGTCGTACGGCGCGCCGATGCCCATCTGGTGAGCGAAGTTGCCCCCCCAGTCCAGGTCGAGGTTCGGAGCGATGTGCGTGTCGCTCTTGTACTTCATCCGATAGATGTACGCACCGATGGACGGGAGCTTGGCGAGGAGGTTGGTGCAGTCCTCGTACATCGGATCCCAGTAGTCCATCTTGCTCATGCCCTCATTGTACTGCTGCACGAACACGGACTCGCGCTGCATCGCGAGGATCGCGGCGGAGAACAAGGTCATCGGGTGTGTGTCACGCGGCATCGCGCGCAGCAGGTCGAACACGTAATGCGGCACCTGCCGCCGGGTCTTCCAGTCCTCGACCACCTCGAGCGTCTGCTTCTCCGTGGGGACGTCGCCCGTGAGCAGGAAATACCAGAAGCCTTCGACGTACGGATAGTCGGAACCCTTGGGCTTCGGCAGGGCGGCGAACGTCTCCGGGATCGTCTTGCCGCGGAAGCGGATGCCCTCCAACGGGTCGAGGTACGAGATGTCCGTGACCAGGCACTTGATGCCGCGGGCACCGCCGATGGCCTGCCCGATCGTGACCTCGCCGAGCTTGACGTCCGAATAGTCCTTGAGCAGCCGTGTGGTACGGGGCCGGTGCTGCTCGATCTTCTTGTAGAGAGTCTTCTTGAGCGTCGACATGAGTCCTCCTCCTTGACCCCCCTCCACCCGTGGGAAGATTGCCGATCGGGTTTGACAGTTAACGCGGTTAAAGATACAACATTGTGATCCCAAAGGTTAGGCAGGAGTCCCGGTCATGAACGCATCTTCACGTCAAATTTGCCTCGTGTTTCTCGCCCTCGCATTGGCGGCGCCGACGGCGGTCGCCCAGGCCCCGACACTCGAGGCCGTGACCGGCCACGACTTCGGCGAACGCATCACGCTGCATCATCAGATGGTGGCCTATCTGCAGCGGCTTGCCACCGAGTCGCCGCGGGTGAGCGTCACCGTACAGGGCACCAGCTGGGAGGGCCGGGAGCTGATGCTCGCCGTTGTGACGGCACCCGAAAACCACGCCCGGCTCGAGGCGATTCGCGAAGGGTCCGTTCGGCTATCGGACCCGCGCACGCTCGGGATGGAGGAGGCACGCCGCCTGATCGCCGATCAGCCGGTCGTGGTGTGGTTCGGCGGCTCGATACACGGGTTCGAGCTGTCGGGGGCGGAAGGAGCGCTCAAGCTGCTGGAGCACCTGGCCACTCGTGACGATCCCGCCACCCTCGAGGTGCTCCGCAATACGGTCGTGCTGATCGATCCGATGCTCAACCCCGACGGCCGGGACGCGTTCGCGACCCTGAACCACGAGAACATCGGCCGCGTGCCCAACCCGGATCCCAACGACTGGGCCAACGATTTCACGGGATGGCAGGGTGTCAAGTTCCGCACGGGGCACTACTACTTCGACACCAACCGCGACTGGTTCGCGCACACACAACGCGAGACGCGCGAGCGGATGCCCACACTGCACGCGTGGCGCGCACAGATCGCAGTGGACATGCACGAGATGGGGTCCGGAACGGAGTTCTACTTCGATCCCCCGGGTGAACCCTACAACCCCAACTTTCCGGAGTTCGCCCGCCGCTGGTTCGTGCGGTTCGGACAGGCGTACGCCCAGGCGTTCGACTCGGCGGGGTTCGAGTACATGACGCGGGAGCGGTACAACTACTTCTACCCCGGATACACGTCCAATCGCGGCTATCAGGGGGCGGTGGCGATGCTGTTCGAACAGGGCTCGAGCCGAGGAATCGCATTGGAGCGGCCTGACGGCACCGTCCGCGAGCTGGCCGACGCCTTGGAGCAGCAGTACGTGGCCGCCTGGACGGCGGCGCGCACCGCGGCCGCCAACCGTGAGACCCTGCTCACCGACTACTACGAGTCGCAACGCGGCGCCGTCACGCCGAGCCCGAATGCCGCGCGGCGATACCTGATCGCCAACGAAGGTGACCCGGTGCTGGTCCGCGAGCTGGTCGGCGCGCTGCGGCGCAACGCGATCGAGGTGTCGGTGCTCACCACCGACGTCCCGCTCACCAACGTGCGCGATCGTGAAGGAACCGCGATCGGACGGCGCATGTTTCCGGCCGGCACCTTCGTGGTCGAGGCGGGGCAGCCCGCCGGGCGCCTCCTCCGCACGCTGCTCGATCCCCAGACACCCCTGCCGGCGGACTTTCTGGCCGGGGCGCGTGCCCGGGTGGAGCGTGACGAGAACCCCAGATTCTACGACATCACCGCGTGGTCACTCCCGCTGCTGTTCAACGTGGGGGGGTACAGCTCCACCGATGCGCGCGAGCTGCCCGTGCGGGTGCTGGCCGACACGATGGTGGCACCGCCGCCACCGCTCGACCGGCGGGCCGGATACGCCTACGTGCTGGACGGCCGGTCGGCGGCCAGCCTGGCGGCACTCTACCACCTGCGAGCCGCGGGCTACCGTGGCGCGGTGCTCACCGGCCCCAGCCGGTTCGGGGGCGTGGACGTCGCCGGCGGCTCGGTGATCATCCGCGTGGGTCAGAATCCCGAGTCGGTGCACGAGGCAGTGCGCGAGGTCGCGGCGCGATTCGGCGTGGGCGTGACCGCAATGGCCACGGGGCTCTCCGACCCCGGCTTCCCGGCGCTCGGCTCCGGTGACTTCACGTTCAACGTCGAGCTGCCGCGGGTCGCGGTGCTCGCCGAAGACGGGATCGCGGGTTACTCGTTCGGGTGGGCGTGGTACACGCTCGATCGACAACACCAGATCCCCACGACGGTGTTGCGCACGCGGTCGCTGGCGGGAACGGACCTCGCGGACTACAACGTGATCGTGATCCCCTCCGCGTCCGGATCGGGCCTCGCCGAGGCGATCGGCGATCGGGGCCAGGATCGGCTGACGCAGTGGGTGCGGGACGGCGGTACGCTGGTCACCATCGCGGGCGCGACGGACTTCGCCCGCACCCAGCTCGAGTTGATCGATCTCCGCAACTGGTACGACACGGACGACGGTAAGGATCAGCAGGAGTTCCGCGTGCCAGGCGCCATCGTGCGCACGATCGTGGACCGCGGGTATTGGCTGTCGGCGGGGTACGACGGGGGTGAGCTACCGGTGCTGGTCGATTCCGACCGCCTGCTGCTGCCACCGGAGGGCCCGCCGTCGTCATCCAAACGCGTGGTGGCGCGGTACGCCGACCGCGCGCAGCTGCTGCTGTCGGGTCACGTGTGGGACGAGTCCCTCACGCGTCTCCCGGGGAGCGTGTTCGTGTACGAGGAGCGGGTCGGCCGAGGACGCGTGATCGCCTTTGCCGAGGATCCCAACTACCGGGCCTATTTCCGCGGCGCCAACCGGATGTTTCTCAATGCCGTTGTTCTTGGGCCGAGTGCACCGTGACGGAGGGCGGTAGGACGGTAGGGCGGTACGGCGGTAGGTTCTCCCCGTCCTGCCGTCCAGCCGCCTCGCCGACATACCGTCTCACCGTCCTACCGCCTTACCGTCATTCGTATGCTCAGGCGTGATTTCTTGCAGTACCTCGTTGGGGTTGCCGTGGTGCCGTTTGTCAGTGTCGGCACTCAGGAGTTACCCACGCGGCGGTTGGGGCGGACGGGGCTCCAAGTGCCGATCCTGGGCCTGGGCGGCTTCCATGTGGGGCAGGCGGGATCGGAGCGTGCGGCCCGGCAGCTCGTGGAGACGGCATTCGAGGAGGGTGTCCGCTTCTTCGACACCGCCGAGAGCTATCAGAACGGTGGGTCGGAGCGGTGGATGGGAGCCGCGCTCGAGGGGATCCGCGATCGCGTCGTGCTAATGAGCAAGACGTTCTCCCTGTCGGATCGGAGCGCGGAGAGCGCCCGCCGCCACCTCGAGGGGAGCATCGCCCGGCTGCGCACCAGCTATCTCGACATCTGGCAACTCCACAGTGTGCGCAGCGTGGCGGATGTGGACCGAGCCTTCCGGCCCGGTGGGGCCATGGAGTTCATCCTGGAGGCCAAGGCTCAGGGCACGGTGCGTCACGTGGGTGTGACGGGTCACGCCCTTCCCGCGGCCAACCTGCGCGCCATCGAGTACTGGGATCGCGGCTTCCGGTTCGATGTCATGCAAATGCCGCTCAATCCCGTGGACTACCATCAGCGGAGCTTCCAGCAGCAGGTCGTGCCGGCCCTCGTGGAGCGCGACATCGGCGTGATCGCGATGAAAACCTCCGCACAACGGCGGCTGCTCGACCGCAACGTCTGCACCATCGAGGAGTGCCTCCGCTACGTGTGGAGCCTGCCGGTCGGTATCGCGGTGGTAGGCATGGAGCGCCCCTCCTGGATCCGCCACAACGCTCGACTGGCGCGGCAACACTCCGACATGTCGGTCGCCGAGCTGTCCCAACTGCGGGAGCGGATCAAGCCGCGCGCGGCGCTGGGTTTGGAGTGGTATAAGGGCGGTTAGGCTATGCCTTCGTGTACTTCGCGTGCAAAGCCACCGGCTTGCCCTGTTTCTTCAGCACCTGAAGGTTCAGCACCTCCACCATCACCGAGAACCCCATCGCGAAGTACAGGTAGCCTTTCGGAATCTCCTGGTGCAGGCTCTCGGCCACGAGCGAGAACCCGATCAGGAGCAGGAAGCTCAGAGCCAGCATCTTGATGGTCGGGTGCCGGTCCACGAAGGTCGAGATCCACTCCACCGAGATCAGCATCACGATCACGGCGATGATGATCGCCGCGGCCATGACCCACAGCACGCGCACCATGCCCACTGCGGTGATCACCGAATCCAGGGAGAACACCGCGTCGAGCAACATGATCTGCACGATCACGCCGCCGAATGAGGCGGCGACCTTCGCGCTCTTCCCCTCCTGTTCGCCTTCCAGCTTGTCGTGGATCTCGTGCGTCGCCTTGGCGATCAGGAAGAGGCCGCCCGCGAGGAGGATGAGATCGCGTCCCGACACCTCACGTCCGAACACGCCGAACAACGGTGCGGTGAGCCCGATCAGCCAGCTGAGCGAGAACAGCAGCAGCAGTCGGGTGATCATCGCCAACGCCAGGCCGATTTGACGGGCGCGCTTCTGTTGGCCCGCCGGCAGCTTGCCGGCCAGGATCGAGATGAAGATGACGTTGTCGATCCCCAGCACGATCTCCAGCACGGTGAGGGTGATCAGCGCGATCCAGATCTCGGGATTGGTCAGCCATTCCATGAGAAGCCTCGTGCGTGGGGCGTGATTCGGTGGGCGGGAAAGATATGCGGGGGGCTGCCGAAGGGGATATGGTTCGTCGATCCCGCAAGGCCTGCCGTTGCGGGCCCGTGTCCCGCTCGTGCACTTTGTTGTTCCCCCGACACGCCGGAGGCGTCATGTCCCGAATCGGCTTCATCGCCCTGTGCCTCGCCACCGCCGCGTGCTCGAGCGAGTGGCGCTTCGAGACGGGCGCAGCGGAGCTTGCCCTGCCGGCCGGATCGGGGGAGCCCAACCTCCAAGCCACGCAGGCGGGCGAGGCCGTGCTCACGTGGCACGAGCCAGTGGATGATGGCCGGTCGGCGCTTCGGCTCGCGGTGCGCACCGACGGTGTCTGGAGTCCGCCCATCACGGTGACGGAGCGTGACGACTTCTTCGTGAACTGGGCGGACTTCCCGTCGTTCGTCGAGCTGGAGGACGGGACCTGGGTCGTGCACTGGCTGGAGAAGGTGGCGCCGGAGCCGTACGCCTACCACGTGAAGCTCGCCATGTCGCGCGATCGCGGGGCCTCGTGGAGCGTACCCATCGTGCCGCACCGTGACGAGTCACCACAGGAGCACGGCTTCGTCTCGATGACGGCGCTCCCGGACGGTGGCGCGGCCCTGATCTGGCTCGACGGGCGGAACATGACGGAGGGACACGGCGGGCACGCCGGCGACATGAGTCTTCGCGCCACCACGCTGGCGACCGACGGCTCACTCAGCGAGGACGTGCTGCTCGACGACCGCACCTGTGAGTGCTGCCAGACGGCACTCGCCAGGACGGCGAGCGGTCTCGTGGCCGCCTATCGGGACCGGTCTCCCGACGAGGTGCGGGACATCGCGATCGTGCGCCACGTGAACGGCGCCTGGACCGAGCCCACGATGGTCGCCGACGATCACTTCGTCTATCCGGGATGTCCCGTGAACGGCCCACAGCTCGCCGCGTCAGGTGATACCGTGGCGATCGCGTGGTTCGCCGCGCCCGTGATCGCGGACGCCGATACCCAATCCCCGGACCAGATGACCGGCCCGCGTGACGCGAAGGTACAGGTGGCGTTCTCCGCCGACGGCGGCGCCACGTTCGGCACGCCGGCCAGGGTGGACGGCGGCGATCCGCTGGGGCGGGTGGACATCGAGCTGCTGGCTGACGGGTCCGCGCTCGTCGTGTGGGTCGAGCGGACGGACAGCGCGGCGGCGGTCCTGGCGCGCCGCGTCCGGCCCGATGGACGAATGGACCAGCGGTGGGAGATCGCTGTCACTGCCGAGTCGCGGGCGAGCGGGTTCCCGCGCACGGTGCGGCTCGGCGATGAGATCGTGATCGCGTATCGGTTAGTGGGGAAAGATGGCGGCGTTCGCGTCCGCGCGGTGCGGCGTGTCGACTGAGTCCTTCGCTCACGACTCCGCGTCGATGTCGGTGGGTGGCGACTTCGGACGGATGAAGCGAAGCGCGAAGGCGATGCCGAGCACCACGATGCCGCCGTTCAGGAGCCATCGGTTGTGGAATCGCATTCCCGCGAGCACCAGCGTCGTGCCCACGATGAACGCCACCACCTTGGTACGAAAGAAACGCCCGGCCTGGCCGTCGGTCCGGCTCGGAAAGAACATGCGCTCCGGCTTGCAGCGGTCATGAGCAATCTGGGCCGAGTGTGGCGGCTCGCGCCACCCGTCATCGCGCTGACGGCGGTGCTCTCGATCGGTGCGTACCCGCTTGGCCCGCTTCCCCCGCTCGGCGCGTTCCTCGATCCGTGGGGTGGCATCTGGTCCACGGCGACCACGGCAGCGCATCCTCCCCGTGTCGCGGCGACGATCCCGGGACTGGTCGACAGTGTGGTGGTCCGCTACGACGACCGGCACGTGCCGCATGTGTTCGCGACGCGCGAGGACGACGCGGTGCGTGCGCTCGGCTATGTCGTCGCACGCGATCGGTTGTTCCAGCTGGAGGTGCAGACGCGCGCCACGGCGGGCACGCTCACGGAGTTGGTGGGTGCCGCCGCCCTCGAGCTGGACCGCGAGATGCGCCGACTCGGCCTGGCCCGGAGTGCGCAACGGGAGCTGAATCGGCTGCCGGTGGACGGCCTCGACCGCCGCATGCTGGACGCGTTTGCGGCGGGAGTGAATGCGTGGCTCGACGGCCTGGGGCGTCGGCAACGTCCGTTCGAGTACCACGTGCTGGGCCGCCGTCCCGCGCGGTGGGAACCGGAGCACAGCCTGTACCTCATCCGCCGGATGGGCTACACCCTCACCTATTTCGGTCCGGAGTTCGAGCGGCAGCGCGCGGTCCGGTTGGTCGGTGCCGAGGCGGCAGACGCGCTGCTGCCGATCCGGGCACCGATTCAGGAGCCGATCGTGCCCGATGGCGGGCCGTATCCGACGTTCGACCGCACGCCGTTCCCGCCTCCGGCCGGTGGAGCGCGTGCGGGGGCCGGCCCGGACGATCGCACGGAGGGCCCGGCCTTCGATACTCGGCGCCGACACGCGAGCAACAATTGGGCGGTGGCGCCTACGCGGTCGGCGACGGGCCACGCGCTGCTGGCAGGCGATCCGCATCTCGAGCTGACGCTGCCGTCGGTGTGGTACGAAGTGCACCTCAACGTGCCCAACCTCCTGGACGTGTACGGCGTCACGCTCCCGGGCAGCCCGGCCGTGATCATCGGCTTCAACCGCGACGTCGCGTGGAGCTTCACCAACTCGCAGGCGGACGTGCTCGACTTCTATGCCGAGGAGGTGGACGACCCGGACCGCCCCACCCGGTACCGCCTGGATGGCGCGTGGCGGCCGCTGGAGCAGCACGTCGAAGAGTTTCGCGCACCGAACGGCGCGCTCCTCGCGATCGACACGATGTATGCCACGCATCGCGGGCCGGTCGTGTGGCGCGACGGGCATCCGTATTCCATCCGCTGGACCGTGCTGGAAGCGAGCGGCACCGGAGGCGCCGTGCATCGGGCCGCGAAGTCGGCATCGGTCGCCGAATGGCTCGAGGCGATGGAGGCTTACGAGGCGCCGATCCAGAACGGCCTCGTGGCCGATCGCGCGGGTAGCATCGCCGTGCGCGCGGGCGGCTGGTATCCCGTGCGCCCGGGCGGCCGCGGGGACACGATCTTCGACGGCACCACGAGCGCGAGCGACTGGACGGGACGCCTCCCGCTCGCGCGTCAACCGTTCGCCGTCAATCCCCCACAGGGCTTTCTCGCCTCCGCCAACCAGCAGCCGCTCGTAGGCGCCGAGTACCTGGGTGGCGATCCGGTGTCACCGTGGCGCGCGCTCCGCATCAACCAGCTGCTCAGGTCCGACTCGGCGGTGACACCGGCGGCGATGCAGCGCTATCAGCTCGACGTGGGGAACGCGCGCGCCGATCTGTTCGTGCCGGCGCTGCTGGGTGCCGTCGAGCGCCGCCGCGCTTCGAGGAGTGTGACGCCAGACGTCGATCAGGCCGCCCGCATTCTCACCGCATGGGATCGCCGCTACACGACGGACAACTCCGCGGCGGTGTTGTTCGAGCTTGCGATCCGCGAGCTGGCGCGGCACGCGTGGGACGAGCTGTCGGTGAACGGCGCCGCTCAGGCGCGGCTGAGCGATATGGCGCTGTGGCGACTGCTGCAGGATCCGACGAGCGCGTGGTGGGATCGGATCGAGACGCCGGACGCGGTGGAGCACCGCGATGACATGGTACTCGCGAGCCTCGCCGCCGCGATGGACACCGCGCGCGCCCGCTACGGTGAGCCGGACGACGAGCGATGGCGCTGGGAGCACGCGTGGTCGATGAACATCTATCACCCGCTCCGGCTGGCGGCCCTGTCGGCGCTGCGACTCCCGCACGCGGGCGGTCCGGGAACGCTCAATCCCCTCTACGCCCCACGCGGGACGGAAGGCACGAGCTGGCGTATGGTGGTCGAGCTGGGACCCGAGGTCAGCGCACGCGGCATCTACCCGGGTGGCCAGTCCGGCAATCCGGTGAGCCCGCGGTATGATGACCGATTGTCCGGGTGGAGGAACGGCCAGCTCGATACGCTGCGCTTTCCCCGGACGGCCGTCGATCTGACCGACGATCGCGTGACCGCGACGCTCGTGCTCCGTCCGGAGACACGCTGATGCGCACCGCCCTCCGCTTGGTGCTGCTCGCTACCGCGTTCGCGGCGGCCACGATGGCGCTCGGATGGTGGAGTGTCGCCGCGGTAGGCATCGTATGGGGCGCAGTCGCGGGACCGGGCCGCCACCCGGTGCGCACCGCGGCCGCCGCGGCCGCCCTCGGCTGGACGGGTCTGCTCACGATCACCGCCGTGCAAGGCCCCGTGCTGCGTGTGGCGGAGCGGGTGGGCGGCGTGATGGGCGTGCCGTGGCCAATGGTGGTGGTGATGACGTTGGTGTTCGCTGGGGTCGTTGGAGGGGT
>JABAOD010003005.1_pt6 | contig 17551 bp, 20 predicted proteins | sample 7062151 | NCBI WGS metagenome assembly JABAOD01 (sample SAMN14538626, study PRJNA623070) | marine sediment metagenome | biome: marine biome [ENVO:00000428]; feature: marine pelagic biome [ENVO:01000023]; material: deep marine sediment [ENVO:00002113] | place: India: Gulf of Khambhat ... | reverse complement strand
TCGCCCGCGAGGGCCCGCGCGAGCAGCGTCTTGCCGGTGCCTGGCGGACCGAGCAGCAGCACGCCGTGGGGCACCTCTGCGCCGAGGCGCTGATACCGATCCGGATGCGCGAAGTACTCCATCAGCTCCGCCACTTCACGCTTGGCATTGTCCTGACCGGCGACGTCATCGAAAGTCACGTCCGGACGTTTGACCTCGACCGTATCGCGGGGCTTGAGGAACTTGCCGAGGTCGCCGCCCCGGCCGATGCCGCCGATCACGTTGCGCGAAAACCGGCGCATGAACCAGAAGTACAGACCGATGAACACGACCCACGGCAGCAGCGCCAGCAGCACCTGGCCCCAGCCGGTCTCCGAAGCGGGCGGCTCCACATTCACGGTCACGCCGTGCGCCTCGAGCAGCGGCAGCAGCGACTCGTCCCCCGCCGACGGCGTGCGTGTCTTGAAATGCTCGCTTTGCTGGCCGCCGGGCCCGATGGGCCGGGCGCTGTGCAGCGTACCCTCCACCACGTCACCGCGCATCGTGACCCGCGCCACCTGGTTGCTCGTGACCATGGCCTTGAAGTCGCTGTAGGCGATGTCGACCCCGACGGCGCGCTCGCCCATGCGGCCGAACAGAAACAGCATGACGGCGAGAAACAGCACCGGCAGAAGCATTCTCTGCCAGAGCGGGCTTTGCCGCGGTCCCCCGTTCCCCGGGGGCGCGTCGCGTGGCGTGTTGTCTGCCATAGGCTTGCCTTCAGCCTCCACGGCCCTCTTTCGGGCCGAGCCCGCTTTGTATCAGACTACTCGAGCGCCGGTCGAGCCGATTGATCTATATCAAGGAGTTTCCGCGCGCCCGTCATGCGGCGCCCGCTTGGGGCGCGCCGCCCAGTCTCAGCGCCGGGGGAGCCATGAAAGCCGACAGCATCGGCCGCTGGTTCGAAGCAACCATCCTCGACCTCGGACGGCAGTTCCGATGGTCGTATCTTCCTCCCCTGATGGTGTATTTCGCCGCCGGCGTCTCCGGACTCACCGGCATCGTCGGAACCTTCTTCGTCAAGGAATACCTCGACCTGTCCGCCGCGTTCATCGCCGCCCTGGGCTTCTGGGCGGGCATTCCCTGGGTGCTGAAGATGCCCCTCGGCCATCTCGTGGATCTCGTCTGGCGCTGGAAATCAGGCCTGGTCTACCTCGGCGCCGGCCTCATCGCCGTCAGCCTCGCCATCATGTACGGCCTCATCGCCCACGGCGCTGCCATGACCGCCATCCTCAGCGCCGAGTCCTGGTTCGTGATGAGCGCGCTGCTGGCGCCCACGGGCTACGTGATCCAGGACGTGGTTGCGGATGCCATGACCGTGGAGGCCGTGCCGAGGGTCGACGAGCGCGGCGAGCCGCTCGCCGAGAGCGAAACCAAGCAGATGCACACGACCATGCAGACGCTGGGCCGCATCGCCATCATCAGCGGCCTGGTGGCTGTCGCGGCCCTCAACATCACCCTTTTCTCGGGCGTTGCCGAGATGACGGTGGCGGACAAGGCCGCTGTCTACGCGAAAATCTACCTGCTGGCGATGTTCATCCCGATCATCTCGGTCACGGGTGTCGTGCTCGGCGGGCTGCTGTTGCGCGAGCGGGCACGCGGGCTGCGCGAGCAGGGTCTGGACGAGGCCGCCATCGAGCGCATGCTGTATCAGCCTGCCGAGCCGACCAGGCCGAACTGGTGGATCTTCGGCGGCAGCTTTGCCTTCGTTGTGTTCACCCTGATCATGGGGCTCGGCAAGGTGCCGCTGGCCCAGGAGATCGTGCTGATCGGCTCTCTCGCGATCGTGCTTTTTCTGATGCACCGGCTGATCCTCGAGCTCGGTCCCGGCGAGCGCCGGGCATTCGTCGGCACCGCAATCATCATTTTTGCGTTTCGGGCCGTTCCGCTGCCCGGACCGGGCGCGACCTGGTTCGAGATCGACGTGCTCGGCTTCGATCAGCAGTTTCTCTCGGTGCTGTCGCTCATCACCTCCATGCTGGCGCTGGCGGGCATGGTTCTCCTGAGGCCTATGATGGCGACGAAGTCCATCGCATACGTCGTCGCTATTCTCACCATCGCCGCGGGAATTCTCTCCTTGCCGAACATCGGTCTCTACTTCGGCCTGCACGAATGGACCGCGGCGCGCACCGACGGCATCGTCGACGCGCGCTTCATCGCGATCATCGACACCGCGATCGAATCGCCGCTGGCGCAAGTGTCGATGATCCCGATGCTCGCCTGGATCGCGAAGAACGCGCCGGCGCATCTCAAGGCCACCTTCTTCGCGGTGGTCGCGTCGTTTTCCAACCTGGCGTTATCGGCAAGCAGTCTCGGCACGAAGTATCTGAACCAGATATTCGTTGTCACGCGGGAAGTGCGCGAGCCGGGAACGGACGTCATCAAGATTGCGGCAGACTACAGCGAGCTCGGTGTGCTGCTGATAACAGTCGCGCTGATCACGCTCGCATTGCCCCTCGCCACGATCCTGCTCGTACAGCGTTCGCCGCTCAGAAGCTCGGCGTGAAGCTGTTCCATGATCGACGTCATTGGCTCGGCGCAGGGGTTCGCTGCAGCATGGGAGCCGTGGGAGGGCCGCGCCGGCGGCGTCGAATCCCCGCAAGGCCGGATGAGGGCTGGCGCGCTCGCCGCCGCCTCGCCTTGTCCGCGATCGAGAGGCACTGAACGATGAGCAAGCCACTGTTGCCGACCCTGAGCCTGATGGTGCTTTTTGCCTACGGCTCCTACCTGGCCGCGGCGCGCATCTGGGACCAGCCCGGGCCCTTTCTCTTCGGAGGTGCCAGCGGGCTGGTGCTCGGCCTGGCCGTGTATTACCTGGCACGGCTCAACTGGCAACGGGAGGTGCGGGCTTTCCAGGACTACTCGAGCTATGTCGCAAACACCGTGAGCCTCGTCTACCTGAGACACGCGCCCTGTCCGGCATGCGGCCACGCGCCTCAGGACGAGTACGCGGACGGTTTCGGTGCGCACAGCGCGACCTGCCCGATTCTCGCCGAGATCGTCGAGTTCGGTAAGGCGCCGCTGGAGTAAGCACGGGTGGCCCGCTCGCAGCGATCGGCGGCGAAACGCTCCGATACTTCGTCGGCCAGGCCCGCGGGCCGCATGTGGCTGCTCAAGTGGCTGCTGCTCATCGCGCTGGTGGTCGTGCTGCTGCTGTGGCTGCTGTACCCCCAGACGGGCGCGGCTCGCCGAACGGCGGCTGACGGCGCCGCTCAGTCGAGCTTCAACAGCGGATAGCGCAGCCGCTGCGTCCGGCTCCACAGGGAAAGGCCGGCCCGCTGCCCGATGGTCTCGAGATCGATGATCGCGTCAGGATCGTCGAAGGTGATACGTCCCGGTGCACCGCGCGCCTCGAGCGCCGACAGCAGGAATCCGTCCAGGAATTGCTCTTCGTGCTGACTCGAGATGCGCCCCTTGAAGCCGCGCCGATGCATGCGCACGTGAAACGATTTACCCGAAAGCTCAGGCAACCACTGCGCGACCACTTCCCTGGCGCGCGCTTCGAGCTCCTCTGGGGATTGAAACCGGAACACGTCCGTGCACGGAACGGCACGCGCAACCGACTCTCTCAGCAGCGGATTCGACTGCGCGAGCGCCTCGATTGCGTCGGCAAAGGCGCTGACATCCGCGACCTTGATGGCGAGCACATTGTAGTAGTCGGTGCGGGCCACCTCGCCCAGCGCTTCGAGGATTGTGCAAGTCTGGTCAAAATCATCCTCGCGCAGCGTGACTACGACATTCCAGTCCTCCATCATCCTCCCCGTCTGATTGCGAGCGCCGTGAAGGCGTGATTGACCCTTGCCCGCACGCGTCTGCCTCTTGATCTCGGGACACGCACAAGCGTCGTCTCTGGTGCAAGAAAGCAGGCCGCCATCGCGTGCACAATGATCGCGATCAGCCGGCCGGGATCGACGAAACGGCCGCGGCGGCGACCGCGACGGCAAGGGCAGATTTCGTGATCCTCATCAATAAGCGATCGCCGGCGCTGTCGGAGACTGCCTCAAAAGCATGGCTCGTCGAGGCGCCCGCCGGCGGTGAACCGAGCGGCCGCGTCCGCGGGCAGGGAGAGCGTCATGAGCAACACGGGTCTGCGCGCGTTCGACGAGACGCTGCAGGTGACCAACACATGGCTCAAGGGGGTGATGGAGCAGGCGGGCAGCGAAGACCGTGAGGACGCCTACGCGGCGTTGCGCGCCGTGCTGCAGGCGCTTCGCGACCGCCTCAGCGTCGACGACGCCACCCACCTCGGCGCGCAGCTTCCAATGCTGGTGCGGGGTTTTTATTATGAGGGATGGCATCCTGCGGGCCGTCCTTATCGGGAACGATCAAAGGAGCAGTTCCTCGAGCATGTGCAGGAACGCTTGCGCGGCCGCGAGCATCTGGACGCAGAGCAGGTGGCGCGTGCCGTCTTCCGGCTCCTCGCCGAGCGAGTGAGCGCCGGCGAGGTCGAGAAGGTGAAGCACGCGCTGCCGGAGCCGGTTCGCGACCTGTGGCCCGAGGAGAGTTCGTGATAACAGGAGACGTCGATGACGCAAGCACCTTCACATGAGCTCGTACGCCGCATGCACGAGCGGCTCGAGTCGCGCTTTCGCGAGCTGCGGGAGCTCATCCGTCAGGAATTGCTGGCTTCGGACACGGAGCAGTACGTGGATCTCGCCGGCAGGGTTCACGACACCGGTGACGAGTCGGTCGCGGATCTGCTCGCCGACGTCAACCTGGCCGTCATCGATCGGCACGTGGAGGAGGTCCGCGACGTGGACGCCGCGCTGATGCGAATTGCCGACGGAACCTACGGCCGCTGCGCCGATTGCTCCGACGAAATCGATGCCGCTCGACTGGAAGCCTATCCGACGGCCCTGCGTTGCCATCGATGCCAGGCACGTCACGAGCAGACGCACGTCCAGCCGGGGCGCCCCAAGCTCTGACCCCGGGCGTTTTCGTCGCGGCCGACCCTTCAGCCGCGCCTGAGCAGACGCCCGAGGCTTTTCCATCCGAGGGTGTTTATCACGTCGGAGCGCTCGAGCCAGCCGCGCCGCGCCTGGCTGATCCCCAGCTCCATCAGCTCCATGTCCGCCTTGCGACGGGCGTCGGCGGAAACGGCGAGCTTGACACCCGACTCGCGCGCGAGCTTGCAGTAGGTGTCGGAGAGATCGAGGCGTGCGGGTTGAGCGTTGAGCTCTAGAAAGCAGCCACGATCGCGCGCGCCTTCCATGACGCGTTCCAGGTCGAGGTCGTAGGGCTCGCGCTCACCGAGCAGGCGACCGGTGGGGTGGGCGAGGATATTGAAGCAGCGATGATCCATGGCGCGAAGAATCCGCTCGGTCTGCCTGCGGCGCGCGAGCGCGAAACCCTCGTGGATCGCGCCCACGACGATGTCGAGACTCTCGAGCACGTCGTCGGGGAGATCCAGGGATCCGTCCTCGAGAATGTCGACCTCGGCGCCCTTGAGAAGGACGATCCCTTCGAGCTCGTCGTTGAGGCGCTCGATGGCGGCGATCTGCCTCTCGAGCCGGCGCACGTCGAGGCCGTGCGCAACGGCGGCGCGCTTTGTGTGGTCGGTGACGGCGACATACTCGTAGTCGCGCTTGCGCGCCTCCATGGCGAGCGCGCGCAGGCTCATCTGACCGCCGCTGGCGCTCGTATGGCAGTGCAGGTCGCCGCGGATCTGCGCGATCGTCACCAGACGCGGCAGTCGCCCGCCGGCGGCGGCCTCGATCTCGCCGCGGTTCTCGCGCAGCTCCGGCTCGATGTAAGGCAGACCGAGGCTCGCGTAGACCTCTTTCTCGGTTCTGCCGGCGATGCGCTCGCTGCCTCTGAACACGCCGTACTCGTTGACCTTGAGCCCCTCGTGCGCGGCAATGGAACGGATCGCGACATTGTGCGCCTTGGAGCCCGTGAAATACTGAAGCGCCGCACCATAGCTCGCCTCGGCGACGACGCGCAGATCCACCTGCAGCTTCGATCGCAGGATAACCGTCGAGCGCGTGGTTCCCCGGGACACGACCTGGCCCACGTCGGCGTATTCGACGAAGCGGCTGAGCACCGGCGAACCGTCCCGGCAGGCGACCAGGATGTCCAGATCGCCGACGGTGCTGCGCCCGCGGCGATAGCTGCCCGCCACGGTGACCTGCGTGACTCCCTCGACCGCTTCCAGATACGCGAGAAGCTCGGCGGCGGTGCGCCGGGCAACCATCAACGGCGTGCGCCGTTCGCCCGCGGTGATATCCCGCAGGCCTTCCTCGATGAGCCGCTCGGTCTTGGCGCCGAATCCCTCGAGCTCGCGCACCCGACCCGCTTTGAGGGCGCGCTTCAAGTCGGCGACGCTGCGGATGTGGAGCTCGTCGTAGAGGGCTTTGACACGCTTGGGACCGAGGCCGCGCACGTGCGTGAGCCGAGCGAGCGCCTCCGGCGTGCGTTTCTTTGCCTCCTCGAGCTGGCGCAGCCTGCCGGTCTCGACGATGGCCTCGATCTTCGCGGCGATGGCCTTGCCGATACCCGGCAGGCTGGAGAGATCCCGCCCCTCGGCGAGCATATCGATCATGCTCCTGGAGCTTTCGGCGATGAACCGCGCGGCGTTGCGATAGGCGCGGATACGAAAGGGATTGGCGCCCGCGATCTCTTCCAGGTCCGCCAGCTCGTCGAGCATGGCGGCGATCTCGCCGTTCGAGACGCTCGCCCTCCCTGCCCGGGGACGGCGAGCCGACCTGCTGCCCGACTTACCCATCGTTATCCTCGCCTCGACGCTAATCGCAACCATCTCGCTGCATCTTGACGCGGATCAACGTGGCCGGTTCCCCCTTCGACCGAAGATAGGCAAAAGGTCCAACCACGAGGAGACACGTCATGACGCTTCCAGCCGACATCCAGGAAACCGTGACGCGAGAGCTCTCGAACGTCATGGAAGCCGTCATCGACAACTACGAGGCCCAGGGCCATGGCCCGGCAACGCTGAGATCCGTGCGCGAGGCGATGGCCGGTGGCCTGTTCGAGCACCTGGCGGCTGAGGGACGGGTGCGGCCCGAGGACAAAGCCAATCTCATGCTGGAGGTCGAGGCGCTCATCGACGGCTCGGGCGACGACGCCCTTGCCGTGAGGTTCACCCGCCCCCGCGCCAGCGAGGACCTGACCACCGTCATCGAGGCCTTCCTGGACGAGACGGACGAGGGCCCGCCGCCGACGCTATCCACGGTGCGCGATGCCATGCAGCAGGGGCTTCTCGCGAGGCTGGTCGGTCACGGCCAGCTCGACAGCGAGGACGAGCAGTCGCTGCTCGACGAGATCGACGCGATGATCGAGCGCCACGGCATGGGCGCCCTGGCCGAAGAGTTCCTGCATTTTTATTGAGTCAATCGTCGAACAGCACGACTGACTCGACGTCGGCGGCGCCGACGGCCATGGGATGCCCGCGCACCATGCCGTGCGTGCGCGTGCACAGGTAATACACACCGATACTTTCGTCGTGCAGGATGGCCTCCACCGTCTCTTCCGTGAGCGGATGAACCTTGCCGACCTCGATCGCATACACCTCGTCGCCGTGGCGGTGAGTGAGGCGGAATATCTTCTGGTCCGCCAGGCAAGCTCCGAGCTCGCCCGCGAGGAAGTCTCTCAGTTCGCTGTAGATCTTGCGCTGCTCTGACGCATCATGCGCGTGAGGAAGAAAAAACTTCACCCTGTCGTCCCCCCGGCCGGCTGGCGGCCGCGTGCTCGCCTGACAATCAGGCCTTTTTCGCATATTCTCGCAGCCGAGCGATGATACCGATCAAGGGGCCGCCGTCGCAGGCGCGGCGAGCCGCTGCACAGCGGACTGGTTGATCCCGATCAACGCAGACCGCGGCGATTGATTGGATTATTTTGCCATCCTTTTCTTAAAAGCAGGTGTCATGCAGCAACCATTGCAGATCGACTGGCGGGGTATGGATCCGTCACCGGCCCTCGAAGCCAACATTCGCGAGCGGGCGGAGAAGCTCGAGACGTTTTGCGACCACATCATCGGCTGCCGCGTGGTAGTCGAACAGGTCCATCGACACAAGCATCGCGGCAATCTGTTCAACGTGCGCGTGGACGTGTCCGTTCCCGGCAAGACCCTGGTCGTAGACCACGAGCACCGCAAGGATCATGCCCACGAGGATGCCTTCGTCGCAGCCCGTGACGCCTTCGAGGCGATGAAGCGACAGCTTCAGGATTTCGTGCGGCGCGAGCGAGGCCATGTCAAGACCCACGAGGTGCCACCGCACGGCCACGTCGTCGAGCTCTTTCCGCACATGGACTATGGCCAGCTCAACACACCGGACGGCCGACTCATCTACTTTCATCGCAACAGCGTGGTCAACGGTGATTTCGACAAGCTCGAGATCGGCACCGAGGTGCGCTTCACCGAGGAGATGGGCGACGAGGGGCCACAGGCGAGCACGGTGTTGATCGTCGGCAAGCACCACATCGTCGGCTAGCGGGCATCGCGCCGCGCGCCGGCGCGCGCTACGCGGCGATGGATTCCGGCGGCGGCGCTCCCGGCACCTCGTCGGGAGCCGGCGGTTCCTCTGCCGGCGGCGCCGGGGGCGTCTCCGGCTCGCTCGGCGGCTCCTCCTGGGGAGCGCCCGGCTCGGGCACGTCCTCCGGCGGGCGCCACTCGCCATGTTCGAGAGTCACTGAATACACGCTTGCAGTCTCCATGTTCTCGCTCGAAGTCAGTAGCGGATTAATACCGGTTTCCGCGACCGCCCCCTTGAGCGCGATCAAGTGAAGCGGCATCACCGCCCGGCAGGCTCGGCGGCCATCCCGGCTCACGCCAGCCCGCCCCCGCCTGGCCACTGAAGCACCAGGGTCTGCTCCGGCCCCTCGTCTGCGCGGGTGCCGAACCGTCTCCCCTCCCGGTTCAGCACCTCCCGCAGCCAGCGCCGATCGGCAGCCGGGGCGCGGGAGATGCGAAAGTTCCGTATGCGCGTCGGCGTCAGCGCGATACGGGCGGCCCCGCCGCTGGCGGGATCCATGGTCAGAAAATACATCAGACCGAGGTCATCCCTGAACTGCTCGTAGCCTTCGATCCCCTCGTAGTCGCTGAGGAAGTCGCCACAGCCGTAGATGACGGGCCTGCCCCGGTGGACTTCCATGCCCTTTACGTGATGCGACGAATGCCCGTGAACGACGTCGATGCCCGCCTCGTCGATCAGCATGTGCGCGAACCGCTGCTGCTCCTCGGGCACCGCGTAGCCCCAGTTGCCTCCCCAGTGAATGGAGGCAACCACGATGTCCCCCGCCCGCTTTACCCGCGCGACGCCGTCCGCGATGCCCCGGAGCGTGCGATGCGAGAGATCCGTGAGCAGATTGATACCGGGTCTGTCCTGCGTCGCCGCCCACCGCTGCGGGATACCGCTCGACACGGCGCCGAACGCGAACACCGCTACCCGGCCGGCAGCGCCTGCGTCGAGCACCGCGGGCGCCGCGGCTTCGTGCGCATTGCGGCCTGCGCCGACCGCGCTGATGCCGGCCGACGCGAGCGTGGCGAGCGTTTCCTCCAGCCCGGCGTAGCCCCAGTCGAGCACGTGGTTGTTGGCGAGCACGCAGCAGTCGATGCCGGCCGCGGTCAGGCAGGCGACGTTGTCCGGATGCATGCGATAGTGGACTCCCTTGCCGCGCCAATGATCGTCGCTGCGGGTAATCGCCGTCTCGAGGTTGACGATACGCACGTGCGGAGCGACGCGTTCGAACTCGGCGAGAGCGTCTCCCCACACGTAGTCGTATGTGACCGGAGCCGGGATGCTGCCATGCCGCTCCTCGGCAAGCTCCACGTAGCGGCGTGCCGATTGCACGTACGCCTCGTGCAGAACGGGGCTGCCCGGCGAGGGCAGGATTTGATCGATCCCTCGGCCGGTCATNNAGGATCTGGTCGATCCCTCGGCCGGTCATCACGTCGCCGCACAGAAACAGGGTGAGCGGGCTCTTCGCGCCGCTAAGCCGTCGCGGGGAGGCGCCGGCCTCCGCCCCCGGGCCCGCCGACAGTCGAATCCGGCCGACGCCGGAGGACCCGGCGACGGCCACCTCGCCGATGCGCTTCAAGGCACCTCTACGACTCGGATTCATGACGCCGATCATAGCGACCGGCCACACGCCGGACGATGCTCTGTGTCAATGAACACAGAGCGCTGAGCGTGAGCAACTCCGACGAAGACGTACTGGCGCAGGTGCGAAAGGCTATCGGCGCGGAGAGCCGTGTGGACCTGCACCGTTATCCGCTGCACACAGCCTACGAGAACGGCGTCCTCACGCTGGAGGGCGACGTCGAGGACATCGCGGTGAAGAAGCTCGTCCTCGAGCGCGCGGCAGCCGTAGCCGAAGTCACCGGGATCGTCGACAGGCTGCACGTGACCCCCGCCCAGGCCATGGGCGACGGCGAGATTCGCGACCACGTGCGCGACGCATTGACGGGCGAGCCGGTGTTCTCCGAGTGCACAATCCGCGTGCGGGACGGCGAGCGTGTCGAGGCGGTTCGCCAGCCCGACCGTGCGTGCGGCGATATCACGATTTCCGTGCTCGACAGCATCGTCACGCTGGACGGCGAGGTGCCGAGCCTCACCCACAAACGTCTCGCCGGAGTGCTGGCATGGTGGGTGCCCGGAAGCCGCGACGTGGTCGACGGCCTCGGCGTGGAGCCGCCCGAGCAGGACCATGACGGTGAGGTTACCGATGCGGTTCGCATGGTGCTGGAAAAGGATCCCCTCGTCGACGCAGCCAGGGTGCGTGTGAGCGCAACGAACTATGTGGTGACTCTCGAGGGCCTCGTGCCCAGCGAGTCAGAGCGTGAGATGGCCGAGCTCGACGCATGGTACGTGCTCGGCGTCGACAAGGTCGTAAATCGCATCGAAGTGCGCCCGTGATGCACGTAAATCGAGCGTCACGCGAGATATCTCAGCTATGAGCCGGATGGGCGTTTCGGCATGGACCGTATGTCGGGGCGGCCCTCCCGGCGGGAGAGTAGTCATGCCCGTGTACGAATATCGATGCCAGAAGTGTGGCCGAAAATTCGAGCGCATCGAGCGCATCAAGGAGCACGGCTCCAGGCACGAGCGCTGCCCAAAATGTAAGAGCACGCAGGTGACGCAGATTCTCGGCACCTTTTTCGCGAAAACGTCGAAAAAGAGCTGAGCTCGCGACCCGGGCAGGGTGCGGACGACGAAGGACGAACGGCGTAGCGGCTGCAAGAAACCGTGCAACACAGGAAAATCCTGGTAACCGGCGCGCTGGGACAGATCGGAACAGAGCTTACCCGAGCCCTGCGCATGCGTTACGGCGAGGACAACGTCCTTGCGACCAGCCGCCGATCGACCCCGGCGCACTCCGATTCCGGACCCTTCGCCAGGCTGGACGTCACCGATGCCGGCGCCCTCGCGCAGATCGTCGAGCAGCAGCGCATCGAAGTCATCTACCATCTCGCCGCGATCCTGTCTGCGGTCGGTGAGGACAATCCGCAGCTCGCGTGGGCGGTCAACATGAACGGTCTTTACAACGTTCTCGAGGTTTCCCGTCGCTTCCAGGTCGCCCAGGTGTTCTGGCCGAGCTCAATCGCGGTTTTCGGTCCCGGCGCGCCGCGCGAGCGCACGCCCCAGGAGACGATCATGCGCCCGACGACCGTCTACGGGGTTACGAAGGTCGCCGGGGAGCTGCTCTGCGATTACTACGTTCGCCGCTACGCACTGGACGTTCGCGGCGTGCGTTACCCGGGCGTCATCAGCAGCGGCGCGCCGCCGGGGGGTGGCACCACGGATTACGCAGTCGAGATGTTCTACGCCGCCGTCGAATCACGACCCTACACGTGCTTCGTCCGTGAGGACACGGTTCTGCCCATGATGTACATGCCGGACTGCATCAAGGCTGCGCTGGATCTCATGTCAGCCGAGCGTTCCGCGCTTCGCCACCACAACTCTTTCAACGTGGCCGCCATGAGCTTCTCGGCGGGCGAGCTCGCACAGGCCGTCCGGGCGCACATTACCGACTTTGTCTGCGAGTTCCGCCCGGACCATCGCCAGGCGATCGCCGATACCTGGCCGCGCTCCATCGACGACTCGGCTGCACGCACGCAGTGGAAGTGGGCGCCGCAATTCGATCTGCACGCCATGACCGCGGACATGCTCGAGAAGCTCCGCGCGGGGAAACACGTCGACTGAAGGCTCTTCGCCTGTTGCCGATTCGAGCAACCGTTACGGCCCGGGAAAGCGGCCGTGCATCGCATCGTGCCCGGGAGCTAGAAGAATTCCCGATCGACCCGGGCGGCCAGCGCCTTCATCTGCTCGGAGACATTCACCTCGTAGGCCGGCGCTTTGTCGATGCTGCGCAGCGGCTCGGGCAGACGGGCAAGCTGCTCGGCGGTGCGCTCGCGTATGCGCTCGAGCGATGGCGAGGGCGCGGTGCGCCGGCCACCTTTCATGACCGCCTCTACCAGGGGCTCGCCGTCCCTCGTGTCGTCCGCGGTGGTGAGCACGTCGTGGGAAAAAAAGCCCCCGCTGGCCTCGTAACGGTACACCTGCTTGCTTCCCGGCCAGGTCGCCTTGCCGGTCGAGCGCTTGCGCCGCGGGCGACCGGCGTAGGCCTGAAGCTTGTAGACACAGTCGAGCGAGGGGGCGTCTTCGGAGATATCCAGGCGCGTGCCGATACCGAATCCGTCCACCGGCGCCCCGGCCGACAGCAGCCGGTGGATGGAGTACTCATCGAGGTTGCCGCTGCAGAAGATGGCGGTTCTCTCGCAGCCGCCCTCGTCCAGTATGCGGCGCACACGCCGCGAGAGCGCATCCAGATCGCCGCTGTCCAGGCGCACGCCCTTGATCGCGATACCGAGCTCGTCGAGCCTCGGTTTCAACTCGACGACCTTGTGAGCCCCGGCCTCGGTATCGTAGGTGTCGATCAGCAGGATCACCGTCTGCGGGCGCGAGCGGGCGAAGTTCTCGAACGCCGCGGTCTCGCTGTCATGCGCCTGGATGAAGGAATGCGCCATGGTGCCGTAGATCGGAACGCCGTAGCGCGGCTCCGCCGGCACCGTCGCGCTGCCCGCGAAGCCGGCGATATAGCTCGCCCGCGCCGCCATCAGCCCGGCCTCCGCCCCGTGCGCGCGCCGCAGCCCGAAATCGATCAGCCGCCTGCCCGGCGCCGCCAGCACCATGCGCGCGGCTTTGGAGGCGATCAGCGTCTGGAAGTGCAGGATGTTGATGAGGCGCGTTTCCACGAGCTGCGCCTCGGGCAGCGGCGCGGCAACGCGGATGACCGGCTCGTCGGCGAACAGCACCGTGCCCTCCGCCGGCGCGTGCACGTTGCCGGTAAAGCGCAGCTCGGCCAGCCGGTCGACGAAGTCTTGCGGAAAGCGCTTGCTCGCCGCCAGCCAGTCGAGCTCGGGCTCGGTAAAGCGCGCCCGCTCGAGGAAGTCGACCGCCTGCTCCAGCCCTGCTGCGACAAGAAAGCCGCGCCGCGCCGGCAGGGTGCGGAAGAACAGCTCGAAGGCGGCGATGTCGGTCATGCCATGCTCGAAATAGGACTGCAGCATGGTCAGCTGGTAGAGGTCGGTGAGCAGCAGGCTCGCGCCCGGATCGCCGATAATGGAGGTGTCTTGCGCCAAAAGGGGTCGCCCTGTTCGAATTCGCCGGGAGCCGACTATAGCGGCGACGGGCGGCATCGGCCATAGGAGCAGATCACGGGCGTGGCTGTGCCCGGGCCGGCGGCGGTCGTTTACAGATGGCTAACGAAGGACGACGTATTCTGGCGGCCGGGATATGACCATGCAGGAGGAGGCTGGTATGACAGCGACCCTGCCTATTCCCTCAAGGCGCAGCGGCGACGGTCGTAACCGTTTCCGATCTCCCCGGCTGCTGGCGGCGGCATGCTGCGTCCTGCTGCTCGTCCTGGCCGGCTGCAAGGCCGACGCGGAACTCAAGGCGTTCGAGATCACGGGGCTGGACACGCTGGCGGACCAGCGCCTCGCCGACGCGATCGCCCGCTACTACAGGACCGAGGCGGCGCGGAAGTGGTCCACCCTCTATGATCTTCGGCACCCCGCCTTTCGCCGCCAGGTCACGCGCAAGGCCTTCGTTGCCGCCATGCGGCGCGACTGGAAGCTGTGGCATTTCAACGGCGTCGAGGTCGAGGGCCTGCGCGGAATCGGCGGCAGGGGGGTCAGCGTGTCGGTGGTCTTCCACGAGGTCGTGATGAGCCAGGACGCGGCGCTGGAACACGACGTCATCTGGTTCAAGCGGCCCTGGTGGGACGACAAGCCGAAGATCAGGGCGAAGACGCGGAGTTTTTCGTCCTGGGTCGAGGTGAAGGGAAGATGGTACCCGATCCAGTCGGGCCTGAGGCCGCATGTCGCCTACGACCTGCAGGCGATCGACTGAGAGCCAGCGCATTCCCCGGCATGCGCGGCGGCCGCACGGTTATTGACCTGCCGCCTGATCGGCCGGCGCGACGGGAGCTTCGACACCCGCAATCCGTCTCATACCAGGGAGCACTCGAAATGACTCGAAAACGCTGCCTGGTCATTGCGAGCGGAGCGAAGCAATCCAGGGCTGCAAGCGATGTTCCGCTGGGTTGCCGCGGCGCTGCGCGCCTCGCGGTGACCAACTCGTTATCGGTCAAACCGTCCGCTCACCGGTATAACATGCCACCGTCGCCATCGTCCTGCCGCCGACCTTTCGCCGGCTGCGATGCGCTACGTCGGCAGCCCCGCTTTTGCCATACCCTCCAGGAAATGCTCGAAATCGGCGGGGTCCTTATAGCAGAACCAATTGGACCAATAGCGGCGCCAACATTCCGGATCGCCGGAATCGTGGATTTCAGGCGCGCTCGATGCGGACTCCATGACGTCCGCGGCATATGCGCGGGCCTGCTCCATGCGTCCGAGCTGGGCGTAGCACGCGGCAAGGTACGAAGCGCGCCAGGCGCTTCGTCTGGAAACGCGTCCAAGCACCTCTATGGCGTCCTCGTATCGGCGGGCCGCATATTCGGCGTACCCGATGGCAAGCATGCAGTTATCTGGCGCGAACGGCGACAGCCGCATCGCTTCGCGGGAACAGGCCACCCCTTCGTCCAGCCTGCCCGCGAAGGCGAGGAACCAGGCCTTTGAGCACAAATTGTGGTAGTCGTTCGGGTTGAGTTCGATCGCCCGCTCGATCTCGGCATTTGCGAGGTCGTGCCGCTTTCCATAGAAATGAGCATTTGCGAGCGCATAACGGGCCACGACATCGGAGCCGTCGAGTGCGACCGCCTTCTCCGCCAGAACCCGTGCCCGGTCCAGCGCCGCCCCGCGGTCATCGGTCCAATCGCTTTCGTATTCGGCCAGGTAGCTTCGGGCCAGTTCCGCCCAGGCCGCGGCGAACGTTGGATCGGTCTTGAGTGCTTCCTCCAACAACCGCCGGGACTCCAGGATGCCCTCCTTCATGTAGGTGTTCAGCTTGGAGCGGGCGCGCAGCAGGTAATCGAACGCCGTTATGTCGCCGGGCGCCTTGCGTTCCGCCTGGCGCCGGGTGGCGTCCTCGATCCGGCCGACGAGCGTGGCGACGATCCGTCCCGATATCTCGTCCTGCACCGCGAAAACGTCGGTAAGGTCGCGGTCGTAGTGCTCGGCCCAGACGCTGCGGCCGTCAGCCGCGTCCGCAAGCTGGACCGTCACCCGCACCCGGTCGCCGGCCCTGCGCACGCTGCCCTCCACGACATGCGCAACGCCAAGCTGGGCGCCTGCCTCGCGCGGGTCGCCCACCAGCCCGTGGGCTAGCAGCGCCGTCTTGGGCGCGATGACGAACAGCTCGCGGAACCGGGTCAGGCCGGTAATGACGTTCTCGGTCACGCCGTCGGCGAAATAGTCCTGGTCGGCATCGCCGCTCCTGTTGGCAAACGGCAGCACCGCCACGGAGGGGCGATCGGGCAAGACCAGGGACGTGGATCCCTTACCCTGCAGCGTTTCCGCAGTCGCTTCGACGTTCCGCAGGACGCCGGCGTGTTCTTCACTGATTTTCGCCGCGCCGCGCTGTTCTTGGATTGCCCGATACAGCGCCTGGGTCTCGCCGTCCGGCTTGACGCTAAGTTCGCGTTCCAGAATTTCGCCGCAGGTCCGGTATTGTCTCAACGCCAGCGCGTACCGGCGTTGTGCCGCGTAGGCCCGCATCAGGGCGCGGTGGGCCGCCTCTTGCATCGGGTCCAAGGCAAGCAACCGAGCGGCGGTTTCAATGCAGCGCTCGATGTCTCTGGCGGATTCGTAATGGGAGGCGAGCTTGCCGAGGGCGCCGGTCGCCAGGATCCGCAGCCGTTCGCGTTCACCGCGCAGCCAGCTATCAAAGCCTTCTTCGCCCAGGCTGACGCCGTCCAGCAGGTCGCCGCGGTACAGCGCCGTCGCCGCCTCCAGCGAGTCCGCAGAGCCCTCGGCGACGAGCTGCTCGAACCGCGCGACATCCAGCTCCAGCCCGGCTGTATCGAGGCCGATCCGGTCCGCGTCGACGATCAACGGACCGTCCGTGCCGTTCGCCAGCGCCTTGCGCAAGCGCGACAGGGCCTGGCGCAGGTTGGTGCGCGCCTGGGCATCGGTGTTGCGGCTCCAGAACAGTGCGGCCAGCTTGTCGCGGGTTTGCACGCGACCGTCCTGCAGGGCGAGATAGGCGATCATCGCCCCGGCCTTTCTGGTGATGGAAATCTCTCCGGCCCCGCCGGCAGGGCCGATCTCCATGCCGCCAAGCAGCGAGATCTTCAGCCCGGACATCCGAACGACCTTTTGTACGTTGTTTTTGCCTGATTTTGGCGGCTCTTACAACGTCGCAACGACGAATATAGGCCGCTCACGGTCGATTTCACGCTGATGTCACGCTGCGGCAGCCGGTCCGGTCACGCCGGCGGCGCCATGGTTGGTGCAATTCGACAGCCTCGGGGAGAATCGGTCATGTGGGACAATTTCACCTTGCTGGAGCATTACGCGGATCGCAACAGGGGCGGCGTGGCGCCGCCGCGGCACGAACTCGCCAGAAGGCTGTACATCGAAAAGGCCAGGGCCCGGTGCGAAACCGAACGGCGCGCGGCGACGACCCGCGCACTGACATCGGCCGCATCGCGGCTATGGGCATTGGCCGGCACCGCGTTCGCCGTCATCGGCTCAAAAAGGGATTCGGTCAGACGGCCTGCCGCCGGCCCGCCCGCCGAATAGACCAGGTCGCGAAACCGAAGCCGGGGGCGCGGACTCGGCGCGCCGTCACCGGCGTGGTGTCGTCGCGCATATTCAGCCGCAAGTCGTGAACCGCGGCATCGGCGGGGCAGGGCCGTGTCAGCGGTGCACCTGCCGATCACGCGCGGAACCATCAAATCGAGACGATTTCCCTTGCCTTGGGATTCGGCGCTTGAGATCCTATTTCACAACCATGTCGATTCGCCGCGATCCGAGCCGGATCCGGGCCGTGCTGGGCCCGACCAACACCGGCAAGACCTATCTCGCCATGGACCGCATGCTCGGGCATGCCACCGGCATGATCGGCTTCCCGCTGCGGCTGCTGGCGCGCGAGAACTACGACCGCATCGTCTC
>JABAOD010004974.1_pt5 | contig 17565 bp, 15 predicted proteins | sample 7062151 | NCBI WGS metagenome assembly JABAOD01 (sample SAMN14538626, study PRJNA623070) | marine sediment metagenome | biome: marine biome [ENVO:00000428]; feature: marine pelagic biome [ENVO:01000023]; material: deep marine sediment [ENVO:00002113] | place: India: Gulf of Khambhat ... | reverse complement strand
GGCTGGCGAAAGGCTCGGCGCTGAACGGGCCGGCATTGTTGACCAGAATGTGGATCGTCCCCCCGAGCAGCTCGAGGGCTGTCTGCACCACCCACCGCACCTGGTCGCCCTCCGCCAGGTCGCCCCGGATGGCATGCGCCGCCCCTCCGTGGGCCCGGACGGCTTCCAGCAGCTCCGTCGGCTCGCCTCCTGTCCCGAGGTGGCCGATGGCTACATCGGCCCCGCCCTGCGCCAGAGCGAGCGCGGTCACCGCCCCCAGGTTACGGGAGCCGCCCGTAACCAGGGCGGCCTTGCCCCGCAGCGGTTTTTCCCCCTTTTGGCCGAGGGACGGAGGCGGGGTTCCTTCAAGCTGACTCATGGATGGCGTCCTCCTTTGCCAGCCGGCAGGCGGCCCGGTGGCCGTTTCCAAGGTTGTAATAGGGCACTGGAAGGAGGCACTCCTCGGCGACAAACGGGCAGCGGTCCTGCAGGCTGCAGCCGGGTTTGAGTTCACGTGCATTCGGCGTCTCGCCGGCCAGCAGGATGCGCTGCCGCCTGGCCGTCGGGTCGGGTATGGGGATCGCCGACAGCAGCGCCTGCGTGTAGACGTGGCGCGGCGCGCTGAACACGTCCTCCGTGCGGCCCATCTCCACGATGCGCCCCAGATACATCACCAGCACCCGATCACAGAGGTGGCGCACGGTGCTGAGATCGTGCGAAATGAAGAGGTAGGTGGTCCTGAGTTCCCGCTGCAGGCGCTGAAGCAGCGCCAGGATATGGATGCGCAGTGACATGTCCAGGGAGGAGGTCGGCTCATCCAGAACGATCAGCTGCGGCCGGGTCATCATGGCGCGCGCCACGCCGACGCGCTGCTTCTCCCCGCCGCTGAGCTGGTGTTGAAAGCGTCCCAGGTGTTCGGGCTCGAGGTTGACGTGCTCCACCGCCTCCGCCAGCTGCCCCTCGTCCCGGAACAGGCCGTGCAGGACCAGCGGCTCGCGCAGCGTGCGCCGGACGGTGAAGCGCGGGTTGAGCGCCTCGTTCGGGTCCTGGAAAACCATCTGGAAATGCCGGCGCCAGGCCCGCAGCTCGCGAGCCGACAGCTCGGTCAGGTCCTGCCCGTCGAACAGGATTCGGCCGCTGCTGGGCCGTTCAAGCCCCAGGATGCAGCGCGCGGTGGTCGTCTTGCCGCACCCACTCTCGCCCACCAGCCCGATCGCTTCGCCCGGATGGAGTTCGAAGCTGACCCCGTTGACGGCGTGGATCGTGTGCGGGCCCTCCCGGTAGTGTTTGGTCAGGTCCTCGACCTGCAGCAGGGGCGCTTTCAAGGCCCCGCCTCGCTGTACCGATAGCAGAACCCGCTGTGGCCCGCACCGAACTCCACCCGGGGCGGGCGCCTCTCCCGGCAGATGTCGGACACATAGGGGCAGCGGTTGGCGAAGCGGCAGCCCTCTCCCGCGTAGCTGATACGGGCCGCCGAGCTGGCCGGGCCGGCCTCCAGGNNCATGAGCAGCTCCGTGTAGGGGTGCTTGGGGCGGGCGAACAGATCCTCCACCGTCGCCACTTCCATGATCTGGCCGGCATACATGACCGCCACGCGCTGGCAGATTTCGCTCACCACGCCCAGATCATGTGTGATGAGCAGCAGCGCGGCGCCCGTCTCGGCCTGGATCTCCTTGATCAGCTCGAAGATCTGAGCCTGGATGGTCACATCCAGCGCGGTGGTGGGCTCATCGGCGATGAGCAGCCGCGGCTGGCAGGCCAGCATCATGGCCACCAGGACCCGCTGGGCCATGCCGCCGCTCAATTGGTGGGGGTAGGCCTGGGCCCGCGTGGCTGCGTCTGAGATGCCGACGTGCCTGAGCAGATCCACGGCCATCTCATAGGCCGCCTCGCCCGCCAGACTTCGGTGCATGCGCACGGCGCGCGCAACCTGCTCGCCTGAGCGCATGAGCGGGTTCAAGGAGGCGCGCGGGTTCTGGAAGATCATCGCTAGCTGCGCGCCCCGCAGCTTGCGCAGCTCGTTTTCCGACAAGCTCAAAAGGTTTAGACCCTCGAACCAGACCTTTCCGCCCTCCACAACGGCCGAAGGCGGCAGCAGCTTCATGATGGCCAGGGAGGTCATGGTCTTGCCGGAACCGCTTTCGCCCACCAGACCGATCACCTCGTGGGGATCAACCTCAAAGGCTACCCTGTCCAGAATGCGGCGGCGTGCGCCGTCGGCGGACAGGGTGAGGCTGAGGTCCTCGACCTTCAGAAGGGGCCGGGCCATCACCGCTCCTCGTACGCGATCAGATCGCGCAGCCCGTCGCCGATCAGGCTGAAAGCGAACGCCGCCAGGACGATGGCCGTGCCCGGGAAGAGCCAGACCCACCACTCGCCGGTGATGATGCGCTGAGCGCCCTCAGACACCAGCACGCCCCATTCGGCGGTGGGCGGGGTGATGCCCAGGCCCAGGAAGGCCAGTCCGGCGGTGTCCAGGATGGCCCAGCCGAAGACCAGCGCCATTTGAACCAGCGAGGGCGCGATGACGTTGGGCATCAGATGCACCAGCATGACGCGCCAGCCCGGGTTCCCGACGCTGACGGCGGCCTCGGCGTACTGATGCGTGCGCGCGCTGAGCATCTCCCCCCGAGTCAGGCGGATGAAGTAAGGCACGTATGCGGTGGCGATGGCGATGACGACGTTGCGCACCGTGTCGCCCAGGACGCCGGTGATCGCCATCGCCAGGATGAAAGCCGGGAAGGCGAACATCACATCCACGACCCGCATGACGAGATCGTCCACCCACCCGCCGTAGTAGCCGGCCAGCCCTCCAATGAGGGAGCCCAGGAGGAAGGCGCTCAGGGCGACGGAGCCGGCGATGGCCAGGTCGAGGCGGGTGGCGTATACGACACGCGTGAGCACGTCCCGCCCAAACTTGTCGGTCCCAAAGGGGGAACCAGGTGAGGGCGGCTGGTAGGTGGCGTTGGGATTGGTCTCCGTGGGGCCGTAGGGGGTCAGGAGCGGGCCCAGCACAGCCAGCGCGAGGTAGGAGAGCACGAGCACGACCCCCAGGGCAAACATCGGTCGGCTTCGGGCCAGACGGGCCAGCCTCCCCACGGAGGAGGCAGGGGGCGAAAGCTGCGGGAGGCGGGCGGTGGCTTCCATGAGCTCCCCTTACCCGAGCCGGATGCGCGGATCGATGAAGCCGTAGGCCAGGTCGATGGCCAGGTTCAAGAGGACATAGATCACGGCTATGAGGAGCACGAAGCCCTGAACGGCGTTGAAGTCGTTTGTGATGAGCGCCGTCCAGGCGTAGTGCCCGATGCCGGGCCAGGAGAAGACGCGCTCGACGATGACGTTGCCCGCCATCAGGTAGCCGAAGACGATCCCGATTGTTGTCAGGACCGGGATAAAGGCGTTGCGCAAGCCATCCACCAGGATCACTCGACCGGGAGGCAGGCCGATGGCGCGCGCCGTGCGGATGAAATCGGCGCCGAGGGTGTCCAGCATGGCGGCGCGCATGATCTTGATGATCGGCGCGCTGACCACGAAGGCGAGCGTGAGGGCGGGGAGCCACAGATGCGCTGCCGCGTCCGCCAGCGCGGGCAGGTCCCCGGCGACCAGGCTGTCGAGGATGAGCAGGCCGGTGACCCTGGCGGGCGCCTCCAGGCCGACGGTGAGCCGACCGAGCGGCGGCGGCGCCCACCTCAGGCTGTAGTAGAAGACGTGGACGCCCACCAGCGCCAGCCAGAAGAGGGCCAGCGAGGCGCCCAAGGTGGCGACGGCTCTGGCAATGTGGTCGACCCAGGTGCGGGCGAAGACGGCCGCCAGCACGCCCAGCGAGAGGCCCCAGACCAGGGCGAACAGGAAGGCGGTGGCCGCCAGTTCGAGGCTGGCGGGAAGGCGATGGCCGAGCTCTTCCAATACCGGCTGGCCGGTCCGCCAGCTCTCGCCCAGGTCGCCTCGCAAGAGCAAGGCGGCGTAGTTGACAAACTGCGTGGAGAGTGGTCTGTCCAGCCCCATCTCCCGCTCGTATTGCGCGATCAGCTCCTCGGAGGCCAGCGGCCCTGCTCGCAGCGCGGCCGGATTGCTGGGCAGGATGTGGGTCATGATGAAGACCGCGAGGACCACGCCGGCAAGGGTGACTGCGGCCAGGAAAAGGCGGCGGAGGCTATAGCGCAGGAGAGGCGGCATGGCCTAGGGGGATGAGTTCCGGGAGGGCGGATCGGCGCCCGCCCTCCCCGGAAGCTCGTGGAGCCTCACTGATCTTTGCCGAGGAAACCATAGCGCAGGGTGAGATCATGGAAGAGCGCGATGCCGCTCACATCCGAGCGGGTGGCGACGATCCAGGCCGGCTGGTAGAGGTAGGCCCAGACGGCTTCGTCCAGCAGGATCTCCTGGGCCTGTCTGGCCAACTCGGCCCGCTCCTGGGGATCACGGCTGAAGGTGCCGGCATCGATGATCGCGTCCAGCTCCTCGTTGCAGTAGTTCACGAAGTTGGGGAAGGAGCCGCACTTGAAGTTCCAGGTCAGCTGGTAGAACGGATCGTTGCCCCAGGAATACCACTCCTGGATGAAGAACGGCAGCTCGTGGCTGTTGATCAGCTCGGAGAACTCCGCTGTCGGCACGGCGTTGATGTTAACCGTGATGCCGATCTCCGCCAGGCCGGACTGCACCCAGGTGGCTGCATCGACTCGGGTCTGGTCCTCCTGCGGGACGGTCAGATCGACCTCCAGGCCCTGTGAGTGGCCGGCGTCGGCCAGCAGCGATCGGGCGGCCTGCAGGTCGCCCTCGCCATAGACGAAGAATTCGTCGGTGTGGCCTTCCATGCCCTCCGGGATCGGGCTGGTGGGTTGCAGCCCATAGCCGAAGATCACGTTCTCAAAGATGGCGTCGTAGGGGATCGCCATCGAGATCGCCTGCCGCACGCGCTTGTCGTCGAAGGGCGGTGAGTTCAGGTTCATGCCCAGGTGGTAGACACGCGTGGTCGGGATGGCGTGGATGGTAATGTTGGGGTCCGCCGCCAGTTCGTCGAGGTCGCTGAAGGGAATCCCCAAAGCCACGTCCACGTCGCCCGCCCGAAGCAGCTGCTCGCGGGTGGAGGCGTCGGGGACTACGCGGAACACCAACCCTGAATTCTGGAACCAGTCCTCACCCCGCCAGTAGTTCGGATTGGGTTCGAAGAGGTATTCGGTGCCGGGGTTCCACTCCGTGATCTGGTAGGGTCCACTGGAGTTGGAGTTGGTCCGGTGCCATTCATCCGCCCAGGGGTCGTCGGCCGTGGCGTGCTCGTCGGCGGTCGCCTGGCTGATGGCGCCGAAGACCTGAAAGGCGATGATGGTCTCGGTGAGCGCGGCTGGACGGTTGGTGGTGACCTGCAGGGTGGTGTCGTCAATCACCTCGACGCTGTCGGGCGAATCGAGGGCCATGAACGGCGTCAGCAGGCCGATGTAGCCGGGACCCATCATGGCGCGGTCGAAGGTGTATTTGTAATCCTGGGCCGTGATGGGCGTTCCGTCGGCGAACTTGGCGTCCGGCCTGAGGTTGAAGGTGAACACCGTCCCGTCCTCCGAGACCTCGAAGGTTTCGGCCACGGCGCCTTCGAACTCGCTCAAGCCGACCAGCTCGCCTTCGCCCCGCGGCTGCAGCACCTGCGCGATGAGCGGCTCGTAGAGGTTGGCCGTAGCGTCGTAACCTCCCAGACTGCGGAACTGCATCAGCTCGATATGATCGATATCGCTGTCGTAGGCGACGACAATTCGGGGTTTCTCCTCCATAGGTTCTTCTGTTGGAGGGGTGGTCTCCTCGACCGGCGGGGGTTGTTCTGCCTCCTCTTCGGTCGGCGGCGGTTCCACAACCGGCTCCGTTGGCCGCGGCCCGCAGGCGCTTACCAGCAGGCCGAGCGTCAGGAGCAAGGTCAGGGCGCCGGTGATGGAAAACAGGCCTTTCTTCATCGAGTCTCCTCCTTCAAATCCGGTTGATCGCGGTCCTGCCCCGGAGCCTCACTTCGGGACCGGGGTGACCCCAGGCGCTGCCGACGGATTCGACATACCGGCCGATCTCGGCGATGATCGCCTGGGCGGCGGGATGTTCTTCGAGATCGCGCAGGTACGCCTCCATATCGGTGACCTGCGCGACTTCCACATAGTCAAAGTTGAAGTTTTCGGCCGGAGCGCCCACGCAGGGCCCCTGGATCCGATATACCCGGTAGCTGATGAGGCTGGGGATTTGTTTTGCCCCCGGATAGTCGACCTCCTGGACCCAGCGCTCATAGGCTTTGGGATCGGCCTCCGGGCGCAGGCGGGAAAACCAGACGACGCGGGGCATCAGCCGCCCTGCCTCGCTGCGTGCCGACCTCGACCCTGCATGGCCTCACCTCCTTCCCCTAATTCAGCCCTCTCCGCCCGTCCCCTCTCCAACCGGTATCGCCCAGAAGTTGCCCACCGACTTCACAAATTGCTCGAACTGGCCGTGGACCTCCTGAACGGCGGGATGGTCCTCGAGGTCCTTCCGATAGGCGTGGATATCGGTGATCTCCGCCAGGTCGATGAAGTCGTAGGGCAGCTGCTCCTCGCCAGCCGCCGGGCCCTGCAAGCGGATCGACCAGTAGCGCACGATGCTCGGGATTCGCTCGGTTGCAGGATAGTCGACCTCGCGGACGAACCGCTCATAAGCCTCCGGCGAAACGCCGGGTTGGAGACGGGAGAACCAGAACACCAGCGGCATCAGGCGACCTCATCCGAAGCGACCGCCTGCTCCCTGCCGTGCTCCTGCAGAAATGCGCCCAGGGCCGCCAGGACCTGGTCAATGTCCGCCTCCCCCACCATGGGGCCCATGTGCCCGACTCGGAAGATTCTGCCCGCCAGGCCTTCTCCCAGCCCGCCGGAGATCTTGAGCCCATGCTCTGCGTGGAGGTAGCGCACGATCTTGCCGGTGTGGACCGCCTCCGGTCCGTAAACCGCCGTCAGCACCGGCGCCAGCTGGTCATCGGGCGTGAGGGGCTCCAGGCCGAGGGCGCGAACGCCCTTCCGGAGCCGCCGCGCCAGATCGGTGTAGCGCTCGATCCGCCGCTCGAGCCCATCCGCCAGCAGGCTCTTGAGACTGGCGCGCAGCGCCAGCACGTTGTTGGTGGCCATCGTCACCGGGAAGGGATGCCATTCCCCCCAGTCCTGGGCGAACTTCCGCCAGGTCTGGAGGTTCAGGTACCAGCCGTGGCTTCGCCCGGGCTTGGAGTCCATCACTTCCCAGGCCCGCTGGCTGATGGCGACCGGGGCGAGGCCGGGCGGGGCCCCCAGGCACTTCTGGGAGGCCGTGACGCAGATGTCGATCTTCCACTCGTCCATGGCCAGCGGCACCCCGCCCAGCGAGGAGACCGCATCGACCACCACCGGGACCCCCCGCTCATGCCCCAGGGAGGCGATCTCGACGATCGGGTTCAACACGGCGGTGGAGGTCTCCAGGTGGACGGCCGCCAAGACGGCGACGTCCGGATTCCGGCTGAGGGCCTCTGCGAAGTGGGCCGCCTGCAGGGGTTTGCCGAGCGGCGCCCGCACCGGCACCACTTCAAGGCCGTACCCTTCGCAGATCTGCGCCAGCCGGTCGCCGAAGAAGCCGTTGAGGCCGACGATCGCCCGCTCTCCGGGGGCGGTCAGGCTGCCAATTGCGGCGTCCAGGCCGCCCGACCCGGAACCGACCAGGATGTGCACATCGCTCTCGGTCCTGAAGACCTGCTTGAGCAGCCCCCTGGTCTCGTTGTAGATGCCGGTCCACTCGGGACCGTAATGGGCCTGGACCGGTCCGCCCATTTCAACGAGCACCGCCTCCTCCACGGAGACCGGACCAGGAATCAACAGCTTGGATGTCAAGGTAGCCTCTCCTAAGTGTAGCGGTCGAAATAGTGCGTGAGCTCCGAACTGAGCTGCTTCGCATGCCGCTCCAGCATGGGCCGCCAACTCAGCAGGGCGGGCATGCCGACCCGGTAGCTCACGGCGTCGATGCCGATGGCGCCGGCCACCGCGCCGCTGGTTGCGAAGAGCGGCGCGGCCAGGCAGCGCACGTCTGCCTCGTGCTCGCCGTCGTCCACCGCATAGCCCCGCTCCCGGATCTCGGCCAGATGGGCCTGCAGCTCCTTGAGATCCACGATGGTCTTCTCGGTATGGCGCTCCAGCGAATTGGCCTCCAGTACGGACTCGAAACGGTCCGGCGGGAGGTAGGCCAGGATGGCTTTGCCCACACCCGTGCAGTGGGGCAGGGCGCGCCGGCCAATACGGGAGTACCTGCGAATGGGATTCGGGCTCTCCACCTTGTCCACATAGACCATGGCATCCCGGTCCAGCAGGACCAGGTGGGCTGTTTCGCCGGTTGAATGGGCCAGCTTCACGAGGTGAGGACGGGAAACGGCTCTAAGATCCGTGTCTTCGATGAGCTTGCGGCTCAAACTCAGGACCTTGAGGCTGGGGAAATAATGGCCGCTGGCCTGTTTCTGCAGCAGGTACCCGCTGCGAACCAGGGTTTGCAGGAGGCGATAGGTGCTGCTCTTTGAGAGGCCCGACTGCTCGGCGATCTTGGAGAGCGGTAGGCCGAGGGGCGCGCCGGTCATGACCTCCAGGACGCGCAGGCCCCGCGAGAGCGCCCGAACCTCGTCAGCATTTCCTTCAGGCACAGATGGCCGTTTCACCTAGTGGAACAGGGTTTCGGATGGCGTGCTTTCATGCTACTATAGGATCACATCTCAAGTCAACGCCATCTTCTGGGCGGCTCTCGGGACTTGAGCCGACCTTTTTCATCCGAACTGGATACCGTCCGCTTCTAAACCCTCAAAGACAGGAACCTGCATGAAGTTTGAGTACCACCAGCCGGAGACGCTGGAGGCTGTGGTCGACCTGCTCGCCAGGCACGGCTCTGAGGCGGCCCCTCTGGCAGGTGGGACGGCCTTGCTGATTGACATGCAGCAAGGCGAGCTCGAGCCTGCCCACCTGGTGAGCCTGTGGGGAGTCCGGGGCCTGGACGAGATTCGCCTCAACGGCGAGGCGCAGATCGGGTCCCTTGCCACGCTGACCGACCTGGCGGAGGCCATTCGGGGAGTGGACTACTTGACCGGCCTCCTGGAGGCTGCGCGGACGGTTGGCGGCCGCCAGATCCAGAACATGGCCACGCTGGGTGGGAACATATGCAAGGCCTCTCCGGGAGCCGACATGGTGCCGCCGCTGCTGTGCCTCGATGCGGAACTCGAATTGGCCGGACCGGAAGGACAGCGGATCGCAGGGCTGGATGGCTTCTTGACTGGCCCTGATCAGACCGACCTCAAGCTCGGCGAGGTGTTGACCCGGATCAAGCTCCCCCCGGCGGAGCCCCGGACGGGGACGGCCTTCCTGAAGATCATGCGCCGCCAGGCCGTCGATTGCTCGATCGTGGCCGCGGCAGCCCGGATAACCTTGGCCGAGGACGGCCGAACTTGCGCCCAAGCCCGCATCGCGGTCGGCGCGGCCGCGCCCAACCCGTTTCGGGCCCGGCGCGCCGAGGCCGCGTTGGCGGGCAACAAGTTGGATCCGGAACGGGTGCGCCAGGCGGCGGCCCTGGCGAAGGACGAGTCGCAGCCCATTGACGACATCCGGGCCTCGGCCGACTACCGGCGGTGGCTGGTGGAGACGCTGGTGGCGCGGGCGTTGTTGACCGCCGAGGCGCGGGCAAAGGAGGCGGAGGAGGCTTGACCGGGCGGCGGACGGTTTCTCTCGAGGTAAACGACCAGCGCTATCAGGTTGAGGTGGAGCCGCACCGCACCCTGCTCGAGGTGCTGCGCGAGGATCTAAGCCTCACAGGCACCAAGCCGAACTGCGAGGCCGGCGAATGCGGCGCCTGCACTGTGCTTCTGGACGGGCGGGCGATCAACGCCTGCCTCTTCCTGGTTGTCCGGGCGGATGAGCGGGAGATCACTACGGTCGAGGGGCTGGCTGAGGGGGACAGGCTCCATCCACTCCAGGAGGCCTTCCTCCAAAACGCGGCGGTTCAATGCGGCTACTGCACGCCCGGCTTCCTGATGTCGGCCGCGGCGGTCCTGCGCGGGAATCCGAATCCGACGGAGGAGGAGTTCCGTGAGGCGGTCGTTGGGAACCTCTGCCGGTGCACCGGCTACGCCGGCATCTCCCAGGCGCTGCGAGCCCTGGCAGAAAGCGGGCAGGGAAGCGGATGACGGACCGAAACGTGGTGGGCCGTCCCCTGCCGCGGCTCGATGCCCGTGCGAAGGTGACGGGCGAATACCGGTATGGCATGGACTGGGCCCTCCCGGGGATGCTGCATGGGCAGGTGGTGCGGAGCCCCCAGCCCCACGCGCGCCTGCTCGACATCGATCTCCGCCAGGCCGAATCCTTGCCAGGCGTGGCGGCGATCCTGACCGGCCGGGATCTGCCGGACGTCCGGATGCCCGGGGTCGTATGGGATCAGCCCCCGCTAGCCCGGGAGCGAGTCCGCTACGCCGGCGAGCCGGTGGCCCTGATCGCCGCCACCCGGCCTGAGATCGCGGCTGAGGCCGCTCGCCTGATCAAGATCCGGTACGAGCCGCTGCCCGTGATCAGCGACGCGGAGAAGGCCCTGGCCCCCGGGGCCAGTCTGATCCACGAAGATTGGGCGGAATACCGGGCGGAGGAGGGGCTGGTACGGGATGGGAACGTCTGCTGCCATTCAACCCTGAAGCGAGGCGAGGTTGAGAAGGGCTTCGCTGAGGCGGACCTGATCCTCGAGGGCCAGTACTCGACCGAGAGCGTCCATCAGGCGCACCTGGAGCCTCGGATCGCGATCGGGGTAGTGGAATCGGGGAGCCGGGTCACGGTGTACTCCAGCACCCAGCTGCCGTACTGGATCCGCACGAACGTGGCGCATGTCCTGGGGATCGATGAAGCCGAAGTGCGGATCGTCCCCACGGGAATCGGCGGCGGCTTCGGCTCGAAGCTCTACCCGCAGCTTGAGCCGCTGGCGGCCCTGCTGGCGCGCCAAACCGGGAGGCCGGTGCGCATCGTGACCTCCCTGGAAGAGGAGCTGGTGGCCGGCCTACCCAGGCACCCGTGCCGCCTGCATTGCCGGACGGGGGTGAAGCAGGATGGCACGTTGCTGGCCCGGGAGGCGAGGATGATCCTGGACACCGGGGCCTACGCCGGCTCGGGCCCGGAATTGGCCTCCGTGGGCGTCCTGGTGCTGGCCGGGCCTTACAAGACGCCCCATCTCCAGCTGGAGGCCTACGCCGTTTATACCAACAAGACCAATTTCGGCGCCTATCGAGGGCCGAGCGGCCCGCAGGCCGTCTTCGCCCTGGAGTCCCACCTGGACGAGATTGCTGAGCAGCTTGGTATGGATCCGCTTGAGCTGCGATTGAGGAACATCGTGGAGGAGGGGGACGAGGCCAGCAATGGGCAGATCCTGGCGGGCGTGGGGATGCGCGAGGCGCTGGAGAAGGCCGCCGCCGCGATCGAGTGGGAAAAGCCCAGCAGCGCCCAGCGGGGCAAGGGTCTGGCGTGCGGCTGGTGGACCACGACGGGGGGGTCCTCGGGCTGCCTGGCCAAGCTGGATGTGGGCGGCAAGCTGATCGTGACCGTGGGTACGCAGGAGATCGGCACGGGCGCGATCATGGCCGGCGTCCCCCAGGTCATGGCCGAGATGATGAGCGTGCCGCTCGAGGACGTCCGGGTGGAGGTAGCCGACACCGCCAGCGGGCCGTGGGATTTCGGGTCGCAAGGCAGCCGGACGCTGTTCAACGTCGGCCGGGCGGCGCAGTTTGCAGCCCAGGACCTCACACGCCAGATGAAAGAGCTGGCTGGGGAGCTGATGGAGGTGGCGGCGGAGGACCTCGAGCTGAGGGACGGCGTCGTGGCGGTGAAAGGGGTGCCGAGCCGGTTCGTCACCTTCGCCGAGCTGGCCCAGAGGAGCCTGGAGACCGTCGGCGGGCTGCACAGCCGCGGGGTTTCTTTTCCGGAACCAGCTGCCCACGACAAGTCGCGCATGGTGTCCTGCTTCTACCCCGCCTTCCACTACCCCAGTTTCTTCTGCCACGCGGCGGAGGTGGAGGTGGATCCGGGCACAGGCATGGTGACGGTCCTGCGCTATGCAGCCGCGCACGATGTTGGCTTTTCCGTCAACCCGCAACTGGTCGCCGGTCAGATTCAGGGCGGGGTGGCGCAGGGGATCGGCATGGGGCTGATGGAGGAGATCCTGTACCACGACGGCCAGGTCATGAATCGAAACTGGACGGACTACAAGCTTCCCACGATCGCCGACGTGCCGGAGGTGCAGGCGATCATCGTTGAGCATCCAGTGGAGGCTGGGCCGTTCGGGGCCAAAGGGATCGGTGAGGCGCCGGTGATTCCCCCGCCGGCTGCCCTGGCCAACGCCATCCGCCGGGCGGTTGGGGTGCGGATGCGCCAGCTACCGATGACCCCTGAGAAGATCCTTCACGCGCTGCGGGCGAAGGCCTCGGGCTAGCCTCCAGGGGCAGGCTCGTCCCCCCAAGGTTGCCAACCGAGCAGACCGCTCGCTCAAGAGTGGTCCCAGGAAAACCGGTGCTTGGAGGCGTACCAGAGCAGCATGGCCACAGCCAAGCCAAGCAGCAGCCACTCATGCGGCTCGGGCACCCCGGCCAGGGGCAGCGGGGTGGAGGGCGTTGTGTCGCCCAGAGTCTCAAATTCACGCGCGAAGCGTTGGGATCCCTGTGCCAGGTAGTCGAGCATCTGCTGCTGATCCGTGGTCACCAGCACAATCATGGAGGAATAGGGGGTGACAACGCCGTATTCCTGGGCCAGGGCGTGCAGGCGGTCGAGCGTGCTCAGTTTGTCCAATCTCCCCCGTTGGCGCTGCATCTCCGCCAGGATCAGCTGCCGGGCGCCGAAGGCGGTAAAGGCCTCCTCGGGCGTGATCCCCTCCGCGAGGGCATCAGCCTGGACGGTCGGCAGGACGGTCCAAAGGTAGCCGTCGAGCACATCACGCCGCGCGGCCCCCTCCGCCAATGCAACCGCCAGGCGGGCCAGGGCCTGGTCCAGTTCGCCGACCACCCCGCCGCCGGAGGCCTGGATCGCCTCCAGGGTCTGGTCGTCGTAGCCCAGCGGGAGGTCGCTGCCCTCGTGTATCATCCAGACCGGCGCCGTGGGAATGGAGAAATCGATGGTGTTCTCGCCCAATTCGTAGCCGCTGTCATCGGTAAACACCAGCACCGCGTCGTAGACTGCGCCAGCCCGCAACGCTTCAAATTGCGCCAGCAATTCGGCCGCGTTCTGCCCGCCGAAATAGACGACCGCCTGCGGGTCAAGGTCTAGAAGCGATACCCGGGAGGCCGACTCCCCGCGATAGGGTGAAGCCGTCAGATAGACATCGACGGCCGCTTCCACCCCGACCGCCTCCTGCAGTTGCGCCAGGGCCCCGGCCACTTGAGCCGCGCTCGAGGCCATGCTGCGCGAGCGGTCAAGCACAACCGCGAAATGCAGGTCAGCGGGCAGGGGAGGCAACTGGACTTGGGAGACGGGCAGGGCCAGCACGCTTTCCCCACCGGGCAGGTCCACGCGGTGGCCCTGCGGGACCACCGGTTCCTCGGCGGCTACCGCCTCTGGCAGCCAGCGGTCTTCGCCCACCGCCGTCCGGACCCCGTTGACCAGGCGCTCTGTCTGGCTGTCCCAGTAGACGTTGCGCTTCAGTGCCAGGCGCGGGAGGGGCCAGGCGTCCCCGGCGGCCAGGGTGTGGTACGTCATCCACATGTAAAGCGGGGGGGCCTCCTCCACGCGAGTGTGCCCGCGCTGAGCGTCCCAGGTGGTCCGCACGGGAGGCACCGGGAAGATGCGCAGTCGGTATTGGCGTGGGCCAATCTGTTCGAGCAGGGCCGGGTCGCGGTTCCGGCGGGTCTCGTTGCGGTATACGGCCTGGGCCGCGCCTCGGGGCGCCACCTGGTAGACAAACCGCGCCTCACGATCGGGGCTGTTCCCCAACCACACGCCGGTGAGCACCGCGGACTCGGGCAGGTTGAAGTAGTAAATCACCTCCCTGCGCTCGGCGGTCAGGTTCCGGTAGACCTCGTGAAGCTCGACCTCAGCCCAATCGTCCTGAGCGTGAACGTTGACCACCTGGCGCACCAGGTACACCTCGCGGTCGTCAACCGCCTGCCAGGCCGCCTCGGCCTGTTCGAACGACCAGGTGGCCCGCACGGCGCGCACGATGGCCTGCCGCTCGCCCTCGACGATGGTCTGGTCGAAAAAGCGCTGGTACAGCTCGGCGGCCTCCTGAGGCTCTCGCTGGAGGGCAATGTTGTCCTGACGCAAGATCGCCTGGGGCGAGTGGACCGGATCGTAGAGCAAGGGACGCGCTACATTCTCATACAGCCTCTGTACGCCGGCGGCTTCGACCTCGGACAGGTCGAAGACATCTTGGTAGATCCAGCGCACATGGAAGACCTCCCCCACGGCGCTGATGTAGCGGAAGGGCGCCAGGTAGGCGTTGAGCAGCCCGGCCCGGATGGAATCCTGCTGCCCCAGCAGGGCCCTGGCATCCTCCAGAGAAGCCGGCGGGGCCTCCAGCAAGGCGAAGGCCCGGTGCTGCGGCTGCCGGTTGGCTTGAACAAACAAGCCGGCGCAGGCGACCAGGGTCAGGGCGGCCAATGCCGTGGGGCGCAGCCAGCCATGGCGGGCTGCCAGCCCAGAGAGGGTCCGCCACCAGGCCCGCAGGCTCAACCAAGGCACGGCCAACGGTGTGAGGACGAACAGGGTCCCCGTGTAGAGGATCAGGGCAAGGCCGAGGACCATAAAGGGCACCCAGACTAGGCGCTCCCTGAACAGCTGCGCCGTGGAGTCCGCCAGGCCCTTGATGAAATTCGGCAGATCGACCAGGGTATCCCCGAGGAAGCTAGCCGCCGAGACGGCGAGCGGCGCAGCGTAGAAAGCGACCCACACGGCAGCGTAGAGGCTGGCGAGCAGCATCAGGGTCAGCCCGGTCAATCGCAGCCAGCCGGTCAGGGGCCGTCGCTTCTCGATCGCCGGGTCGAGCACATGCCACAGGAAAGCCGCCATCCCCAATCCGGCGATAGACATGAGCAGGTTGAAGGAGGCTGTGGCCTCCCGGATGATGAAGAACCGTACGGCCAGCAGCAGCATGAGCGGCCCCTCCACGACGTAGCCCAGGGCGAACAGGCGGGCCGGGGCGTGCCGCAGCAGGGTGAGCCCCAGGATGATGGCAAGGATCGGAACCAAGGTCAGCAGCAGCGCGTAAAGCAGGAACGGCGCCGGGATGACTGCGGTGCCTACGGCCAGGATCATCTCCGGCAGGATCCGGGGGGCGAAGCCCAGGGTCATGAAGGCCAAGAAGATCAGGTTCCAAGACCAGAACAGGCCGTAAGCCCAGCGGTCTTTGGTCAGCAGCCTACGAGCGGTCTCCGTCATGGTCTTTCCTCTCCCACCAGGCTGCGCGCTACGGTCTGGCGCAGCGCCGGGTACAAGGTCTCTAGTTCAGGGGCGAGCGGGTCGTAGGGTCCGTCCATCAAGATGGTCACCAGCACCCAGGGTTTTCGCTCAGGCTCCAGATCGGCCCAGATGCGGGTGGCGTAGTCGTCGGTCACCTGATTGGCGGACTGGAACCAGTAGACGGCCGAGTACAGCCCTTGGCCCGCCCCGTCCCCTAGGACCAGGAGACGAACGGGAAACGCCGGGTCAACCAGAGCCATTTGGGCGTTTTCCACGGTCAGCCCATAGACCTGGAAGCAGCGCTCCGGGCGATGGTGGGCGCGCCAGGAGGCGCTGGTGACGAAGAGCAGGGAACCGGTCTGGCCCCGCCAGGTGAAGCGCCAGCGGTCGCCCGACAGGGCGCCGTCGCTGCTCAGCCATTCCAGTTCACTCGCGGAGAGCGGCCAGGCCTCCACCTGCAGGTCGGGGGGGAACCCCCAGGTTCGGGGCAGGGCCTGGACGGCCGCCTCCGAAGCGCGCGGTGCGTAGAGCAGCGACAGGGCCAGGGCCGTCCCCGCCAGGAGGGGCGTCAGCCAGGCGGGGCGGGGGAGGGCCTCCCGGACGCCCCCCGCCTGGCTCTCCTCCGGATCGTGCCCCGGCTCCAGCGTGCCGGCCCAGCGCAGCATGGCGACGGCCGCGGCGCAGGCGCCGACGAAACCCAGCACGCCCAGCGGGACGTGCAGCATCTCAGCCAGCAGCCGCCAGTCGGCCACCACCCCGACCGTCACCAGCACCCCGACCCGCGCCAGGTTGGCAGCCAGCAGCAGCAGCGAAAAACTGAGGCCGACCGCCAGCCAGCGGAGGTTGAGTGGGCGGCGCTCGATCCAGGTGGCGGCCAGCAAGAACAAAGCGCCGGCCCACAGGCTCTTCACCCCGCTGCACGGCAGGTCGACCTGGGAGACGCCGTTTTCGAAGACCAGGATGGTGTCGATGCCGATGGAGGGAACGCCCAGGGTGGACAGCCCGTCTCGCACGATCGCGGCGGTCAGCAAGCGCACCGGATAGCCGATGAAGGTCTGCATGTGCTCCCCGAACGGCAGGGCGCCCACCAGCAGCAGAGCGGCCGTCAGCCCCTGGCGCCAACGTCGGGGGCGCATCCACAGCCCGAGCAGCCCGTAGCTTGCCAACCCAAACAGGCTGGCGGATAGGGTGTTGATGTCCAGGAAACGCTCGACTAGGACGAAGAGCGCCGAACCGGCCAGGGCCAGGCTCAGCGCCGGGAGGCATAACTGCGGTGGCTTGTCCAGCCGCAGGCGCAGCTCTCCCCTGCGCGCCTGCAGGGCCAGGAGAGCCAGGGCACCCACGAGCACAAGCTGGTTGGTTCGGAACTCCTGGCGGGTGAAGATGGTCGCCAGGTAGGGGTAGACGGGCCGGTAGAGCCACAGCCACAGGGCAAGCAGGACCAGGTTGGCGCCCAAGCCAACCGGGGGCCGGCCTCGATCGGTCAAGCGCCGCGCCAGGACCCCGAATGCGGCAGGGCGCCGAGAGAGCTCAACGCCTGTCGGCGGTTTCACCGGTTCCCATCTCCCCATGGCCTCGTGGTTGGGCCGCTTGGCTGGCCGCTGACCAATCCCTTCCGAGTCCTCGGGGGCTGTCCCACGCCCAAGGCCGAGTTTGCCATCCGGCCTCACAACCCTGCGGTGGTTCGGATGAACTCCAGTTCTGCATCGCACATCCAGGGTCCTGGGGGCGGCTGGCCGGCCATGTTGTGAACCCGGATTTCATAAAAGGGCTCGGGGAAGGTCGACCCGTAATAGCGCTGGTAGAACGCGTACCCCAGCCGATAGTAGTCCGGCCCGCCCTGGTAGCACCATACCTGCCCGTGCCCGGTGAGCGGCGCCCCCACGAAAGACAGGTAGCCGGGCGTAAGCTCCTCCAGGCTGGCTGGATAAGCGCCGGTGTCCTGGTGGAAACGCCCGATAGCCTGATCGATGCGCTCTGCCCGAGCCGTGGTGACCGCCTGGGGGTTGACCAGCCAGCCGGCGGGGTACGCCAGGCTGATCACGGCTGGCACCAGCAGCGCGTAAGCCAGACCCAAGCGCGAGCGCCGCCCCTGCAGGCCCAAGGCCATGAGTATGCCCACCACAGCCCCCAAACCCGCCACGCCGAAGGGCATATGGTCTTCGGCGGCGTGGCCGGAGGC
>JABAOD010005057.1_pt2 | contig 17616 bp, 15 predicted proteins | sample 7062151 | NCBI WGS metagenome assembly JABAOD01 (sample SAMN14538626, study PRJNA623070) | marine sediment metagenome | biome: marine biome [ENVO:00000428]; feature: marine pelagic biome [ENVO:01000023]; material: deep marine sediment [ENVO:00002113] | place: India: Gulf of Khambhat ... | reverse complement strand
CTCTCCGACGTGAGCCCGGCGGTGCTGCCGCCGGCGGACCGTCCGGTGGGTGATGTGATGGCGCTGGTGCAAAACGCCGAGCTGGGTTTGCCCGTGAGCGGCGATGAGTTCGAGTCTCGTAAGTACAAGGCCGGGCTCTCGCTCGATTACATCGCGCCGCCTCAGGTCGTGGCTGGCGCCGATCAGTTCGGCACATTCGTTGGCGGAGGGACGGCGCTTTTCTGGAGCGATATCCTGGGCGAGCACACGCTGGCCACGCTGCTTCAAGTCAATGGCAGCTTTCAGGACATCGCCGCGGTCGTCGGCTACACCAACCGGCAGTCACGCTGGAATTGGGGCGTGCTCGGGGGTCAGATCCCTATCGTGACGCGCGGCTTCTTCATCGCTCAAGATCCGGTCACCGGCAACATCGTGCAGCAGGAGCTGCGACTGCGGCAGATCAACCGTGAGATCAGCGGCCAGCTGGCCTACCCGATCAGCCGCGTCCAGCGAATCGAGTTCGGCGGTCGTTACCAGAATGTCACGTTCGACAACGAGCTGGAAGTTCGAACCTTCACCTTCACCGGCGCCCCGGTCGGTCAGGACCAGGTCGACTTCCCCAAGTGTCGCGAGGCCCCGAACGAAGTATTCTGTGAACCCGACGCGTTGAACCTGGGCTCGGTGTCTACGGCGCTGGTGTACGACAACACGATCTTCGGGTTTACAGGGCCGGTCCTCGGTCAGCGCTACCGACTGGAGGCCGCTCCCGTCTTCGGGTCGTTGAACTACCTCGGCGCGCTGGTCGACTACCGTCGCTACCTCCGGCCCGTCGGCCAATACACGCTGGCCAGCCGCCTGCTGCATTTCGGTCGCTGGGGTAATGGCGGCGAGGAGGGCCGGCTGTTCAACGGCCAGCTGGTGCCGACGCTCACACCGCTTTTCATCGGGTACCAACAGATCATCCGGGGCTACGACGCGGGCTCGTTCAATTTCGATGAGTGCGTCGACCCGATCAGCGGCGACTCGTTCGTTGGTGGACAGTTCAGCAGCTGCCCTGTGTTCGATCAGCTGTTCGGCAGCCGCATGATGGTTGGCAATTTCGAGCTGCGTGCGCCGTTTCCGCAGGCCTTCGGTCTGTCTCGACCGTCGAGCTTCCCACCAATCACGTTCGCACTCTTCTTCGATGCCGGTGTGGCCTGGTGGAGCGAGAACACGGCGCTGCAGATCGGCGGGAACCGAGATCCGTGGAACCCGGTTACGAGTTACGGCGTGGCGGCGCGGATCAACCTGTTCGGCGTCGCACTACTCGAGATCGACTACGTGCACCCCAACGACCGGCCAAAGAAGGACTGGATCTGGCAGTTCGGGTTCTCGCCCGGCTTCTGAGCCACGGGCTGCACGGTTGGCGGACGATTCAAACACTGGCGCTCCCCGCCGCCCTGCGGCGGGGAGCGCTCTCCATGTGGGAGTTGACTCAGACACATTCAATTCTTAGGGTTCCCAGTCCAACAGACAATCGGTCGATGTGAGGTGCCGGGTCTTGCGCCGAGACCGGCGCGCCCCTCACTCACGCCAGACAAGGAGAGAGTATGCTCAGACGAACGCCGGAAATGTTGCTCTGTCTCGGCTTGGTGCTCGTGGTTGCCTGTGCCAGAGGCGAGGAGCAGGCTGGGGCGGCGATGGAAGAGGCGCCGGCGATGACGCAGGTGCAGCTCCCGGACACCACCGCGACTGCCGTCTGGTCCTACCTGCAAAGCGTGGACTATCGCGCCAACTGGCGGCTCTGGCCGGGTAAGGGTCAGTTGTACACAGGCCGAGATCCGCACGGCGCGCTTCTCACCACCTATGCGAACGCGGCGGCGCATTCCGCGGTGACGAATAAGTCGGGCTCGATGCCGGCGGGGGCGATCATCGTGAAGGAGAACTTCATGCCGGACAGCTCGCTGGCCGCGCTCACCGTGATGTACAAGGTGAGTGGTTACGACCCGACCAACGCGAACTGGTTCTGGTCGAAGCACGGCCCGGACGGAGCAGTGGAGGCCGCAGGTCGGGTTCAGGGCTGCATCGCTTGCCACGGCGCGCAGCGTGGCAACGATTTCGTCTTCACCAGCTCGCTCAAATAAGACTTTTCCGGTGGGCGGGGACGGCTCCCCGCGGTGGGGAGCCGTTCCCCATCTCAGCCGTGCCTGCGGCGGCGGTTGATGTCGTGCCGGCGCCGGCTCACGAGCAAGAGGTCTCCCAGAGAGCGCCGTTTGCGGAACCCCAGCAGGTGCAGGAGCTCGAGCGATCGCCAGCGAGCCACGCGGCGATCCACGACGAGCGTGTCAGGCCGGCTGGGGTGTCTGGAGATGCCGGGCAACCAGTGAGCGATGGCGTCCAGCCGCAGGTGGCGAAGCAACGTCGATACCTTGAGCCAGATCGGCTTGAACTCGCGGACCACGAAGAAGCCATCGTTGCCGAGTTCCTGGTACAGCGGCATGAGCAGTCGCGCGTTCCACTTCGAGTGGATCTCTCCGTTGCGATCACGCGCCAGCAGTTGCCCGACCTGAATGTGCTGGAGATTATCGAAGCCCGGCTCCATCCGGAAATCAGATCCCGGCATGACAGGGTGCCGGTGACACACCTCCAGCACGCGCGGCAGGGAGCCGGCGCGGCGCCGCAGCCGCGCCCGTGCCTCGTTCAACCAGGGCGCTGCCACGCCGTCCAAGGCGCCGATCGCCCCCAGCGCCAGCCACACCGCGGCCTCCGCCTGCTCGATCGCGTCGGGCGAGTCGTGCTGACCGGCTTCGATCGTGATCGTGACGTAGCCGCGGTTGGTCAGGTACTCCGAGAGGGTACCGTCCAGGTGCTCTTCCAGGCCGAGGATGATCGGTACGGGAAATTGGAGGGCGAGCGAACGGTTGCGCAGCGTGTCGCCCATGACGACGAAGGGCGAGCCGTCTCCCGACGTGGTGTGGATGTCGAGAACGAACACGTCGCCGCGGGCGCGAGCGAACACCCGCTCCAACTCGCCTAGAATCTCCCGGCGTTCCTGGTCTTCCGGACTGGCGTCTGGCTCGGTCGCGGCGGTCGTCGACTCGGCTCGCTCGGGCAGCCACTGGCGATTCAGGTCCTTGGCGACGTAGCGGCGCCCGAGCGCCAGGGCCGGCAGGTTGCCGGCGAGCCCGACCAGCTCGCCGCGAAGCCAGCCGCGCTCGGCTTGGAGCCGCCGGAACGCGCGTTTCAGCGCCTCGACGCCGGCGGGCTCGTTTCCGTGGATCCCGGCCACGCAGATGAGCGTGGGACCGGCCTCGCGGCCATTGACCCGGCCGATGACCCGGCTCAAGTGCTGATCATCCCGGAGTCGGGCGCCGGCGATGCCACTGGGTCTAGCGGTCACTTCTCGCTCAACTTGTCTTCCAGAAACTGGCGAGCGATGGGCATGAAGTCGCGCTCGCTGACCGTGCCGATGAGCTTTCCACCCTTGACCACCGGGAGAACGGAAACCCGGTTCTCGTGCATGATGCGAATCGCTTCCGTGGTCGGTGTCTCTGGGGTCACGGTGATCGGGTCCTTGACCATGACATCCTTCACCGGCACGGCCAGGCCGGGCTCGCCGATCTGGCCCCGGGTCAAGAGACGCAGGAGCGAGCGGTACGATACGAGGCCCACGATCTGTTGCGCATCATCCTCGACCAGCACATGGCGGATATGCTTGCGATCCATCAGGAACGCGACCATGTCCACCAGCTCCTCCTCGTGGACGGTGTAGAGCTCGGTGGTCATGTACTGTTCGACACGCAAGTAGTTCTGTTTCCAGCCGCCGCCTTCTTCGAGGCGCGCGGGAGGCCACTCGTGGCCGAGCTGGCGGTCGTGCTGGCGCGCTGCGGTCGCCGCCGTCAGGGCGGCGAGCTGCTCGGCCTGTGTGCCGTGACCACGCATCTGGGCCAGCGAGCGCAGCAGCCACTGGGCCCCGGTGGCGCCGCTCCTGACCCGCTCCTCGATGATGCCGAGGTAGCGATCGATGTCGCCCGAATCGATGTTCGCCGACGTAAGACCCTGCCGCGCCATGGGGAGCAGGCGCTGTAAGATCAGCTCTTGTGCTCCGATCGTCTCGTCGTTCAGCCAGGTGATCGAGGCGTCGAGCCCATGCCGTGCCGTCGCCACGAAGTTACCCTTGGCCGAGTCGAAGTCGAGGTACTCGGTCACGTCATCAACCGAGTGCGCGAGGCCCAGCACGCAACCGACCCAAAACGCGGCGTTCGCTACTTCGTCCGCCGGGCTCGGGCCCGCCGGCATGGCGCGACATTCGATTCGAAGGTGCGCGCGGCCACCGGAGATACCGTAGCACGGTCGGTTCCACCTGTAGATGGTGCTGTTGTGCAGCTGGAGGGCGGCAAGCTCCGGCACCCGCCCTTCGTCGATCGCCTGCAGCGAATCCTCGGGAAGCTCCGTCGGCAGCAACGCACGGAATCGTGCGATGTCCTCCTGGAACAACTCCAACACCGACTCCCGCACCCAGCTGTCCCCGAAACGCACGCGCGATATTCGCTCCCTCAGATGCTTCATCGCCGCACGTGTGTCCACCGACTGCTGGAACAGCGCGATCCGAGTCTCGGCCCACAGCCGCTTTCCGAACAAAAGCGGCGAGTTGACCGCCGCCGCCAGCACGGGCCCGACCACCGCCTGCGCGACATTGTAGAAGTGAGCGAACTCCTCGGCGCTGACCTGAAGATGTACCTGACAGCTGGTGTTGCACGATTCCAGCATCACCGTGTCGTCCTCCAGGTTCAGCTCGTCGACACCCTGTATCTGAAGCCGAGCCGGTCCACCCCGCATCCGCGTCACCGCCTCGTTCAGGGCGAAATAGCGATCCTTCGGCGTCATGCTCTCCAGCGACACGTCGGACTTCTTCAGGCTGGGCAGGATTCCCGTGATGACAACCTCGGCGCCTTCCTTGCGCGCGGCTTGACGGACGGCGTGGATGTAGTTCTGCAGGCTCCGCTCCATCACACTGAAGCAGTCACCCCGAAGCAGCTGCGGCTCCAGGTTGATCTCCAGGTTGTAACGAGCCAGTTCGGTCGTGTAAGGCGCGCCCCCCAGGCGGTCGAGTACCTCCACGGCCACCAGGGCCGGTCGCCAAGCGCTGTCCACCAGGAAAAGCTCTTGCTCCAGCCCGATTCGTCGCACGCCGGACTCGATCTTCCCGCTGCCGATCAGCCGCTCCAGGGCATGGAGATCCCTGAGCATCGAACGCGAGAACGAGCGCATCGCTTCCGGCTCACGTTTGGCAATGGCGTCTTGACCCATGGAGAGCCGTCCTTTCGCGACTGACAGGATGGCGTCGTCCCCGCCCAGCGCCGTGGGGTCGGCGCACGGGGACCGGGCGTTCCCGCCCCTGGGCTCCGCACGAAGGAGGAAAATTCTTAGTCGAATCGGCGGGCCCGTGCAAGCAGGGGGCGACGCTCGGGCCGGCTCGCGCATCTATAGGGTGAAATGAGCGGTGATGCCCTCGTTCTGGCGAGCGCCCAGGTCGCACGTGCCCGGGCCGGCGACCTCGAGGCCCTCGGGACCCTGTACCGCGCCTACGAGGCGCCGGTATACAGCCTGGGCTGCCGTATCTGTGGCAACGCGGCAGACGCGGAAGATGTGCTTCAAGATACATTTCTCGAGGTTTGCCGCTCGATCGACAAATATCGGGGCGATGGGTCGTTGTGGGCTTGGGTACGCCAGGTTGCGGTGAGCAAGGCGCTCATGCTGCTACGGCGGCGGCGTAGCCGACCGACCCGATCGCTCGACGCTGACGGGGCTCTGCGGGCCGCGGCCGGTTCGAGGGCTCCGGAGCCGACGGCAGCGATCGACCTCGAGGCCGCGCTGAAGCGGCTGCCGCCGGTGAGCCGGGCGGTGCTCTGGTTGCACGACGTCGAAGGATACACGCACGAGGAGATCGGCGAGCTGATGGGGAAGACAGCCAGCTTCTCCAAGTCCCAGCTGTCACGGGCGCACCGCCGGTTGCGGGAATGGTTGAGTTGATCGACACGAGCCGCCACCTGGCGATGGAGGAACTGCTCGGACTCCGCGACGGGGAGGGCACCGCCTTCGCTGGCGAGCACCTGGAGTCGTGCGATCGGTGCCGGGGCGAGCTGGAGCGCCTGTATCAGGTCCGGGCGCGACTGCGGGCGCTGCCCCAGCTCGAGCCGCCGCGTGACGGTTGGCCGGCGGTGGCGGCCTCGCTGGCGCGCAGGCGGGTCAGAGTACGGCGCGCCTTCGCGACGCTCGGTCTGGCCATGGCCGCCACGATAGCCGGCGTTCTGGTCGTGCGCGGGCGGTCGGACGAGGTTACGCCGGCCCGTGCCGCGGATGTGTGGGTGGCCGAGGCGAGGAGCCAGGACCTGGGTCCGATGATCCACCGGACCCGGGAGCTCGAGTCGCTGCTCGAATCGTACCGGCCGGCGTATCGGGTCTATGACGCGCCCACGGCGCTGGCCGTCTCGGTTCTCGAGGACCGCATCGGCTTGCTGGATCGCATGCTCGATGAAAGCCGGGCGGTGGGTGCCAACCGCGAGTTCGTGTTCCAGCTGTGGGACGAGCGTGTGGAGGCGCTCGAGACGCTGGTCAATGTGCAGATGGTGCGGGAGCAGGCGGTCTGGCGCTGAAGAACCATAGCGGGATCGCATGGACGATTATTTGAACCTCAGTAGGTTTTAGAGGCACCAGGAGGAAGAAATGAGGGTCATACTATTCTTGATGGCGGTCGCTGTGCTTCTACCCGGTCCTGCCCGGGCGCAGGAGGAGCGGGAGTGCGAATGCCGGTTGCCACTCGGCCAGTTGCGTATTCGGAGTGGAGACGATTGGGGCGCCCTGGCTTTGCTGGGGAGTCGGGCGCGGCTCGGCGTGTTTGTGCACGGCGGAGCCAATCCCGAGACCGACAGCATCGGCGCGCTGATCGATCGTGTTGCTCCGGGAAGCCCGGCGGAGAAGGCGGGAATCCGGGCCGGCGACATCATCACCCGTCTAAACGGAGAGAGCCTTCTGAGTGGTGGCGGTGTGTACGATGAAGACGAGTCCGCGCCCGGCATGCGGTTGATCGAGCGTGCGCGCAAACTGGAGAAGGGCGATACCGTAAACGTCGAGTTGCGTCGTGACGGCGAGCGGAAGACCGTGGAAGTGGTCGCGGGCGACTTTGGCGACGTGACCCTGGAATGGAGCGACCTGCACGGAGAGCTGGGCGGCGCGACGCGGCTGCGAGGCTTGCTGGAAAGATACCAGGAGCTGCCGCGGGTCTTCTACAGCGGTCCGGAGACCTTTGCCCTGGCGATCGGGACCCGCTTTCCCGGGCTCGAGCTCGTGTCGTTGAATCGGGACCTCGGAGCGTATTTCGGCACGAATGAGGGCGTGCTCGTGGTGAGCGTGCCCGAGAAGAGTGAGTTGAATCTCAAGTCCGGTGATGTGATCCTGGCGATCGACGGCCGCAAGATCCGTGACCCGAGCCACGCCATGCGCGTCCTCCGCTCGTACAACTCCGACGAGCAGGTGTCGCTTCGCATCATGCGCGACAAGAAGGAGCGCACCGTGACCGGTCGTGTTCCCGAGTCGTTGGGCGACCGCAACGTGTTCAAGGTCGAGCCGAAATAGGAAACAGCGAAAGCGACCCGTCCCTCAGCAGGCGGCGCGTGATCACGGATGCACGGTGACACGCGCCGCCGCTTTCTATCCCCCATGCCGTTGGCAACCTGCACGGCCCCGGCCTCGGCCCGCAGCCTCCGACGGCGGCGGCGCCCGCCGGAGTCGTCTCACCTCCCCCCACCGGATCGCCGGCCAGGCGGTGGGCCATTAAGATCGAGCGGGGCGCAAGCGAAGGCTGGCAAGCCGGCAGCGGAGCCGGCGAACCCGGACCGAGCGCGCGGGTCGCCGACGACTTCGGCCAGCGTAAACAGATCTGCGGCCTCAGGCGTAATCGGTTTGAGAGGGGCGGCGGGCGGTTCATGCCCCCGCAACCGGCTGGTTAGGGGCTCCATGTGAATGATCGGCGGTTCACGGCGTTAGCGGCGGCATTTCAGCGAGGTGACGAACGGAGCTTCGACGTGCTGGTCGAGGCTCTGAGCCGACCGCTCATCGCCACCGCCTATCGCTACGCCCGCGACTGGGAATGGGCCCGCGATCTGACGCAGGAGACATGGATCAAGGTGTACGAGCGAATCCAAAGCTACGACTCGCGCAGGTCCTTTCGAGCCTGGCTCTTCGCCGTTCACCGCAACGTCTGTCTCGACTTCGTGCGGCGGGCCTGGGTGCGTCTCGAAGCGGCCACGCCGATCGGCTCTGCGGTCTTCGGTGAACGGGTGGCTGAAAGCGGCCCGCACGAGCAGGCCGAGCGCCGTGAATTCCACGAGCATCTGCTCCGGGCGTTGGGCAGGCTCAGCAAGAGCCAGCGGCAGGTGTTCGTGCGCGTCGACATCGAACAAGACGATCCGCAAGAGGTGGCCAAAGACATGGGGATGAAGTACGGCACACTGAGAACGACGCTGCACTTCGCGCGCAAACGCGTGGCCAAAGCGCTGCGTGAGATGAAGGAGGACCTGTGAAGCGAGAGAGCGACTGCGATGTCTTTCAACAGAGGCTTTACGCGCTGAAGGCGGGCGGGCTCGGGCCAGGTGCACGCGCGTCGCTCGAGGATCACGCGGCGGAGTGTCCCGATTGCGCGGTGCTGTTGAGGTTGCATGACCACCTGGCGCTTCTGCCGCAGAAGGAGCTGGAGGCCGCTGTACCTGCGGAGATGCTCGATTCGCTCAGGTCTCGACTCGCCGCGGATCTCGCTACACGCGAGTCGGTCAACGCGCCGGGAAGGTTGGGGCAAAGTGAGCGTGACTGGCGAACGCCGCTGCTGGCCGCCGCGGCCGTCGTCTTGCTGGCCGTAGTCGGGCTCCTTCACGCGGAGGTGCGGAAGCTTCAAGGTCGGGAACGCGGGTTGGTTGTCCAGGTCGCTGAGCAGCAGAGTCGGCTGGCCCAGCTCGAGCTTCGTTCCACGGATGCGGCCGTCGCGAGGACCGCCGGCCTCGCCGGCAGCAGCGGGTGGGTGCGCCTGCTCGCCCGCAAACGGCGGATCACCGTGGCTGAGGTCAGCGACCTCCTGTCGCGGCTGCCCTCCCAGACGACGCTCTACAGCCGCTCCGAGTTCGAAGCGTTGATGTCGGGCGCGCAGATCTGGCTAACGAGTGCCTGGAGAGCGAGGCTGGCGGAGATCGAGGCGGAAGACGGGATCCAGGTCGAGGAGTTGCTACGCTTGCTGGATGATCTCGCAGTCGATCCACAGCGGAGCATACCGACGGCGCGTCTGCTCGCCTTTGCGAAGGGTGGTGGCCGTTCGTAATCGGCCGCGGGTTGACGAGCCTGGTTTGGATGAGAGGAGAATCGAGGAATGAGGTACGTGACAGGATATCAGCGAGCCCATGTCGCCCTTTTCTGGGTCATGCTGCTGTCGGTGGGCTGCATGGAGTACGAGGTGAGTACGAGCCTCAACCCCGACGGGAGCGGGATCCGGAGCGAAAAGCTGGTACTGCAGGATTCCGAGGACGATGAGCTCGGGATCAGCCCTGACGCTTTCAAGGGTCTCATGCACGTCAGAGAGGTCGATGGCTTCGATTACAGCGAGCGAGCCGGTGAGGACGGAGACAAGGCTCACGTGTTTACCCGGGAGACACGCATCCGCAGTTGGGACAGGTGGCCCACGCTGAGCGGCCGGATTCAGATCACGGCCGCGGCCCCAGCACGCGCCGGCTTTCGGGCCGGAGGATCCGAGTATGCGGACGTGAGGTTCGAGAACTCTCTGCAGGTTGATCGCCGCCAGAGCGTGGAGGGCCGTACGCTCGAGTACCGCGAGCGGTTCTATTGGAACAACCTGGCGGGCGTGCTGATCGACTACGAGCTACGCCGGTACACTCGCTTCGTAGAGAAGCGCTTCCCGCGCCTGCGACCGGAGGTGCGCGGCGAGTTGATCGGATTGGCCAAGGGCGCTCTCTGGGCCACTGCCGAACAGGGCCGCTGGGACCTGGGTGACAGCGAGCGAGCCGAGGCGTTCGCGCCGCTGGTGGAACACCTGGCGGACCAGTCGCTGCGGCTGGTGCGGGATCGATATCCGCAGGCCGGTCGGGAATTGTTCGCCGAGGAGTTTCGGGGGATGCTCGTGGAGTTGGAGGAGGACGAGGACTTCGAGGACTTCTTGGAGAGGGATCTCCCGGGCGCGGTGCTGGCGGGCAACACGCAGCTCGTCATGCGACTGAATCTGCCGGGGCAGGTCCTCGAATCCAACGCCCACAAGCGGGACGGCGAGACGCTGATCTGGGAGTTCAGTCCCTGGGACGCGGTCCTCGTGCCCGTCGAGCTTTTCGCGCGTTCGCGAGTAATGGAGTAGAACGCGGATCGTTCAAATCCGCCGCCAGAGAAACTCCGCTTTTTCCATGCGGCGGCGGATCTCGGCCACGTAGCGTTGGTAGCTGGAGCTCTCGCTGCCGGGGTGCCAGCGCGACGGTCTGGGAAGAGCGGCGGCGAGCTGGGCGGCCTCCTGCTCGCCGAGTCGGGCGGCGGAGACTCCGAAATAGCGCTGGGCGGCGGCCTCGGCCCCGTAGATCCCCGGGCCGAACTCGACGACGTTCAGATACAGCTCCAAGATGCGACGTTTCGACAGGTGCTTCTCGAGCTGTCGCGTGAGCATCGCCTCTTTCACTTTCCGCAGCGGGTTGCGCGACGGGGACAGCCAGAGGTTCTTGGCGAGCTGCTGCGTGATGGTGGAGGCGCCGCGCAGGCTTCGTTCACCCGACAACGCGTCGCCGATCGCGTCTTTCATCTCGGCGTAGGAAAACCCCTGATGCGAGAAGAACTCGAGGTCCTCGGCGGCGACGACGGCGCGCTTCAGGTCGGGCGCGATGCTGTCGTATGGCACCCAGCGCCAATCGAGTTCGGGCGACCGTCCGGCCGCCAGCTGTCGTTGCCGGTAGCGCTCGATGAAGGCGGTCGTAACCGGTTCACGATCACGTAAGCCGCGCACGTCGGGCCAGGCGATGATTTGGTGGGCGATAAAGGTCAGACTGGCGAGAGCGAGGGCCGCGATGAGTGCGAGCGCGATGCGCCGGCGGCTGAGACGGCTGGAGGTCTCTGAAGCCGTTTGAGCGTCCCCTCGGGTGTCGGACAGGTCCGTTCCCACCGAGCGCGATCGGACGTCAGGCGGCGGACCGCGCGAGGATCTCGTCGAAGGCCCGACGCACGAACACCGGCACCATCGCGCGTCGCCACTCGAGATCCACGATCAAGTTTGTGAGCGGGTTGCACTGGCGGTAAGCCTGACGACCGATCTCCTCGATTCGTTCCGCGCTGAGCTTCTCGCCCACGACGATCTTGTCCAGGCCACCCACGCGCCGCGGCTTGGCTCCCAGAGCCGCGACCACGAGGCCGATCGAATGAACGACGTCGCCCTCGTCTAGCTCGACCGCCAGAGCCAGACTGAGCAGTGGGAAGTCCACCGACTTCCGCTCCCTCAGTTTCTGATAGCTCACCCGAGTTCGAGCCGGCGGCTTGGGTACCCGCACGCGGGTCACGATCTCGTGCGGTTCGCGCCGTGTGTTCCAGATGCCGTCGGCGGTGAAGAAGTCGTCCAGAGAAGTGCTCCGCTCCCCCGCAGTCGACGCGATATCCACGACCGCGTCCAAGGCCATGAGGATCGGGGGGGTGTCGGCGGAGTGAGCCGCCACGCAACGCGTGCCGCCCTTGACCACGTGACAGACGTCCCCGTCCTTCTTCAAGCAGAATCCCAGCGCTCGTCGCCAGAAATACGTCTGGTTGTAGTAAGTGCAGCGAGTATCCAGACAGATGTTGCCCCCCAGAGTTCCCTGATTGCGGATCATCGGATGGGCGATCTGCGCTGCGGCCCGGGCGAGGCCGGGCAGGTGACGGCGGACGAGGCCGTGGGTCGCAAGCGAGGTCAGTGTCTCCGCCGCCCCCAGCACCAGTTCACCGTCGCGCTCCTCGATTCCCCGCAGCTCGCTCAAGCTCTTGAGGGCAACCAGGTGCCCAGGGGTGAAAAGCTTGTGCTTCATGTTCGGCACCAGGTCGGTGCCACCGGCGATGGGCATGGCATCGTCGGCGTGGCGCTGAAGCAGCTCGAGCGCCTCGTCCAGTCGGTGCGGACGGTGGTAGACGTAGGGGTGCAGCCTTAGCATTGGGGGCGGCTCGAACGTCCAACGTCCAACGTCAAGCTTCCAACGTCGAAGTGCGCGGGCGGCTCACCCACCACCTGGAGATCGAGTGTTGGCCGTTCGATCTTCGACATTCGATCCTCGTTGGGTCGCCTTCCGCGGCCAACTCCGCCCATTCAGTCGCCCGCCGCCGGGACCGAAATCTCGCGCGGCGCGCGCTTCCACGGCGTCAGTTTCCCGGCATCCTCGAGCGCGCGGCGGTCGCGGAGCGCCGCCCAAACGCGCGGTGGCGAGAAGGGCAGGCGGTCGATGCGCACGCCGACGGCGTCGTAGATGGCGTTGGCGATGGCCGGGATCGACGGGTGGAGCGGCCCCTCGCCGGCCTCTTTCGCACCGTACGGTCCCTCGGGGTCCACCGACTCGATGATCAACGACTCCATCTCCGGTGTGTCCAGCGAGGTGGGGATCTTGTAGTCGAGCAGCGACGGCGCGTTGTGCAGCCCCGTCTCCTTGAATACGTGCTCCTCCATGATCGCCTCGGCGAAGCCCATGTAGGCCGAGCCTTCCATCTGGCCCTCGACCAGCACGGGGTTGAGCGCCCGCCCGCAGTCGTGGGCGATCCAGATCTTGAGCGACCTCGACGAAGCCCGTGTCGGGGTCGACCTCGGCTTCTACGACGTGGGCGGTGAACGAGTAGGCCGGCGATGCGCCGATCGTGCCGCCCCGGTAGTCGCCGTGAATGTTCTTCGGCGTGTTGTAGAATCCGGTCGCGCCCAGCGTTCCGAACTTCGCCTCGGCGAGATTGAACGCCTGGGAGATCGGCATCTTTTGGCCGGTGTCCGTCGCGTTGAAGGCCCAGCCGCCCGCGAGCGTCACCTGCTTCGGTCTTGCACTCCCACGCCTCGGCCACCGCCTCGCGGACCTGCTTCTTGATCTTGCGCGCCGCGTCGATGCAGGCGTTGCCGCACATGAACGTGACCCGTGAAGAGTAGGCGCCCAGATCGACGGGGGTGAGGTCGGTGTCGGACGACAGGATCCGCACGTAGTCGAGGGGCACGCCCAGCTCCTCCGACACGATGTAGGCGAGCATCGAGTCGGAGCCCTGCCCGATCTCGGAGGCACCGCAGAAAACTGCGACTCGGCCCGACCGGTCCACCTGAAGCTGAACCGCCGACTGCGGCATCTCGTTGGGATAGATCGGGTAGTTCGTCCCCGAGATGTAGCAGGACCCGGCGACCCCGACCCCCCGGCCATAAGGCAGCTTCCGATATTTCTTCTGCCAGCCTGACGCTTGTTCCACGGCGTCGAGGCACTGGAGGAAACCGTTGGACGTGACGCGGAACTCGTTGACCGTGCGCGAGTTCGAACCGAGGAGATTTCGCCGCCGCAACTCGATGGGGTCGATCTCCAGGGCATCGGCGATCTTGTCGAGCTGTACCTCCAGGGCGAAGCGCGGCTGAACCGATCCATGGCCACGCTTCGGGCCGCAGCACGGTTTGTTCGTATATACCCGAGTCGAGTCGAACCGGTACGACTCCATCTGGTAGGGGGCCGTGATCAGCTGGCCAGAGTAGTAGGTGGTCACCAGCCCAAAGGACGAGTAGCCGCCGCCGTCGATCACCGTCCGCGCGTCCACCGCCTTGATCCGGCCGTTCTTCGCCGCGCCGGTCTTGTAGCGCATCAACATGGGGTGTCGGCCACGGTGCGCGTAGAATACCTCTTCGCGCGTGTAGAGGATCTTGACGGGCCGTCCGGTCATCATCGAGAGCTTTGCGACGCAAAACTCGAGATCGAATGGCTCGGACTTGCCGCCGAACGCACCACCAATCGGCGGTTGAATCACCCGTACCTTCGCGACGTCGAGTTCCAGCACCCGCGCCAGCTCCCGATGCAGGTAGTGGGGGACCTGCGTGGCCGACCATACCGTGAGCTTGCCGGCGGGATCGAAATAGCCGATGGCGCAGTGCGGCTCGATCGCCGTGTGCGTCGTACCCTCGAAATAGTACTCGCCCTCGATCACCACATCCGACTCGGCCATCAACTCGTCCACCTCGCCGAACGCGAGATGAACGTGCTTCGATACGTTCCCGTTCTCGCCTGCCTTGCGGGGCTCGTGGATCGGCGTCTCCGGATGAGCCAGCGCCTCCTCGGGGTCGAGATAGTGGGGAAGGGGCTCGTAGACGACGTCGATCAGCTCGAGCGCCTCGTTCGCCGTGTCCTCGTCGACCGCTGCCACTGCCGCCACCCCATCGCCTACGTATCTGGCTTTGTCCAGGCAGAGCGGGTACTCGTCACGGGTCCAGGGGATGATCCCGTAAGGCACGGGCATGTCGTGCCCCGTGACCACCGCATGTACCCCCTCGCGCGCCAGAGCTTTCGAGGCGTCGATCGACTTGATCCGCGCGTGCGGATGAGGGCTCCGCAGGATCTTTCCGTGCAACATGCCGGGCAGCGCGATGTCGTCGGTATAGACCGCGCGTCCGGTGGACTTCGCCAGGCCATCAGTCCGCCTCAGCCGCCGCCCGATCACCCGGAATTCGCGCTCCAACGCCGCCCGCAGCTCTTCCTCGCTCGCCGCGGCCCCGGCCTGTTTATCGCGAAAGTCTTCCAGCTTCATGTGCGCGCCAACTCCGCCGCCGGTCGGTTCTCGCGCAGCGCCCGGGCCGCCAGCTCCACCGCCTCGTAGATCTTCGTGTAGCCCGTGCACCGGCAGAGGTTGCCCGATAGCGCATCGCGAATCTCGTCCAGCGTCGGTTCGGGTTGGGCGTTCAGGAGGCCGGCCGCGGACATCAGGATGCCGGGCGTGCAAAACCCGCACTGCGCCGCGCCCGTCAAGTCGAACGCGTCCTGTAGCGGATGCGGGCCCCGTGAGCTGGCCAGCCCTTCCACTGTCGTCACGTCGTGACCGGCCGCCTCTTGAACCGGCAGTATACACGAGAGCGTGGGCACTCCGTCCACCAACACCGTACAAGCGCCGCAGTCGCCCTTGTCACAGCCCTGCTTCGACCCAGTATAGCCGAGCACATACCGCAACGTCTCGAGCAGGGTGTAGTGGCTCGGCACACCCACCTCGCGTCGGTCGCCGTTGACGGTAAGTTCGATTACATCGATCAAGACCCGAACCTCGGCTTGCGTCTTCCGCCGCTGGCCGGAACGCGCCCGGCGTGCGCCGCCGTAGCGCCGACGGCGGTCGACGGCCGGTTGGAGCTGAGCCGTCAGAACCGCCGTCGGATTACGCTTGGATCGTAACCCGTTGCCGAGCGAGACGTCAAGCTTTCAGGAAAATCGATCTTCAGACGAGGCCGCGCCTTGAGACTGGCGCCTGACACCGATCCCGCTACTGTGGACAGTTGATCGTTCGGGAGTCGAAGCGCGCCTCCGGGAGCCTATGACCGCACTGTTGGCCACCGTCATCGGCCTCTACCTGGTCGGCATCTTCGCCGTGAGTATCTACGCCGGGCGCCGGGTGAAGACCGAAGAGGACTACATCGTGGCCGGCCGCCGGCTGCCCCTCGCCCTCGCCTGGGGGACGCTGTTGGCGACCTGGTTCGGCGCGGCGACGGTGCTGGGCGCGGCCGAGGCGGCGCGGTTCGAAGGTGTGCGAGGAACGATCCTCGACCCCTGGGCCTCCGGCGGCGCGCTGATCGTGGCCGGTCTGTTCTTCGCCCGGCCGCTCTGGGAGATGCGGCTCCTGACGATCGCGGACTTCTACGGACGGGCCTTCGGGCCGAAGTCGGAGCTGGTGGCGAGCATCATCCTGGTCCCCGGCTACTTCGGCTGGATCGCCGCACAGTACCTGGCGCTGGCCGGCATCCAGGCCACGTTCTTCGGGATCGATACTGTCAGCGGCATCGTGATCGCGGCGGGAGTCGTGGTCGCTTACACGCTGATCGGCGGAATGTGGTCGGTGACTTTGACCGATGCGCTGCAGATGGGTGTGGTGCTGGTCACGTTGCTGATCCTGGCTGCGGCGACGTTCGCCCAGCTGGGTGGAGGAGCGGTCGCCGCGGGGATCGGGCGTTTGTTTTCGGAGACGCCCCGGAGTGCCCTCACTTTGTGGCCGGAGGCGGGAGCGGCGGCCGCGATCGTATGGTTGGGAACCTGGGGGAGCGGGCTGTTCGGAAACATCCCCGGGCAGGATCTCATGCAACGGGTCTTCGCGTCCCGGGACGCCCGCACCGCGTCGCGAGCTTGCATCCTCGCCGGGGTCATCTACATCGCCTTCGGTCTGATCCCCGTCGGTCTCGGCTTGGCTTCACGTATTCTGTTGCCGGGCGACGAAACGGGCGACGTCCTCGGCATCCTGGCGAGCCAGTATCTGCGGCCGGCGTTGACGATCGTCTTCGTCGTGTCGCTGATCTCGATCATCGTGTCGACCGCCACCAGCGCCGTTCTCTCGCCCGCGACCATTCTCGGTCACAACCTTCTGGGCCGGCTGCGCCCGTTTCGACGCCGGCAGCTTTTCGTGGACCGGCTGTCGGTCGTGCTGATCACACTGGCCAGCGTCGCCACGGCGTTCTCCGGCCGGACCATCCTGGAGCTGCTTGAGCTGTCTCTCTCCATCGCCCTCGTCTCGCTGTTCGTGCCGCTGGTGGCCGGCCTGTTCGGTCGGCCCAGCGGAGAACGTGCCGCCTTGCTGGCGATGGGCTTCGGCACGCTGGTCTGGCTGGCGCGGGAGACCATGGAAGGGCTGTTCCTGGCCCAGCCCGAAGCGGGGCCGCACGCTGAGCTTTCTTATGCCGAGTTCGTCACGGCGGTGCTGCCGGCGGAGGCGGTCGGGGCTCTAGTCGCCGGGCTGGCCTACGCGTTCGCGTTGTTGCCGTCCGCCGTTTCGGGCACGGTAGCGAGCGTCGCCGGGTACACGATCGGGCGGCTGGTCACCAGGTCGGGCGCACCGGTCCCGTAGGGCCCCAGGGTCCGACCGCGCCTCGAGGTCACAGGGAGGCTCGGCAGTTCTGAGAGATCTGGTATCCTAGCGGGTGGCTAACGCGACCAGTCGCTTGGCTTCGAGATCGTATGGGGTCGCGTCGAGACCGCCGTAGAGCACGACGTCGGAGAACCCCGCTCGAATCAGGCTCGCTTTGAGCTCCGCACCGGAATAGAGCCGCAAGCCGAAGTCGAAGGTCTTCGGAGCACCTTCGCGTATCATGATCCAGCGAACGTCGAGCCAGTCCCATCCGCTACGCAACTTCCTCTCTTCCAGGACGTAGCCGGAGCCGTCCCTTAGCGTGTGCCAGTCGCGCTCGCGAAATCTGCGGGCCAACGGCTCTTTGCCCTGCATGTCCATGAGCAGCCTTCCGCCAGGCCTGAGCGCTTCATGCAGGTTGCGTAACACCCGCAGGTCGTCCTCGGGGTCTTCGAAATATCCGAACGAGCTGTAGAGATTGAGGGCGCCGTCGAAGGTGCCTGGCCGCCGGAAGTGGCGCATGTCGCCCTGCACGGCCTCGATGACCAACTCCTCTCGAGCGGCCTG
>JABAOD010003628.1_pt1 | contig 17643 bp, 16 predicted proteins | sample 7062151 | NCBI WGS metagenome assembly JABAOD01 (sample SAMN14538626, study PRJNA623070) | marine sediment metagenome | biome: marine biome [ENVO:00000428]; feature: marine pelagic biome [ENVO:01000023]; material: deep marine sediment [ENVO:00002113] | place: India: Gulf of Khambhat ... | reverse complement strand
CGTATCGACCGGCTGCGATCCGAGAACCGCGAGCTGGAGGCCGAACTGCAAGAGGAGCGGGACAAGGGCGTCCTCAAGCTCTTGTTCAACGCCGCCGATGAGATCGGCCTCGGTTTCGGCTGGGCGGGTCTTTACTTCACCTTCTTCGTCGCCGTATGGCGGGGCCGGACCCCGGGAAAAAGGCTGCTGGGCATTCGGGTGGTGCGACTGGACGGCAAGCCGATCGGCTGGTGGGTCGCTTTCAACCGCTTCGGAGGCTACGCGGCGTCGATCTTCACGGGTCTGTTGGGCTTCTTCGAAATGTTCTGGGATCCCAACCGCCAGGCGCTGCACGACCGCATCGCCTCCACCGTCGTGATCAGAGACTAGACACGCCTCGGTCACCGATGGCGGGCCCCCCGACCCAACGGTCCGAACCTGGGATCGGCCGGGAGCCAGTGGCGCGGGCAATCCACAATCACCTTGGGCACGATTGGCTCGGAGCCAAGGTGGGAGTGTATACTTGATACCAAGCCACGTACGTCCGACGAACCGCTGCAATTAGCCTGGGAATCCGGAGCAGCTTCCCAGGGCTCGAGCTTGTGGCCATCTGCGGGCGTGCCAGCAATTATCGAGATTCGGTCCATTGATCAGGAGGTTGGACGTGGAAGAAGCGAAGTCGAGCGCGTCCGGTCGTGGTGCGCTCGCCGAGTTGAAAGAGGCGGTGGGCAACCTGTTCGATCAGGTCCTCGGCATGGCGCCCGATTTGGGAATCCGACGGGAGTTCCCGCGGCACGAGCTGCGCGTCGAGGACGACGGGTATCGAGCCCGCGTCGAATTGCCGGGCATGACGCGCGAGCAGATCGAAGTCTCGCTGTCCGGCCGCACCGTCACGGTGTCCGGTGAGCGGCGGCGGACCCAGACACCCGAGGGCTCGCGTCAGCTGCGGACCGAGCGTCCCGCGGGCGAGTTCTCGCTGACCGTTCGCCTTCCCGGGGATGTCGACCCTCTCGGTGTCGTGGCGCAGATGCGCGACGGCGTGCTCGACGTGCAGCTACCGAAGCCCGGTGCTCGCGGTCGGAGCATCGATATCCGGGAAGCCCGGGAAGATGCGGGACAGCGCCGGGCGAAAGACAAGGTCGAAGATCGATGGCCCTGGGAGGGCAGCCCCCGCTCCGAGGGCAGCGAGGGAGGGCGTTAAGGTGAACCGAACCAGCAACGACGAGCTGCGGGACGTGACCGAGCACGGCGCGACCGACGAGCGCGAAGCCCGGTTTCGGCGCCGCCGCTACGTCCGGCCCGCCGTCGACATCTACGCCACCGACACGGAGATGGTCGTGATGGCCGACTTGCCGGGCGTGAGAAAAGGTGACGTCCAGGTCACCCTGGAGCGGGACGACCTGATCATCGAAGGGAAAGCGGCGGCCCGCGAGCAGGAAGAAAGCGCGCTGCCCTGGGGATACTACCGCCGCTTCAAGCTCCGAACCGCGTTCGAGCGCGAGCGGATCCGCGCCACGCTGCGCGGCGGTGTCCTGCGGGTCAACCTCCCCAAGGCCCCGAGCGAGCGAGCCCGCAAAGTCGCCGTCGAATGAGGGCAGGGATGGGGCGTGAGCTGGCAGGGCGACCGGACTGCCGATCTGGCAGCCTGCGGGTGGCATGCGAGTTGCCCCTCTCGTCTAACGCGAAATCCCGGTAAAACTTAGGCGTTGATGGTTCAACCGGGACGACAGGCGGCGGCTCCCAATTCGGGCGCGCCGCTGACGGTGAGGTCGCGGGGGGCTCCACCGATAGGGAATGATCCGTGGAGGTTTCGAAATAGATGATCTCGTTCGATCGACTGACGATAAAGGCGGGCGAGGCGCTGCAGGGGGCGATCTCGCTGGCCGCGAGTCGCGGGAATCCTGCCGTCGAAGACATCCACCTGCTCCAGGTACTGCTCGACCAGCCGGGCGGCGTGGCGGGTCCATTGCTGGGACGTATCAACGTGCGCCCGGACGAGCTTCGCCGGCGTGTAAGCGAAGCGCTGGAGCGGCTGCCCCGCCAGGAAGGGGGGAGCGCGGCGGCGCCGTCACGCGAACTGGGGCAAGTGCTGGATGAAGCGGACCGTGAGGCGCGCGAGCTGGGCGACCAGTTCATCTCGAGCGAGCACCTGCTGCTGGCGCTGGCCTCGGGGAAGGCGAGCACGACGCGTCCGCTGCTCAAGGATCTGGGGGTCACGCGGGAGATTCTGCTGCAGGCCGTGCAGGCGATGCGCGGCCCGCACCGGGTCAGCGACCGTGAAGCGGAGGAGAAGTACCAGACCGTTCAGCGTTACACGGTCGATCTGACGGATCTGGCGCGGCGTGGAAAGCTCGACCCGGTGATCGGTCGAGACGAGGAGATTCGCCGGGTCATTCAGGTGCTGTCGCGGCGCACGAAGAACAATCCGGTGCTGATCGGCGAGCCGGGCGTCGGCAAGACCGCGATCGTGGAGGGTCTGGCGCAGCGTATCGTGAACGGCGACGTGCCGGAGTCGTTGCGGAACAAGCAGCTGATTCAGGTGGACATCGCCGGGATGGTCGCCGGGACGAAGTACCGCGGCCAGTTCGAGGAGCGCTTCAAGGCGCTGCTGAAGGAGATCTCCGAGAGCGAGGGCCAGTACATCGTATTCATCGACGAGCTGCACACGATCGTGGGCGCCGGGGCGGCGGAGGGCGCGGTCGACGCGGGCAACATGATGAAGCCGCTGCTCGCCCGGGGCCAGCTGCGGGTCGTGGGGGCGACGACGCTGAACGAGTACCGCGAGCGAGTCGAGAAGGACACGGCGCTGGAGCGTCGGTTTCAGCCGATCTTCACCGCCGAGCCGAGCGTGGCCGACACGGTCGCGATCTTGCGTGGCTTGAAGGAGCGTTACGAGGTGCACCACGGCGTGCGGATCACGGACGGCGCGATCGTGGCGGCGGCCCGGCTGTCGCACCGCTACATCACCGACCGCTTCCTGCCGGACAAGGCGATCGACCTGGTCGACGAGGCGGCCTCGATGCTGCGGATCGAGATCGATTCGATGCCGCTGGAGATCGACGAGGTCGAGCGTCGGATCGTGCAGCTGGAGATCGAGAAGCAGGCGCTGCAAAAGGAAGAGGACAAGGAGAGTCGCCGGCGCCTGGAGCGGCTGGAGCGGGAGCTGGCCGAGCTGCGCGAGCGTTCCTCGGGGATGAAGGCGAAGTGGCAGGCCGAGAAGGAAGCGATCGAAAAGATCCGTACGCTGAAAGGCGTGATCGAGAACTTGCGAGGCGATGCGGAGCGGGCGACGCGCGACGGCGAAAACGAGCGGGCGGCCGAGATCATCTACGGGAAGATCCCGGCGATGCAGCGCGAGCTCGATGCCGCCAGCGAGAAGCTGGCCGAGCTGCAGAAGGAATCGCGCTACCTCAAGGAAGAGGTGACCGAGGAGGACATCGCGGCGGTCGTGTCGCGCTGGACCGGTATCCCGGTATCGAAGATGATGGAGAGCGACCGGGAGCGGCTCGTCCACCTGGAGGAGCACCTCCACAAGCGCGTCGTCAACCAGAACCACGCCATCGAAGCGGTCGCCAACGCGGTGCGGCGCAACCGGGCCGGTCTGCAGGACCCCGATCGGCCGGTGGGCAGCTTCATCTTCCTGGGGCCGACCGGAGTGGGTAAGACGGAGACGGCCCGCGCCCTCGCCGCCTTCCTGTTCGACGACGAAGCGGCGATGGTGCGGATCGACATGTCGGAGTACATGGAGCGTCACTCCGTCGCCCGGCTGATCGGCGCGCCGCCCGGTTACGTGGGCTTCGANNCCGGACGTGTTCAACATCCTGCTGCAGGTGCTCGACGACGGCCGCCTGACCGACGGCCACGGCCGCACGGTCGATTTCCGCAACGCCGTGTTGATCATGACGTCGAACATCGGGAGCCAGTGGATACTGGAGCAACAGGGCAAGGAGGAGTGGAGCGAGATCGAGAAGCGCGTCGAGGAAGGGCTGCGGGCCACCTTCAGGCCCGAGTTCCTGAACCGCGTGGATGACGTCATCATCTACAAGCTCCTGGGCCGGGAAGAGCTTAGCCGGATCGTCGACCTGCAGCTCGAGCGGGCGCGCGAGCTGCTTGCCGACCGCAAACTCAGCATGGAGCTGACCGACGCAGCGCGGGAACTGATCTCCTCCGAGGGGTTCGAGCCCGCCTTCGGGGCACGACCGTTGAAGCGGGCGCTGCAGCGCCTGTTGCTCAACCCTCTGTCGACGGCGCTGTTGGAGGGTAAGTTCAGCGAAGGGGATCGTGTCATCGTCGATCGCGAACCCGATGCGGATCGTCTGAGCTTCCGCCGGGCGGCCGCGGCGGCGGTGGCTCGCTAGGTCTCGGCTTCAGCCTCGAGCACGAGACTCGATCGCTTCTTTCCAGACCGGGAGATGGCCAGAGATGAGGGTTGATCGAGTGGTGGTGGGCGCGGTGGCGTTGGGCCTCATCGGCTGCGGTGGCGCTCGGAGTCCGTCGCTGAGTGTGCCGGAGGGCGCCGCCTCTCCGGAGCAGGCGGTGGAAACGTTTCTGAGCGCGGTGCAGGCCGCGCAGGCCAGCCGGGCGGCCGGTGAGTTCACGGAGGCCGACCGGGCCTACGAGCGGATGTCGTCGGTTTTCGGCACCGAGCGCGGATCAATCCAGCGGAGCTTCTCGGCCGAGGAGGTTCGCAACCGGATGCTGGTGCTGGCCGCGTGTCTGCGACCGAGCACCTATCGGATCATCTCGGCCGCTGACCCGCAGGCCTTTCGCGCCAAGCGTGCCCAGGTGACGGTGGAGCTGAAGCGTGGAACGCAAACCGCCACGCTGCCGTTCCGGCTCGTCTACGGGCGCGGCGAGCGCTGGTTCATCGAGCAGATCGACGTCTCATCCTTCAGCTGCTGAGTCGCGCCGGCGCTCGGCCGCGCCCGCCGCCGGGTCCTCGGCTCGCCGCCGCGCCTTCAGCGCGCGGCCGGGTAAACCCGGGCCAGACGCGCCGGGTTCACGCCCATCAGGAAGAGCAATCGCAGCAGCAGGTGGCTGGCGATGGTCCGCGGGTAGCCGCGCTGACGCCAGCGTCGGTCGGAGGTGCGGGCCGGCGGGTCGAGTAGTACGACCGCGCCGCAGCGGCGTAGGGCACGGTAGAAGAGGACGTCCTCGAACAGCTCGCCTTCGCTGAACCCCCCGATGCGGTCGAAGACGCGGCGGCGGGCGAAGATCGCCTGATCGCCCGTCGCCGTTCTCAACCAGCGGCTGCGGGCGTTGATGCTGCGGACCAGCAGGCGAGCGATCGGCCGGCTCGCGCTGGGGCCGCGGAGCGCGACTTTGAAACAGCCGCCCGCGACCTCGTCTCGGGCCAGGGCCCGGGTCAGGGAGTCGGCGCTGCCCTGGCTGAGCCAGGTGTCGGCGTGCAGGAAGAGCAGGACGTCGCCGCGGGCGGCTCGGGCGCCGGCGTTCAACTGACGGCCCCGACCGCGGGGCGCGTCGACCAGGCGAGCGCGGGCGCGGGCCACTGCGCGGGTCCCGTCTTCGCTGCCACCGTCGGCCACGATGATCTCGGCGCTCGGCCCCAGCGCCGTCCCCAGCGATGCGAGGGTTCCGGGAAGCTCGTCGACCTCGTTGAGCGTCGGGATGATGACGGAGATCGGGGGTTCGGGCGTCAGGGTCTACGTCCCCGGTGCCGAGAGTTCCACCAGGACACCCCCGGTGCTGCGGGGGTGCAGGAACGCGACCTGCCGTCCGGCCGCGCCCTGGCGCGCGGCGTCGCCGACGGTCTCGACGCCGGCGGCGCCGCAGCGCTTCAGCGCCGCGTCGATGTCGGGCACGGCCAGGGCGATGTGGTGGAGCCCGGGCCCGCGCTGGCTCAGGAAGCGGCCGACCGGCGAGTCCGGGACCGTCGGTTCCAGCAGCTCGAGTCGCGCCGAGCCCAGATCGAAGAAGGCGACGGTCACCTGCTCGGACTCGACCCGCTCGCGGCCGGAGACGGGGCTTCCCAGGATGGAGCTGAAGGTGGCGATCGCGGCGTCGAGGTCCGGCACCGCGATGGCCACATGATCGAGGCGGCCTGTCGTCTCCATGGGAACCTTACGAAGCGAGTGATTGTTGTTGCGGCGGTGTTCTGGCGCCACAAGATTGGCCCGCAGACGCGCCTGTTAAGATTACTATATTAAGGTCTCGAGACGGAAGGGGCCCAACGGCAGCTAGGCGGCGCCGGGGTGTTCGAGCAACGGCAAAGTCGGGACGGGAGAGCCACATGGGAGTCGTAAAAGAGGTAACGGACGAAACCTTTGCACAAGAAGTCGAGCAGGTCGAGGGCGTGGCGATGGTGGATTTTTGGGCCGCCTGGTGCGGGCCTTGCCGCATTGTGTCACCGATCGTCGATCAGCTGGCCGAGGAGTACGCCGGCCAGGTCAAGGTCGCCAAAGTCGATGTGGATTCGAGCCAGCGGACCGCCATGCGTTTCAACATCCGGTCCATCCCCAGCATCCTGTTCTTCAAGGACGGGCAGCACGTGGACACGGTGATCGGAGCCGTGCCCAAGCATCACCTCGAGCAGAGGCTCAAGCAGCATCTCGATTGAGTCTGGCCGATCGTCTCCGGGCCGCGCAGCGACGGCGCCGGCAGCCGGCAAAGGAAACGCGACCCGACGCCTCCGCGGATGCAGCCGCGGGGGCGTCTTCGCTTGCGTGGACGCCTCGCACGATGTGTATTAGCGCTCGAGCGCCATGACGAAACTGGGCAGCCTCTATCTGGTCAGCACGCCCATCGGCAACCTGGGCGATTTCACCTTCCGGGCGGTGGAGGTACTGCGCGGCGTGGACACGATTCTCGCCGAGGATACGCGGCGCACCCGAACCCTGCTGTCGCACTACGACATCGTACCGCGCGACCTCAGGTCGTTTCACAAACACAACGAGGCGGCCCGAACCGAGGAGGTGTGCCGGATGCTGGCCGCCGGCCGCTCCGTGGCCCTGGTGAGCGACTCGGGCACTCCGCTGGTCTCGGACCCCGGGCTCCGTCTGGTCCGAGCGGCGATCGACGTGGGTGCGAAGGCCGTTCCCATCCCCGGCGCCTCGGCGGCCCTGGCGGCGCTGGTCGCCTGCGGTCTCGATCCCGAGCCGTTCACCTTCCTGGGCTTCCTGCCGCGGACCGGCCGCCGCCGTCGCGAGCGCATCGAGACCCTGGCCGAACTGCGGCATACGGCGGTCGTGTACGAGTCGCCGCAGCGTCTGGCCCGCACCCTGGAAGAGCTGGCGGAGGCGCTGGGTGGGGACCGCCAGGTGGTCGTCGCCCGGGAACTCACCAAGCTGCACGAAGAATTCGTCAGCGGAACCCTGGAGGAAGCCGCGGCCTACTATCGGGAGCACCCCGCCCGCGGTGAGGTGGTGATCTGCCTGGCCGGCGCCCCCACGGCGCCGTCGGCCGTGGGCGAAGCCGAGGTCCGAGCCCGGGCCCAGGAGTTGGCCCGCGGTGGCGCGACCTCGAGAGAGATCGTTCGTGAGCTGAGAGACCGTTGGGGTATCGAGCGCAATCGCGCCTACGCCATCGCTCTCGACGTCTCGAAGGAGCAGCNNCCCACAGGCGGCGGGCGCGCCGCCCGCCGATCCGACGACCCTGACGATCGCGCGGTTGCACTACGGCGGAGGCGGCGATTGGTACGCCAACCCCTCGTCGCTCCCCAATCTGCTCGAGCGGATCGCGCGTGACACGCGTCTGCCCGTGGCGCGTCGCGAAGCGGTGGTGACCCCGCTGAGCCCCGATCTTCACGACTACCCGTACCTGTACATGACCGGTCACGGCAACGTCAGCTTCAGTGAGGCGGAGCTGGCGGAGCTGCGCACCTACCTGCTGTCGGGCGGATTCCTTCACGCCGACGACAACTACGGGATGGATATTTCTTTCCGCCGCGAGATCGGGCGGCTATTCCCAGACAAAGAGCTGGTCGGTGTTCCGTTCAACCACCCGGTCTACAGCATCGTGCACGGCCTGCCGAACGGACTGCCCAAGGTCCACGAGCACGACGGGCGGCCGGCGGAGGGGCTGGGGCTGTTCCACGAGGGGCGACTCATCCTGTTCTACAGCTACCAATCCGATTTGGGCGATGGCTGGGAGGACGCCGACGTGCACGGCGATCCATGGGAGATACGCGAAGCGGCGTTGAAGATGGGCGTCAACCTGTTCTGTTACGCGCTGGCGGACCGCAAACCGCTGTGAGGATTCGACCGTCATGACCCTCGAGAGGCTGCCGGACACCCGGGTGCGAGCCCTCTGGCGACGGGTCGCGGCCCAGTTCGGTCTGGCCGCGGCTGCGGGCCTGGCGGTGGCGGCGGGCGTGCTGCTCGGGGCGTCATGGCTGGTGGCACGGTCCGCGTTGTGGGGCCGCCCGTCGGTCCTGCCGTTGGCTCTCTGGCTGTTGACGGGTGGAACCCTCGCCGTCTGGATGTGGCGGCTGGTGGTTCGGGCGCGCCGTTGGGATCAGCGCTGCGCGGCGCGAGAGATCGAGGGCCGGCTGCGACTGCCGCGGGGAGCGGTCCAGGGGGCGGTCGAGCCGGGGGTCGAGCGTTCCGGGACGTCGTCGGCGCTGGCGCGGCTGCATCGCGAAAGCGTCGGCCGCGAGATCGGCGATCGTCCGCCGTCGCAGTTGGGCGGCCCAACCGCGCGGACAGCGCGTGCTCATGCCGTGGCCGCTCTAGGGCTCGGGGCGCTGGCGATGGGCGCCTGCGGCGCTGTCTGGCTCGGCGCTCGCGACTCAGCGCTCGAGGCGTGGGCCGCGGTGCTGCACCCGGTACGGCATCTCAGTTCGGAGCCGCTGCCGGCGCTGTCGCTGAGCACCGAGACTCGGCGGGTGCGGCGCGGCCGCGACCTGCCGGTGACGATCTCGGCGCCGGGACGGGATTCGGTGCGGCTGGTTTGGGAATCAGAGGGTGAGCCGTCGCGAGGAAGCTGGTACGCGGTGAGTGCGGGTCCAATTCGCGCCTCGGTGCCGCGGATCGAGGCGGACACCCGCGTCTGGGCAGCCGGGCACGACGGGGCGACGAGCGATACCCTCCACATCGAGCCGTTCGATCCGCTGCTATTGCTGGGCGTTCAGGTCGCGCTCGACTACCCGCCCCACACCAGTCGCGAGCGCGAAGTGCTTCGCAGCCCGCTACCGCACATCGCGGTGCCCGAGGGAACACGGGCCACGGTCGCGGGCAAGGCGACGCGCCCGTTAGAGGCGGTGGCGCTGCGCGACAGCAGCGATCGCACCCTCACCCTGGCGGTCACAGCCGAGCGTCAGTTTCGTGGCTCGTTCGTGGTCCGGCCGGGCGTGTGGGGCTGGGAGGTTCGCGGCGCGGACGGCGACACGCTGGAGGGTCAGCCCGACTCGTTGTCTTTCTCCACGATCCCGGACAGCGCGCCGGCGGTGGTCATCGTGTTTCCGGGGATGGATACCGTACTCGGCGTCGCGATGACCTACCCGCTGGTGGTCGACCTGCGCGATGATTACGGGCTGAGCGCGGCCGAGCTGGTCAGTTGGCGAGTCTCGGCCTGGGGCGAGTCGTGGCCGGAGGTGGTCGAGCCGCTGCCGCTGGAGCCGGATCGCGACCGAGCCACCTTGACCGGCTTGATCGACGCCCGGGGGCGCGGTTTCCTGCCCGGCGACACGCTCCACTACCGGGTCCAGGCCTGGGACAACGCGCCCGAGCCGCAGCTTGGCCAGAGCCGTGAGTACGTGCTCCGCCTGCCGACTCTGGACGAGGTGCGTGAGCGTACGGTTGCCGAGGCCGACGCGCTCGTCGAAAGCGCCGATCGCCTGGCCGAGTGGGCGCGCGAACGCGAGGAGTCGGCCCGGGCACTGGAACGCTCGACCGAGGTTCAGCCCGCGCCCGGGACGCGGCCGCAGCAAGGGTCCGGCGCGGCGGCCGTCGAATTCCGCGAGACCGAGGCGGCGCGCCGAGCGCTCGAGGAGACGGCCGCGCTGCTCGAAGAGGCGGAGGCGATACAGGAGGCGTTGCGCGGTCTGCAGGAGAGCATGGAGGCAGCCGGGCTCAACGATCCCAGCGTGCTGGAGCGGCTGCGTGAGATCGAAGCGCTGTACGAGCGCATCCTCACGCCCGAGCTGAGAGAGAAGCTCGAGGCCCTGCGCGAAGCGTTGGTCGAGCTCGATGCCGAGCGGATCGAGGAGGCGATCCGCGAGCTGGCCGAGGGGAGCGTCGATTTTCGCCAGCGAGTGGAGCAGAGTCTGGAGCTGTTGAAGCGGGCCGCCCTCGAAGGTGAGTTCCTGGCGCTCGAGACGACGGCCGAAGAGCTGAGCGAGGCCCAGCAGCAGCTTGCCGAAGCGACACGAGAGGCGGTGCGGCAGGAGCCCGATACCCTCGGCGATTCTCTCGGAAGGCAAGCCAGCGAGCTGGCGCGCCGGGCCGAGGCCCTGTCCGAGCGCTTGCGGCCGTTCGAGGAAGAGCTGCGAGAGGCGGCCGAGCAGCAGGCGGCCGCCCGGGCCGCCGAGGCGCGCCAAGAGGCCGGTGGGGCGGCGCGGTCTGACGAGCAGGCGGCCGCCGCCTCAAATCCGCGGCAGCGCGCCGGCGCGGCGAACCAGGCTGCCGGGCAGATGCAGGCGGCGGCGAACGCGCTGCGCGAGGGACGCCAGCAAATGCAGGAGGGGTGGCGCCAGCAGGTGGTCGAGGCGCTGGAACGGACCCAGGCGGAGGCGCTCGAGCTGGCGCGCCGCCAGCAAACGCTGAACGAGAGGCTGGGGTCCGCCGATTCGCGTGAGCGTGCCAGTGTCCGTTCGGAAGAAGTCGCGCTGAAGCGGGGCGTCGATCAGATCGGCGACCAGCTGGAAGACGCGGCGCGCTCGTCGCTCCTGCTCGACCCGTCGCTGACCGAGGCGACGCAGCAGGTGAGCGAGGCCCTTCAACAGCTTCTCGATCAGATGGGTGACGGGACCCGATCCGGTCGTGGCGACCGGCGGCTGGGAACCGAGGCAAGCGAGGCGCTGAACGAGCTGGCCTACCGGTTGATGCGTGCCGCGGATGCGGCGGCGTCGGCCGGATCGGGCACCGGTCTGCAGGAAGCTCTGGAGCAACTCGCCCAGCTCGCTCAGCAACAGGGTGACCTCAATGCCCAGGCCGGCGGTATAACGCCGGGCGCGCTGACCGAAGCCATCCTTCAGCAGATGCGTGACCTCGCCCGTCGGCAGGGTGCGATCGGTGATGAGCTGATGGAGATCGACCGCTCGCTCGGCGCACGCGGGCAGGTGCTGGGTCGTCTGGACGAGTTGGGTCAGGAAGCGGAAGACCTGGCGCGCGAACTGAATCGCGGGAATCTGGACGAAGAGATCATCGAGCGTCAGAACCGCCTCTTCCAGCGCTTGCTCGACGCGGGCCGCACGCTGGAACAGGACGAGTTCGAGCGGGAAAGGCGTGCCGAACGGCCGGGGTCGACCGAGGTCCTGCGACCCGACGCGCTACCGCCTCAGCTGGGCGTCCCGTTCCCGCACCCGCCCGAGGAAGCGTTGCGGCAGTATCCCCCAGCCCTGCGCCGCTTGATCCTCGAATACTTCGATCGGCTGAACGGCCGGGACGGATCCGGTGCGCGTTAGCCCGGCGCTGGCGCTCGCGATGCTGCTGGTCTGCGCCGCGGCCGCGAGCCCGCAATCGACCCGTCAGGAGCGGCTGCGCCAGATTCAGCAGGCCGCGATCCTCGAGCGCGGCGGCCAGCTGTCGCGGGCCCTAGCCACTCTGGAATCGGTCCTGGCGGAGGCGCCGGCCGAGGTGCGGGCGGTGCTACTGTACGAGCGGATACGGCGGCGGCAGGGACGGCTCGACGCCGCGATTCCAGTCCTGGAACGAGCCATCGAGGCGGATCCCCGCTCCGCCGTGTTTCGCCAGATCCACATCATGGCGCTGATGGATCTGGCACGCCTCCCCGAGGTTAGGGACGCCGGCGCCGACTGGCTCAGGGCGGCCCCCGCCTCCGAACAGGCTTACTTGGACTTCGCCACCGCCCTGCAACGGCTCGGTCAGCGCAAAGAGGCAGAGGCCGTCCTGCGACACGGCTCGAAGGCCGTCGAACGGCCGCTGGGTCTGGCCGCGCGACTCGCCGACCTGTTCCTGGAGGAACAGCGCTGGGCTGAAGCTGCGGAACAGTGGCTGGTGGTGCTGTCGGACTCCCCGGCCTCGGGCCTGGATCTAATCATTCAGAGGCTGGGTGCGATCGGCCCCGACGCGCCGTCGATCGCCAGGGAGATCTTGAGGCGCCTCGCGAGCCCGTCCACGACCGGTGAACTCAAGCTTGCGGCGATCGCCGCCCTCTTCGGCGGCCGGCCCGAGGCGGCGCGCGCCCACGCGGAAGCGGCTCTGGACAACATGGCAGCGGAGGAGCGGCCGGCGTTCGTGAATCGCTTCTCGATGTTGGCCGCGTCGCAAGCCGAGCCCGCCCTCGTGGCGTGGGCCTACCGGCAGCAGTTCCTCCATACCACGCCCGATTCGCTTCGCTGGAACCTGACTCGTCAGATCGTGCAGCACGACCTGAGCGCGGGTGACACCGCGGCAGCGCTCTCGGCTCTCCAGGATCTGCTGAGCCGGGTCGAGACCGGGACGCAGGCTCACCGCTGGGCCAGTGGGACGCAGATCCGGCTGTGGGCGGCGGCCTCGGAGCTGGAGCGGGCCGAAGCGGCGCTGCAACGCTACGTCGAGCGCTACCCGGACGGCCGTCAACTGGCACCGCTGGCATTGGCGCTGGCCGAGGCGAACCTGCGGCGCGGCCGTTTGCAGGAGGCCGAACGGGTGCTCGAGCGGGTGCCCGAGCGCGAGCTGACGCCGGGCGAGCGGGCCCGGCTGGCCGGGGCCCGAGGCTTTCTGGCGCTGTACGACGGCCGGTACGCAGACGCTCAGCGCGACCTGGAAGCGGCCGCGGCCCGTTTGAGCGGTGCCGAGCGCGGTGATGCCCTGCGGGTGCTTCGTTTTCTGCGCGGTGCCGGCAAGGCCGAGCTTCGGGGGGTCGCGGACGCCCACCGTGCGCTTCGCGAGAAGGGGCCGGCCGAGGCGCACGAGCGCTTGATGAGGCGGCTGGATGACGGGTCGGCGTCGTCGGTGCGACCGGCGCTGTTGCTGTGGGCCGGCGAGCTGGCGCTGGAGGCCAAGCGGGCGGACCGCGCCGAGGAGGTCCTGCGGCGAATCGTCGAGCGCTACCCCGCAGCGGGCGAGGCGCCCGTGGCGCTGGTGACGCTGGCGGAGTCGCTGGCCGCGCGTGACCGTCGCGAGGAGGCGATCGCCCTGCTCGAACGGCTGATCCTCGACTATCCCGAGAGCGCGCTGACGCCGCTGGGACGGCGGCGCCTGGCGGAGCTGCGCGAAGAGGTACCCCGGTCATGAGCCTCCGCACGCCGGTCGTGGCCGTGGTGCTCGTGCTGTCCTCGGCGACGGCGGGTGCCGCCCAACATCTGCTGGCTCCCATGGATGCGGCGCAGGCGAACCATCTTCGCGCCTACGGCCTGGCGTACTGGGTGCTGGAGCGAGGCGAGAGCGTCGAGTGGCTGCTCAACTACCGGGCCGGTTCCTTTCTGCTCCCGGACCTCGAGTCGGTGCGGCGTGAAGCGGCGCTGCGTGGGGTGACGGTCGAGCCGTTGAGTGGGAGCGGGTTGGCGGCGATCCGTGCGGAGATCGATGCGTCGAACATGGAGTCGGTGATTCTGGAGAAGGCGCCACGGATCGCCGTCTACACGATTCCCGGAGCGCGGCCGTGGGACGACGCCGTGACCCTGGCCCTGACCTACGCGGGTATCGGCTATGAAGAGCTGTGGGATCCCGAGGTGCTCGGCGGGCGTCTTTCCGAATTCGACTGGCTGCACCTTCACCACGAGGACTTCACCGGCCAGTTCTCCAAGTTCTATCTGACCTACGCGGGGGCGGGGTGGCTGCAGGAAGCCGTGGCTCGTGACCGGCGGGTGGCGGCGCAGCTGGGGTACGCGGATCCGCCCGCGCTGAAGAAGGCGGTGGCGCAGCAGATCCGGGGTTACGTGGAGGGTGGCGGTTTCGTGTTCGCCATGTGCACGGCGACCGAGACGATCGAGCTGGCGCTGGCGGCGCTCGGCGTCGACATCGCCGCGGCCTACGCCGACGGTGACGGTCTGGATCCGAACGCCGAGGCGCGGCTCGACTGGGAGCGCACGCTGGCGTTCGAGGGCGCGAAGCTGTTCGACAACCCGGGGCTCTCCGCCTTCAGCGACATCGACGGCCACCTGGTGAACACACCGATGCGGCAGCCGCTCGGCACCTTCCGCCTGTTCGACTTCAGCGCCAAGATCGATCCGGTGGCCAGCATGCTGACCCAGAGCCACGAGCGCGTCATCCGTGATTTCTACGGGCTGACGACCAGCTTCCGGCGCACGCGCCTCAAGGGTGCGGTGACGGTGTTGGGCGAGCAGCCCGGCGCCGCCTGGGTCAAATACATCCACGGCGCGCATGGAAAGGGGACCTGGACGTTCCTGGGCGGCCACGACCCCGAGGACCCTCAACACGTGATCGGCGATCCCCCCACCGACCTCGACCTGCACCCCCATTCTCCGGGCTACCGGCTCATCCTCAACAACGTGCTGTTTCCGGCGGCCAAGAAGAAACAGCTGAAGACCTGACTGGCCCGCAGAGAGCCGTGCGGATAGCTTACTGTTTTCCAGGCAGGGCATGGCCCAACGTGCGCGCCGACGAGGGGGTCGTGCGCGTCATCAACAGGTCTCAACCAGGGAGACGCGATGCCGAAGTTCTCGAAACAGTTCAGCACGTTGCCTCCTTACGCGTTGGCCGACGTCCCCAAGATCAAGGCCCAGCTCATCGATCGCGGCGTCGACGTGATCGACCTGGGCGCCGGCGACGCCGATCAGCTTCCGCCGCGCCAGGTCATCGAGGCCCTGCAGCAGGCGGTCGAGGAGGAGCGCTACAGCCGCTATCCTTTCCAGCGCGGGCTGCCCGAGTTCCGCATCAAGATCTCTGAATGGATGGAGCGGCGCTTCGGTTTCCGAGTCGACCCCTTCGAGGAGGTTCTCCCGCTGATCGGCACCAAGGAGGGCATCGCACATCTGCCGCTCGTTTACTACGACCCGGGGGACGGAGCGATCGTGCCGGATCCCGGCTACTACCCGTATTTCGGCGGAACCCACATGCTCGGCGCCGATGTGATCGAAGTGCCTTTGCGTCGCGAGAACGGTTTCCTGCTCGATTGGTCGGAGGTGCCGGCGGACAAGTTGAAGCGGGCGAAGCTGCTCTACCTGAACTACCCCAACAACCCGACGGGCGCGGTCGCGACGGAGGAGTACCTCCAGGAGGCGCTGGAGTTCTGCCGGCAGCACGACCTGCTGCTGGTCAGCGACAACGCCTACTCCGAGATCGCTTATGACGGTTATCAGCCGCCGAGTGTCCTGCAGTTTGATGGCGCGAGCGAAGTGGCGGTCGAGTATCAGTCGCTCTCGAAGACGTACAACATGACGGGGTGGCGTGTGGGTTGGGTCGCCGGCCACAAAGAGACGATTCAGGCGCTGGCAAAGGTCAAGACCTACTACGACACCGGGGTCTTCCTCGCCTGTCAGGCCGCCGGGGTGGCCGCCCTCGATGCCTGGGAGGAGTTCGCGCCCAAGAACGTCGCCGTCTTCCAGGAACGCCGCGACGCGGCGGTCTCCGCTTTTCGCGAGGCCGGCTTCGAGGTCACGTCACCTCAGGCGACGATGTACCTCTGGATCCCCATCCCCAGCGGCGAACCTTCCATCGACTTCGCGCGTCGGATCCTGCGGGAGTCGGGCGTTGTTCTCTTCCCGGGCGCCGGCATGGGCCGGGGCGGTGAGGGCTTTTTCCGAGTGGCGCTGACGCAGCCGGCGGCGCGGCTGAGAGAAGCCGCGGGCCGCGTAGCGGAAGTGCTTTAACCGGAACAGGATGAGGCGTTCGGAGTATAGGTCACGGTGATCCTCTCGACCCTTCTCAGGCCCCCCGGCACGCTCCCGGAGGACAAGGCACCTGGTGTGCCTGTACCGGAGCATCTCACGCTGCGCGGGACCCGCGCGCGTCGGCGGCGCTACGAGCGCGCCGTATACGTGGGGATCATCCTGTCGGTCATCGTGCACGTGATCGCCGTCCGCCTCTCGGGCGTACTCATACGCTTCGTCGAGCCCGGGCCGTTCCTGTTTCCGACGCGACCGGTCGAGTACCGGCCTCGGGGGATGCAGGCGCTGGACGTTAGAGTGGTCGAATCGCTCCCGGTCGAGGCGGCCCAGCCGGTGCGCGAGCCGCCGCCGGAACGGGTGGAGCTCGAGCCGGCGCCGGCCGCCGAGCCGGGCCCGACCGTGTCGGCGGCCGAGCGGCTGCGTCCGCGGATTGGCGATTGGCGTCTCTGGGTGGTGTCGCCGGCGCCACGCCGCACCGACCGCAGCGTCTCCGAGAAGGCTGCGGAGGTCGAGGCACGATTGTACGCGCGGCTCGAGGCGGCGAACGACAGCATCGCGGCGGAGCTGGCGCGCCAGGCCGACCAGATGGACTGGACCGTGGGCGAGGAGGGGAACAAGTGGGGCGTCTCGCCGGGCAAGATCCACCTGGGGCCGGTGACGCTGCCGCTGCCCTTCTTCATCCAGCCGGACCGGGCGACGCGTGAGGCGCTGGACGAGTACGAGGCGATCCGTCGCCAGGCGGGCCAGGGCGAGGTCGATGAGACGATCGAGGAACGGATCAAAGCGATTCGCGAGCGCAAAGCCCGCGAGGAGGCGGAGAAGAAAGCCAAGCCGGACAGCACTTCTGCCCGCTGAGCGCCGCGACAGCGGCTGCGATTGCCACGCCGTCCGTTCAAAATAACTTACACGCCAGTCACGAAACGAAATGAGCCGGAGGGCGTCGGGGGTCCCCCAGCGCCGGCTCCCGATTCACGGGCCCTTGGGGCAGGCGAAGATGATCGATCTTCCCAAGCGCTTCGATCCGAGCGCTTACGAGACGGACTCCTATTCCCGCTGGTGGGAGCGCGGCTACTTTGCCGCCGACCCCCGCAGCGGCCGGGAGAGCTACGTCATCATCATGCCGCCGCCCAACGTGACCGCCGAACTGCACATGGGTCACGGGCTCAACAACACCATCCAGGACGTGCTCATCCGCTGGCGCCGCATGCAGGGGCGGGAGGCCCTCTGGCTGCCGGGGACCGATCATGCGGGCATCGCGACCCAGAACGTGGTCGAGCGCCAGCTGGCGGGCGAGGGCAAGACACGCTGGGATCTGGGGCGCGAGGCGTTCGTCGAGCGCGTCTGGTCGTGGGTGGACGAGACGGGCGGCACGATCCTCGATCAGCTCAAGGCGATCGGCAGCTCCGCCGACTGGTCGCGCACCTGCTTCACTCTGGACCCGGGGCCCAGCCGGGCGGTGCGCGAGGTGTTCGTGCGCCTGTACGACAAGGGTCTGGTTTATCGAGGCAACTACATCGTCAACTGGTGTCCGCGTTGCCAGACGGCCCTGGCGAACGAGGAAGTCGAGCACGAAGAGCTGGACGGGTCGCTCTACTACCAGCGTTACCCGATCGTGGGCGNNNGTGGCCATCCACCCGCAGGATCACCGTCACGCGCCGTTGCTCGGCAAGATGGTGCGGTTGCCGTTGGCGGAGCGCGAGATCCCGGTGATCGGCGATGAGGTGGTCGACCCCGAGTTCGGGACCGGCATCGTG
>JABAOD010025264.1_pt4 | contig 17644 bp, 24 predicted proteins | sample 7062151 | NCBI WGS metagenome assembly JABAOD01 (sample SAMN14538626, study PRJNA623070) | marine sediment metagenome | biome: marine biome [ENVO:00000428]; feature: marine pelagic biome [ENVO:01000023]; material: deep marine sediment [ENVO:00002113] | place: India: Gulf of Khambhat ... | reverse complement strand
GCTGCGAACCACGAGCACCTCGACGCCGTCGAGTGCCGAGGCCAGGTCGTCGGTCCCCAGCTCCGGCCGGAAGAGCACCTCGTGACCGGCGACGCGCAGCCGCTCGAGGTGGGACTCGGGGAGCTTGTCGGCGACGAGGATGCGCATCGTCGCCGAGTCTGGCAGGTGGCCCGGCACGGAATCGAATGGATTGCGCTCGTGTTCTCACTGGCAACCGAACATCCGAGGAGCTTTCACGCATGTCGAAACGCGGAAGAGTCAAGACCGAGCCCGGTCAGAAGCGAGTGCGCGCCTATCTGGCCGGGACACTCGTGGCCGACACCACCTCCCCTCTCCTGGTCTGGGAGAAGCCGTATTACCCCACGTACTACATTCCCGCAGCCGATGTGAACACGGAACTGCTCGAGGCGACGGGCGAGACGACACGATCGCCGAGCCGCGGCACGGCCACGCTGCACACGGTGGCGGTCAACGGCACGGAGGCCGTGGAAGCCGCCGCCTGGTACACAGAGTCGCCGATCGAGACGATCGAGGACCACATCCGACTCGATTGGAAGGCGATGACGTCGTGGTTCGAGGAGGACGAAGAGGTGTTCGTCCATCCGCGCGATCCCTACACGAGGATCGACATCCTCCCCAGCTCGCGCCACTTCCTGATCGAGGTGAACGGAGTGACCGTCGCCGAGTCGACCAACGCCCGCATCCTGTTCGAGACCGGACTGCCTGCCCGGTACTACCTGCCCAAGACCGACGTCCGCATGGATCTCCTGGAGGAGTCCGACCTCCAGACGTCCTGCCCCTACAAGGGCACCGCGAGCTACTACCACGTCCACGCCGACGACGGGCTCGACGAGAACATCGTGTGGTGGTATCCGGCGCCGCTCGAGGAGTCGAGCCGGGTCGCGGGCTACGTGTGCTTCTACAACGAGAAGGTCGACATCCACATCGACGGCCGGCTCCAAGAGCGCCCCAAGACCGTGTTCGGCTGAGATCACCGGCCTCCACGCAGGAAGCGACGCCCGCCGGCTCGTACGGCGGGCGTCGCACATGGGTACGCTCCTGGGATGCGATGGGGAATCCTCAGTACGGCCCAGCACGGCCTCAACCGTTTGGTGCCGGCGATCCAGAACGCAGACGGTCACGAGCTCCTCGGGATCGCATCCCGCGATGCGTCCCGTGCAGAGGCGACTGCCGAGCGCCTGGGCGTGACGCGCCACTACGGCGACTACGACGCCTTGCTCTCCGATCCCGACATCGATGCGATCTACAACCCCCTCCCGAACCACCTCCACCTCCCGATGACCGTCGCCGCACTCGAAGCGGGCAAGCACGTCCTGTGTGAGAAGCCGGTCGGCCTGAACCGGGACGAGGTCGTGGCGCTCGGGGCGGCCATGGAGCGCACAGGTCGACGGGCGATGGAGGCGTTCATGTACAAGCACCATCCCCAGTGGGATCTCGTCATGCGGCTCATCGCCGAGGGCCGGATCGGTGACGTGCGGATGACCCAGGCCTGGTTCAGCTACTTCCAGCGCGACAACTCCAACATCAGATGGGTCCCGGAATACGGAGGCGGGGCGCTCTACGACATCGGCTGCTACACCATCAACTCGGCGCGCATGGTGTTCGGGGAGGAGCCCCAGGACGTGGCGGCCGTCATGAAGATCCATCCCGACCACGGTGTCGACTCCGTGACCTCGGCCGCCCTCGAGTTCTCGGCAGGACACGCCACGTTCACGGTCAGCGTCGAGCAGACGCCGTCACAGACGATGATCATCGTGGGCACCGAGGGCCACATCCACGTCGAACGGCCCTTCAACCCGTGGATCGGCAGAGACGCCCTCGTGAGGGTGCATCACGAGATGGACATCGAGGAGCACATCGTCCCGGAGGACGATCACTTCCGGATCGAAGTCGAGCGCTTCGGCGATGCCATCGCCACGGACACGCCCTTCGTGGTCACCCACGACGACAGCCTCGCCACCATCACGGTGATCGACGCCGTCTTCGCTGCGGCCGAGAGGTGAGCGTCCAGCCTCTCTGGTCCCTCGATCCCGGGATCGCCCACCTCAACCACGGCTCCTACGGGGCGGTCCCCGTGCCGGTGCTCACCGCCCAGGACGAGCTGCGCCGAGCCATGGAGCGAAATCCGATGGCCTTCATGGACGACGTCTATCAACCCGCTCTGGAGCATGCCCGCACCGTGCTCGCCGATTTCGTGGGCGGAGATGCCGCCGGGNNTCCGTCGTTTGGACCGACGTCGAACATCGTCCTCACCTCGCACACCTACAACGCCCTGGCCAACACGGTCGACCTCGTGACGGCGCTCACCGGCGCCATGAAGCGGGTCGTCCAGGTGCCGTTCCCGATCGACTCGCCGGCCACCGCCACCGAGGCCGTCGTGGGTGCGGTCGACGACGACACCGCGATCGTGGTCGTCGATCATGTCACCTCGCCGACCGGCATCGTGCTGGACGTGGCCGCCATCGTCGGAGCGTGCCAACCCGACGTCCCCGTGCTCGTCGACGGCGCTCATGCGCCGGGAATGCTGCCCATCGACCTCGGTGGCCTGGGGGCATCGTTCTATGTCGGAAACTGCCACAAGTGGCTGTGCGCCCCGAAGGGGGCGGGCTTTCTGTGGGTCGCCGACCGGTTTCGCGATCTGATGCGTCCACCGACGATCTCACACGGCATGAACGACCAATATCCGCACTCCGGATCGCGGTTCCATGCGAGGTTCGACTGGACCGGAACCGACGACCGGACGGCCTGGCTGGTGGTGCCCACCGCCATCGCGACCATTGCTGCGTGCTCCCCCGACGGCTGGGAAGCTGTGATGCGAGACAACCACGATCTCGCCGTGGCGGCGCGGTCGGTGCTGAACGAGCGAATCGGTCTGAGCGACGCCGCTCCGGAAGCCATGCTCGGGGCGATGGCGGCGCTGGTCCCCGTCCCCCACCACGACCCGCGGCAGCTCAAGCGCGTGATGCGTGACGAACACGGCATCGAGTTCGCGCTCACGCCGTGGAGCGACGGCTCGATCGTGATCAGGGTCTCGGCGCAGCGCTACAACTCGATCGACGAGTACGAGCGATTCGCCGCGATCCTCGCCGGCGAACTCAGCTGACGATCAGATCGAACAACAGCAGACCCGAGCCCTCGAACTCGACCTCGAAGATGCCGGGGATGGACGCCGTGAAGGTCACGGATCCCGGCTCACCCGGTGCAACGTCCGCGAACACGTCGTAGCCATGGACGTGGATCTCGTCGCTGACGTCGGCCGTCACGATGATCTCCACGACGGCATCCCGGGCGACCTCGTACTCCTCCTCGCCGACCAACTCGCCGTTGGCCCATTCGACGGCGATCACGGTGACGCGGGCTGCAGGATCCTCGGTCGTCGGTGGGACGGTGGTCGTCGTCGTGGACGAGGTCGTGGCCGTGGTGGTGGTGGCCGTCGTCGCAGGGACGCCGGTGGAACCTGCAGCGGTCGTCGACGTCGCCTCCGCCGAGGTGGAGGTCACTGCCGTGGTCGATGTCGCTTCGGCTGCCGTCGTGGTGGTCGTCTCGGCCGACGAACCTCCGCATGCGGCGAGCAGCACGGCGACGACGACGCAGGTGAGGGAGAGGTGGGTGGTCCGCATCATGCCGGGAGGCTATCGCGACTCGGCCACAACCTGGTCATCCACCGGAGCCACGACTTCGACGACGAAGACCGCCAGGAGCGCGCCCAGGAGCTGTGCGCCGAGAAACCCGGGTACGGACTCGACGGAGATGCCCGCAGGGGTGTCGCTCAGCGACCGCGCCAGCGTCACAGCCGGGTTGGCGAAGGCCGTCGACGACGTGAAGAAGTAGGCCCCTGCGATGAAACCGCCGACGGCCGCCGGTATGGCACGGATCCAGGACCGACGGACGAGCACGAAAATGAGCATCACCAGACCGAGCGTCGCCACGATCTCTCCGAGCCCGGCACCTGCGCCCCATCTGTCGGTCGTGCTCCACGCCACGGCCGGCAACTCGAACATCAGGTTGGCCACCATCACGCCCACGACGCCGCCGGTGATCTGGGCGAGCACGAAGGGCGCCACGTGCGCCGACGGAAAGCCCCCGAGCCGCCAGGCGGCCAGGGTCACCGCCGGGTTGAAATGCGCTCCGGAGATCTCGATGAAGATCGCGATCATGACCGCCAGCACCGCACCCGTCACGATCGCGCCGATGAGGAGCGCCAGGCCGGCATCATCGGTGAGACGTGCGGCCATGATGCCGCTGCCGACGACGGCCGCGAGAAGAAAGCCCGTGCCGACGAACTCGGCGATCACTTGCCGGCGAAGCTCCGTCATGGGGACGCAGGCTACCGTCGACCTCGAAGCTGCAACCGCGACGTGGGCAGCGGGGTTCTCACTGGTGAAGGGCCGCGCACACGGAGGGGCAATGCCCGACACCGACATCGACACCGACACCGACACGGCGCTGCGAGTGCGACTCGCCGCCGATCATCGAGCCGCCTTCCGCGACTACGTCGACGCATACCAGCACTCGATCTACTCGGGCCTGCGACGGCTCGTGGTGTCGGCCGCCGATGCCGAGGATCTCGCCCAGGAGACCTTCGTGCGAGCGTTCCGTGCCTTCGAGCGGTACGAACCGGAACGGATCGAGTCGCTGCGACTGAGCGGATGGACCTGGACCATCGCCCTGAACCTCGCTCGCAACGCGGCACGAACCAGATCACGCCGACCCGTCACGGTCGAAGCGACGTGGGACGGACCCGACCCGGACTCGAGCGTCGACGATCTCGTGGAACACGACGAGTGGGCCCGGCGGCTCGAGGCCCTGAGCGGGCCGCAACGCACCGGTGTGGTGCTGCGGCATGTCGTGGGGCTCTCGTACGACGAGATCGCCGACGCGACGGGTCGAGCCGTGGGCACCGTGAAGGCCGATGTGCACCGGGGTCTCGCCAGGCTCCGCACCATCATCGACGAGGAGGCAGCATGAGCACCCATCTCGAGAACGAACTGGCGGCGCTCGCCGACCATGCGCCCGAGGGGTTCACCGACCGGATCATGGTGTCGGTCGGCCTCACTCTGTCGTACGACGTACTCGAGGGTCCGGTCGGACCGCTGTGGATCGTGTGGGGTGTCGACGGCGTGACCGACGCCATTCCGGCGGCCACCGAAGCGGACCTCATCGACATCCTCTCGCAGCGTGATGTCGCGGCCGTGCGTGGCGAACTGCCCGAGGCGCTGGCGACAAAGGTCAGGCGCACCCTGGAGACGGGCAGACTCGGCACCCTTCCGGTCGACCTGTCTCGCCTGACCGAGTTCCAGCGCGAGGTGCTGGCCAAGACCGCCGAGATCCCACCCGGCGAGATGCGTCCCTACGGCTGGGTGGCCAAGGAGATCGGCAACCCCGGTGCGGTGCGGGCCGTCGGATCGGCCCTCAACAAGAACCCGGTCCCCGTCCTCATCCCCTGCCATCGGGTGAGCCGCAGCGACGGTCACGTGGGCGAGTATGCGTACGGGCCCGAGATGAAGCGAGCGCTGTTGAGGACCGAGGGCGCCGACCCCGACGTGCTCGACGAGCACGCCGAGTCCGGCGTCCGCTACACCGGCAGCGATACCACGAAGATCTACTGCTTCCCCACGTGCCGCCACGCTCGCCGCACCACGACTGCGCACGGCGTGACGTTTCGATCGCGGGACGATGCCGAAGCCGCCGGGTACCGGGGCTGCAAGGTGTGTCGACCTGCCGCATGAGGTGACAGGCCGCCGGTAGCATCGGCGCCATGCACGTCGGCAAAGCCACCATCCAGCCTGCGCAGGACCCCGACAAGCTGATCGCGACCATCAACGCATCGGTGATCGGTGAGGACGAGGTCGTGGACGGCCCCTTCGGTCCCCGCCGGGTGACCTACGCCGATTACACCGCTTCCGGACGCGCCCTCACCTTCATCGAGGACTACATCCGCGAGACGGTGCTGCCGCTCTACGCCAACACCCACACCGAGTCGTCCGGGACCGGGTTGCAGACCACGAGGTATCGCGAGGAGGCGCGCCAGATCATCCGGAGTTGTGTCGGCGCCGATGACGAGCACGTCGTGCTGTTCACGGGATCCGGCTCCACTGCCGCGATCGCCAAGATCGTCGACGTGCTCGGGCTTCGCATCGCGTCGAACCTCGAGGATCGCCATCACCTGACCGGTCACATCCCTGTCGAAGAGCGCCCGGTGGTGTTCATCGGGCCCTTCGAGCACCACTCCAACGAGTTGCCGTGGCGGGAGTCAATCGCCGACGTCGTGACGATCAGGGAGGACGCCGACGGCCATGTGGATCTCGCCCATCTCGCCGAGGAACTGGCGAAGCACGCCGACCGGCCGTTGAAGATCGGCTCGTTCTCGGCGGCATCGAACGTCACCGGGGTCATCACGGACGTGGGCGCCGTCTCCTCGCTGCTGCATGCCCACGACGCCCTGTCCTTCTGGGATTTCGCCGCGGCCGCTCCCTATGTCGGCATCGCCATGAATCCAGACGACGGCAACGACCTCAACTACAAGGACGCCATCTTCATCTCACCGCACAAGATGATCGGGGGCCCGGGTACACCGGGGCTCCTCATCGCCAGGCGGGAGCTCTTCGACAACCGCGTCCCGACCACTCCCGGCGGCGGCACGGTGGCCTACGTCAACCCCGAGGAGCACGACTACCTCGCCGACGTCGAGCACCGAGAGGAGGGCGGGACGCCTGCCATCGTCGAGTCGATCCGGTGCGGGCTCGCCTTCCAGCTCAAAGCGGCCGTCGGGACGGATGTCATCCGGGAACGTGAGGATTCGTTCATCGACCGGGCCATCGCCAGCTGGGCCGAGCACCCCAACATCGAGGTGCTCGGCAATCCAGATCTGGACCGACTGTCCATCGTCTCGTTCGTCGTGCGTCACGACGATCGCTACCTCCACCACAACTTCGTGGTGGCGCTGCTGAACGACCTGTTCGGGATCCAGTCGCGGGGCGGCTGCTCCTGCGCCGGTCCGTACGGTCACCGGCTGCTCGGGATCGACCTCGACACGATCGCACGAATTCGAACGCGAGATCCTCGGGGGCTGTGAAGGCATCAAGCCGGGCTGGGTGCGAGTCAACTTCAACTACTTCATCAGCGAGACGGTCTTCGACTTCATCGTGAAGGCCGTCGAGTTCGTCGCCGACCACGGAGTCCACTTCCTCCCGCTCTACCGCTTCGACCCCGACACCGGGCTCTGGGTGCACCGGGAGCCTCGGGCGGAACCGCCGATGAGCCTGTACGACGTCGACTACACGAGTGGATCGATCGAATACCCGCATCGACGGCGCCGCGGATCGGAGGACGATCTCACGGGATATCTCGCCGAGGCGCAGCAGATTCTCGAGCAGCTCATGACCGGACCCCGGCCGGAGCCATTCGGCATGCCTGACGTGTCCGCCGACTTCGAGGCGCTGCGCTGGTTCCCCCTCCCCGACGAGGTCGACGCCTAGCCGGGGCATCGCGTTCGTCGACCCGTCACCCTGGTGCGCATGCGCAGCCCGGCGAGGCGCGCGAGGTCATGAACGACGCCTCATCGCTGCCAAGATCCCTCAGCGGTCGAACCCGGCGGCATGCGTGGCGAACGCGGCACCGAGTTGCATCTGACCGGCTGCAGCCTTGATCTCCGCCGGCACGTCACCCATGAAGAAGAACGGTCCCGGGGTGGCGATGGCGAGGAGCTGAGGGAAGTGATTGGCAGCGGTCGTGCTCAAGTGGAAGCCAACGGCTCCCGCGTCTGCGAACTCGTCCCGAACGAACAGAGCGTTGTCTTCCTCGGACACATAGATGTGAACCGCTTCGGCGCCCGGCTCGTTCTGTTCCATGGCGTCGGTCACGTCCTTGTAGATCGAGGTCAGCTCGTCGAGCTTGCCCGGATTGGCGGTCCACTTGTAGACGACGGTGACGTGGTTGGTGTTCATGTCTCTCTCCTGCCCTCCCGGGGCCGATCGCCCCGTACTAGAAGTAACCGTCCGGTTACCTTGAAAGAAGGTAACTGAATGGTTACCCTACGTCAAGCCGGGGAAGGGACGCATGGGCGCACGCAAGGGGTACGACAGAACCGAACTGCTCGACAGGGCGATCGAGCTGTTCCGGCTTCGCGGCTTCAACGGCACGAGCACCGCCGAGCTCGTCGCCGAGCTCGGCGTCAACCGCAAGAGCATGTACGCCGAGTTCGGCTCCAAACAGGGCCTCTTCGAGGCGGCGCTCGAGCGCTACGACGACACACACCTCACCCGAGTGCTCGCCCCCATCGAGGCGCCGGACGCCGGCGCCGACGCGATTCGGGCCGCCTTCGCAGGCTATGCCTCGGCGAGCGGTGGGTGGGCCCAGGGACGGGGTTGTCTGCTGTGCAACACGGCCGTCGAACGCGGTGCTCTGGATCCGGCATCGGGTCGATTCGTCGACGCATACATTGAACGCATCAATCGAGCATTCTCTCGGGCGCTGGCCAACGCCCAACGGTCGGGAGACATCGACGGAGGCGCCGACATCGATCAACTCGCCGCCTTCCTGACCACCGCGCTGATCGGTGTCGCCGCCAGCATCCGGGCCAGGGCTCCGGCGGAGCAGGTGGAGGCGGCATGTCGAGTGGCGACGAGCGTGCTGGACCGGACCGGCCACGGCCGGTGAGCGGGACCGGATGACGAGACACGGTCACACCAATTGCACTCGTATTCGCAGGTCGACCCGCCTCGCTCATCGGACCGGGCCTCCGATCACGTCGCCTCCCAGACAGGGCTCGACTGAAGGAGCGGCGAACCGCTTGATACCCCGCGGTCCCGTGTCGATACCTGACACGGAGCAAGCACGGAGACGCGGTGAGCACCCCTGGTTCGGACATGACACCGCTCGGCATGACCGAGGCGTATCACACCACCCAGGAGTGGCTCGCGTTCATCGGTGAGCCGACGACCCGGATCGAGGATCCGGCCGACGGCGTGCTCCAGCTGTACACGGAGCACCGCATGGTCAGGATCCGAGTCGGGCCCGATCCAGCCGGCCAGGGGGCGGTCATCGCGATGATGCGTGCCGCCGCCGAGAACGAACATCTCGATGTGGCCATGTTCTCCCCCACCGGATACAACCCGAGCGCCCTCGAGTTCGCCGAGATCCGCGGGATTGCCCTCTTCGCACTGACCCCGCTCGGTGACGTGGTGGGCGAGACGGTTGCTGCTCGATCGCTGATGCCGGCAGCCGAGTTCATCCCTGCATTCAGCGAGCGCGCCCTTGCGACGGCAGATCCGCTCTTCGATAGGCACCAGCCGGAACCCAAGGACGATCTCGAGATCACAGCCATCGAATGGACCAGCTGCCCACGGTGCGGCGTCCGCCAGCATCCGAACCTCGCCACGTGCGCAGCATGCGGTGCATCGCTGGACGCCGCCGACGCCGATGAGTCCGCCGACGCCGCCGTTCCGACGGCCCACGGCGCACGTGATTCGGAGATCCTGTACTCACTCACGTGCAATACCTGCGGCTCTCACGACATCGAGGTCGCCCAGCGCTGACGAAGGCCGCATGCTAGATTGCTAGCATGGAGAAGCAGCAGTTCAACGTGTACCTCCCGGCCGAACTCGTGAGACGGGTCAAGCATGCCGCCATCGATTCGGACACGTCGTTGTCCGGGCTCGTGGAGAGAGCGCTCACCGCCTATCTCGAGAGCTTGGCCGGCAGTCGCGAGGAGGCGGAACGATGAGACCGATGCCGATCGTGTACGTGACGGACATGGAGCGATCGCTGGGCTGGTATCGCCGCGCCGTCCCCGGCACGGAGGTGGTGAGCAGCTCGCCGTACTGGTCCGAGCTCCGTTCGGCGGGAGCCTCGTTTGCGTTGCACATCACGGACGCAGTGACACGCGGCACCCAACTCGGACTGGCCTTCACCGCCGACCGTCCTCTGGAGGCCATCGTCGCCCACTGGGAGGCGGGCGACGTCGCGACGACGCGGGACATCGCCGACGAGGCCTTCGGCCGCAGCGTCGTGATCACCGATCCCGATGGCCTCGTCATCCAGGTCAACGAGCACGAGTCCGAGCTCTATCCGTGACGTGGGATCCGGCCCGGTACGGTCGCTTCGGATCCCAACGATCCCGCGCCGCCGTCGAACTCCTGGCCGGCGTCCGGCTCGACGATCCCGCGGTCGTGCACGACATCGGGTGTGGACGAGGCGAGATGGCGCGCGTCTTGGCGAAGCGATGGCCGGATGCGCAGGTGATCGGGTCGGATCTCTCGGAGGAGATGCTCGCCACAGCCGAGGAGGGCGGTGGCCGGGTCGAGTGGCGCAACGTCGACCTCACCGATTGGGCGCCGGAGCCCGTGCACGATCTCCTTTATGCCAACGCCGTGCTGCACTGGCTGTCCGACCACCACGAGACGCTGCCACGGCTCGCATCTGGGCTGCGACCCGGAGGGGTGCTCGCCATCCAGATGCCGCGATCGTGGCCACAGCCGTCGCATGTGACGTTCAGGAACGTGCTCGCAGCGACGGTCCCCGATCGCACCGACCTGCACGACAGGTTCGCCACGAATTGGGTGCTGCCGCCCGCCGCCTATCGCGAGATGCTGCTGCCGCTCTTCGACGAGATCGACATCTGGGAAACGACGTACCACCAGGTGCTCGAGGGTGAAGACCCCGTGCTCGAGTTCGTGAAGGGATCGCTCCTCACGGCCGTGATCGAGGCACTCACCGATGAGGAGTACGACGCCTTCGAGGCGGCGTATCGAAGGGCGCTTCGCACGACCTATCCGACGAACTCGGACGGGACCACGACATTCCCGTTCTCCCGGCTGTTCATCGTGGCGTCCGGAAGGGGACGATGATCCGTAGACCCCATGTGACGTACCACATGATCCCGGGGACGAGATTCGCCACCGAACACAGGCGCGAGCTCCCGGCGCTCACCCTCGCCGTCGCCCGGTTCATGGGCGTGGAGGCATTCCGCGCTCGCACGCTGGCCACGTCACCCGATCGATTCACCGCCGACGCCTCTCGGTGGAGCCGCGCCGTGATCGACTGGCTCGACGTGGATCTCGACGTCCACGGCGTCGACGCAATCGATTGGGCCCGACCCCATGTCGTCGTGGCCCTCCACGAGGGGATGCTCGACCCGATCCTCTTGCTCGCCACGTTGCCTGCGCCGCTCCGATTCGTCGCCCGCGCCGAGATCGCCGACTGGCCCGTGATCGGCTCCACGTTGCGGACCTCCGGGCAGATCCTGCTCGATCCTGAGGATCCGTTGGCGGCTGCGAGGACGCTGCTCCGGGAAGGCAGCGAGGCCGTCGCCGCAGGCTTCTCGCCCGTCGTGTTCGCCCAGGGCACGGTCCTCGGCATCGAGGCGGCGTTCGAGTCGGGCGCCTTCGGTCTCGCCCGAGCAGCCGACGTGGAGATCGTGCCCGTGGTCATCGCCGGCACCCACCGGATCTATGAGTGGCCCTTCAGCCCCGTCGTGCGGAGGGGTCAGGTCGCAACCGTGCGGGTCCTCGCCCCGCGCCACGGTCCGGACCCATTCGAGCTCGAAGCCGAGATGCGGGCTGTTGCACTCGAGAACCGGCACGCCCCGGTCAGACACTTCGATCCCGACCGGGACGGCTGGTGGGACGGTTACCGATTCTCGATCTCGGAGGACTACCCCGAGCTCGCAGCCCGGGTCGCCCAGCGGCGTGCTCAGCGTTCTTCGCGTCGCGCCATGAGGTAGGGACCGCCGACCATCACTCCCAGTCCGGCGAGCCCGATGGCGAGCAGGGGCAGCAGCAGCCACACCGACTCCCCGGGCACATCGTCCTGGGCCGCGATCGACGGCGCCGCCACGACGAGCGACGTGGGCACCGCCCCGGTGGTGGCATCGGCGACGACGAAGCTCCGAAGCTCACCCCGGGTCTTGGTCGCGACCACTGAAGGACTCAGCCCTGTATCGACCCATCGGGGTGTGGCTCCCTCGGCCGACACGGCCAGGTCGTAATCGATGTCGCCAGGGGCTCCGTCGACGACCACTTTCGTCACCCAGGCCTCCTGCGGAACCCACTCCATCCCGACGTCGCTGCGTAGGTCGTCGAGCAGACCGGTGCTCGCCGCCTCGGAGACCACGACCTCGACACCACGGTTTCCATGGAGCAGCGTGGGCACCTCGTCGGTGAGGAGATACACGTCTGCCTCTACGACGTCGCCCGGCGCCTTGCCCATGGCGAGGATGTGCAGCGGCACCCACGGATCGTCGGTGGGAATGGTGACGTGGATCGGTGTTCCGTCACCTGCCACCTGGCCGAGCTCGGCAGCGCGGGCAGCGTCGAAGCGTGCAGCCATGAAATAGGGGCTGCGCGCCGAGTAGTACTCGAGCACCTCGGCGGCGTCCGGCGGCAGGTCGTAGCCGTGGGTGTTGGCCCAGTCGACGACGTCCGCGCCACCGCCCTTGAGCACGACGATGTCGAGCGCATCGATCTCGGTCTCGAGAATGACCTCGACGCGACCCTCCAGAGCGGCGTCCTCGCCGACGGAGGCAAAGGCGAGGAACGGCGGTGGCGGGTTGAACTCGAGATTGAGCCGCTGCAGTGTCCAGTCACCGCCTCGCTCCACGGACGTGGGCAGATCCGGCAACGGCGTGATCGACCCGAACTCCTCGACGCCCGCGGCGTACTCGAATGATGTGACGTAGTGCTCGACCCCATCGTGGTACGCGGCCAGCGTCGTGGTCCGAAGCAGCTGGACGGTGCCGTTGGGTGCGACCAAGAAGCCGCACGCCGCGGCCGGCCCGGCACCGACAACGGCGAGGATTGCAGCGGCTGCGATCACCGTCGAGAGTCGGGAGCGTGTTCTGATGCGCATGGTTCCTCCGTGCTCGTGCTCGGGCTGTGACGCCGGGTCACCGGCCGGAGGTTCCCGCAGGGCACCGGCTGCGAGCTGACCGTCGGGGGCGAGCGACGCGCTCACACCACGCCGGGTCCGCGTCCCCCGACCTGGAAGTGGGACACATCGAACCTCGCACGAGTGTTGCTGTTGGACACGAATAGGCTCGCCGGATGGAGATGGACCATCGATCGGGAGTGCGTTGGCTGGCGGCGACGGCCGCATGGAACGTGCTGTCGAACCGCGTCATCCCGCCGCAGGCCTATGTGGCGGCGAACCTCGGCGCTGCCGGCACATCGGTTGCCGTGGCGCGCCGCACCACCGGCTGGAGAGAGCTCGGCCTCGCCGCCGATCGAGTCGGTGCCGGCCTGGGGTGGGGTGCAGTGGGTGCAGCCTCGGTCTCGGCGGCACTCGTGGCAGCGAGTCGGCTCCGAGCCACAGCCCGGTTGTATGCCGACGCGAGAACCACGCCAGAACGAACGAGAGTCGAGACGCTCCTGCGCATACCCCTCGGTACGGTCGTACTCGAGGAGATCCTCTTTCGCGGCGTGCTGCCGACACGGCTCCCATGGCGCCGGGCGTCGTCGCTGGCCTTTGGCGCATGGCATGTCCTGCCGACGATCAGCGCCCTCGACATCAACGAGGTCGACGATCCCCGTGTGCGGACGCGCACGATCGTGGCCGGCGTCGTCGGCACGGTGGCGGCAGGCGAGGCGCTGGAGTGGTTACGAAGGCGCAGCGGGAGCCTGATCGCCCCGGCCCTCACGCACTGGGCCGCAAACGCCGTCGGGTATGTCCTCTCGGCCTCACACGAGTCCCGATCCGGCCTCAGTCGATCGTGATGACGACCTTGCCCTTGGCGTTGTTGTCGCCGAAATAGACGAGCGCCTCTCGTAGGTCGTCGAGAGGGTACGTACGGTCGATGCTCGGCTCGAGATCTCGCGACTCCACCAGGCGTGCCAAGTGCCTGAGGTCGTCCTTGTTCGGCTTCGCCATGAGGAGACGCGTCGTCTTGTTCGTCAGCCTCGTGAGCAGAGACCCGAGGACGGCGAGCTGCAGCAGCCTGGGCATCGAACCGCCCACCATCACGTAGGAACCACCGGGCTCGAGCCGACGACGAAACGCCAGGAACGAGCGCCTGCCGGCGAAGTCGATCACGAGCCGGTAGCGCCGGGGATCCTCGGTGAAGTCCTGCCTGGTGAAGTCGAAGACGTGGTCGGCCCCCGCCTCACGCATCGTGTCCTGCTTGGCGGTCGTGTCGATGCCGGCGACCTCCGCACCCATGGACTTGGCGAGTCGGATCGCGAACGTCCCTGCGCCGCCCCCGCCTCCGTTGACCAGCACCCGGTCACCGGGCCCGATCGGACTCCGCTCGGTGAGGGCCTGGTAGGCCAGCCCTGCGGCCTGGGGCAACGAGGCCGCCTCCTCGAAGGAAACGCCAACGGGCTTGTGGACGAGAGGACCGGAGGCAGGTCCGACCATGTACTCGGCGAACGAGCCCGAGCGCGACCACAGCAGGTCGCCGAACACTTCATCCCCGGGAGCGAACTCGGTCACCTCTGCACCGACCTCAGCGATGACACCGGCGACATCCGATCCCAGACGAGGGTGGGAGGGGCGTCTGAACCCCGATCCGCTCAGCCTCACATAGAAAGGGGTCCCCGTGAGTGCCTCCCAGTCCGATCGGTTGATCGACGCCGCCCGCACCCGAATCAGTATCTGGCTCGGACCGACCGACGGCCGATCGACGTGATCGACATCTACCGCGTCCGGCGAGCCGTACCTCTCGTAGACGGCCGCCTTCACGTCGCTCTCCTCCCTCTCACTGCCAGACCAACACCAGCATACAGCGTAAGTCTGTGTCCGTCGGATGGCACCAGGTCGACGGCTACATTCGAGCGCAGCCGACCCGGGAGTACCCACGCATGGACATGGCAGAGCGGACCGAGCTGGAAGCACGCGGTAGCAGCTACGACTTCTCCAACCTGAAAGCGCTGTTCATCAACTGCACCCTCAAGCCCTCCCCGACGCTGTCACACACCCAGGGGCTCATCGACATCGCGCGCAACATCATGGACAAGAACGGCATCACGACCGACTCGATCCGATTCGTCGACCACGACGTCCCGCCGGGGGTGTGGCCGGACATGACCGAGCACGGCTTCGACACCGACGATTGGCCCGAGCTCTACGAGAGGGTCCAGGAGGCCGACATCCTCGTCATCGGATCGGCGATCTGGCTGGGTGAGAAGACCTCGGTGTGCACCAAACTCATCGAGCGCCTGTACGGCAACTCCGGTCAGCTGAACGAGCACGGACAGTACGCCTACTACGGCAAGGTCGGCGGCTGCCTCATCACCGGCAACGAGGACGGGGCCAAGCACTGCGCCATGAACATCCTCTACTCGCTGCAGCACCTCGGCTACGTGATTCCGCCCCAGGCCGACGCCGGCTGGCTCGGCGAAGCGGGACCCGGCCCGTCCTACCTCGACCCCGGGTCCGGCGGGCCGGAGAACGACTTCACCAACCGCAACACGACGTTCATGACCTGGAACCTCATGCACCTGGCACGGATGCTGAAGGACGCCGGCGGGATCCCGGCGCACGGCAACCAACGCTCGCATTGGGATGCAGGATGCCGGTTCGACTTCGAGAACCCCGACTACCGCTGAGCCGTCAGAGTGACCGCTCTTTCAGAGCGACCGTTCCAGCCACGCACACGTGAGATCGGAGCCCTCGCGCAGAGGTTCGCTCTCACCCGTCGGCTCGAAACCGGCCTTGGCGTAGAGCTGCTCGCCGACGTCGTTCCCGATGGTGACGGCGAGCCGCGCCGACGCGGCGCCCCGCACCTTGCCCCACAGGAACGCTGCATCGAGCAACGCCCGACCTAGTCCCTGCCCGCGCGCCTCCGGAGCCACCCACATGCCGAAGATCTGGAGCCGACCGTCGCTGATACGGGCGAACGACATGCCGGCAGGCTCGTCGGTCTCGGCGAAGAACGTCACCATGTGATCATCGTTCAGCACGCGTTCGAACCCCTCGCGCCAGTCGCTGTCCGGAGCGTCGACTCGCTCCTCGTACAGCGTCCGGAAGGAGTCCGGATCGTCCCTGAGGGCGCGCAACCGGAGGTCTCGAAAGACCTCCCACTCGCCTGCCAACGCTTCGCGCACGTGCATCGCCCACAACCTACGCACCTGGAACGGACTTCGCTGCGAGAAACTCGTCCAAGCATCGTGGCCGTCACCTGCGTCACAACTACATGCAGGAGAATGGCGAGGACCGATGGCACGTCCGGACCGACACATGGGCACCACAGACCGACCCCCACCGCTGCGGGTACCGGGCCTCGCCCTGGCACGGCACGAAGGATCTGTGGACAGTGCTCCGAGCCGACGGTACGTACCAGTTGCCGAAGAGTGTGTTCTGGAGCAGCAACTTCCCCGGCGGAGTGGTCGAGAAACGACCCGAGATCGCGATGACGTGGCATCGGCTCGATACGGCCGAGCCACCGATCGTCGAAGAAGGACCCGGAACGAACGCCTTCACCGGAGAGGAGGGCTGGCTCATGATCGCCGGGATCGATCCCGATGTGCGCAGCTGCTGGAAGGTGACGGCGACCTACAAAGGCGCCACGCTGAGCTACGTCGCCAACACCTCGAGCTGACCGCACGTTGCCCACACCCGAGGTCGGCCGCAGGTGTACTGTCGCAAAATGGAGATCAAGCACCAGGTGACCGTCTTCGACGCTGCCGATCTCGAGGCCGAGAGCGCCTTCTGGGCAGCCGTACTCGGGGGTGAGGTCGACCGCGACGACGGTTGGCACATGGTCATCGTCGACGGTCGGCCACGTATCGGCGTTCAACATGCGCCCGACCACGTGCCACCCGACTGGCCCGACGGCTCTCCCCCTCAGCAGATGCACCTCGATCTCTGGGTCGACGACTTCGCGGCTGCACACGAGAGGGTGATGGCGCTGGGTGCAAGGATCCTGCAGCCCGCACGCGGCGCCACCGACGGAGACGACTTCCAGGTCTATGCCGATCCTGCGGGACATCCGTTCTGCCTCTGTTTCATGGCCCGCGGCGGACCCGTTCCCGAGAGGTTCACGGCGACATGACGCTGCTCCGCGACGCCGCTCTCGCAGACGCCGGCGGGATCGGCCGGGTACACGTCCGGGCATGGCAGGCGGCGTATCGCGGGGGCCTCATGCCCGACGAGTACCTCGACGCGCTCTCGATCTCGGAGCGCACCGAACTGTGGCGCGAAGCGCTGGGACAGCGGCTCGGCCCGAAGCGCGCACGGCTCGTCAGCGAGGACGCGGCCGGGGCGGTGACCGGTTTCGTCCTCGTCGGACCCGAGGGGGGCGACGACGAGGCCGCAGCCGGTCAGTTGTTCGCCATCAACGTGGACCCCGAACACTGGGGCACCGGCGTCGGGGCGGCGCTCCACGACGCCGCGCTCGAGCGCCTTCGCGGGTTCGGATTCGCGGGCGCCGTGCTCTGGGTCCACCCCGACAACGAACGAGCATGCCGTTTCTACGAGGCCCGCGGCTGGCGCTGCGACGACGTGGAACGTCGCGAGGAGATCATGGGCGTCGAGGTCCCCGAGGTCCGCTACTCGATCATCGTCGATTGAGGAGAGCAAGGTGCGGCGTTCCGCAAGACTTTGACCTGTCGGTCGACGTGTGGTCTACTGCCGGCGACATAACGCGCTCATCCAGAGCGGCGGAGGGACAGGCCCTGTGAAGCCGCGGCAA
>JABAOD010026358.1_pt3 | contig 17670 bp, 16 predicted proteins | sample 7062151 | NCBI WGS metagenome assembly JABAOD01 (sample SAMN14538626, study PRJNA623070) | marine sediment metagenome | biome: marine biome [ENVO:00000428]; feature: marine pelagic biome [ENVO:01000023]; material: deep marine sediment [ENVO:00002113] | place: India: Gulf of Khambhat ... | reverse complement strand
ACGCTGGAGAAACCCACCGCCTCAACAAACTCGGTTTCGCTCAGCAGTGAGCCAACCGCTTCTTCATATAGCAGCCCAACCGAAGCCGGACCCGAGGTGGTGAGCAGATTGATCTTGATGAATAACAAGAAGATACGGAACCACTCTGCCATTAAAGCGACCTCCCTCGAGGGGTATTCGATCCGAAAAGACATCCCCTGAAGTTATGAGCGGCTGACGAAGCGCTTCTAGCGATCTATGAGCCTCCAAATTTGATCCACGACGCTGCCTGGTCAGCCCCCCTGCTCGCCGCGCTGCTGAAAGACATCGGTGAGTGTCGGCGTCTTGCCGCACTCACCGATGATCATTTCCGCCTGTAGGAGGGATGTGCAGCGACCGGGTCTCGCAGGTGCCCGTGGCTTGCTGCATCCATGTCGCTCGAACTGCTCCCTGAATGACATCCACCGCTGATTTACCTGGGTGCCAACGAGGTAAATCGGGGGGGTCGATGAAAGGTAGGTGCGTTATCGGGTCAGCTGTCCCCGTACGGCTCCCGCCGGGTATTCCATGTTATGTACGTTGACGTAATAGCCCGCCGGGTTCTTCCCGATCGCGATGATCAGCTGTCGGGCAAGTCCATTGACACAACCCTCGGAAAATCCGTTCGTTGGCGGGTCAAGAGAGACGACAACCGGCCCGGACTCGCCAGCGGTTCCCTGGTGGATGTGCGCAGCTGTCGCCGGCCGGATGTCTTTCACCTTGAGACGGTAGCAGATTTCGTTCTGGTCCAGATTCAGCATGATCCGTGCCCGGCCAAAACCGTCAGAATCGCCCGGCCCAGGCACCTCCGCCGCACCGGTAAGCTCTGCGTTGAAGGTCCGGCTGCTCATTGCCAGGAGCCCAAGCGCCGTCAGGGCGATGAACACGCACAGCAGACCACGCTTCAGCAACCGTTGCCGGCGGAACTCGTGTGAGGTGTTTTCAATTGTCATGGATCGACCTCCCGATTGATCTTAATGTTTAACTGCCGAACCAGCGCCGGGTTTGAACGGGCTTACGGGTTCAGCCCGGAGATTCTATTACCAGATGGACGAAAAGTGGGTCTTAGCCCGGTCGCAAAATTGGTCTCAACCGGTCTCAAATTCTGTCATACCTGCCCCGGTTTGAATGGGCCCCGAANNGGCCAGCCTCGGTAAGAATGTGACGCGGCTCAGAAGGATCGGGCTCGATCTTGCGGCGCAGACGGTAGACAAGGTTCTTAAGGAGGGCGCTGTTTCCTTCCCCATTGTAGCCCCAAACGCGTTGTATGATGTCATCGGTTTCCATCACCCACCCATGGTGGTTCATCAACAGGTGCAGCAGGCGAAATTCCAGGGTCGTTAACTTGACCTCTGAACCACCTTCCATGATTACCATGCGCCGCATCGGTTCCAACCGCATTTCCCCGATCTGCAGGGTGTCCAGCGCTTCGGCCGGAAACGTCCANNTCGGCGCCGGCCTGGTATGCTTCCAGGATGTGGGCTTCGTTATTGCGAGGCGTGAAAATCAGGATCGGGACGACGGCTTCCGTTCGCAAATGGCGGCAAAGCTCAATAGCATCAAGCTGCGAGCTGTTGACGTCAATCACAATCAGATCCGGGAATTCTTCAGCCCAGCCGCTCATCGCTTCCTCAGCAGACCCAAAGATCACTGCTTCAGATCGTCTTTGCCGCAAACAGTGAGCCCAGATGCGCCCGATTTCCGGGTCATCGCACACGATCAGGACTTTGGTCCCGATCACGGGGGCTTCGTGGTCAGAAAGGGTTTCCGCCATTGGGCGTCTTCGAACCTCGCTTACTTTGATCAGGGTTTATCAATGGCAATTTTAACCGGATTAAGTCGATTGCAACAATGCAAATAGAGAGCCCAACAGGGCAATCGTATCTTGTCTGTACCAACAGAGCGTGAAAGATCAGGTGGGGCTGGCAGGTTTTTTCCATGCCAGCTACCGCAGAATGATCTTTTGTATAATTCGGTAAGCCGGGCCAGGAGAAGGGTATAGAAGAGAAGAGAAGAGATCCGCATGACCGACCGACATGAGCGCGGGCCCACCTGTTCCGCGCTCTCCCGTAATCGCGCCGAACCGCTGGTTGCCACCGCCGCGCGGGCGGACATCTGGTTCTTGTTGGAATATCCAGGTACATGGGGGGCGAAAGCGTTTCCTGAAAGCCGGATTCCGGAGGCAACCAAGGCACACCTCAGCGCTGCGGTGGAGGCGATCCCGAATGCGCGCCTTCAGTTGATCAAAAAGCGCGCCTCCTTCTCAGGACCCGGGATAGCGTTCTTTGTCGCCGTCGCTCGGGAGCTTGACCCTGCGCTGTATGAATTTCAGCTCGAGCGCTACGAGGATCTGACAGACCTACGGCTCGACCGCGCAGTATCCGGTCACCCGTCATACGAGCCCTTTGGCCGTAAGGAACCTTTGTTTTTGGTCTGCACGAACGGGAAGCGCGATCCTTGCTGCGCGCGGTATGGGTTGCCGGTATTCCGGGCGCTGCGGGACCGATGGAGGCCGCAAGTATGGCAATGCTCGCATGTCGGCGGTCACCGGTTTGCGGCCAACCTGTTATGTCTCCCCCATGGCATCTACTATGGCCGGCTCTCCCCGGGCGAAGCGCACCGCACGGTCGCCTATTACAGAGAGAGCAAGATTGATCTTGAAAGATACCGCGGCCGATCCAGTTACGACCCCGTGGTCCAGGCGGCTGACGCCTTCCTGCGGGCACAAACAGGAATGGTTGATTTGAATGCCTTCCGGTTGGAGGGACAAAGGGAGCATTCTCCGAACCGATGGGCCGTGCGGTTTCGCTCAAGCGAAGCAGGAAACCTGTACGAGGTTCGTCTTCGTATCAGCCATTCAGAGGTCGGGCATACCGTCAGTTGCCAGTCGGACAAGCGGGAGCCGGTGATGACCTGTACGCTCGATGCCCCATAGCCTGGCCATGGTCCACATTCCGTCAGCTGCCGTTTGAAATCAGGGAGTGCTCGGGAAGGCGAGCTTCGATACATTGAGTTTACCAGGCGCCGAAAATATCCGCTCCCAGTTTGAAACCGGCAAGTTCCAGCCGCGGCGAGAAAAGGGGGCGAATACCGGTTGGTTTAAGATTGCCCAAAATCCTGCCATCCTGGCTTGAACCGGTCCGTTCGAATTTAAAAATGTCTGTCAGGGTGACAACGTCGCTCTCCATCCCCGCGATCTCTGTGATGCGCGTCGTTTTACGTGAACCATCCTCCAGTCGGTCCTGATGGACGATCAGGTTGATCGCCGAGGCGATCTGCTTGCGGATTGCCAGCAGTGGCATCTCCAACCCGGCCATCATAGCCATGGTTTCTAACCTCGAGATCGCATCGCGGGGCGAGTTGGCATGCAGGGTCGTCAGCGAGCCGCTGTGGCCGGTGTTCATCGCCTGGAGCATGTCGAGCGCCTCACCGCTGCGCACCTCTCCCACCACGATACGGTCTGGGCGCATGCGCAGCGCGTTGCGGACCAGGTCGCGAGTGAGTACTTCTCCGCTGCCGTCCAGATTTGCGGGCCGGGTCTCGAGGCGGACGACATGGCGCTGCTTCAGTTGCAGCTCGACAGCGTCTTCGATGGTGACGATACGCTCCTGACGCGGGATAAATCCTGACAGGATGTTGAGCAATGTCGTTTTCCCGGAGCTGGTCGGACCCGAAATCACGATGTTGAGGCGGGCAACCACGCAGGCTTGCAGAAACTCCACCATATGCCGGGTGAGGGAACCCAGGTGGACCAGGTCTTCCACTGCCATCCGGTTGGCCAGGAACTTCCTGATGGAAACCACAGGTCCGTCCACAGCGACGGGTGGGACCACGACGTTGACCCTGGAGCCGTCCGGAAGGCGGGCGTCAACGGTTGGCGTGCGGTCATCCACACGCTTGCCCAAGGGATGAATCATGCGGTTGACAATCCGGATGATGTGGTCGTCGTCCTCGAAAGTGATGTCGGTCTCGATCAGCTCATCGAGGCGCTCAACAAACACGAGCTTCGGCCCGTTGATCATCACCTCGCTGATTTCCGGATCGTCCAGCAGCTGCTGAATCGGGCCATAGCCGATAAATTCGTCCAGGACTTCCTTGAAAATTTGCTCCCGGATCGCCTCTGGCAGGCCAATTTTTAACTGGGCATAGAGCTCCGCTAGCAGGTCGGCGACTGTCTGCCTTTGCTCCCCTTCGGGGATCCGCCGTTGTGCCAGTTTATCAGAAAGCGCATCCACCAGGATCGCAATAATCTGCTCCCGGGGGATATTTTGGGGGTCAAAGCGGTTGCCGGCAGCAGAGGTATTGGTCGGTCTGGATTCGTCCATGTTAAAAAACTCCGCAGCGTGATTCAGAGGGTCGTTTTTAGCGCCCCTGTTCAGATGCACCCCAATACGCTCGTTCTTGACCGGTTGATCTGATTTTGGTAGACTCTTCCAATCTTAATCAACAGGAGGAGGTGCACACATGACAACATTGTATCAACCATTTTCCTGGCGCGCTGCGTGTGTGCACCGTTTGACCGGCGACTGAATCAACGCTTGGAATTTCTGTCGCAGAGGATGTGATCGTTGTCGTCCGGCCATGGGTGCCACCGCCCGTGGTTTTTTGATTCCCTTTGACCCGGCTCCGGTCGAGGTCAAATCTCATGCACATCGGTGCGTGAACCCCGAATCAGGAAGAGAGTGTCTGGCTGCGGGCAACGCGTGCCTGCCTGCCGCCCTTTTGTTCAGCGCGCCCACCGTGCGCAAGCGGCAGCTAATTCTCATCGCGAAACGCGGCCCCGCTTCAGCGGCCAAACCAAATCCGGTGGTCTTGAACGCAACGCATGCCCTCTCGAAGCCGAGGGGCCGGGGTTCCCTGCCCGAAAAACGGACGTGAACAGCAGGGCAAAGATCTGCGCATGACTTTGGCTGCTTGCCTGAAACCAGTGGAAGGTATCGAGGATACCGATATCAATGGATAAACGCTACAAATCATCAATCCCGTCAGCAGCCGAGGAGCGGATCGTCGAACGGTTCGCCGATGGCAGCAGGCGAAAAACCGAATATACCCTGGATGACGAGCTCGTCGGCGTCCGATTCCGGAATAAGCAGGGGCAGCTAGAGCACGAGACCCCGTTGCGCGATGGGCGAACCCACGGGGTTGTATATTCTTTTTATTTTGCCGGCATCCTGACCCTTGCGGAGCCCTATGAGAACGGCCGTATCCACGGCACGGCGCGACAGTGGTCAGACGACGGCCGCTTGATCGGCACCTACACCATGGTCCATGGCACCGGGTTCGACCTGTGGCGCGGCCTCAGAAGTGATGGTTCGCCTTACCTGGCCGAAGTGCACTCTCTGCAAGAAGGTCTGCGTCATGGATATGAGTGGTGGATCAACGAGGACCATGAAACTGTCTATCGGGAGTGCCACTGGTTCCATGGGGAATTGCACGGGGTGGAGCGGGAGTGGAATGCAACCGGGCGGCTTCGGCGCGGTTATCCTAAATACTATGTTCACGATCGGAAAGTGAGCAAGCGCGACTATTTACGGGCGTGCAAGCTTGATCCGACACTGCCCGTGTTTCGACGCGCAGAGAACGCACCGCGCCGCAGGTTTCCGAAAGAGATCCGTCGGGCTATGCAACCCTAACCCCATCGCCGGATTGTGCGTTTAGAATCTTTAGCTAAAGATCGCTTCAGGCTCCCGGTGGGCCCTTGCTCTATTCACCAGATATCACCGGCCCCAGGCGCCTCGGATCGCGCTGCTTGCAGCGTTGCTTTTCGGTGGGAATCGGCCTGGAGATGATTGCACCCCAGATGATCCCAAGCTTTCGTGACATCTTAATGAAAGTGCAATCATGGCATGCAAATCTCTCCCAAAGTATTTTCAACCCCGGTGGGTAGGTTTTATGGTGGAGGGATTTTGGCTATAGACATTTGGCAAATTTCGAGTATAGTGAGCGGTATTCGGCCGTATCTGCACGAGACCTTGAGTTTCCAATCGATACCAGTTGGTGCAATCCTTCCTCTGTAACTCTCGTCAGCGTACGGGCGTATTTTTTTGTTAAGGAGAGTCGTAACGAGACAGATGCCGGACCTCGTCACCCTTTTGCTACAGATTATCGTGATCCTGGCCACGGCCCGGGCCCTGGGCTGGATCCTGCGCAGGATTCATCAGCCGCAGGTCATTGGGGAGATGATCGTCGGAATCCTGCTGGGCCCCTCCCTGCTGGGATGGCTCGCTCCGGATCTCTCGGTTTCGTTGTTCCCGGCCGAGAGCCTGGGCTTTCTGGGCGCCCTCAGCCAGATCGGGCTGCTTTTGTTCATGTTCCTGGTGGGGCTGGAGCTGGACCCGCAGATTCTGCGCGGCCGGGGCCGGGCCACCATTGGGATCAGCCTGACCAGCATCGTGGCTCCGTTCTGCCTGGGCGCGGTTCTGGCACTGTACCTATACCCGCGCTTGTCTGATGGGGGCGTAACCTTCGTCAACTTTGCCCTCTTCATGGGGGCCGCCATGAGCATCACCGCCTTTCCAGTGCTGGCCCGCATCTTGAATGAGCGCAGGATGCTGCGCACCCGCCTCGGCACGGTGACCATCGCAAGCGCCGCGGTCGACGATGTCGCCGGCTGGATGATCCTGGCCCTGGTCGTGCTGCTGGTGCGCGCCACGGGTCAGGAGGCTTCCCTGGGATGGATGCTGGCGGGGTTATTGAGCTATATACTGGTCATGCTTTTCGGCGTTCGCCGGCTACTGAAAAGGCTGATCTCGCGCTTCGAGAAAAAGGGTGCGATCACCCAGGATCTGGTGGCCATCATCCTGTTGGTGGTGCTGGCGTCTAGCTGGATGACAGAGTGGCTGGGGATCCACGCCCTGTTTGGTGCCTTCGTCGCCGGGGCCATTATGCCCAAGAACCACAATTTTGGGCAGGCGATCACGGAGAAATTCAGCGACACAGCCGTGGTTCTGCTGATACCCCTCTTTTTCGCTTTCACAGGCTTGCGCACCTCCATTGGGCTGGTCAGCGGAATGGAAATGTGGCTCGATTTCCTGCTGATCTTCGCGGTGGCCGTCCTGGGGAAGTTTGGCGGGGCGGCGGCCGCAGCCCGCCTGGCCGGTATGTCCTGGAGGGAAGCCAGCGCTATCGGCGTGCTGATGAACACACGCGGCCTGCTGGAGCTCGTGATCCTGAACATCGGCCTGGACCTTGGGGTGCTGTCCCCGACGTTGTACGCCATGATGGTCTTGATGGCACTGGGGACCACCTTCATGACTGCGCCCCTGTTGGAATGGATCGTCTTCGGCCGGTGGAGACCTGGTACCTATGAGTCGGGTGAGGGGCTAACCCAAGAGTCCAATGATATGGCGCTGGACTCACTGACTCGATCGTAAATTCCATAGGGCAGCCGGCCTATCATCCGACCAGGCGGACCTTCTGGGTGCTGACCATACACTTGCCAACCATGCGCGGGACGAATCTGGAGTCTGAGATCGAGGTCGATGTAGAATTTATGTGATGTATCTGAGCCTCGTGCCGTGAATCCGCTATCATGATATCGAGGCGATGATCCCTAAACCCACCGGTCCCCTCTGGAGCCTTCCTATGCACAAGTATCTCATCATCGGGATCGCCTTGCTGGTGTTGTCATCCAGCACTTTGGCGTGTGGCCCGACGCAACCAGAAACGATCACCATCGTTGAAACCGTCGTCGTCGAAAAAGAGCCCTTGATCATCCGTGTGGCCTTCCCCTCATCCGTCGATATCGACGATGTGGCGGCGTTGTTGGCCTTTGAAAAGATGCAGGATGAAGGCTTCGCCGTAGTTCCTACCTTCTACGCCCAAGGCGAATTGGCTGCAACTGCGGTTGCCGGAGGGCAGGCTGACTTCGGGGTCGGATCATCAACAGTCTGGCTCACGGCCATCCAAAAGGGAGCTCCGATCACTGGCATCATGGAGCAGGTCGCCAACGGCTGGTCGCTCATGGCCGTCCAGGAAATTAGCGGTTGCGCAGATATCGACGGGAAACGGGTTGCGATCCATAGTGAAGGATCTGTCAGCACGGCGATGTTACGGGCCTATATTGGAGCCAACTGCCCGGGCGTTGAACCGAATTATGTGGTCATTCCTGGTTCTGAAAACCGGGCGGCCGCGCTCATGGCTGGGGAGATCGACGCGACCCCTGCCGAGCTGATCGACTCGATTCGTATCGCCGAATTGCGCCCGGACGAGTTCTCGCGCGTCGCCAACTTCGCTATCGACCTTCCCGGCCTGAAAACGAGCGGCATTTGGGTGCGCAGTGAGTTTGCTGGCCAGCATCCGGAAGCTGTGAAGTCATTTATCCGCAATGTCCTCGAAACAAATCGCCGGATCAACGAAGACCCGGAGTGGTTCATGGAGCAGGTCATCCGCTTTCTGGAAATGGATGAGGATGACATCGCTCTCCTGCCCATGATCGTAGAGGCTTTGATGGCAGTTGATAATTACCCGGTTAACGGGGGGATTACAATGGAGGGTGCCCAATACACGATCGACTTTTTTGCTGATGCTGGCCGGCTTGATCCCGGCCTGACCGCCGGGCAGGTCTACGATCTTTCCTACCTGGAAGCGGTCTTGGTAGACATCGGCGAGCGCTGAGGCAGGGGTATGAGGTAGATGGAGGGAAGCCTGGGAGAATGAGCTTCGTCGATTCGGCGCAGCATGAGAACGTCAGCAACCGTACCGCTCACTGGAAGTGGGGCTTGAGGCTGGCGTTCTTCACCTCTTTAATTCTTCTGTGGGAATGGTTTGGTCGGGCCCGTGGAGGTCTTTTGATCGCGCCGTTCAGCAAAACACTTGCATCCTGGGTCGAGCTGGTTATGTCGTCTGAATTCTATGCTGCGCTGTGGCTCAGCAATCAGGCACTGCTGATCGGCTTCGCCGGGGCCGTCCTGGTTGGCATTCCGCTGGGGCTGCTGCTTGGACGCATGCGACCGCTCGAACGGTTTGTGGATCTGTATCTCAACGTGTTGATCGTGATGCCAATGGCTGCGCTCATCCCGCTGATCATCGTCGCGGTCGGGCTTAACCTGACTGCGCGTGTGCTTGTCGTATTCATGTTCGCTTTCCCAATCATGACCGTCAACACGCGTACCGGGCTGAAAAACCTGGATCGGACGCTGGTCGACATGACACGCGCATTTGGGGCGACAGAGATCCAGCTTTGGCACAGAATCCTGCTGCCGGGAGCTGCGCCGGCGATCATGACCGGTGTGCGTCTGGGTCTCGGGCGCGCCTTATCAGGAATGGTTGTGGTAGAACTGCTTCTGATTGCTGTTGGACTGGGGAAGCTGATCCTTAACGCAACGGGTTTATTTGAACCGGAACGTGTCTACGCGGTGATCATCGCGATCATCCTTGAGGTGTTGGTGTTGATGGGCATTGCCAGACGGCTGGAGATGCGATTGTTGGCCTGGAGGTCGGAGTTCTAAGCGGCGAGTGCGAGCATTGGGAGCATCTCACCCAGCTCGATGAGTGCGACATTGCCAGCGTCGGCTCCTTGTACTTAATTGAGGCCGTAACCCATAAGGCGACGATGCATGATCGAAGTTAAAGAGTGCTCGAAAACATATCGGAAGAATGGGCAACAAGGTGCGATCAAGGCGCTGGACCGGATTTCTCTCGACATCCGGGAAGGAGAATTCGTCGCCCTGCTCGGCCCCAGCGGTTGTGGCAAAACGACCCTGCTAAAAATCATCGGCGGCCTGCTTTCCTGGGACCACGGGGACGTGTTGGTCGAAGGGCGACGAGTTGCCGGTCCGGGTCCAAACCGGGCGATGGTTTTTCAAAATTTTGCCTTGATGCCCTGGGCAAATGTGCTGACCAATGTGGCCTTCGGTCTGGAGCTGCGGGGCACGCCCAGAGATGTGCGGGAAGCGGTTGCCATGCGATTGATCAAAACGTTGGGGCTTGAGGGCTTTGAGCGCAGCTATCCCCGTCATCTGTCTGGCGGCATGCAGCAACGCGTCGGGCTGGCCCGGGCGCTGGCAGTCGACCCGCGGATTTTGCTCATGGATGAGCCCTTCGGGTCGCTGGACGCTCAAACGCGGCGGCTGATGCAGGAAGACCTGCTGCAACTTCAAGAAGAGGACCCGAGAACAGTCGTGTTCGTAACGCATAACATGGCCGAAGCGGTACGCCTGGCGGATCGTGTGATGCTCATGACCGCGCGGCCTGGGCAGGTCAGAGAAATTATCGACGTGCCCTTTGAAAGGCCGCGGGCAGACGATCTGGAAAAGGAGCCCGCCTTCGCTGAACTTAAAGCGTACCTGTGGAGCATCCTGAAGGCGATGCAGGGAAACCGGGCAGGGGCAACATGACCGGGATCGGTTTGCCCGCTCACGAGACCAGACGCTGGCGTGCCAGACTGCCCGTCCGATTTGTGTATCGAGCCGGACAGCTCTTCAGCCGCTGGTGGCCGGAACTGGCTGCGATCCTCGGAACGTTTGCCCTGTGGGAACTGCTTGCTCGCCTGCTGAACTTCCCGTTCTTTCCACCTTTCTCCACCGTTTCCAGAGCGTGGTGGTCTATCTTTCAGACCGGCGTATTGTTTTCCGAGCTGCTGTCGAGCATCAAATCCCTGGCTATCGGCTACGGGGCAGCGGCTGCGGCCGGCCTGACACTCGGGGGGCTGATGGGCCGCTTTCGGAAAGTTGAGTACTTCTTCGATCCGTTGATCGACATCAACATTTCAACGCCAACGTTGGTATACATCCCGGTGCTCTTTGCCATTTTTGGCGTCAGCGACCTGACACGCTACGCGATCGTTTTTTTATACGCTGTCTTCATCATCGCCGCCAACACCGCTACGGGCATTCGTTCGGCCGACCCTGCGCTTCTCGAAATGGCGCGTTCGTTTGGGGCAACTGAATCCCGCCTGTTTAGCAAGATCACCCTGCCGCTGGCTACACCGCTCATCATGGCCGGGTTGCGCCTGGGCATGACGCGCGCTGTAAAGGGCATGATCAACGGGGAGTTATTTATCGCACTCGTAGGACTGGGCGCACGGCTCCGGTACTATGGCGGAGCGTTTCAGATTGACAGGGTTTTGGCCTTGCTTCTGACGATCATCTTTGTAGCAAGTGTGATGACCGCCGCTGTGCAAATCATCGATCGCAGACTGACGAGTTGGGCGGAGACCTTGCAGTATGAGTAGAAGACTTCTCAATCGATGGAGGCGGAAATGAAAGATCTCTCTGAGGCGGCATCCTCTGGCGCCGCGGGAGATAGACCGGTCCCGTCCGCTGTCCAAACGCCAGCGGCGGCTGTGTTCAAGAGAGATGAGATCGGCGGTTCAATCGTCCAGCGGTTTGAGAAGCAGGTGGACGCGTTTCCCGATCAACTGGCCCTCAAGGACGCCGGGTACGTCTATACCTACCGGACGTTGAACGAGGCGATAAACCGCGTGGCGCACAAGATCCTTGCACATCGAGGCGCAGGCACAGAGCCGGTTGCCCTGCTTCTTGAGCACGGTGCGCCAATGGTCATCGCCCTCCTGGCAGTGCTTAAGGTCGGTAAGATTTATGTCGCGTTTGATCCCTCCTACCCGAAGAGCCGTCTTGCCAGCATCCTTGCGGATTTACAAAATCCGCTCGTCTTGACCAACGATCGGAGTCGGGCATTGGCCGTCGAGCTGGCAGGGGGTACCAGCCGGGTACTCAGTCTGGAGGAAGTCGAGGATGTTCATCCGGGCCAAAACCCGGAACTGCAGATCTCACCCGACACCCCGGCTGTAATTTATTACACTTCGGGGTCGACCGGACAGCCAAAAGGCGTCGTGCGAGACCATCGTCATGTGCTGCATGGCGCCTGGGTCGATGCAAATACCCGCAAGACCAGCTCGTCGGATTGTCAGTCTCTGCTGTTTTATTGTAATTTCAGCGCCTCCCAGGGAGATATTTTCAACGCCTTGCTCAACGGAGCCTGCCTGTATCCATACGATTTTCGCAAGCGAGGGCTCGACCAGATGGCAAGCTGGTTGATTGAGGAGCAGATCACCCTCCTGCATTCACCGATTGCTCTCTTTCGCCAGTTTTTGGACACACTGGAAGGAGCGCGCCAGCCTTTCCAGCTCCGGCTCATCCATCTTGGCGGTGATGCGATCGATAAAAGGGATGTTGAACGCATTCGCCGGGCTTTCTCGCCTCACTGCATCCTCGAACACCGTCTGTCCGCCACTGAAACGGGTAATATGACACGCATCAATATCGATAAGGAGACCTCGATCGGATCGGGCGTTGTGCCGGCAGGTTACGCGGTCGCGGATAAGGAGATTCAGATCCTGGATGAAGACGGGCGCCTGGTCGGCTTTAATCAGGTTGGAGAGATCGCGGTGAGAAGCCGGTATCTCGCGGTAGGCTACTGGCGCAAACCAGAACTTACCCGTCAGAAATTCCTCCCAGACCCGGACGGCGGGGACCAGCGGATCTATCTGACTGGGGACCTGGGCCGGCTGCGAGAAGATGGCTGTCTAGAACACCTCGGACGAAAGGATTTCCAGGTCAAGATACGCGGCTACCGGGTCGAAACCTCCGAGATCGTTGCTACCCTCAACCAACTTGCAGCCGTCCAGCAGTCGGTCGTCGTGGCGCTTGAAGACGCATCAGGGGAGAACCGTCTGGTGGCCTATGTAGTTCCCACAAGCCAGCCCGGACCAAAAGTTGGCGAGCTTCGCACTGCTCTCGCGGCAGAGCTGCCTGACTACATGATCCCATCGACTTTCATGACACTGCACCAACTGCCCTTGACTCCCAATGGCAAGGTTGACCGGCGTGCATTGCCGCCCCCCGACCTGCGATCATCCCGCCGGCCAGGTCCCTATATGGCGCCTCGGACTCCGACGGAGGCGGCGCTAGCCGAGATCTGGTCCCTGGCCCTCGGAGTCAATCGGGTTGGAGTCAGTGACAACTTCTTTGAGCTGGGAGGGCACTCGCTGATGGCCAGTCGGATCCTCGCACAGTTGCGGCGTGAATTTGACATTGATTTGACACTGCGGGAGTTTTTTGAGCTGCCGACGATCGCTGAGCTGGCGCCAGCGATTGACGGTTTTCACACTCCCAGCCGGTCTGAAGGGGACCAGGATGAGGCAGCCAGGCTTGACAACGCGCTGCGGATGCTGGGTGATTTTTGATGTTTGCGTGGGCAGCTCGGGTTGATCCCATCCTGCCCCAGCGGATCAGTTCTTGATGGAATCCAGATGGACGTGACGAGGAACAGTTTGCAGATCGGGGTCGTTCACTGGAATCGACACGATGGGATTGCGAGGCAAACCGCGCACCTCTTGCAAACCCTGGGGCAAATGCCGGTGACCGTTCGTCATGATGCCCGCTTGCCAGCGGATCTCGACCTCGTTTTTACATATGGCCCTTTTCGCAGTCTGGTACCTATTGCCAACCAATTAATTGCTTTTCCCCGGTCCAGAAGACCCGCCTTCGCATGGTGGATCACCGAACAACTACCAAATCCTGACTTGCCGGAATGGTTGCGGTATGGGCTGGGCACCCTGCGATCACGAGCAGAGCGGCTGGCTTTTGAGCAACGATCGCCAGGGGAATGGCGAACCCGGCCTTTATTGCACTGGTTGACTGCCCGGGGTCATCGGTTTCGGTACTATGGCGACCTGTACTGGCTGGATCGACAAGGCGTCCTCTCCGCACTGGTCACCGGGTCGCGCTGGCGAGCCGAATACCTGCGCGCAAGAGGGTTTGACCCGATCTTGGCGCCATCGCCGAGCCACTATCCGGGCTGGGGCGCGGACCTCAAGCTCGAGCGAGATATCCCCGTGCTTTGGATTGGCAAAGTGGGCTCGGCTCGCCGGGGCCGGCTCTTGAAGCGCCTGCGGAAGGAATTGGGCGAGCGAGGGGTTGAAATCCTGATGATCGATGGGCGTGAGCACCCATATGTGTTCGGTGATGATCGCACAGTATTGCTTAATCGCACTTTAATTGTTGTGAATTTCCTGCGCCAAAGGTGGGATAACAACGCCATGCGGTTTGCACTGGCAGCTCAAAACAGGGCTTTGATCGTCACAGAACCAACTCTCCCTCACACGTCCTTCGTCCCGGGCGAGCATCTGATTGAAGCACCGATCGAGCGGATGGCAGACGTTATCTGCCATTATCTCTCTGCAGAGGGGCAGAGAGCGCAGATCGTTGAACGCGCATACCGTCTGGTTGCAAAAACAACCAGGGCGGAGGTGCTCACTCAGATCGTCGGCAAGGCGGTTCAGGAGCGAAAAAAAGCTCCAATCTAGGGTTTGCACAAGGGATTGATACCTATGGAAAAGATCGTTTTATTCGGAACCGGCTCGATGGCCTCCGTGCTTCATTATTATCTGACGCATGATTCCCCCTTCGAAGTTACTGCCTTCTGCGTGGACCGGGAATATCTTAAGAAAGACAACTTACATGGATTGCCCGTGGTCCCGTTTGATGAGGTCGCCTCCATCTATCCGCCCGATGAGCACAGAATGCTCATCGCAATCGGCTATGTGAAAGTAAACCGGTTGAGGGCCGAGCGGTATTATCAGGCCCGCGAAATGGGATACCGCCTGGTCAGCTATGTCAGTTCGAAGGCAACAATATGGTCCGGTCTGACGGTTGGTGAGAATTGCAAGATCTCGGCGAACACCATGGTTCAGCCCTTCGCTGAGATCGGAAACAACGTTTTCATTGGGAGCGGGAGCGTTATCGGGCATCACACCGTGATCAAAGACCATTGTTATCTGGCGACAAACGTAGTCGTTGCCGGGTCGGTGACGATCGAGCCTTACTCTTTTCTTGGCACCGGCTCCATTGTGCGAAACAAGCTCACGATCGCCAGGGAGGCTGTCATCGGAGCCGGCGCCGTAATCCTGGAAGACACCACAGAACAAGGTGTTTACATGAGCCAGCCGGCAGAGCGGCTACCCATAGCGAGCCATGAATTGGGGCTCCGTTGAGCGCGCTTAGAACAGAGTCGGCTGGATGGCTCTGAGGCATCCTGAATGATCAATCGGATTTCATCTTGAAACATAAACTGGAAGATCTGGCCATCTTCGGCGCCGCACCAGCTTTTNNCCGAATGTCCCAAATCGGGAGCGCCTGATTTCTCGTATCAATGAGCTTTTGGATCGCCGCAGGCTGACCAATGATGGACCCTTCGTTCGGGAATTGGAAGAACGAATTGCGGGCTTGCTGGGTGTCAAACATTGCATCGCAACCTGTAACGGGACGACGGCTTTGGAGATCGCTATCCGGGCGCTTGGCGTAGAGGGGGAATTTATCATCCCGTCCATGACATTCATAGCGACTGCGCATGCGCTGGCGTGGCAGGGGGTGACGCCGGTCTTTTGCGATGTCGACGCGACCAGTTATACCCTCGACCCCCGCCGGATCGAGGAGATGATCACCCCCCGCACCGCTGGCATCATCGGTGTACATCTTTGGGGGCGACCATGCGACCTGGATTCGATCGGCGAGATCGCCCAACGGCGAAACTTGAAATTACTCTATGATGCGGCACATGCATTTGGATGTTCTTACGATGGTCGTATGATCGGGAACTTCGGCGATGCCGAAGTCTTTAGTTTCCATGCAACAAAATATTTCCATACCTTCGAGGGAGGCGCCGTCGTCACCAACGATCCCGACATCGCCAGGAAGAGCCAGCTGATGCGCAATTTCGGTTTTGAGGGGTATGACAGCGTGGTCTCGCTTGGCACCAACGGGAAGATGACCGAGCCATCAGCCGCCATGGGGTTAACGTTGCTGGAGAGCCTGGATGATCTGATCGAGGCGAACCGCCGGAATTACGAGCGGTATCGTGATCACCTGGAAGGCATCCCGGGGGTCGAATTGCTTGTTTACGACCAAACTGAGAAACGGAACTATCAGCACGTGATTCTCTCTGTGGACCCTTTGGTGACTCATGTTAGCCGTGACCAACTGCTCGAAGTCCTGTGGGCGGAGAATGTTTTAGCCCGCCGGTATTTCTACCCGGGTTGTCACCGAATGGAACCTTATCGTTCCCGCTTCCCGGATGCAGGCCAGTACTTGCCAGTGACCGAGAAGGCCCTGGAACGCGTGATCGCCCTCCCCAACGGTACGCAAATCGGACCTGTTGAAGTGGATGTGATCTGCCAGATCATCCAGAAGGTCATCGAAAACGGCGCACGGGTCAGCGAGAGTTTGGAGCAAGACTCATCATAAGGCAAATCAAAGGGCTGTTTTGGCCATTGGGGCGAAGCCTCACCGGCCAAAACAGCTCATTATTGCTCTTTGTGAGAAATCCGTGCACACGGGGTAAATCGCGTTGGTCGGTAAGTGCAGCGACGGAGCTGCCGTACTTACCAGCAATTCGCTGATGGCTGAGTCCGCCTGTGGGGGTGTTCTTCCAAAGCAGTGCCGCAGATTGGCTGGCTGGACAGCGCCTGCTTGCTGGTAAAATGACGCAGGCAATCGAGATTACGGGACCTGGCTGAGGGCGTGGGCCCAGCGTGAAGCGCGCACGCGAATTGGCCGCCCTGCGGACAGACGCCTGATCGCAACAGGACTGCCGTTATGTCGTTGGAGTTCCCTTGCGGTTGCATGGCCCTCCGTGCGCGTGGATTCTAACCCAGGGCCGGCCAGGATCAAGAAGAACAGAGCAGGCTCATCAGTGAACCCAAATTCGAGCGTATCGATGCGCGGCAAAACTGTTATGGTCACGGGCGCGACCGATGGAATCGGCAAAGTTGCCGCCCGCGTTCTCGCAGAAAGAGGCGCACGGGTGATCGTGGTGGGCCGGAATCGACGTAAGCTCGAGCGATCAATCCAAGAACTCAAAAAGGGCGCTCAAGAGTCTGAGGTCGAGCCGATGCAGGCGGATTTCGAGTCGTTGGGGGCTGTTCGGGAATTGGCCCGCCAATTTATCGACACCCAGCAACGTCTCGATGTCCTGGTGAATAATGCCGGCGCTTTCTTCCTGCGGCGCGGCGAGACCGAAGACGGCCTTGAGAGAACCTTCACCGTCAACCATCTGGCCCATTTTCTGCTCACCAACCTGCTCCTTGATCGGCTCCAGGCGAGCGCGCCAGCTCGTGTGGTAAATGTGTCGTCGAATGCACATGTCGGAGCGAGGCTCGATTTTGATGATTTGCAGAATAACAACGGTTACGGCGGTATAAAAGCTTATGGCCAGTCTAAGCTCGCCAACATTTATTTCACGTATGAGCTGGCGCGCCGCCTGGAGGGCATGGGGATCACCGCCAACGTCCTGCACCCGGGATTCGTGGCCACCAACCTCGGGGCGAACAACCTTCCTTATCTCGGATCTCAGATCAAGCGCCTGGTCAATCTGACTGCGAAAGATGCAGAGCGCGGGGCACAGACGATCATTTTTCTGGCTGCATCCCCTGAAGTCGAGGGCGTGACGGGAAAGTATTTTGTGGATCGGAAACCGGTGGGCTCGTCCCCGGTTTCGTACGATGTTGAGGCCGCCGGCCGGCTCTGGCAAGTGAGCGCCCAATTGACCGGCTTGCCCTTTGAGTGATCGCGAGACCGATGGCGTGGTATCAGAAGCAATTTACATTATCCCCGCGACCGCGTGGATTTCATTTAATCACCGACGAAATCCTCCGCCAGGTGCCTGAAATCGGCCAGATCAAGGTTGGCCTGG
>JABAOD010006964.1_pt1 | contig 17683 bp, 15 predicted proteins | sample 7062151 | NCBI WGS metagenome assembly JABAOD01 (sample SAMN14538626, study PRJNA623070) | marine sediment metagenome | biome: marine biome [ENVO:00000428]; feature: marine pelagic biome [ENVO:01000023]; material: deep marine sediment [ENVO:00002113] | place: India: Gulf of Khambhat ... | reverse complement strand
TCGCCGTGGAGCCTGTCGTCGCCGAGGTCGCCGGACAGCGTGTCATCGCCGACTCCGCCATAGAGCAGGTCATTGCCCGTGCCGCCGAACAGGACATCATGGCCGGCCTCGCCGAACAGGGTGTCGCTGCCGGCCTCGCCGAACATCAGGTCGTTTCCGGCACCGCCATAAAGAACGTCGTCGCCGGCACCACCGTGGAGCCTGTCGTCGTCGAGGTCGCCGGACAGCGTGTCATTGCCGTCGCCGCCATAGAGCAGGTCGTTGCCGGTGCCGCCGAACATGAGGTCGTTGCCGGCGCCGCCGAACAGGATGTCGCTGCCGACCTCGCCGAACATGAGGTCGTTGCCCATCCCCCCGTGAAGCGTGTCGTTGCCGTCGCCGCCATAAAGAATGTCGTTGCCGACCTCGCCCTGCAGGGAATCCTCGCCGGCCTCGCCGACCAGCGTGTCATTTCCGGAGCCACCCAATAGCGTGTCCGCGGTGTTGACGAACGTCGAACCGCCGGTGCCGTCGTCGCCGAAGAGCAGGTCGTTGCCGTCTTCGCCGAACAGGAGGTCGAAGCCCCCGTCGCCGTAGAGCGTATCGTCCCCTGCGCCAACGACCGGCCGGCCATCATCGCCGTAAAGCAGGTCATTGCCGAGGGTGCCCGACAACGAGTCGTCGCCGGCGCCGCCAAAGAGCGTGTCGTCGCCGAGGTCGCCGGACAGCGTGTCATCGCCGGCCCCGCCATAGAGCAGGTCAGTGTCCGCGCCGCCGAACATGAGGTCGTTGCCGGCTTCGCCGTCCAGCCAGTCGTTGCCCGTCCCACCGTGCAGCGTGTCGCGGCCGTCGCCGCCAAAAAGAAGGTCGTTGCCGGCGCCGCCCGCCAGATTATCCTCGCCGGCCTCGCCGAACAGCGTGTCATCGTCGGCCCCGCCGAACAGCGTGTCATTGCCGGCGCCGCCACTCAGCGTGTCATTGCCGGCGCCGCCCCAAAATTCCTCCTCGCCATCGTGCCCGGTGATGGAATCGCTGAAGTCGCCGCCGATGACCCACTCGATGTCAATCAGGGTATCTGTGCCGCCCAGACCGTCGCTCGCCGTGCCCGTACCGGGCCCGGTGAAGGTGACGACGACCGGCGCGAGCGCATCTCGATAATTGGCCATATCCACGTGAATGCCGCCATCCAGCGTGTCGTTGCCCGCACCGCCAGAAAGCGTATCGTCACCGCGCTCCCCGTAAAGCACGTCGTCACCACTGCCCCCATAGAGCCGGTCGCTGTCTTCGCCGGGAGGATCGCCGCTGCCGGTACCCTCGTCGCCGAAGAGCACGTCGTTGCCGGCGCCGCCANNTTTCCGGAGCCACCCAATAGCGTGTCCGCGGTGTTGACGAACGTCAAACCGCCGGTGCCGTCGTCGCCGAAGAGCAGGTCGTCGCTGTCGCCGCCGAACAGGAAATCATGACCGGCGCCCCCGAACAGGGTGTCGCTGTCGTCTTCGCCGAACATGACGTCGTTGCCGCCGTCGCCATACATGAGGTCGGCATCGGGCAGGGGGTCGACGTTGAAAACATCGCCGTCGCCGCCGTAGAGCGTATCGTTGCCGGCGCCGCCGAGAAGCGTGTCGTTGCCGTCGAAGTTGATGTCGGGGCCGTCGCCGATCAGCAGATCCTCGCCGTCATGACCCACGAGCGAGTCGTTGCCGCTGCCGCCGATTAGCGTGTCGTGGCCGCCGTTGCCGACGAGCGTGTCCTCGCCGGCCCCGCCCCAGAAGGCCTCGGACCCGATATGGCCGACGACGTAATCGTTGAAGTTGCCGCCGACGATGCCCTCGATGCCGGTGAGGGCATCGGTGCCGCCCAGGCCGTCGCTCGCCGTGCCGGTGCCGGGCGCGGTGAAGGTGACGATGACCGAGGCCACGGCGTCGGTGTAGAGGGCGACGTCGAGGCCGAAGCCGCCGTCCAGCAGGTCATCGCCCGCGTTGCCCTGCAGTTTGTCGTCGCCGACCTCGCCATGAAGCGCGTCATTGCCGGCGCCGCCATAAAGCATGTCCCGACCGCCGGGGGTAAAGACGAGCCCGTCGTCGCCGAACAGCACGTCCGCGCCGGCCCCACCGAACAGCGTATCGTCGCCCCTGCCGCCGACAAGGGTGTCCGCGCCGCCGACCGGCCCGCCGGCCCCGTCGTCGCCGAAGAGGAGATCGTGGCCGGCAGTCCCGCGAAGGGAATCGTCGCCCGCACCGCCCACCAGAACATCGTTGCCCACTTGGCCGTTCAGCGTATCGTTACCCGAGCCGCCCTCGAGCGTATCGTCGCCGTCGCCGCCCTCGAGGACATCGTCGCCATTGCCGCCCGCGAGAACATCGTCGCCCGCGCCGCCAAGGACGAGGTCATTGCCATCGCCGGCGTCGAGCATGTCGTTTGCCATGCCGCCCCACAATGTGTCACTGCCATCTCCGCCGACGGCGGTCAGCGGTACGTTGCTTGCCGCCCCATCAAGCAAATCGTTGCCCATACCCCCATCGAGATCGACCAAGAACACACTGCTTCCGGTAAGGTCATTCACCGTCAGCACGTCGTTGCCCCCGAAACCCCGCAGGTCGAAGACTTCAACGTTGCTCACCTCGGACACTTGGCCGTTCAAAGTGAAGATGACCGGATCGAATCCGGCGACTGCACGGAGGTCAATACTGTCATCCAACGACCCACCGCTCGCCCGGAAGATGTCACCACCCGGAACAGGATTGGTGCCGCCGTCGACGGTATCGCTGCCATCGCCGCTATAGTGAAGGATCACGTCGACACCCGCGCCGCCGACGACAACATCGTTGCCGCTCCCGCCGATGAGCCAGTCGCCGTCATCGCCGCTCAGCAAGGTGTCGTCGCCGGCTTCGCCGAACAGGTTGTCCCGGCCGGCACCGCCGACAAGCGAATCGTTGCCCGCGCCGCCCCAAAGCACATCGTGGCCGCCCCCACCGTCCATGGTGTCGGCACCGCCCTCGCCGAACATGCGATCATCGCCGCCGCCGCCGCGCAGCAGGTCGCGATCGGGCAGGGGATCGGGATTGAAGATGTTGCCGTCGCCCCCGTAGAGCGTATCGTTGCCGCCGCCGCCGACTAAGGTATCGTTGCCGCTCCCGCCAATAAGCCTGTCCCAGCCGTCGCCGGCCAGGAGCTCGTCCTCGCCGCTGCCGCCGTCCAGGTCGTCGTTGCCGTCCTCGCCAGCCAGCGTGTCCCTGCCGCTGCCGCCGAGCAGCCGGTCGTTGCCCCCGCCGGCGATCAGCAGATCGTTGCCGTCCCCGCCCAAGAGGATGTCATGGCCGCCGAGCGGGTCGTTCGCCTGTTGCCGGTCGCCGAACAAGACGTCATCGCCCAGCCCGCCAACGAGGGTATCGTCACCCAGCCCGCCGTGGAGAAGATCGTCGCCCGCGCCACCGAGGACGAGGTCGTTGCCGATGCCGGAATCCCCGAACAGCGTATCGTTGCCCGGCCCGCCGTCGAGCGTATCGTCGCCGTCGCCGCCCTCGAGAAAATCATCGCCGCTACCGCCGACGAGAGAGTCCCTGCCCTGCGCGCCGTCCAGCGTGTCGTTGCCGGCGCCGCCATCCGCGGTATCGTTGCCGACGCCGCCTTTGAAGCTGTCGTCCCCGTCGCCGCCGACGAAAACGCGATCCGGGGACGGGAACTCGGAAATGTCGGTAAAGCCGGAAACGTCGAGGCTCTCGGCGCCGTCGTCGAAGGTGATCAGATCGATGCGATGGCCGCCGGGATCGAAAAAGCCCTGGATCGTGACGGTTCCGCCGCCGTGGACGCTGCTCAGTGTGATGACGAGATCGCTGCCGTTCCGGCTGTAAGCGACATCGTTCGAGCGGATTCCCTCCCCGAACGCCAGGACGTCGAAGGACTTCGTCTCGTCGGCGACGAAGATGACGTCGTTCCCGTCACCGCTTCCGTAGCGGATGGTATTGGACCCGCGGCCGCCGTCGATGACATCGTCGCCGGTGCCGCCGGCCAGCGTGTCGTCGCCGAAGCCGCCGGAAAGGGCATCGTTGCCCGCGCCGCCGGCCAGCGAATCGTCGCCGCGCCCGCCGTCGAGGGTGTCGTTGCCCGCGGCGCCATCCAGGATGTCGTCGCCGCGCCCGCCAGCGAGCGAATCATTGCCGGCGCCGCCGTAAAGCGAGTCGTCGCCGCGCTCCCCATAAAGCGTGTCCTCGCCGTCGCCGCCATGGAGCAGGTCGTCGCCGTTGCCGCCATAGAGAAGATCGTCGCTTGTGCCGGATTCGAGTACCATCGCGCCCTCGCTGACTGTTGGGCGGGGGCCGCGAATCTTGCCTGAATTGACCGCTCCCCGCTCGATCTGAATGAATCAAGAAATACCCAGAAATTCTGTGGTCAGAATCGGGCCGAGAGGGAGTGAAGACATAAAGGTTAACCCAATCCCATACAAAATGTAAGACTATTTTCCGGATACCGATGCGGTGGACGAGAATTACCCCGATTTTCTGTTGATTCTGGCTGACTTCGGTGACGAAGGCCGTGAAGCGATGCTCCTGATGGCCTGTCGGCCGAAGCCGGACCGGATCGCCGATTCAGGGCCATGGCCGTGTTCGAATGTTGCAAGGATATGACGTTGGTTTCGGCTATCCCGCCCGCCAAAGTGCACACTGGGACACGACCTCCGGCATGCGCGCCCGGCGTTGACATTCGCCGGCCCTCTGGCTATTGCTCCGCGGCAGCCCGAAACACGGTCCGATTCGGCCGATGGGTAAGGGAACGGCATGAGTTTCACGATCGTCGATCAGGTACCGGCGCGTATGAACCGCAGCCAGCTTGCGGTGCCCGGCAGCCGGCCCGAACTGTTCGAGAAGGCCGCGAAATCAGCGGCCGACGTGATCTTCCTGGATCTCGAGGACTCGGTCGCGCCGGACGAGAAGGCGGCCGCCCGCAAGAACATCGTGCAGGCGATCGAGGACGTGGATTGGGGCAGCAAGACCCTGTCGCTGCGCATCAACGGTCTCGACACCCACTACATGTACCGCGACGTCGTCGACGTGCTCGAGCAGACGGGCGAGCGGCTCGACCTGATCATGATCCCCAAGGTCGGCACCGCCGCCGACGTCTACGCGCTCGACATGCTGGTCACCCAGATCGAGACCGCGAAGGGCCGCAAGAAGCGGATCGGCTTCGAGATGATCATCGAGACCGCGCTCGGCATGATGAATGTCGAGGCGATCGCCGGCGCCAGCACGCGCAACGAATCGCTGCATTTCGGGGCTGCCGACTACGCCGCCTCGACCGGCGCGCGCACCACCGGCATCGGCGGGCCGCATCCCGATTACGGCGTGCTCACGGACGTCGTCGAGGGGGCGGCGCGGCGCTACCACTGGGGCGACATGTGGCACTACCCGACGTCGCGCATGGTGGTGGCGGCGCGGGCGCACGGCCTGCGGCCGATCGACGGGCCGTTCGGCGACTTCTCCGACCCGGACGGGTTCCAGGCCCAGGCGAAGCGGGCGGCGGTGCTGGGCTGCGAGGGCAAGTGGGCGATCCACCCCAGCCAGATCGCGCTGGCCAACGAGGTCTACAGCCCGTCGGAGGCCGAGGTGGCCAAGGCGCGGCGCATCCTCGAGGCGATGGCGCAGGCGCAGAAGGAAGGCAAGGGCGCGGTCTCGCTCGACGGCCGCCTGATCGACATCGCCTCGATCAAACAGGCGGAAAACATGGTGCGCCTGGCGGAGCAGGCCGGCGATGACTGAGCCGCCGGGACGTCGCGGACGGTTTTTATGGTTTTTTCTGCATGCCGGTCCCGTTATTAGGGTAATATTAAGTAAAATGACCGATAAGTCCGGGATGGGGGCGCATCTGGCATCCAATGGATGAAGAATGAAAACCTTTCTCGAATTCGAGCAGCCCATCGCCGAGCTTGAGGGCAAGATCGAGGAGCTTCGCCATCTCGCGGACGTCGACGAACTCAACATCGTCGAGGAAATCTCCAAGCTCACGAACAAGAAGGACCGCATCCACCGCCAGCTCTACCAGAAACTGGATCCCTGGCAGAAGGTGCAGGTGGCGCGGCATCCCGAGCGCCCGCATTTCGGCGACTATGTCGGCGGCCTGGTGGACAATTTCCAGCCGCTCGCCGGCGACCGCGCCTTTGCCGAGGATTCGGCGATCATCGGCGGCATCGGGCGATTCCGCGGCTATTCCTGCTTGTTCATCGGGCACGAGAAGGGCAACGATACCGCATCCCGCGTCAAGCACAATTTCGGCATGGCCCGTCCGGAAGGCTACCGCAAGGCGATCCGCCTGATGGAGATGGCGGACCATTTCCAGCTGCCGGTCGTCACCCTGGTCGACACGCCGGGCGCCTATCCCGGCGTCGGCGCCGAGGAGCGCGGCCAGGCCGAGGCCATCGCGCGGTCGATCGAGACGTGCCTGAAACTGCGCGTCCCGGTGGTCAGCGCCATCATCGGCGAAGGCGGCTCCGGCGGCGCCATCGCGCTGGCCACGGCGAACCGCGTGCTGATGCTCGAGCATGCGATCTATTCGGTGATCTCGCCGGAGGGCTGCGCCTCGATCCTGTGGCGCGAAAGCGACGAGGCCACGGCCAGGGCCGCGGCCGAGGCGATGAAGGTCACCGCGCAGGATCTGCTCAAGCTCGGCATCGTCGACAAGGTCGTGCGCGAGCCGTTCGGCGGCGCCCACAGCAAGCCCGAGGACATGATCGCGGCGCTCGGCGATGCGATCGAGGAATCGCTGGCCGGGCTGCGCGGCGTCGAGGGCGGCGCACTGCGCGCCCGCCGCCGTGAGAAATTCCTGGAGATGGGCAGGAAAGGCCTCGGCTGAGGCCGCAAACTGCTCGCTGCTACTAGGGGAGAGGGCGCTGCCTTTCGGGCAGCGCCCTTATTATCGGAGTGTGCGAAACCGTCGGCCTACTCGGCGGCGGCGCGCCCGGCGAGCGGCGCCGGCGGCGCGAACTCGCGGTCGTGCCGCAGGCTGGGGATCGCCTGCCGTGCCTGCTCCGACCTCGTCAGATCGAGATCGGCGATGATGTAGCCCGGCGCCTCGCCGGCGTCGGCGACGACCTCGCCCCACGGCGAGACGATCACCGCATGGCCGAAGGTGCTGCGCCCGTCTGCATGGTCGCCGCACTGGGCGGGCGAGAGGATCCACGATCCGGTCTCGATTGCCCGGGCGCGCTGCAGCACGTGCCAATGCGCCTTTCCCGAGGTGCGGGTGAAGGCGGCCGGGGCCCAGATCATGCGCGCGCCGGCCTTGGCGAGCGCCCGGTAGAGTTGCGGGAACCGGATGTCGTAGCAGATCGTCATGCCGAGGCCACCCCATGGCGTGTCGACCAGAACTGCCCGGTCGCCGGCCTCGAACAGGTCCGATTCACGGTAGCGCTCGCCGCCCGGCAGGTCGACGTCGAACATGTGCAGCTTGTCATAGGTCGCAACGATGGCGCCATCCGGGCCGATCATGTAGCCGCGGTTGACCAGCCGGTCCTCGGCCACCTTGATGACCATGGAGCCGGCCAGCAGCCAGACATCAAGCTCGTCCGCGAGCGCCCGCCAAGCCGCCAGCGCCGGCTCGTCGGCCTCGCTGCGCGCCGTTTCCAGCGCGAGGCGCCGGCGCTGCTGACACAGGTTGGCGACCTCCGGCAGGCCGACGATCTGCGCGCCGTCGGCGTGCGCGGCGCGGATCAGCGCGTTCGCCGCCTCGATATTGCCGGCGATCTCGGTGCCGGAGGTCATCTGGACGCAGGCCGCCCGCACGATATCGGTCATTTCTCTATCCCCAGAAGCGGATCGAGCTCGTCGTCGAGGTCGAGCTCGAATAGCTGGTCGCAGCCGCCGATCGGGCGGTCGTCGATGAAGATCTGCGGAACGGTCCGCGCCCCGGGCGCGCGTTCCAGCATCTCGCGTTTCTTCGCCCGGTCCATGGTGACGTCGATCTCGATGTAGTTGACGCCCTTCTTGTCCAGCAGCCGTTTGGCGCTGTGGCAGTAGCCGCACCAGGGGCTGGTATAGATCTCGACCTTCGCCATCGTTGCCGGCTCGCTCCGTTTCTTGCCAGTGCGCGACATAGATAGGGCAGCTTTGGGAAATCGCCAAGAGATCATGGCGATTCCGCCCTCGGGCGCACGACGCGGGCGAGGGTGAGGACATCGACCGCCGTCGCCCCGGCGCGCAGCAGCGTGCGGGCGCATTCCTCGGCGGTGGCGCCGGTCGTCAGCACGTCGTCGAGGAGCAGGACCCGCCGCCCCGCGACGGCGGCCTCACCGCCCGGCCGCATGGCGAAGGCCCCGCGCACGTTGCGCCGCCGCGCCGCGGCCGACAGGCGCCCCTGCGACGGCGTCGCCCGCTGCCGGGTCAGGATATCGGGATGCACGGCAAGGCCGGTTTCGCGGCCGAGGGCGAGCGCCAGCATGGCGGCCTGGTTGTAGCGCCGCGCATAAAGGCGGCTGCGATGCAGCGGGACGGGGAGGGCGAGGTCCGCGTCGGCCACCAGGGGCGCGCCGGCCCGCGCCAGCCAGCGGCCGAAGGCGGGGGCCGGCCAAGTGCGGTCGCCGTGCTTGAAGTCGAGCACGAGGCGCCGGCTGAGCTCGCCATAGACCAGCACCGCGCGGGCGCGCTCAAAGATCGGGTGACGGGCCGTGCAGGCGGCGCACAGCGCCTCTTCCGGCCCCGGGTCGTATTCGAAGGGAAAGCCGCAGCAGCGGCACAGGGGCGGCGCCAGGAAATCGACCAGCGGCCAGCAGTCGCCGCACAACGCGGTCTCGCGGTCGACCAGCGCGCGGCAGTTGATGCAACGCGGCGGCAGGATCGAGTCCACGAGGCGCCGCACCGGGCGCAGCAACCCCGCGGTGCCGGGGCGCGACCCGTCCGGGTCGACGTCAACAGGCATATCCGGAGCCTCCCTGTTCCGGGTCCCGCGTCAAAGTAGCGCAACCGCGGCGGGACTGCACGTGCCGCGCTTTGTTCTTTGCCTCAAGGCACCGCGTCGCCATATTCGAACTGTGATGAGTACGACCGATTCGCCGCCGCCCGTGTTCGACTCGCGACGCGTGCGTCTGCACCGTGAGCGCGCCGCACCGGACCTGGCGGCGCACGACTTCCTGTTCCGCGAGGTGGCCGAGCGTCTCGCCGACCGGCTGCTCGACATCAAGCGGCGCTTCCCCCTGGCGCTCGACCTCGGCTGTCACGGCGGCGAGCTGGCCCGCATCGTCGGCGAGCGCGGCGGCATCGAGACGCTCCTGCAATGCGACCCGGCGCCGGCGATGGCGCGGCGCGCCGGCGGCCTCGCCCTGGCGGCCGAGGCGGACGCGCTGCCGTTCCGCGAGGGCGTGTTCGATCTCGTCGCCAGCGCCATGTCGCTGCACTGGGTCAACGACCTGCCGGGGGCGCTGGTGCAGATCCGGCGCTTGCTCAAGCCTGACGGACTGTTCCTGGCGGCCTTGCCGGCGGCCGGTACCCTTGGCGAGCTGCGTGCGGCGCTGACCGAAGCGGAGCTGGAGGTCGCCGGCGGGGCCAGCCCGCGGGTCGCGCCCTTCGTCGACCTGCGGGATGCCGGGGCGCTGCTGCAGCGGGCCGGCTTTGCGCTGCCGGTCGCCGACGCCGACGCGGTGGAGGTGCGCTACGATAACGCCTTCCGGCTGATGGCCGATCTGCGCGGCATGGGCGAATCCGCGGCGATGATTGACGGGCCGCGCCGGTTCACCCGCCGCACGGTGATGCTCCGCGCCGCCGAGATCTATCAGGCGCGCCATCGCGGCGCCGACGGCCGTATCCCGGCGACCTTCCAGCTCGTCTGGCTGACGGGTTGGGCACCCGATCCTTCGCAGCAGCAGCCGGCCCGCCGCGGCAGTGCCACCGCGCGGCTGGCAGATGCGCTCAAGGACGTGGGCAAGGGCCCGGGAAACGGGTAGCGCTGACGGGCGTCGCGCTGGCGCCATGGCGCCATGGCGCCAGCCGGGACACGGGCCGGATTGCGCCGGCATTCAGCGAAATTTAACGGCGAGGGGCGAAGATCCGGGCCATGACGCAGACCCCGTCAGACGGCGCCGCGGCCGGCGGCAGGCTGCCGGTCTGGGGCACGGCATGGGCGAGCTACCGCTTCCTGGCCGCCCATCCGCACGACCTCGTCCGCATCGGCTGGCTGCCGCTGCTCGCCCTGTTCGCGCTGAACCTTTCGTTCGGGACCTTCGATCCGGTCCCCGACATGGCTGACCGCCAGGCCGCGTTGGAGCACGCCGGTACGATGATGGGCAAGGCGGTGACCAACGTGCTGATCCAGTCGGCGATCGCAGCGATGACCCTCGTCGTCTGGCATCGCCTGGTGATGCTGGGCCAGGGCACCGCCGGCCGGCCGCTGCCGATGCGCGCCGGGCTGCGCGAGCTGCGCTATCTCGGCGCCTGGATGCTGATCAGCCTCGTGTTCCTGGTCCTGCTGGCGATCGTCGACGTCGCGATCGTCGTCGCGACGTTCCTGGCGATGGTGATCGCACAGGGGGTCATGATGTTCGCAAGCGGCGGCCTGGGAATGGCACTGGGCGGCCAGGACGAGTTGCTGACCCTGGTCGGCTGGCTCGCCATGCCCGTCGCCATCGTCGTTGCCATCTACTTCACCATCCGGTTGTCGCTGGTGCTGCCGGCCACGGCGACCGGCAAGGAGGCCGGGTTCGGCCGGGCCTGGTCGGTCAGCGCCGGCAACGGCGCGCGCATGGTGGCCGCCTCGCTGATCGTCATGGCGCCGCTGCAGTTGGCGGTGATGGGGTTGACCGAGGCCACGCGCGCGACGACCGGTGCCTGGACATTCTATCCGCTGGCCTTTCTCGCCAGCCTCGGATTTCTTCTGTTCATCCTGGCGACCGGCACGGTACTCTCCCTGTTCTCGCTGGGGCTCGACGGCGCCCCGGCGCAGGACCGCACACGGGAGACTGCCGGAGCCGCCCCATGACCACGACCACCACTCCGCGCGCGACCCTGCCAATCGCGGCCACCGTCGTCCGGGCGTGGCGGCTGATCTTCACGCGTCCGGGCTATGCCCTGCGCACCGGCTGGATCCCGGCGCTGGCCCTGTTCGGGATCGGCGTCGCATTCGGCAGCGCGGGTCCCGTGGGACCGGACCCCGGCACCGCCTTCTGGGCGATGATCGCCGCGATCGTGAACTTCGCCCTCTTGGTGCTGGCCCTGGTCGCCTGGCAGCGCAGCGCGCTGCCGGGGGCGAAGCGGCGGCGGGGCTCCTCCGCGCTTCGGCTCGGCCGGGCCGAAGTGCTGGCCATGCTGCATTTCCCGCTGGTCTTGTTCCTGCTCATCCCCCTGCTGCTGCCGGAGCTGGCCGAGAACCTGATGGCCCTGTCGTGGCGCGGCGCGATGAGCCGCGACATCCTGCTGCCGGTGGCCGGCGTTGCGGTTCTGGTCTTTCCCGGCGGTCTGGTGCTGACCCGGGCCGCGCTGATGCTGGTGGCGATCGCCGAGGCCGGGTCGAACCCGATCGGCCTTGTCGACACGGCCAACCGGGTGTGGCGCCTCGGCGGCGGCGGCAGCCTCAGGCTGTTCGTCGTGCTCTACCTTTCGGTGCTGCCGGTGGTGGCCGCCCTGGCGGCGCTGCCGGACGCGCTGCCGGCCCCGGCGGAGGCCGGGCTGCACGCCGTCCTGGTGACACTCTACGTGCTGGTGGCCGGCGGCGCCCTGTCCCGTGCCTATGCGGCGCTCGGCGGCAGCGGGCCTGCGGCCCAGCGCCGGGGCCACCGCGTCGCCGGCTGACCGTCGCAACGCCCCGATGACACCGGAGCCGGATCTGCCGCGCTGGGGCATCGTTTTCGAGGCCTGGCGGCTGCTGATCGAGCATTCCGGTGCCGCCCTGCGCAACGCCGTCCTGCCGTTCCTGCTGCTGCTGGCGATGCACCGGGTGGTCGCGGTCGTCGCGCCGGCGGGACTCGAGGCCGTGGCCTGGCAGCTGCTGTACGTGCTGGTGTTCCCGGTGCCGGCCGCCCTCCTGCTGGTGCCGTGGTACCGGCTGATCCTGTCGGCGCAGTGGCCGGAGCTCGCCAGGCGGCCGGCCCGCTGGTGGTACACCGCCTTCATGATTCGCACCCTCGGGCTGGAGCTGATGCTGTTCGTCTTCCACCTGCCGTCGATGGTGACCGGCATCCTGGCGCTGCAGAACGGCGAGACCCCGGATCCGCGCATGGCGCAGCTGACCGTGCTCTTCCTGGCGGCGCTGGCGCCCGGCTTCTACCTGTACGGGCGCGCCGCGCTTTCCCTGCCGGCAGCGGCGGGCGAGGGGGACGACAGCTATCGCCGCTCCTGGCGCACAACCGAGGGGGCGGGCTGGCGGATCGCCGGCATCGTCTTCGTCCTGTGGCTCATGTTCTTCATGATCAGCGGCATGACGTCGGGCGTGCCGCCCGGATTCGCCGCCTCGGTGATCGGTGCCGTCATCGACGTGTTCCGCGAGCTGGCCATGGCCGCCGCCCTGGCGCTGGTCTACCTGCACTACGGCCGCACGCCCGTCGAGGACGTGTTCTCGTGAGCGGGGGCTGCGCAGGATTTGCGCGACTGCCACGAGCCGGACAGACAAGCCAGGGAATGTCGCGGGCGGCGCTTACGAAATGAGGCAGCGGCCCTATAGCCAGTCCCTGAGGATCGCGACCAGCGGACCGTCGGCGGGCGGCATCGGATAGTCGCGCAGCGCGTTTGGGCGCACCCATTTGAGCTCCTGGCCTTCGAGCGGTGTGACCGTGCCCTTCCAGCGGCGGCACACGTAGAGCGGCATCAGCAAATGGAAGTCGTCATAGGCGTGGCTCGCGAAGGTCAGCGGCGCAAGGCAGCTCTCCGCCGTGTCGATCGCCAGCTCCTCGCGCATCTCGCGGATCAGCGCCGCTTCCGGGGTCTCGCCGTCGTGGATCTTGCCGCCGGGGAACTCCCACAGCCCTGCCATGTGCTTGCCCTCGGGCCGCCGGGTGATCAGCACGCGGCCGTCGAGATCGACCAGCGCCACCGCGGCGACCAGCAGGATCGGCCTGGCCGGGCCGGTCACGGCGCGACCGCCAGCTCGAACAGGATGACCGTGTGGCTCTCACCGGTCGACGGCACCGTCCGCTCCGCGCGTCCGGTCGCAACAAAGCCGAGCTTTTCCAGCACCCGGCGCGAAGCGGTGTTGTCCTCCGCGGCGGTCGCGGTGATCCGCGAGACTTGCAGCGCGGTCCGCGCGAAGTCGATGATACGGGTGGCGGCTTCGGTCGCATAGCCGCGGTCCCAGTGGTCGCGTCCGACCCAGAAGCCGAGCTCGGCCCGCGCACCCTCGTCGTGCAGGCCGACGCCGACGCCGCCGACCGGTGCGCCGCCGTCCTTCGCCACGATCATCAGGTCGAAGCCGCGCCCGGTGGCGAGGCGCCGCCATGCCGCCTTGACGAGCTGGCGCGCATCGAACGCAACGAAGGGCTGCGGCGTGACCATCAGGAAATCGGCCATCACCGGGTCGTCCAGCAGCGCCACGATGTGCGGTGCGTCGGCCTGGCCGTAGGGGCGCAGGATCAGGCGCGCCGTCTCCAGCGGCAGCTGCGCCATCGGGCTGCGCGCGCTTGGCGCGGCGGGCTCGTCGCGGCCGCTCACGGGCCAGCCCTAGCTGCGGTAGTCGGCGTTGATGGCGATGTAGTCATGGGTCAGGTCGCAGGTCCACACGCGGGCGCGCCCGTTTCCGATGCCGATGTCGACCGCGATGTCCACCATGCGGCCCTTCAGGTGCCGGGCCACCGGCGCCTCTTCGTAGCCGGGCACGGGCTGGCCGTCGCGGGTGATCTGTACGCCGCCCATGGCGATCGACAGGCGGTCGCGGTCGGCCTTCTCGCCCGCCTTGCCGACCGCCATGACGATGCGGCCCCAGTTGGCGTCCTCGCCGGCGATCGCCGTCTTGACCAGCGGCGAGTTGGCGATCGACAAACCGATGCGCCGCGCTGCCCGCGCCGAAGCCGCGCCGCTGACATCGATGGTGATGAACTTGGACGCGCCCTCGCCGTCCTTGACCACCTGGGTCGCGAGGTCGACCAGCGTGTCCTCGAGGGCGCGGCGGAAATCGCGCAGGATCCGGTCGCCGGCGGCCGAAACCTTCGGGTGCTTCGCCTGGCCGGTCGCGAACAGCAGCAGGGTGTCGCTGGTCGAGGTGTCGCTGTCGACGGTGATGCTGTTGAAGGAGCGGTCGGCGCCGCGCTTGAGGGCCGCCTGCAGCACGCCGGCCGGAATCTTCGCGTCGGTGAAGACGAAGGCCAGCATGGTCGCCATGTCCGGCGCGATCATGCCGGAGCCCTTGGCGATGCCGGCGATCGAGATCTCCTTATCGCCGATCCGCGCGGTACGGTGGGCGCCCTTGGGGAAGGTGTCGGTGGTCATGATCGCGCGCGCGGCATCCTCCCAGGAATCGTCCGAGAGGGCGTCGGTCAGGCCGGGCAGGCGCTGCGGGATCGCATCGTCGGGCAGGACATTGCCGATCACCCCGGTGGAGGCGATGAATATGTCCTGCGGTTTGGCACCCAGCAGCCGCGCCGCGGCCTGCGCGGTCAGCGCCACCGTGCGGTCCCCGGCGGTGCCGGTGAAGGCGTTGGCGTTGCCGGAATTGACCACCAGGCCGCGGGCCCGGCCGCGCCGCAGGAGCGCCCGACACCAGTCGACCGGCGCAGACGGGCACAGCGAGCGGGTGAGGACCCCGGCCGCAGTGGTGCCCGGCGCGAATTCCACCAGCATGAGATCATATGCGCTCGCGTTCTTCTTCAGCCCCGTCGCGGCACCCGCCATGCGGACCCCGGCGACCGGAGGAAGTGTCGGGAAGTGCGCCGGTGCGAAGGGCGAGACGCCGGGCATCGGGGGTTATTGCGGCGCCGGTTCCGCCGCCTCCGGCGTCGGATTGCCCTCCATGTCGAATTTCTCGATCTTCGCGCCGCTGCGCAGGCCTTCGAGAATCTCGCTCGCGACCGTCTGCATCAGCTGTTGCGAGATCTGGTCGCGCATTTCCTCATAGCCCGGCTGCGGCACTTCGCGGCGGTCCTCGACCTTGATCAGGTGCCAGCCGAACTCGGTCTGCACCGGCGCCGCCGAGACCTCGCCGGCCTGCATCGCGAACGCCGCGTCGGCGAACGGCTTGACCATGGCGTCGGCGCCGAAATAGCCGAGGTCGCCGCCATTCGGCCCGCTCGGGCCGGTCGAATGCTCCTTGGCCGCCTCGGCGAAGTCCTTGCCGCCCTGGATCTCGCCCAGCACCTCGTTGGCCTTCTCCTCGGTCTCCAGCAGGATGTGGCGGGCATGCAGCTCCTCGGTCGGCGGGTTGTCCTTGAGATACTGGTCGTAGCCTTCGCGAATGCGCTCCTCGGTGACCTTCTCGTCCAGCTCGCGGGTGAAGTAGACCTGCATCGTCACGCGCTCGCGCAGCCGGTTCATCTGCTCCTGTACTTCCGGGTCGTCCGGCGCGATCGCCTTCTCGGCGGCGATAGACAGCAGCTTTTCATCGATGACGCGGTCCAGCAGGAACGGATAGACGGTCTCGAGGCCCATCTGCTGCGCCTGTGGCGGCAGCTGCTCGTAGGCCTCGAACAGATCGCTGAGGTGGATGGCCTCGCCGTCGACCCGGGCGACGACCACGGTATCGGGGGCAGGCTCGGCCGCGCTCTGTGCGCGGGCGGCAGTCGGCTCGCTGATCGGCGCCAGCACGCCCACGACGGCGATGAGTCCGGCCGCCGCCAACACGGCAGCGACAGTTCTGAAATGTGGCATAAAAACGTTCCTCTCATTCGATAGCGGACGGGGCGCCCGCACTCGACGGCGCTTAAAGCACGAAATGCGGTCTCTCGACAAGCACGGCAAGGCCTTGCGGCGTCGGCAAAGGCCAAAATGGTCGCGGGCTGGGCCGCCGCGCGCCTCGTTGACACGACGCCCTCGGCCGCTTATGTGACAAGCGCGGCGCGGGGCCCCCGGCCTCGCCGGGCCGCGCTGATTCGTGCTCCGAGGTTTTTTCATATGTTAGGCGGATTGCTCAAGCGGGTTTTCGGTTCGGCCAACGACCGGCTGCTGGCCGGCCATCAGAAGTCGGTCGATGCCATCAACGCGCTCGAGCCCGAACTCGAGGCGCTGTCGGACGAGGCGCTGCGGGCCCGCACCGACTGGCTGCGCCAGCGCCATGCCGACGGCGAATCGCTGGACGATCTCCTGGTCGAGGCGTTCGCCACCGTGCGCGAGGCGGCCAAGCGCACCCTCGGCCAGCGCCATTACGACGTCCAGCTGCTGGGCGGAATCGTCCTGCACAACGGCCAGATTTCCGAGATGAAGACCGGCGAAGGCAAGACGCTGGTCGCGACCCTGGCGGTCTACCTGAACGCGCTGTCCGGCAAGGGCGTGCACGTGGTCACGGTCAACGACTACCTGGCCCGCCGCGACGCGACCTGGATGGGCCAGATCTACGAGTTCCTCGGGCTGACCGTCGGCTGCATCGTCCACGAGCTGACCGACGACCAGCGCCGCGAGGCCTACGCCTGCGACGTCACCTACGGCACCAACAACGAGTTCGGCTTCGACTACCTGCGCGACAACATGAAGTTCCGCCTGGAGGATATGGTGCAGCGCGAGCTCAACTACGCGATCGTCGACGAGGTCGACTCGATCCTGATCGACGAGGCGCGGACGCCGCTGATCATCTCCGGCCCGGCCGAGGAGTCGTCCGAACTCTACCGCCGGGTCAACGCCCTGATCCCGAAGCTGGGCGAGGGGGATTACGAAAGGGACGAAAAGCAGCGGACGGTGTCGCTGACCGAGGACGGCCAGGCCCATATGGAGGAGCTGCTGGCCGGCACCGGGCTGCTCAAGGAGGGCGGCCTCTACGACCTGCAGAACGTCAGCCTCGTGCACCACGCCAACCAGGCGTTGAAGGCGCACAAGAGCTTCACCCGCGACGTCGACTACATCGTCAAGGACGACAAGGTCGTCATCATCGACGAGTTCACCGGCCGCATGATGGAGGGCCGGCGCTACTCCGACGGGCTGCACCAGGCGGTCGAGGCCAAGGAGGGCGTCACGATCCAGAACGAGAACCAGACGCTGGCCTCGATCACCTTCCAGAACTACTTCCGGCTCTACCCCAAGCTCGCCGGCATGACCGGCACGGCGATGACCGAGGCGGGCGAGTTCATGGAGATCTACGGGCTCGACGTTGTCGAGATCCCGACCAACCGGCCGATGATCCGCGACGACATGGACGACGAGATCTACCGGAAGGGCGACGAAAAGCACAAAGCGATCATCGAGCAGATCGTCGAATGCCACAAGCGCAAGCAGCCGGTGCTGGTCGGCACGGTGAGCATCGAGAAGTCCGAGGCATATGCGGCGATGCTGAAGAAACAGAAGATCAAGCACAACGTGCTCAACGCCCGCCATCACGAGAAGGAGGCATTCATCATCGCCGAGGCCGGCGTGCCCGGCGCCGTCACCATCGCCACCAACATGGCCGGCCGCGGCACCGACATCCTGCTCGGCGGCAACCTCGAGATGCGCCTTTGGAAGGAGCTGGAGGGCATCGAGGACGGGGCGGCCCGGGCGAAGAAGACCGAGCAGATCAAGGCCGACATCGCGGCCAAGAAGAAGGTCGTGCTCGAGGCCGGCGGGCTTTTCGTGCTCGGCACCGAACGCCACGAATCGCGGCGCATCGACAACCAGCTGCGCGG
>JABAOD010026288.1_pt1 | contig 17705 bp, 11 predicted proteins | sample 7062151 | NCBI WGS metagenome assembly JABAOD01 (sample SAMN14538626, study PRJNA623070) | marine sediment metagenome | biome: marine biome [ENVO:00000428]; feature: marine pelagic biome [ENVO:01000023]; material: deep marine sediment [ENVO:00002113] | place: India: Gulf of Khambhat ... | reverse complement strand
AAGTCGTAGCGGCCGCCGATGTAGAGGTTGACGAGGATGACCAGCGCGAAGGTCGCGGCGCGGAGCAGGAAATCCTGCAACGTGAAGAGGCGTCCGGGCTCACCGTCGAAACGGATCTGAAAGGCGATGCCGACCGCCAGCATCAGCAGCGCCGCTTCGGTGATCAGACTGGTGGCGGCGGGGATCGACCAGTGGCGGCTGAAGAGCTTGAACACGCCGGCTTCCTCTAGGGTCCGGAGCGCTCGCCGTCGCCGCNNTGAAGAGCTTGAACACGGCTCAGGCCCCCTCGCCCTGCGGCCAGCGAAAGTGTCCTTCGATCGGCCAGCGGCCGAGCGACTCGTCCTCCGAGGCGCTGCCGTCGGGCGAGGCCTTGAAGTGATGGATGACCAGCGGCCGGCCTCCGGAGCCGACGCGGTCGGAGACGATGCCCACATGGTTGGGCCAGCCCTTGACGTCGGTCGACCAGACCACCAGGTCGCCCGTCTGCCAGTCTGCCTCCACCTCGGGAGGCAGGGTGAGGGCGTGGCGCGAGAAGAAGGTCATCAGGTTGCGCACCCGGCGATGATCGATGCTGCGATCGGGCAGCGTCACCCCGTAGACCTGCGGAGCGGAGAGCACATCTTCATGAATCCGCTGCTGGAGATCGATCTCGGCGCGGCGGAAGGCGCGGATGATCAGATCCGCCGCCGTGCCCCGCTCCGCACCCGGGTCTCCGCCCGGATACTCGAGCAACTGATAGGAGGAATCGTAGCTGCTCACCGCCGCCATGGCCTGTCGCGCGCCGGCCAGCAGCGAGCCGACGAAGCGGCTCGGTTGCGCCGCGAGCGGCGCTNNCGCTGCCCGCTCGGCCAACGACGGCACCGGCTTCAGACTCTGCAGCAGCACGCCGCCGCTCGCCTCCAGACGGTCCGCTCCCGGCTCGCCGGGCCTCTCATCCGACGACGGTCGGCCCAGCCACCAGACGAAGATCAGGAGCGCACCCAGAAGCAGCGCGGCGGTCAGACCCAGCGGCCCGCGCAGCCGCGCCGCGGCCTGGCCCAGGGAGCTGCGCAGCCGCGCCATCCATTCCGGCGGGCGTCGCCCCTCGGGATCGGAGGGACCGCGGCTGCTGTAGCGGGAGCCGTAGTACGAGTAGTTCTTGTTTCCCCGGCTGCGGGCGCCGTTGAGCACGAAGCCGAGCACCCGGTCGGGTCCCAGGACCGAGAGGGTCTCCTCGATTCCGCGCTTCTTGCTCTTGCCCGCCCGCACCACGATCAGGACCCCGTCCGACTGCGCCGCCAGGGACCGGCCGCTGGCTAGCAGGATCGGCGGCGAGTCGAGGATCACGATCTCGTAAAGAGAGCGCATCTCCTCGACCACCTTGGAGACCCGGCGGTGGGCCATCAGCCCCGCCATCTTGCCCTTCTCGCCCGAGGCGATGACGTCCAGCCCGGCGCCCCAGACCGACACCGCGCTGCGGCCCACCCCCGCTCCCTCCTCCAGGAGCTGCTGGAAGCCCGGCACCGAGGCATCGATCTCCAGGTAGTCGCGCAGGGTCGGGCGCCAGAGGTCCCCTTCGACCAGCAGCACCCGCCGTTCGCCCTCGCGCGCCAGGGCGAGCGCGAGGTTCAGCGAGGTGAGGGTCTTGCCGGCCCCCGGCTCGGGACTGGTGAGTGCCAGTACGTAGCTTTCTCCGCCCTTGGCACGCGCTGCTTCCTCGACCTGGAAGGCCAGGTTGCGGTACTGCTCGGCGGCGAAGGAGGGGCTCTCCAGGCTCGAGTAGAGCGTCGGCGCCTCGGGGTTGAGGCGGGCCCAGCGACCGGGATCCTGCTGCCGGCCGGGCGGCTCCTTGCGCTCAGAGCTCATGCCGACCGCTCCTCCGCCTCGTCACCCGGCGCATAGGACCCGCTCGAGCGCCCGATCTGGGGGATCACTGCGACCACCGGAACGGCCGGGAACGCATCCTCGAGCGAGGGCTGGTCGAGGAAGCTCTGATCGGTCTCCTCACGCAGGAAGACGAGGCCCACCCCGAGAGCCCCTCCGGCGGCCAGGCCCAAGGCCAGTAGCAGCAACGGGTTGGGAGCGTAGGGTCTCCCGGGAGGGGTCGCGGGTTCCAGGATGCGGAATTGCTCGGCCTGCCGCCGCGTCTCGAGGTTCTCGGCCAGACGGGCGTCGATTCGTTTGGCGAGCAGCGACTGATAGGAGCGGCGGATGTTGTCGTAGTCGCGAGTCAGACTCATCAGCTCCTGCTCGACCCTCGGGATCTGCTCGAGACGCCACTGGTAGCTCTCGATCTCGCGCAGGATGCGGCCGCGCTCGGCTTGCAGCCGCTCGATCTCCGTCTCCACCGCAGCGCGCTGGGCATCCTCCAGGCTGCCCCCATCCGCACCCGATCCAGGCTCCAACCCTCCCTCCCGCTCCAGCGCCGCGATCTCCTGCTGCAGGCGCACCACGTCGGGGTGGCGGTCAGTGTAGCGGGAGCGCATCTGCGAGAGCTGCAGCTTCAGCTCCTGCAGCCGCGAGAGGCCAGTCGCGCCCCCTCCCAGAACGCCCTCGCGCTGAAGCAGCAGCTTGCGCATCTCGGCGTTCTCGATCGCGTCCAGGTTGATCTCCAGCTTGGTCTCGAGATGGGCCAGGGCCGCCATGTTGGTCTGCCGCTGATCGGGCAGCGTTCCGTCGTGCTCGATCCGGAACCGCGCCACTCTCGCTTCCTGCTCCTCGAGCCGGCGCTTGGTGTCCTCCAGCTCCGCCTCCAGGAAGGCCGAAGTGTCCTGGGCCCGCGCCTCGCGCAGGCGCAGATTCTCCTCGATGAAGAGCTCGCCGATCCGGTTGGCGACCTCGGCCACCATCTTCGGCTCCGGGCCCTTGAAGTAGACCCGGAAGAAGCTGCGACCCTGGAGCTGCAGGGTCAGATCGCGGCGCACCCGTCCCACCGCCTGGGCCATCTGATCGTTCTCGACCAGCTCGGGATAGAGACCCATCTCGGTGATGATCCGCTCCAGATTCGAGCGGCTCATGATCTCCTGCTCGATCGCCTGCAGGCGCTCCTGCAGACTCGAGGTGACCGTGGTCCGCACGAAGTTGGTCGGCACCTTCTGTGACTCGACCAGGATCAGGGTGCTGGCCCGGTAGACGGGCGGCAGCATGCGGATGGCGGCGAGCGCCGCCAGGAGGCCAGCCGCCATCGGCAGCAGGACCCAGGGCTTCCTGCGCCAGAGAAGGCGACCCAGGTCGACGGGCGACAGGGCCTTCAGCACTCCGTTCTCCTGAGTTGGGGCGCGGAGTCCCGCGGAGAGACCAGCGGATCAATCATAACGCAGTGTAGCTCCGCCAGATTCATACTGTCAAATAGCGACGAATCAATAAGTTGCGAGCAGAAAGGGAGCTTCGCGAGCGGCCCCCGGAGGCCGCTCCGGGTGCCGGGATCGCTCGCCTGCCGCTCACGGGACGATGACCGTGTCGCCGGGTTCGAGGAGCAGATTGTCCTGCGGTTTGCGGCCGGAGGTGATGGCGTTCAGGTTCACCTTCCAGCGCTTGGTGACTCCCTTGACCTCACGGAGAACGACAACCTGCTCCTTCTTGGCGAACTCGGAAAGGCCTCCAGCCATAGCCAGGGCCTGCATCAGATTGGTGGGCTGGAGGATGTCGTAGGAGCCCGACTGGGTGACCTCGCCGAGGATGAAAACTTTGCGGGAGTTGATCTCAGTGACCATGACCGAGACCGAGGGTGCGGTGATGAACTGTCCGTAGCTCTCGGTCAGCAGGCTCTGCACCTCTCCAGGGGTCAGTCCCGCCACGTCCACCTCGCCGACCAGCGGCACCGAGATGCGGCCGTCCGGCCGCACCGGCACCTCGGCCTCCAGCTCCGGGTTCTTCCACACCGACACGGTGAGCCGGTCGCCCACTCCGATGATGTAGGAGTCGCGAGACTGCGGTCGCTCTGGGCTCACTTCGGCGCCCAACGCCGCCGCCGGCAGAAGCAGCACGAACGTTGCGAGAAGGGCGCTCCGGCGTCGACCGGACGCTCTTCGAAGGGGCGCCGCGGCGGACGGCGAAGTGAGCCGAATACGAGGCGATCTGGCCACTTTCAAGGCGCGCTAAATTTACAGTTGTGTTAAGCTCCCGTCAAGCTAAGAGGCGCATGTTGGGCACCCCCGGAGCATGCATGCCCTTGCGAAGACGAGTGTAGGGGGCGTGGCCTTCGGCGCGGGCTCGAGGAACGTTCAGAAGTCAACCGGATGCGGGAGGTGCTGGTGGTGGCCGAGTCCGGGAGCGTTCAGGCAAGGCCATCTCAACTCCGCGTCAAGGAGGGATGAGTTGAACCAGAGAATCTTGGTCTTCTCCATTCTGCTGGCGTCGTCCCTCTCGCTCTGGTCCGAACCGGCGGCCGCAAGGCGCACGATCTTCAACCCGCATCTCTATCTCGAGGCCTCCTACAGCGACAACGTCACCTTCACGCGCACTCCCCAGGACGACGTCTTCTTCCGCTTCGCTGCGGTCTTCCCGGTGAGCCATGAGCTGCGGCGCGACAGCCTTTTGACCGCCAGCTACACCCTCTTCTTCGACCGCTTCAAGGAGTTCGACCAGTTCGACAGCGAAAGCCACCGCTTCTCGCTCGGGCTTCTGACCCGCCCCAGCGAGCGCTCGGCGCTCGTCTTCTCGAGCTACTACGAGACCACCGAGGACCAAGCGCTGCTCGCCGACCCCGAGGAGTTCGGTCTCTTCCTGACTCCCCGGCTGAAGCGCGACATCCTGGACGTCGACCTCGGCTACCGCCAGGATCTCCCGGGCCGCTGGGCGATCGGCGGCAACGTCGGCTATACCGAGATCGACTTCGACACCATCCTCGGCGTCCAGGACCGGAGAGCCCTGCTGGCGGTGCAGAGCCGCAGCGGATTCCGGGCCAGCGTCTCGCTGTCGCGGGAGTTCTCGACCCGCATGACGGGCGGGATTCGCTACGGATGGCGGGACTTCGACCTCGACCCGATCCCCGGCGATCCCAGTTCGATGATGGGCGAGGAGACCACCCATTTCCTCTCTCTCTTCGTGCGCCGCACCCTGACCCAGCTCTGGCGCTTCGACGCCAACGCCGGCGTCTTCCGGCGCACCGGGCAGGGATCGGACGGCTCCGATCTCTTTCGAGAGGGCTTTTTCGGCGGTCTCGCCTTCACCCGTACCCTGCGCCGGATCGAGGTCGAGCTCTTTGGCCGCTACTCGCCGACCTCGGAGGGCCCGCTGCGCGGAACCTCGACGGACACGATCGTCGGGGTCTCGGTCAACGACATCACTCCCGGACGCTGGACCTGGCAGGCCTACGCCCGCTACGGCATCCGCGATCCGGCCGAGCGAACTCGCGACGAGGTGGAGTCGCTGGGGGCCGGCGGCTACGTGGAGTGGGGACTGCAGCGGCTTCTCAGCCTCCGCTTCAGCGCCTCCTGGGTGGACCAGACCTCGGACGACATCCTGGACGACCGCTCCTTCTACAGGGTCAGCCTGGCCCTCATCTACTACCCCCTCGGCCGGCGCAAGCTGGCCGGAGGGCCGGGCCGTCCGATCGAGACCGAATTCGAGTGAGGGCGGAGCGGCGTCGGCGGAGATCAGCATCGAGCACGCCGCGGCCGGCGACGGTGAGAGCTGGGACCGCTACGCCCGCCGCCACCCCCGCTCGACTTACTGCCACGCCTTCGACTGGAAGACGGTCTTCGAGCGCGCCTACCGCAGAAGCTGCCACTATCTCGTAGCCCGCCGCGGCGTCGAGTGGGTCGGCCTCCTGCCGCTGGTCCGGATGCCGGGGCCGCTGGCCCACAATCGACTGGTATCCCTCCCCTACCTCGATCTCGGAGGCGAGCTGGCTTCCGACCCCGAAGCTGCGGCGGCCCTGAGAGCCGCCACCCTGGAGCTGGCGCGGAGGACCGCGGTTTCCGGGGTGGAGCTGCGCGGCGGCGCCGAGCACGGGGCCGCCACCCGCCGCCACCGCTTCCTGCTCCCCTTGCCGCCCAACCGCGAGGAGCTGAGCCGGGCGGTGGGACCCAAGGTTCGAAATCAGATCCGCAAGGCGGAGCGCTCGGGCCTCGACACCCGAGCCGCCGAGTCCGCCGAGCTGCCCTTCTTCTACCGCGTCTTCGCCCGCAACATGCGGGACCTCGGCTCGCCAGTACACTCGATTCGCTTTTTTTTCGAGATCCTTGACCGCTTCGCCGAGCGCGCCTGCCTCTACCTCACCCTCGACGCCAACCGGCGCCCGGTGGCGGGAGCGCTGGCCCTACGCTGGGAAGGCACGCTGACCGTGCCCTGGGCCTCCTCGCTGCGCTCGGCCCGCCCCTCCTGCCCCAACCACTCGCTCTACTGGCGCATCCTCCGGGACGCGCAGGAGGCCGGCCTGGAGCGATTCGACTTCGGGCGCTCCTCGCTCGGCAGCGGTACCTACCACTTCAAGAAGCAGTGGGGAGGAGAGATCGTGCCCCTGGTCTGGACGGTCCTCGATCGCCGCGGTGAGCCGTGTCCGGAAGATCATCTCAGCCCTGATCGCCACCGCCTGCTGGCCGCGCTCTGGCGCCGGCTGCCGCTTGCGGTCGCCAACCGCCTGGGTCCGCCGATTCGTGGGCGCCTGCCCCACTGAGGGTGAGATGGTCGAGCGAGGGCCGGAAACCGTGCGCGGCCGCGAGGGCATCCGCGACGCCTATCGCGGACCGGAGACGGCCCGCGAGTACCTGGAGCATCGCTTTCGCGAGCCGCTGGGGGCGCTCCTCCACGCCCGCCAGACCGCCGTCCTGAGCGGCGCCGTCGCGCGCCTGCAGCCCCGCCGGATCCTGGAGATCGCTCCCGGGCCGGCCCGGCTCAGCACCGAGATCTCGCTGCGCGGCGAGGCGTCCGGAGTGCTGGCCGAGGCCAACCTTCCGATGCTGAAGCTGGCCCGCGAGCGCCTCCGCGGCACCGGCGCGACCGCTTGGCGCTTCGCCTGCACCGACGCCTTCGCTCTTCCCTTCGTCGGCGCCTTCGATCTCGCCTACAGCTTCCGGCTCCTGCGCCACTTCGAGGACGACGATCGCGCGCACCTCTATCGGCAGGTGGGCCGGGCGCTCCGGCCCGGGGGGTACTTCCTGTTCGACGCCGTGAACGAGAGGGTCTCCGCTCCCCTGCGGGCGCGGGCCGGGCCGAAGGAGTACCCGATCTACGACGCCCTGCTGCGGCCTGAGACGCTCCGTGCCGAGCTTGAGCGGGCCGGCTTCGAGCTGCTGCGCCTCGACGGCGTGCAGCGCCGCTTTTCCCTGCTGCGACGGATCCAGATCCTGCTCGCCCCACGTTCGCGATTCCTGGCCGCAGCGGTCCTGCGCGCCGTCGACCGCTGGGGCGGCGGCGAGCCGCTCGAATGGGTGGTGACGTGCCGACGCGGCTGACCTACTGGACCGGGATCTGGGAGCCCCGACGGGAGGGGATGTCGGGGCAGATCGACTTCCTCCGCCGCCGCCTGGCGCCGCTGGCGCCGCTGGTCTCCTTCTCGGCCGGTCAGCGCACCCGGCCGCTGCCGCGCCATGGGGTGGTGCGGCTGAGCGGCCGACGCTGGCTGCTGCTGCGGGTGCTGGCCGCAGCGCTCGAGCCGCGCGGCGACCTCAGCCACCTGATCGGAGGGATCGGCTCCTGGCACCTGCTGCGCGCCCTGGGGCGGCGCCCGCTCCTCTTCTCGGTGGCCGTCCCGGGTCTCCCGCTCGAGCCCCGGCTCTACGCCCGGGTGACGCGCTTCGCGCCCGAGACCGAGGCCCTGGCCGGCCTGCTGGCCGAAGCTGGGGTCGCCCCCGATCGGATCGAGGTGGTGCCGCCGGGGGTCGACCTGACCCGCTTCGCACCCTCCTCGCCGCCGCCGCCGAAACCGTTCCGGCTGCTCTTTGCCAGCACCCCCGCTGACGCAACCGAGATCGGACCCCGGGGGGTGGATCTGCTGATCGAGCTGGCGCGCCGCGAGCCCGAGCTGGAGGTCGTCCTTCCGTGGCGCAGGTGGGGCGACCTAGCCGCCGCCCGAAGCGCCCTGGCCGCTCTCGATCCGACCCCCAACGTGTGCCTTGCGGAGGGGGACGTGGCCGACATGGCGGCCGAGCTGCGCGGCGTCCACGCGGTGGCCAGCTTCTTCGCCGCCGGGACCGGCAAGTCCTGCCCCAACTCGGTGCTCGAGGGCCTGGCCTGCGGGCGGCCCGCCCTGGTGGCCGATACGGTCGGCATCGCCGCCGCCCTCGAGGAGGGCGGGGCCGGCTGCGTGGCTCCCAGGTCGGCGGACGCCCTCGCCGCCGCGCTCGAGCGCCTGCGAGGCTCCTACCCGACCCTGGCCGCCGGCGCCCGCCGGCTCGCCGAGCAGCGGTTCGACCGAGAGAGCTACCTCGCCGCCTATCGCCGCCTTTACGCCGAGCTGGGCGACGGGGACCGGCCATGACGCTCCTCCGGCCCCGGCTCTCCGATCGCGCGCCCGGCCCTCCCGGACCGACCCGCGTCGCAATCCTTCTGGCCCTGACCCTCTTCTATCTCGCGATCCCCGACGCGCGGCCCGACTTCACCCGCTTCAACTGCAGCGACAGCGAGAGCTACCTGGCCCTGAGCTACGGGCTTGCGCACGGCCTCGGCTATACGCGCAGCATGTCGGAGGAGCGTTACCTGCCGCACACCACGTGGCCGCCCGGGCTGCCGGTCCTCCTGATGCCGGCGGTCGCCTGGAGCGGCGAGCAGGTGGACTGGCGGGCCGTCAAGTGGACGACCGCACTGATCGGCCTGCTCGGGGTGGCGATCGCCTGGAGCCTGGTGTCCCGAATCTCCGCCAGCCGCACCGCCGCCGATCTCTCCGCCCTCGCCCTTGCCCTCAACTCCTTCTACTGGGATTTCAGTCATCAGGCGATGGCCGAGGTGCCGCTGCTGGTCTCGATCCTGATCGGCCTGGCGGTGGTGCACCGGGCCTGGTCGGCCGGCGGGCCGGGCCGCGCCGCCGCCTTCGGGCTCGGCCTGATCTGCGGCCTTGCGCTGCTGATCAAGGGCCACGCCGCCGCCCTGGGCCTGGCCCCACTCCCCTACCTCTGGGCAGGGCGACGGAGCGGGGAGCGGACCGCAGCCCTCCTCGCCGCCTGGCTTCTCTTCTGCCTCGGGCTCGCCCTCCCCTACCTTGCCTGGAGCCTCCGCAACAGCACCGTCGAGGCGACCGGCTTCGACGCCATCCACCAGACCCGGATGATTTGGGCCCGCGATCCGAATGACCCCGAGAGCGAGCTGATCGGCCCGGGCGCCATGCTCGAGCGCGCGCTCGGCCATCTCCGGCACGGGGTCATCTACAACCTGCCGCGGCAGGTCCTGCCGGGGCTCTGGCCGCAGCGCTCGCTCGACTGGAGAGGGAGCGGCTACCTGGCGCTGCCCTTCTCCCTCCTGCTCGCGGCCCTGGCCCTCTCGCGGCGCCCCGGCGAGCAGGCGATGCTGATGACCGCGGGCGGCGTGGCGCTCACCAACCTGCTCTTCGCCTTCGGTGCCTCGCCCCGCTTCTGGGTGCCGGTGACGATGCTGCTCACCCTGCTCATCGCCGCCCGCGCCGGCCGGGGTCTGGAGGCGCTCTACCCGCGTCGTCGCACCGCCCTGCTGCTGGCCGCCGCTCTCCTACTCTCCCTCAACCTCGCCCTCTACGTTCGCGCCCACGAGCGCCAACCCTTCAATCCGACCGGGCCCTGGGCCGAGCTGGCCGCTCTTTTCGAGGCGGCCGCCGGGCTGGATCTGGAGACGGTCGGGGTGCTGAGTCCCAACTCCGACGCCTTCCGGCTGATCACCGGGCTGCCGGCACCGATTCCGCCCGAGGACTCGACCTTCGATCACCTGGTGGCGCGGCGCGATGGCGTGGGCCCGCAGCCACCGCCCGGCTCCGAGCCGGTCCTGGAGGTCCGGCCCTGGGCCCTCTTCAGGCTTCCTCGACCGATGCGTGGCGCCGAGATCGCCGGCGACCCGATCGACTTCGAGATGGAGTGGACCGAGCTGCAGCCAGCGGATCCGGACCTCGTCCGCCGCCGTCACCTCGCCGAGTTCGATGTGCTGGCGCACGTCGATCTGCAACAGGTAGCAGGTTCCGCTCTAGACAAAGCGGGTCTGGGTGAGCCCGGCGGCCCGCACGGTAATCATCGCGCCGATGGTGTCGGTCACCCGGCCGACCCCGGCAAGTCCTGCCGCAACTCGGTGCTCGAGGGCCTGGCCTGTGGTCGGCCGGCGCTGGTGGCCGACACGGTCGGGGCCCTCGCCGCCGCGTTGCGGCGCCTGCGCGGCGCCCACCCCGCCCTCGCTGTGGGCGCGCGCCGCCTCGCCGAGGAGCGCTTCGACCGGGAGAGCTAGCTTGGCGCTTATCGACGACTCTCCGCCAAGCTGCGGCTCAGTTGAGATAGCCCAGGCTCTTGACCCGCTCCAGTGTCTCCTCTTCGAGCTCCCTGTCGCCGGTATGCCCCTCGGTCACCGGCAAGCGATCGATCAGCGCGGCGAGCCCGCCCTGCAACTCCACCAGGCGATCGCCCTCGGCGCCGGCCAGGTTGTCCAGCTCGCTCGGATCGCGCGCTAGGTCGTAGACCTCGACGGCGCCGTCGGTGCTCTCGATCAGCTTCCAGCCGCCGCTTTCCCAGGCGACCAAGTCGCGGTCCCAGCGGGCGCCGAGCTTCTCGACGATCCAGCTGTCGTGGTAAAGCTCAGCGAAGACCTCGTCGCGGCCCTGCCAGAGATCCACCGTATTCGGCAGCCTGTTTTCCACGATGGAGGCCCGCCGCAACAGGGTCGGGAGAACGTCCACCAGCTGCACCGGCCGCGCGACGCGCTCACCGGACCTCTGTTCGGGGCGCTTGACGATGAGCGGCACGTGGACGAGCGCCTCGTAGAGACTCGTCCGGTGCCAGATCCGACCGCGCTCGCCGAAGTGCTCGCCGTGGTCCGAGGTGACAATGATCCAGGCGTCGTCGAAGAAACCGGTGTCCCGTAGCAGATCGAACAGCCGGCCGAGCTGGTGGTCCACGTTGGCAATCTCGCCGTCGTACTGCGACAGCAGATGCTCGCGCAGCCACGGTTCGAACTCGAGCTCTCCCAACATGATCTCCGTGCGAACCGCGTGAAAGTTGATGCGGCGCGACGATCTCCCCGGCCAGCGGTCGCGATGCGGCGGCGGCGGCTCGAATGGGTCGTGGGTCTCCATCGCGTTGAGGAACAGGAAAAGACTGCGTTCCCCGGCCTGCTCGAGCCATCGGCGGACGGCCGGGATCTGCTCGGACAGGGTGAGATAGGGCGTAAAGTCGTTGCTCGATCGGGCGAGCAGATAGTCCCCCCAGCGCCGCATCGGTCCGCTGCGGGCGAGGTTGCTGGCCAACGTCCGATGGAACGGCACTACATACGGCCTGTGCCTGCCCGGCTCCCAATAGACGTCGAAACCCTGATCGAAGCCATTGCGCGAGGTCAGAAACGGATTGGCTACCGCGGCCGCGGTGAGGTAGCCCGCAGCGCCCAGCTTCTCGGCCAGGGTAGTGAACTCCGGTCGAAGCTCGAGGCTGGCGCCGCCGCGCTCGCTCAGGTGTGCGCCGTGCGTGCGCGGATAGACGCCAGTGAAGAGCGACGCGTGGGCGGGAACGGTCCACGAGGAGGGTGAGATGCAGCGCTCGAACAGGGTCGCCCCAGCGGCGAATCGGTCCAGGTTGGGCGAGGTGTCGCGCTCGTAGCCGTAGGCCCCCAGATGGTCGGCGCGCAGGGTGTCGAGCACGATCAAAACGATAGGCGGGCCCACCGCGCCCCGGCCTGCGCGCCCCTCGGGAAGGGCGGGCGGTCTCGCAGAAAAGAGCCCCGGAGCCAGCACCAGAATCAGCGCGACTCCGAGCGCCGCGGCGGAGAGCGACCGCCGCCGATCCGCGAGCCGGCGCAGAAGGCCGACGCAAACGAGCGCGAACGGTACCAGCGCCAGCGCCAGCGTCAGGTAGGGCGGCTGGGCGTCACCGCTGCCGAGATCGGTCGCCAGCCGCAACGACCAGACCGGCATATAGGCCAGCACGCCGAAGAGGGCGTCGAGTACCGCGCGGTCGACCCGCCCGGCCCGCGCCGCCAGCCACAGCTCGACCCGGGCGAGGACCGCGCCGCCCACCACGAGATAGACCAGTCCGCAAGCGATCAGGACGGTCCTCCACCCCGCCCAGAAGCCGAAGTGAGTGTTGGCCCGATAAAGAACGTAGGAGACCAGTGCGAGCCCACCCAGAAGCCCGCTGGTGAGCCCCCGCTGGATGTCGGCCCGCCGGTCGAGCACCCGGAGCGAGAGGGCCACGAAAGCGCCGAGCAGCAGCGCCGTCCCCACGTCGATGGCCAACCCGAGCAGCAGATGGCTCGCGCCGGGCCGCAGATCACGGGCCGCGAACAGCGCCTCGCCGGACGCACCGCCCAGGAAGTGATCGAGGAACCAGAAGACGAGGCCAATGCGGACGCCGGTCAGCGCGCCGCCACCGACGGTCGGAAAGCTACTTGGCGCCACCGGAACGGGCCCGCTCACGGTGCCTCACCGCTCACGATCCGGCCCGCCGGGCGCCGCGGAGCGTCGTCCATGCGCGCGGAGTCTACCAAGCACTCGGTGGGCCGGCGCCAGATCACAGTTCCCCGGAGCGGGCGAGCCCGCGAAGCTCTCGTCGACGCAAATGTGGGTCAGGCAACCGGCCCTCACAGGCCGGGCGGCGGCAGGATGGCGGGATCGCGCAGGGCGCCCGGATCGCGCCGCGGCGGCTGCAGCGCCACCCAGCGGCACCAGTCGGGCGGCCTCATGCGGTCGAGCGTCGCCCCGACCCGGGTCCGCAGCTCCCAGAGTCGGGCCGGGTCGAGCTGGGGAAAGCGCAGGGTACCGGCCTCTTCGCCGGACGCCTCCAGCTCGCTCGAGAGCTCCAGCAGCCCGAGCACCTGCCGCCCCACCTCGTAGCGCGAGCGCCCGCCGGCCAGGGCCAGAATCGTCAGGTACTCGACGTCCTGCTGCCCGCGCCGGTAGGCCTTGAGCCGGATGCTCGGCAGCGGCCCCGGCTCGCCCTGCCGGCCCGGATAGAAGAGAGCCAGCGGGCTGGCCCGCTCCCACGAGGAGTCTCCGCCGATCGTCTGCCAGGGGATGACGCCGTCCCCGCCCAAAGCCCAGGTCCGGACGCACCAGGCGGCGGCCTGCACGTTGGAGTCCTCGACCCGGTTCGTGGTGCCGTAGTGGTAGAGAACCTCTCCGAAGCGTCGCTTGCGGTCGAGCAGCCACTCCAGGTAGGCGTCGAAGCCCGAGCCCACCGCGTGCACGTCCAGAATCCCGTCGAGCAGATCCCGCCGCCACTGCGGACGCGAGATGTCGGCGCGGAAGACCAGCTTCGGCGTCGGTTGGGGGGCGCTCCGCAACACCGGCAGGACCGCCTCGTGGAAGGCCCGGCCGTACCAGCGCAGGGCCCAGAAGTCCTGGGTGTTGACCGGCTCGTCGAAGATCCAGGGGGCCGAGGAGCGCCCCCAATCCTCACGCCGGTGGGAGAGCTTGTTGTTGAGATAGAACTCGAAGAGGGTGTCGTTCCAGCCACGCGCGGCGAGATGCTCCGCGAGCCTGCGGGCGCCCTCCACGAAGTGCCGCCGGTAGCCGTCGCGGAGCGCTTGCTCGGCCCAGTAGCCGCCGCGGAAGCCCTCCTCGATCGGCGCCGGCCAGTTCTCGTTCAGCGGCAGGTAGAAGGCGTCGACCGGCACGCCGGCGCGGGGCAGATCGGCGAAGGCCGAGCCGTCCAGGAGCGGCCCGAAACGGCGGTCGAAGCGGTTCCAGCTCCACTCGCCCACGCGCTCCTCGGGGAGATAGTCGGAGTGCACGTCGCCTCGCCAGCTATAGGGCAGGCGGTTGAGGCAGGTGCGGTGCTCGTGGGCGAGTCGGTAGTAGGCCATCTCGGCGGGAGGCGGCAGCCGGTAGGCGTTCATCTGGGGCACGAAGGAGAGATGGTCGGGAAGCGTGAAGCCCCAGATCAGCAGCTCCACCTCCAGATCGACTACCTCGCCGGCGCTGCGCAGCGCGAGGCGGCCGCGGCGCATCCCCGGCCGGGCCTCATGCGGCACATAGACCTCCACCAGCAGCGAACCGGCGGCTCCCGGGGGGCCCGATGGCACGGCGCCGATGCCGGCCGCCAGCGGCTCGAGCGGATCGGGCAGCGGCCCCAGCTCGCTCGGCACCGGCAGGTAGCGCCAGAGCCCCACGCGCAGCTCCTTCCCCGTCACCGGGTCTTCGAACCGGAGGCTCGCCGAGAGGTCCGCAGGCCAGGGGTCGAGCACCACCTGGAACTCCACGAACTCGTTGCGCGCGGCGAAGAGGCGCACCTTGCGCTCGGCCCCGCTCCAGAGATGATTGGCGCGCCGATAGGCCGTCGGCCGGGGCGGGATCGTGCGGCCATCCTCGGGCGCCACCTTGTCGAGCGGATCGGCCACGAAGAGGATCGAGCCGGCCAGCTCAGGGGGCTCGCCGGCCGCCAACGGCGGCGGTGCCGGTTCGAGCTCGAGCGGCAGCGGGGCGCGCTCACCGCGCACCCCGATCGTCGCCACCGGGCCCCGGTTCCCGGCCCCGTCCACCGCACGCACCCCGACCTCGGCGGCCTCTTCCGGGGCCAGGCCCAGCTCGGCGATCCGGATCAGCGCCGGCTCGCCCGGCCCCGGCGCGGCGGGGATCAGATGACGAGGCACCGGCTTCGCCCGCTCCCACTCGAAGGGTGAGAAGCGGGAGATGCGGACCTCGAAGCCGAGGGTCCCGGCCGCTCCCCGATCCTCCGGCGTTCTCCAGCCCAGGGTGGCCAGACCGGGCACCGGCTGCTCGGCCCCGCCCGGCAGGAACAGAATCTCCCCCGGCGGCTCCAGGTCGTCGGCGCCGAGCCGCACAGCCAGGAAGGGAGCAGAAGCAGTGCCCGCCTCGCGGCTGTGCAGGAATCGATTGGGAAAGATCCGGTAGTCGATCCCCCTGCCCCGCCGCTCGTACTCATGGCCCACGTCGTCGGTGAGGGCAAAGCCGTGGCTCAGACCCGCTACCCTGGCCGCCACCACCTCCGGTGGCAGGGCGATCCGCTGCCAGCCGTCCTCGTCGGGCGGCGCCGCGTCGGCAAACGCCCAGAGCGTCCCGCCGCGGCCATTGATCACCGCCGTCACGTCGCTCGCAGGACCGGCCCAGTGGCGCTCTCCCTGTTCCGCCCAGTCGAAGCTGGCCGCTCCCGGCTGCGGCGCGTAGGTGCGGGAGGTGCCCTCGACCCAGGGCGAGGCCACGGTCGAGACGCTCACTCGCCGCTGCGGATCCTCGCCGGCGACCCGCGCATGGAGGATCGCCTCCTCGATCACCCGGCCGCGCAGACTTTCGAGATCGGCGTCGAAGAGGGTGAGCTCCACGATCCCCTTGGTCTTGAGCCGGCCGGCGCCGCCCAGGTTCGCGTCCCGCTCGCCGCGCGCCGCGGAGACCACGGTGTCGCGGCTCAACTCGATGCGAAGCACGCCCTCGCCGAGGTCGGCCCGCACGCCCCGCTCGCACGAAAGGAGCGCAGGCGCCGCAAAGAGCGCCGCGCCCGTCAGGAGAGCGCTGTATCGCATGCGGAAATTCTAGGTCCGAGCTCCCTTCGGAACAAAGCACTTTTTGCGCCTGTGCTACGCTTTTCGCCGCCTGCCGAGCCGGGATGTCCACTCTCCAGCGAAGCGTTGCTGTCGAAGCGCCCATGCCGCGGGGCCGGGTGGTGCGCCACCTGCTCCACTACCTGAGCCAGATCCGGCTCCCCTTCGCCATCTCGTTCCTCCTCCTCCTGCTGGTAGCGGCCCTCACCGCCGCCAAGGCCTGGATCATCCAGCCGGTGGTGGACACCTTCCTGGGCGGCGACACCAGCCGCCGCGACCTCGTCCTGCTCTGTCTCCTGGTGGCCGGCATCTTCGTCGCTCAGGCGCTTTTCAACTGGCTCTACACGGTGGTGGCGGCGGCAGCCAGCGCGCGGCTGGTGCGCTCGATCCGCGCCGACCTCTTCGGCCGGCTCTCGAGCCACAGCCTCGGCTACTTCGTGGGCCGGCCCTCGNNGAACATGCTGCGCGACCTGGTCACGGTGGCGATGCTGATCGCGGTCCTGCTGATCAAGGAATGGCGGCTGGCCGTGGCCTGCCTGGCGATCGTGGCGGTGGTGGGCTGGATCCTGCGCGGACGCAGCCTGCAGATCGAGAGCCTGGGGCGGCGGGTGCAGGAGGCGATCGCCGGGATCAACCGCGAGCTGTCGGAGTTGATCGGCGGCATCGAGCTGGTGCTCGGATTCGGCCTGCGCCGGAGCTGGAGGGAGCGCTTCGGCGAGGTCAATCGCGCCCACTACCGCACTGCCCTGGCGGCCACCCGCAGCAGCGCCACTGCGGTGATGCAGGTGGTGCTGATCGTCGGACTCGGCCTGAGCGGCATCCTGCTGGTCACCGGCCTCGCCCTCCTGGCGGGCAAGATCAGCGCCGGCGACTTCGCCACCTTCCTGGCCGCGATCTACCTGATGCAGGCACCGGCCCTGACGATCAGCAACTCGGTGGCTAACCTCTCGCGCGGCCTGGCGGCGGCCGGGCGCGCCATGGAGCTGCTGGAGCACGAGCCCGAGATCTCCGATCCGCCGTCACCACGGCCGCTCCCGGAGGGCGAGCTGGCGCTCGAATTCGAGGGCGTGTCCTTCGCCTACGGCGGCGCGCCGGTAGTCGAGGAATTGAGCTTCCGCGTCGATCCGGGCGAGCTGGTGGTCATGGTGGGCGACAGCGGGGCCGGGAAGTCGACGGTGGCGCGGCTGCTCATGCGCTTCTACGACCCCGATCGGGGAGCGGTGCGGATCGGGGGCGTGGAGCTGCGCGAGATCGCGCGCGCCGACCTCTACAGTGCCATCGGCTATGTCTCACAGGATGTCTTTCTCTTCGACGGCACGGTGGAGTACAACCTCAAGATCGGCAAGCCATTAGCCTCCCAGGAGGAGCTGGACGAGGCGATCCGCATCGCCTGTCTCGAGGAGGTGATCGCGGAGCTTTCCGACGGCCTCGCCAGCCGGGTCGGAGAGCGCGGCGTACGGCTGAGCGGCGGCCAGCGCCAGCGTGTGGCGATCGCCCGCGCTATCTTGACCGAGGCGCGCATCTTGATCCTCGACACCGATCTCGAGAAGCGCATCCTCCAGAACCTGGTCGACGCCTCGCGCACCCGCACCCTGTTCGCGGTCACCCATCGCCTGAGCCTGGCCGAGATCGCCGACCGAGTGGTGGTGCTCAAGAGCGGCAGGCTGGTCGAAGAGGGCAGCGCCCGCGACCTCGAAGTCCGCGACGGCGAGTTTGCCCGCCTGCGGGGGGCTGCCCGCTCCGATCTGGTGCGCGGAAGCGGCGAAGCGGGCGAAAGCACCGAAATCGAGAGCACCGACCCGGCGCGCTGAGCAGCCTCTGTGCTAGTCTGTGCCTCTTTCCGAAAGGAGGCGACTATGCGACGCACTTTGATGGTCCTGTTGGCGGCGTTTCTGGTCACTTCGCTCGTGGCGCCCGCGGCTCGGGCCGGAGGCATCGAGGCAAAGGACGCATTCGAGCAGCTCAAAACCCTGGCCGGCACCTGGCGAGGGCAGCCGGAGGGCGAGGGCGAAGCGACCGAGTCAGAGGCCGAGGCTGCGGGCAAGGTGATCCATGAGGTCCGGGTCTCGGCGGCGGGGAGCGTGGTGATGGAGACCATGAACCCCGGCACCGACCACGAGATGATCAACATG
>JABAOD010034555.1_pt1 | contig 17706 bp, 21 predicted proteins | sample 7062151 | NCBI WGS metagenome assembly JABAOD01 (sample SAMN14538626, study PRJNA623070) | marine sediment metagenome | biome: marine biome [ENVO:00000428]; feature: marine pelagic biome [ENVO:01000023]; material: deep marine sediment [ENVO:00002113] | place: India: Gulf of Khambhat ... | reverse complement strand
TCATGCTGCCGCTGCCCGGGTTCGAGGCCATGTACGGTCGACGCCAAACGACGGTGATCTCGGTCAAGATGCCCGAGGCCGCTCAGGTCGCCGACGCCATGGCGCGCGCGGAGGAGGCGATGCGCATTGCGCGCCGCCTTCGCCCAGGGCAGGAGAACAACTTCGAGGTCGACACCGCCGAGGGACTCATCACGTTCTGGGAAAACCTGACGCGCATCATCTTCACGGTGGTGCCGGCCGTGGTGGCGATCGGGATCATCGTGGGCGGCATCGTGATCATGAACATCATGCTCATGAGCGTGACCGAGCGGACGCGCGAGATCGGCATTCGCAAGTCGGTCGGAGCCCGGCGCGCCGACGTCCGGCGCCAGTTCTTGGCGGAATCCATCCTGCTCGCGACGCTGGGCGGCCTCCTCGGCATTCTGGCGGGCTGGGCGCTGGCCACCCTGGTGGCCGTAGTCTCGCCGCTTCCCGCGCGGGTGACCCTGTGGTCGGTCTCGGTGGCGCTCGCGCTCGGCGCGGGCGTCGGCGTCCTGTTCGGGGTGTATCCAGCCACCCGCGCTGCCCGCCTGGACCCCATCATCGCACTGCGATTCGAGTGACGGCGTCGTGAGACTCCCGAACCTCGCCGAGGGCATGGGCATGGCGGCGAGCGCCATCTGGACGCAGAAGCTGCGCTCCGGACTCACCATCCTGGGCATCGTGATCGGTGTAGCGACGGTCATGTCGATGGCCTCCATCGTGCAGGGCATCCGTGAGCAAATCTTCAACACCCTGGAGGTGGTGGGGCCGACCACCTTCCGGATTCTCCGGTTTTTCTCATCCACGCCGCTCAACCCAGACGCGCTCCCGCGGGAGGTGCGCATCCGCCCGGTGCTCTCCAAGCAGGAGGCCGACGCCATCGAAGAACTCCCGGAGATTCGGTACGCCAGCATCTGGGTCGGCGTGTTCGAGCGGCTCGAATACGAAGGCGTGCGCACCCAGCCCACCGTGGTGTACGGCGCGGATGAGCGGTTCATGGAAGTCCTGGGCGGAGCGATCGTCGCGGGACGCACGTTCACCATCACCGATGTCCGGGCCGGCACCCCCGTCGTCATTGTCGAGCGCGAAGCCGCGGACAACGTCTTTGGCCGCATCACTCCATTGGGTCGGACCATGCGGGTCGGCGGCCGGGCGGTCCGCGTGATCGGGATCTACCGCAAGCCGGAGAACATCTTCCAGCCACCCGGCCAGGAGATCTCGGCCATCGTTCCGTTCGAGGCGGCGCGGCGGCTGTTCCGCTACGACGAGACGAATGCGCTGGTCATCCTGGTCAAGCCCCGAGACGGCGTCAGCGTAGACCGGGCCATGGATGCGACGACGGTGCAGCTTCGCCGCATGCGCGGCCTCAGGCCGGGCGACCCCAACACGTTCGACATGATCACGTCGGACCAAATCCTGAGCATCTTCAATCGCCTCACCGGCGTGTTCTTCCTGGTCATGATCGTGCTGTCGAGCGTCGCGCTCATGGTGGGTGGTATCGGCGTGATGGCGATCATGATGGTGTCGGTGACGAGCCGCACCCGCGAGATCGGGGTGCGCAAGGCCATGGGCGCGACCCGCCGCGAGATCCTGTGGCAGTTCCTCGTCGAGGCCGCCACGCTCACGTCGATCGGCGGTGCGGTGGGCATCGCCATCGGGATCGCCGCGGGTCAGGTGCTGAAAGGAATCCTGGGCTTCGAGAGCGGGGTGCCCATCTGGAGCGCCGTGCTGGCCACCGCGGTGTCGGTCAGCATCGGGTTGGTCTTCGGCCTACTGCCGGCGAACCGCGCGGCGCGGCTGGATCCGGTGGAGGCGCTGCGATACGAATGAGGAACGCGGGAACCGGAAACGTGGGACCCCGCCCACCGCCGCCCCCCCCCCCCCTCCCTCTTCCCCCTTCCCCCTCCAGAATGAGACACGAGACACACGCTATGCCCGCATCGATCGATCTCCTCGCCATCGCGGCACATCCCGACGACGCCGAGCTCACCTGCGGCGGCACGCTGGCCAAGGCGGCACGGCAGGGCTACCGGACCGGCATCATCGACCTGACCGGCGGCGAATCCGGCACGCACGGCAGCCGGGACACTCGGGGTCGGGAGGCCGACGAGGCCGCCAAGATCCTCGGGGTGACGGTGCGGCTCAACGCCGGCCTCCCGGATGCCGGCCTGCACAACACGGGTGAAACGAGGCGCGCCGTGGTCGAGCTCATCCGGCGGCTCAAGCCCCGCGTCGTGATCCTGCCCTATGCCATCGGCCGCCATCCCGATCATCGCATCGCCTCCGAGTTGTGTCGCGACGCGTCGTATCTGGCGGGGCTCGCCAGGTACCCCGCCGAGGGCGATCCTCACCGGCCCGAGAAGGTTCTCTACACGCTGGCGTTTCGCGAGGACGCGGTGAAACCCACGTTCGTGGTCGACATCTCCGACACGTTCGCAGCCAAGATGGCCGCCATCCGGTGCTACGCCTCTCAGTTCCAGGGCAAGATGGCGGCCGGCGAGATCTTCCCGGCGGGTGGCGACATCTACGACAACGTGCAGATGCACTGCGCCCGCTACGGCAGCCTGATTCGCACCGCGTACGGGGAGCCCTTCCTCACCCACGAGACGGTGAGAATCGACGACGTGGTCGACATGGGCGTGCGATCGCTGTAGGGAGGCGGCGGCCGCCTCGCGGCCCGGGGCTCGGCCCCTCGCCCACCCAGCCCTTTTGCCATCCCCCGAGACTCCTCTAGCTTTCGCCACACCGATGCCGCACCAGCGCGACGCTCACCCACTCGTCTATCTCGACCACGCCGGCACGACGCCGGTTCGGGCCGAGGTGCGCGCCGCGATGGAGCCCTACCTGTGGGGCTCGGAGTTCGGCAACCCGAGCTCGGCACACCGGCTGGGACAGCGGGCCCGTGCCGCGCTGGAAGATGCGCGCCGTCGGATAGCAGCCGCCCTGGGCTGCCCATCGCCGGGGGAGGTGCTGTTCACCTCGGGAGGAACCGAGTCGGACAACCTGGCCGTGCTGGGAACGGCGCTGGCCGCGCGGGCGGCGGGCGCCCCGTTTCGCGTGGCAGTGAGCGCCATCGAGCACAAGGCGGTGCTAGATGCCGGCCGCGCCGTGGAGCGTTTCGGCGGCGAGTGCGTCATCCTGCCGGTCGACGGGGCCGGCCTGGCACTCCCGGAAGCCGTCGAGGCGGCCCTCAAGCGCGGCCCGGCGGTCCTCAGCATGATGTGGGTGAACAACGAGGTGGGCGTGGTACAGGACGTGGCTGCCGTGGCGCGGCAGGCGGCCGACTTCGGGGTCCCACTGCACGTCGACGCGGTCCAAGCGGTCGGGAAGGTCCCGTGTGCCCTTCCCGATCATCCCAGCGCCATGCTCACGATCTCCGGCCACAAGATCGGCGCTCCCAAAGGGATCGGCGCGCTCCTGGTGCGCCGCCGCGAGCTGCTCCAGCCGCTGCTCCACGGCGGGGGGCAGGAGTTCGGCGTGCGGCCCGGCACGGAGAACGTGGCCGGCGCTGCGGGGCTCGCTGCCGCCGTGGAGCTAGCCGTGGCCGAGGCCGACGAGAACGCGGAGGTCACCGGTCGGCTGCGCGACGAGCTGGAGCGGCGTCTGCTGGCCGCCGTTCCCGACGCGCAGGTCCACGCCGCGGCGGCCACCCGCGCACCCCACATCTGCCACGTGAGTATTCCGGGAACGCGGAGTGCGGGAATGCTCATGCATCTGGACCTCGCCGGTATCGCGTGCTCGTCCGGAGCGGCGTGTCTCACGGGGGCCGCGGAGCCGTCGCACGTGCTGCGGGCGATGGGTGTCTCCGACGACCTCGCCGCCGGGGCGCTCCGCTTCTCGTTCTCGCCCGCCAACACCCTCGACGATGTGGAGCGCGCCGCCGCCGCCCTGCCGGCAATCGTCGCCCAAGTGCGCCACGTCACTGGGGCGCTGGGCCCGACGTGACGCGCCGGGCTTCGGGGAGCGGCAGTGAGTAGGGGCCGGGTCCTGGTCGCCATGTCCGGCGGCGTGGATTCGTCGGTCGCCGCCGCGCTCCTGGTCGAGCGCGGGTACGAGGTGATCGGTGCCACCATGAAGCTGTTCTGCTACGGAGACAGCGTCCCCGACCGTCCCTGCTGCTCGCTCGACTCGATCGTCGACGCCCAATCGGTCGCCGACCGGCTGGCGATGCCGCACTACGTGATCGATCTGGAAGACCGGTTCCGGGCCGAGGTCGTGACCCACTTCGTCGCCGAGTACGCCCGGGGCCGCACGCCCATCCCCTGCGTGCGCTGCAACACGTTCACGAAGTTCCGCGATCTCGTGGCGCACGCGGACGCGCTGGCGTGCGACTACGTGGCCACGGGACACTACGCGGTGGCGCGGGGTGGAGCCCTGCATCGAGGGAAGGACCGAGAGAAGGACCAGACCTACTTCCTCTGGGGGATCGATCGCGCGGTGGTACCGCGCCTGCTCACGCCGGTGGGCGATCTCACCAAGCACGAGACCCGCCAGGTCGCCCGCAGTCTGGGTCTCGTGACCGCCGACAAGCGAGAGTCGGTCGAAATCTGCTTCGTGCCCGACGGCGACTATGCGGCCGTGCTGGAGGCCCATCTCGGGGCCGACGCCCCGGCCCTGTCCCCCGGCCCCTTCGTGAGCACGGCGGGGGATGTGGTGGGGACGCACGACGGGTACGCTCGCTACACCATCGGGCAGCGCCGCGGGTTGCCGGGCGGCTTTCCGGAGCCCATGTATGTGGTGGCCATCGACCCGGCTCGCCGCGCGGTTATTATTGGAGCCGGAAGCCAGCTCTTCGGGCACCGCGTGGAGCTCGAGGACGTCAACTGGATCGGAGAGCCGCTCGAACCCGGGGAGACCTGCGCGGTACAGGTCCGCTACCGGTCACGGCCCGTGCCGGCTCGCGTGGCCCAGAACGGCTTGGACGAGCGCCGGAGCGCCCTGGACCTGATTGAGCCGGTACGCGCCATCACGCCGGGGCAATCCGGCGTCCTCTACGACGGCGACCGGCTCCTGGGCGGCGGGGTGATCAGCTAGGAGTGTGCGGTGGATCTGGTTCGTGACGTGACGACTCGGCTGAGCGTGGACGAGGACCTCGCGGTGCGGGGCCTCGGTGCCTTATTCATCGCCCTCCGCATGACCGCGGACCCGGGGACGTTCACCGGGATCGCCTCGGCCTTTCCGGACTGCGGACGCTGGATGCAGCGTGCCCCGTTTCAGAATGGCGGCACCGGGGAGATGCTGGCGTTGGCCACGCCGGGTGCCGTGCGGCGCATCCTGCTGATCGCCGGATTCCTGGACGATCAGATCCCCACCCTGGGCGGCATTGTCGGCCAGGCAGTGAGGCCCGCCATCGCCGAGGACGCCTTCGAGAAGATCACCGCCAGCCTGCCCCTGTTCGCTGGGCAGCCCTGACCGGAGCCGGATGAGGTATCGGGTGACCGACGGTGCCCGGAACGCCGCCGTCGCGGGGTGGTGGGTTGGCCCAGAGCCGCCTGGGGCCGGTGAGGTACGGGGCGACGGCGAACGGCGCTTGCCTGTCGGCCCGTGACCCACCTTCACGAGCGCGTCAGGTTCCGCGGCACCGCCGGCGAGCTGTCTGGTACCTTGCAGGTGCCCGACGGCACGCCGCGGGGCGGCGTTGTGCTCGCGCACTGCTTCACCTGCTCCAAGTCGCTCAAGGTGACTCGCAACCTCGCCACCGGCATCGAGGACGGCGGTTACGCGGTGCTGCGCTTCGATTTCACCGGGCTGGGAGAGAGTGAAGGCGAGTTCGCCGACACCAGCGTGACCACCAACGTGGGCGATATCGAGGCGGCCGCGCGCTTCATGGAGGCGCGGGGCTTCGGTCCATGTGCGCTGGTGGGCCACTCGTTGGGTGGCGCTGCGACCCTGCTGGCGGCAGCCCACGTGCCCGCGGTTCGCGCCGTGGTCGCCGTGGGCGCGCCGTTCAGTCCGGACCACGTTCGGCATCTCTTCGCGGAGCGTGACGTTGAGCGGGCGCTCGCGTCCGGCCGCGCAACCGTGGAGATCGCGGGCCGCCCGTTTCAGATATCGGCCGAGTTCTTCCACGATCTGGAGCGGCAGTGCTCTCCGGAACGGATCGCTGCACTGGGGCGCCCGCTCCTCGTTGCGCACGGCACCGCTGATCGGGTAGTGCCCATCGAGGAGGGTGAGCGGATCTTCCACGCGGCGCGCCAGCCACGCTGGTTCGTCGCGATCCCAGACGCGGATCACCTCTTCATTCAGGAGCGGCACGCGGCGCGCGCGGCACAGGCGGTCAGGGCATTCCTCGACACCGTTCTCCGATGACCACGGCCGGCGCCGTCAGGACTCCATCATCCCGGATCACGCCATGACGAGAATCACCGCAGAACTCACCTCCGGCACCCGAGTCACCCTCTCCAACGGTCGGCATACCTGGCGGGCGGACGAGCCACCCGACGCGGGGGGCGACGATACGGGCCCCACGCCCTACGACATGCTGACCGGCGCGCTCGCGGCGTGCACCCTCATCACCTTGGCCCTGTACTGCCGTCACAAGAAGATCCCTCTGAAGTCGGTGAGCGCCACGTACGAGCATGGCCGGGTACACGCCGACGACTGCCAGGAGTGCGAGGAGCCCAAGAAGGGGCTCATCGACCGGATGACGAGTCGGGTACGGATTGCGGGTGACTTCGACGACGCGCAACGGAAGCGCCTGGCGCAGATCGTCGAGCGGTGCCCGGTGCACAAGACGCTGGCCAACGGGGTGGTGATGGTCGATACGGCGGAGTTCGTGTGAGGATGGAGATGGGGGGAAGCGGGAGTCGGCCCGCGCTGCTCACTCCCGCCTCACTGCCGTTCCCGCCTCCCCCTCGGTCTCTCGACGGAGCCCATCGAGGAACTCCCGAGCCACGTCCCGCACGTCGCGCCGATCCACATCCACCAGGCGATTCATCCGCCGCATGGTCGCGTCGTCGATCGTGCCGGCGAGCCCCGCCAGCGCGCGGCGCACGCCCGGATGGCGGCGCAGGGTGGCACGCCGCACGACCGGCGCCGCCTCGTACGGGGGGAAGTAGGCCCGGTCGTCGGCGAGATGCACCAGATCCAGCGACTCGATCTGGCCGTCGGTGGAGTTGCCCGCGATGATGTCGACCTGGCCCTCGGCCAGCGCCCGGTAGGTGAGCCCGAGGTCCATGACCCGGGGCGGGCCGCCGAAGGTGAAGCCGTAGGCCGCCACGAGCCCACGAAAGCCGTCCTCCCGATCCATGAACTCGTATCCGACGCCAGGGCGCCAGTTGTGGGCGTGGGAGACCGCGTCCGAGAGGGTGGTGAGCCCCCACCGCTCGGCCTCCGCCCGCCGGACCAGCATCGCGAACGTGTTGTTGAACCCGAGCGGTGGCATCCAGGCGAGTTCCCACCGCGCTCGATAGATGCTGTCCACCTCCCGTCGCACCCGCGCCGGGTCGCGCTCGGTCGGCAGCTGCAGAATCGCGGCGTGCGCGGTCCCGGTGTACTCCACATAGACGTCCAGCTGCCCGCTCGTAATCGCCTCGTGGCAGATGAAGGTCCCGCCGAGGTTCAGCCGACGATCGACCTCGAACCCGTGGCGCTCCAGCTGCTGCGCCACGATCTCGCCGAGGAGCACCGATTCGGTGAAGTTCTTCGAGGCTACGGTGATGCCGTCGCCGACCGCGCAGGCGCCCGCCACGAGGAGCAGGGGGACAGCGCCCCTCATCGTGCCCTCCAATCCAGCCGTCGCTCCACCGCATGCAGCACGCCGTCCAGCACCAGTGCCAGCAGGGCGGCCGGCACCGCGCCGGCCAGAATCACCACATTGTCCACCATGGCCAGCCCGCGGAAGATGANNTGAAGTCACCGAGCCCGCCCGCGCCGATGGCTGCGGCAATGGTGGCGATCCCGACACCGATGACGGTCGCCACCCGGATGCCGGCCAGGATCACCGGGGTCGCCAGCGGCAGCTCGACCAGGCGGAGCAGCTCCCGGTCCGTCATTCCCATGCCGAGCGCCGCGTCGCGCACCGCCCGATCCACGCCCGTTACGCCGGCGTGCGTGTTCCGCACGACCGGCAATAGCGCATAGAGCACCAGCGCCACGATGGCGGTCCGCGCTCCGATCCCGCCGAGCAACGGTAGCGGCAGGAGAAACCCGAAGAGGGCGAGACTCGGAACGGTCTGGACCACGTTGACCGTAGCGAGTACCGGAGCGCGCAGCCTCGCGCTCCGACTGGCGGCGATCCCGAGCGGCACACCGATCGCCACCGCAATCGTCGTGGATGCCCCGACCAGCAACAGGTGCTGGAGCGTCCGATAGCCGATCTCTCCGGCGTACCGTGCCAGGAACTCGCCGATGCTCATAGCAGCTCACGGAACGGCGACACGGCGGGATGGTCGCTGGTTCGGAACGCCTGCACCGTGTCGAGGAATGCGAGCCTGCCGTCCCGGAGCAGCGCGATCCGGTCACCGAGGCGCACGGCCTCGCGCACGTCGTGGGTGACGAACACCACGGTCTTACCGAGTCGGTCGGTGAGCCGGCGGAACTCGTTCTGGAGCGTGGCGCGGGTGATCGGATCTACCGCCCCGAAGGGCTCATCGCACAGCAGCATCGGGGGGTCGGCGCCCAGGCTCCGCGCGACGCCGACGCGCTGGCGCTGTCCCCCGGACAACTCATGAGGGAGCCGGTCGGCGAACTCCTCCGGCGGGAGGCCCACCAGCGTCAGGAGCTCCCTGACGCGTCCGGCGATCCGCTCCGCGGGCCAACCCTCCAGGCGCGGAACCAGTCCCACGTTCGCGGCCACGGTCAGGTGGGGCAGCAAGCCGACCTCTTGGATCACGTATCCGATCGACCGCCGCAGCCGGACCGGATCCCAGTCCGCGGTGGATCGCCCCAACACGGCCACGGCACCGCCGGAGGGCATGAGCAAGGCATTGACCAGCCGCAGCGCCGTTGTCTTTCCGGCCCCACTCGGCCCGAGCATGACCAGCCGCTCCCCCGTCAGGACGGTGAGATCGAGCGGTCCGAGCACCGTCCGACCCGCGAACTCGAACCGCGCTCCCCGAAACTCGACTGCCGGGTCGGTCATGGTGTCACTCGGTGGGCCCCGCACCCCGCGCGGTTGACGCGTACCAGCACGTCGGCGAGCTTGCGCGTGCACGCCGGATCACCCGCCGGCCGGCGGTCCGGCGACCACCACGTGGGAGGCGAGCACACCATGCGCGGGTTCCTGGCCCGGCTATTCATCACGGCGTTCGGCCTGTGGATGGCCGACACGCTGCTCACTGGCATCCGCTTCGAGGGGGTCGTGGCCCTGTGGATCGCGGCGCTGCTGCTGGGCGTGGTGAACGCGTACGTGCGGCCCATCGTGATCTTGCTGACGCTTCCCTTGACGCTGATCACGCTTGGGCTGTTCCTGTTTGTGATCAACGGTGCAATGCTGATGCTGGTGGGATGGCTCATGCCGTCGTTCCAGATCGAGGGCCTCGGCTGGGGCATCCTCGCATCGGTGATCGTGGGGCTGACCGGCTGGGCGGCCAACGCGTTCGTGGGGAATCGCGGTCGCCTGGAGGTGTGGTCGGTACCGCGCGACTGACCGGCCCGCGGAATCGGGCGGCAACGCGGCGGAGCGGGCGCCCGGTCTCACGCCCCCACCACCACCCCAACCACGTCGCGCCGCCGATGGCGGTTGTCCAGATTGACCAGCAGGATCTCTTGCCACGTGCCGAGCTGGAGCTGGCCGCCGACGACCGGGAACGACTGACTCGTCTTGAGGATCGCGGAGCGGACGTGGGAAAACCCGTTGCCGTCCCCCCACCGCTCGTTGTGCGCATAATCCAGCGTCGGCGGCGCGATCTGATCGAGCGCCCGGCGGAGGTCGGCCAGCGCGCCGGATTCGTACTCAATGGTCGTGATCGCCCCGGTCGAGCCCGGCAGGTGGACCGTGACGATCCCGGTCTCAACCCCCGACTCGGCAACCAGCGCCTCCACTTCTGGCGTGATATTGCGGTGCCCGAACTCGGCATCGAGAGAGAACGTCCATCGGCGGGAGAGGGGCATGGGCCCTCCGGGTCGCAGTTCGTTGTGGACAATACGGTGCCTGGTGGCCGGTGTCAGGTGCCCTGCACCCGGATACCCCACCCTCCTCACATCATGGCCGTCGCACGCACCGTCTCGAGGTGGATCTCCACCGTATCGTCGATGGGCTCGGCGTACCCACCGGCCATGGTGACGGCCACCGGCACGCCCGCGGCGCGACAGCGCGAGAGCACCAGCCGATCCCGCTCCGCCAGCCCCGCCTTGGTGAGCGCCAGCCGGCCCAGCCGGTCGCCGGCATACGGGTCGGCGCCGGCCAGGTACACGGCGAGATCGGCGCGCGCCCGCTCGAGCGCGCGGCGGACGCCGTCGTCGACCGCGGCCAGGTAGGCGTCGTCCGCCGTCCCGTCAGGCAGCCGGATCTCGAGATCGGGGCGTGACTTGGGGAACGGGAAGTTGTGGATCGCGAACACGTCGAACGTGAATGCGGTCGGATCTCCGGCGAAGATCTGGGCCGTACCGTTGCCCTGATGGACATCGCAATCCAGGATCACCACTCGCCGGACACGGCCCTCCGCCTGCAGCGCGCGGACCGCCACGGCCACATCGTTGAACACGCAGAACCCTTCCCCGTGTGCCGGGAAGGCATGATGGGTTCCGCCGGCCAGCGTCACCGCCTTCCCGTCCTCCAAGGCTGATCGACCGGCTCCGATCGTGGCCCCGACCGAGCGGCGCGACCGCTCGAGGAGCGCGGCCGACCACGGAAACCCGATGCGGCGCATCTCCTGCCGACTCACCGCACCGGTCACGAGACGCCGCACGTAGGCGGTGGTGTGCACCCGTCGCAACTCGTCGTCGCCCGCGGGATGGGGAACCACGAGCGCTTTGGGATCCAGCACCCCCTCCGCGACGGCGCGCTCGCGCAGCCGGGCGTACTTCGCCAGGGGGAACCGGTGATGCGAGGGCAAGGGCAGCACGAAGCGGTCGGTGAAGAAGGCGCGCATGGGGTGGCGCACTATACGGCGAGCACCCGGACCGCGCCAGGTCAGACTTGACGCCCCGGCCAATACGCCCAACGTTAGGCTCGGACTTGAGAGGAGGCGTGGATGGATCGGCCGAGCGTGGAGGTTGCCCCGGGTGTGGTGCTTCCCCGGAAGCACGTGATTCCTCCGGCGGTCCTGGCCCAGCGGATGCAGCGCTACTCGGTGTATCTCATGGTCTGTGCGTTCTTGCTGATCGCCGTGAACTTCCGCGGGCTCTCCCTGGAGGCGGTGCTGTGGTTTGCGGCGGGGTTGGCCGCCGTATTCGCGCTCATGTGTGCCATCGCCGTGGTCCTGCTCAACGCGGTCGCCTGGAACTTCGAGCGGATGCGCGAGGAGTTGCGAGGGGGGCGCCACGCGACGGATATGCGGACGCCCACGGCTGGCACACAGGGTTAGCCCCGTTACACCCCGTGAGTGGCCGGCATCACACCGCTCACGAGCCGAACTCCCTACATTGGACCGGTCGCAAGGTTGCCGAGGTCGTGACGGAGATCACACCGCTTTGCTCCGGCGCGGGCCTCGGCGCGGATTGTTAAGGAGGCACACATGCGAATGCGATCCGGTCCATCCTGGTGGCGTCGGTGGTCGACGACTGGCCTGGCGGTCCTGGTCGGCACCGGGCTGACGCTGGCCGGCTGCAGTGACTCGACCGGCCCCGACGAGGTGTTCGATCCGGTCGTGGCCAACACGGCGGCCGACGAGGTCTTCGAGCCGTTCAACGACAACGTCGCCCTCGAAGCCATCGACGTCCTGAGCGACGCGTTCCCCAGTTTTGCCAGCGGAGCGCCAGCCATGGCGCCGCCAGACGCGGAGCTCCCCAGCTGGTTCGGCGGGCGTCTCGGCCTCCTCCAGCGGATTGCGCCGTTTCGGTCTCCAGCCGAGCCCGCCGCCATCTTTCCGGCGGACCTGCTGGGAAGGACGCTGGTGTACGACGTCGAGCTGGCGCGGTACGTCGTGGGAGAGGGCACGGGAGCACCCGAGAACGGCGTGCGACTGATCCTCTATGCGGTTGACCCGATTCTGCACCAGCCGGTCACGCCGCTCAACGACATCGGCTATCTCGACCTCACCGACGAGTCCACGCCGGCGGCCGACCGGATCGGCATCCTTGCCGTGGTCAATCAGGTCACCTACCTGGACTACGCCGCGAGCGCGGTTCTCACCACATCGAGCATCACGTTCAGCGCCGAGGGGTACCTCTCGGACGGCACTACCGTGGTGGACTTCACGCTCTCGCACAGCTGGTCGCAGGAGGCCGGGTTCTCGGTGTCCTACGACGTGTCGGAGCGCAATACGGACAACGGGGTGCAGCTCAGCCTGAACCTCGATCCAGCGACCCAGACCGGCACGATGGGGCTCACGGTGACCTACGGCGGGAACACGCTGACGTTCAGCGGCACCGGGTCCGACACGGCCATCGAGGGCACGGTGTCCTACAACGGGCAGACCGTGGTCGAGGTCTCCGGCTCACCGGACGCGCCGGTGTTCACCGACGTTGCCGGCAACGAGCTCACACCGGCCCAGCTGCAGGCGCTTGCGGAGATCTTCCACTCAATCGGCGAGATCCTAGACGGTTTCGACGACCTGTTGAAGCCCGCCTACGCGGTCTTCTCGGTCGCGATCTTCTCCGACCTGTAGGGGTGGCACAAACGGTCCTTCGGCTCGGCGCGCTCGCGGTCGCCCTCCAGGCGGCCTGCGCGCCGGGCGGGTCGAAGGACCTCATCTTCATCGATGGGCGAGCAGTGGCCGCCGCCGGCGACACGCTGCTCGCCCTGACGCGTCAGGGGGACCCGAGCATCATCGTCCGCGACCGGCGGACCGGCGCGGGGTACACCCGGGCGGAGCACGCCCTCGCGAGCCCACACCACATCCAGGAACAAGACGGGCGCTGGTACGTGTCCGATTCGGAGGACGGGCGTGCCGTCATCGTGGTGTTTTCGTCCCTCTGGGAGGTCGAGCGGCGGATCCCGGTTGCCGAGTTCGCGACCGCTCCACACCAGTTCGCGGTCTTGCCGGACGGGCGCATCGTGCTCGAGACCACGGGCGGGAGACTGATCGCGCTGAGCCAGGACTCCGTCTCGACTTTCGCCTTGGTTGAGGAGAGCACCCGCACCGGTCTGCTGATCGCCGCGCTCGGGGGGGTCCTGCACGCCGTCCCCGATCGCACCGTCACCCTCTACAACGACCGCGGCAACATCCGCTGGCGGCGTCCCTGGCCCTGGGGAGAGCGGGCCTTCGTCACCGACCTGGCGGTCGACCCGCAGGGACGCCTCCACGCCCTCGCCGGTGAGCAGGGGCGGGACCAGTTCTATGCCTACAGTCTCGACCGGAACACGGGAGAGCCGATCCGGTGGTCGGTGCCGAGTCGGCAGGCGACCTTCGTGGTCGGCCGCCTGGGGGAGATCGAGCCCGACAGCGCAGGGAACTGGATCAGGGACTAGCCCCGCTCGAACCGCCGGCCGTTGGAGGGCCTGGCTTACGGCGCCGGTTGTCTGCGGTGGCTCCTGAGCGGCTCGTGGCACCTGATCACCAGCCACCGGACACCGCGGATCAGTACTTCAGTCCCGCCTCATCGGCGAACTCACGGAGCGCCCGCTGCTGTTCCGCGGTGAGGTGCTCGGGGACCGTCACCGCGATCTCGACGAACTGATCCCCTCGGCGGCGGTTCTTCTCGATCCCCTGCCCCCGAATGCGGAACTTGCGACCCGGCTGCGTGCCCGGCGGGATCCTGAGCACCACCCGCCGCCCGTCGATGGTCCGCACCTTCAGCTTGGTGCCCAGGGCCGCCTGCACCACGTTGACCGGAACGGTGCAATGGAGATCCATCCCCTCACGACGGAAGAAGCGGTCGGGCTGCACCTGGAACGTGACCAGAAGATCGCCCGCCGCGCCGCCGTCCTGGCCCCGTTGTCCCTGTCCCTTGAGGCGCACCCGCTGGCCCGACTCGGTGCCGGGCTTGACGGTGACCAGGAGCCGCTTGTTCACCGAGACCTCGCCCTGGCCACTGCACTCCCCGCAGTGCTCGCCGGGCACCCTGCCACGGCCGCGACACGCTGGGCACGGGCGCTTCACGGCGAAGCCGCCCTGACCGAAGGTCACCGTTCCCGTCCCCTTACATTCGTTGCAGGTGCTGATGCGGGCACCCGGCGCGGCACCGGAGCCACCGCACGTGGGACAGGCCTCCGTCACCGGAACGGTGACGGGGACCTTGCCACCCAGCACCGCCGTCCGGAAGGGGATCTCGACCGTGACCTCGATCGGCTCGGCGCCTGCTGCCCGCTTGCCGCGGCCGAAGATGGACGAGAAGAGATCGCCCAGGCCCGCCGAATCCCGGAAATCCTCCGAAATCGACTTCCTCGAACCGGCCGCCTGCGCCCCGAGCCCCACGGCCGGGCCACCCGCCACTCGCCCCGAACGCGCCGAACTTGCGCATCGCGTCGTATTGCTTGCGCTTCTCGGAGTCGCCCAGAACGGCGTACGCCTCGGACACCTCCTTGAAGCGTTCCGCCGCCGCCGTGTTGTTGGGGTTGGCATCAGGATGGTACTGCTTCGCGAGGCGCCGGTAGGCCTTCTTGATCTCGGCCGGCGACGCCCCTTCGGCGACGCCCAGTACCTGGTAGTAGTCCTTGGCCTGCGGCATGGGTTACGGCTCGGCGTTTTGGCCCGTGCCGGGCTGCGGTGAGGAGGGCTCCTGGTCCACGTACACCAGCACCCGGGCCGGCCTGAGCAGCGTGGTGCCGAAGCGATACCCCGGTTGCAGCACCGTCGCCACCGTGCCATCCCGATCGCCCGACGGGGCCGGCATGGTGCCGACGGCCTCGTGATCGTTGGGGTCGAATACCTGCCCCTCTTCCCCCACCCGTATCAGCCCGGTGTTCTCGAGCTCGCGCACCAGTTTGCGCTCCACCAGCTGCACCCCGGCGACAACGTGCTCCACAGTCGCTTGCTGCGCCTCCAGATCGGTAACGCGACTGAGGTCGTCCAGCGCCTCCAACACGTTGCTCACGAGCTCGGCCTGCGCCCGCGCCCGGGTTTCGGAGCGCTCGCGGGCCATCCGCTTCCGGTAGTTGTCGAACTCCGCCGCGAGTCGGAGGAACCGGTCGTGCAACTGCTCGAGCTCTTCCGTGAGCCGCTGCACCGTTTCTTCCGAGCTCTCGAGCAGCTCCACCGCCGACTCGAGCGAGTCGTGTTCCACGTCGGAGGCCGACTCCGGCACGGCCGCCGCGGCAGGATCCGGCGACGGCTGAGCTGCGGGCTCACCGCCATGCTCGCGCTCGGGGGGTTCCGCTTCGCGTTTCGCCTTCTTGCNNGTCGCGTCAGAGGTGCACGGCCAATACTCAGCCTCGAAGTATACTCGGCTCCCCACGCGTCCGACCAACGACCGTTGAGTGACGCCCGGCCGTCACGCGCCCCGTCCGGCGTGCCGCTCTACGAGCCGGCGCAGCAGATCCAGGCCGGCCTGAGCACTCCGTCGCCGCACGTCGTGGCGGCCCCCGGGGAACCGGCGCCGCGCCGCTCGCTCGTGCTCACCCAGGCGCGCCGCAAGCCACACGGTGCCCACCGGCTTGTCCTCACTCCCGCCGGCGGGTCCAGCGATGCCGGTCACCGCGATGCCGGCTGGGGCGCCGAACAGCCGCGTCACACCGCGCACCATCGCCAGCACCACGGGTTCGGAGACGGCCCCCGCAGATCGCAAGAGGTCCTCCGGCACCCCCAGTTCCCGGGTCTTCGACGCGTCGCTGTAGCTGATCACTCCACCCAGAAACACGTCGGACGACCCAGGGATGGCCGTGAGCCGCACGCCGACCAGGCCGCCGGTACAGGACTCGGCGACGGCCAGGCGCCACCCGCGCTCCCGGAGTCGATCGAGCACCACCGCGGCGAGGTCCGTGTGCCCCTCGGCGTAGTAGTGCGCCCCCAACACGGGAACGAGTTCGGCGGCGGCGCGCTCCAGCGCCGCGTCCGCCTCCGGGTCCGGGACGTTCCACACCGTCACTCGCACGTCGACGCCCGCATGACTCGGCAGGAACGCCAGGGTGGCGGCAGGCGGCGCCATCTCCCACCCGTCGAGCAGACTGGCCAGCGCCGATTCCGTGATCCCCGTCGTGCGAAGCGTACGGGACCGCGTCACGCGCGGGATCGTTCCGTCGGCTGCCAGCCGCCTCCGTAGGCGNNGTGGAGGAGCCCCCGCATCTCGTGCGGTACGCCCGGGAGCAGGACGACGGTGCCGCGCGCCCCCTCGAGCCAAATGCCGGGAGCCGTGCCGCGCGGATTGGGCAGCATGCGGCCGCCGCGGGGAATCTCCGCCTGGCTCCGATTGCTGGGCGGCATGGGCCCGCCCCGGAACGCGGTGAAGCGTGCTTCCAACGCTTGCAGGTAGTCGTGGTCGAGCTCCAAGGGAACGCCGAAGACGGCTGCCACCGCCTTCTTGGTCACGTCGTCGCTGGTCGGTCCCAACCCGCCAGTCACGATCACCCAGCCAGTGCGACCCAGCGCCTCATTCACCACGCTCTGGATGGCCGGCTCGCTGTCGCCGACCGACACCGTCCGCGCCACCCGCACGCCGATGGCCGCCAGGGCGCGGGCGAGTTCGGAGGCGTTGCTGTCGAGCGTGTGACCGAGGACGAGCTCCGTGCCGACCGTGACGAGCTCAAGCTCCATCGCCGGAGGCNNTCGGTAGACGTACACCCCCAGCGAGTACGCCGTGAGCAGGACGGCCACGAGCAACGTGACGGCGACGACGGCGCCGTGGAAGCGTTCCCAGAACGCCCCGAGCCAGCCACTCTCCCAGCCAAACGCCATCCGCATGTCCTTCCACGCGAACCACAGGATGGTGGCACCGATGAACACGTCCTGGACGATCGTCTTGAGCTTGCCGGCGCCGCCTGCGGGAATGACCACGCCGCGCCGTTTCGCCACGTGTCGGAAGACGGTCATCGCCGCTTCCCGGCCGATCAGGAGGATCGCGACCCACAGCGGCAGGTTGCCCCACCACGGGATCTCGTACTGCCGCATCGGGTAGCGGGTGATCCAGTAGATCGGGATCAGCGTCGCGAACAGCAGCAGCTTGTCGGCCAGCGGGTCGAGCATCTTGCCCAGATCGGTGATTTCCCCGCGCTCGCGAGCGAGCCGGCCGTCGTAGATGTCGCTGATCGCGGCGGCGAGGAACACGACGAAGGCGATCAGCTTGGGGACGTAGCCATTGATGAAGGGGAGCAGGGCGATCACGGGCGCGAGAGCAATGCGCGCGACGGTCAGGATGTTCGGAAGGGTCCAGACCATGTCCGAGACCTAACTCAGCGTCTTCAGTACCAACTTCGCAATCGCCTTCAGCGTCTCGAAGACCCCGTCACCCGTGATGGCCACCGATTCGAAGTACGGCGCCCGCTCGATCCACACGCCGTCCACCTGCTCGATCAGCGCCTCCGATTGGTGCCACGGGTCAGTTGTCTGTCGTTGCCTGGCCACGTCCTCCACCGGCCAGCCCGGATTGAGCTGCCCCTGCAGGTCTCTGACCGGCGCCGCATTGGGCAGATCCCGTTTGTTGTACTGCAGCACGAACGGAATCTTTGTCAAGTCGTACCCGTACTCCGCCATATTGTCGTACAGGTTC
>JABAOD010003634.1_pt2 | contig 17718 bp, 17 predicted proteins | sample 7062151 | NCBI WGS metagenome assembly JABAOD01 (sample SAMN14538626, study PRJNA623070) | marine sediment metagenome | biome: marine biome [ENVO:00000428]; feature: marine pelagic biome [ENVO:01000023]; material: deep marine sediment [ENVO:00002113] | place: India: Gulf of Khambhat ... | reverse complement strand
CACGCGAGCTGGTTCGGCGGCTACTACCAGGATCCCCGCAACCAGTTCCCGCAGTTTCCGGTCGAGCCACAGACTTATCTCGAGATGTACCCGGAGTTCACCATGCCCGCGGACCGGATCCGGGCGTTCCAGAGCAACCGTACTGGCGCAATCGTAGGACAGGACCTCGCGACCACCTACGGCTGGCAGGTCGGTGACCGGATCCCTATCCAGGCGACGATCTGGACGAAGGCCGACGGCAGCCGAAACTGGGAGTTCGACATCGAAGGCATATTTGCCTCCGACGACCCGCGCAGCAGCACCGCGGTCCTGTTGTTCCAGTACGACTATTTCGAGGAAGCCAGGGCTTTCGGCAAAGGAACGGTTGGCTGGTACATCTTGCGCGTTGAGCGCGGGGCGGACCCGATACAGGTGGCGAACGCGATCGACCTGCAGTTCGCGAATTCACCCAACGAGACGAAGACCAGCACCGAAGCGGCCTTTGCGCAGTCTTTCATGAAACAGTACGGCAACATCGCGCTAATCGTCACGCTGATACTCGGCGCCGTGTTTTTTACGCTGCTACTGGTGTCGGGTAACACGATGTCGCAGTCGGTCCGCGAACGAATTTCCGAGCTGGCCGTCCTGAAGACACTCGGCTTCACTGACCGTGCCGTTCTCGGCATCGTGCTTTCCGAGTCTGTCCTCATCATGCTGCTGGGCGGCCTGCTCGGCCTCGGCCTCGGCTGGCTGATCGTACAGGGACTCGCCCAGCAGATGGGCTCTTTCCTGCCCGGCATCTTCCTGTCGCCGAAGTCGATCGCGATCGGCATTGGAGTGATGATCGGTGCAGGCATACTTGCCGGCGTCTTCCCCGCACTCAAGGCGATGCGCCTGTCGATCATCGACGCGCTTGCGCGCGCCTAGGAGATTACGATGCGTGGCATGAACCAGATTCTCGCGATGACCTGGCTCAATATTCGCAACCTGCCAAAACGTATCGGCTCGTCGATCGTTGCCGTAATCGGTGTCGCGGCCGTCGTACTGGTCTTCGCCGCGGTCCTGTCGATGGCGAAAGGATTCGAGCGCACGATGATCTCTGCCGGTGCGGACGATACCGCGATCATCATGCGCAGCGGTGCAACGTCGGAGCTGAATAGCGGCCTCTCCAACGAGCAGGTCCTGATCGTTGCCGATGCGCCCGGCGTGTTAAAGGATGGCGACGAAAGCGTCATCTCCGCCGAGCTTTACGTTGTCGTCGACGTCAAGAAGAAGACCAGCAAGACCGATGCCAACGTGCCGTTCCGCGGCGTCCAGGCGGGTGCATTCGATGTGCGCAACGACGTGAAACTCGTGGAAGGCCGAATGTTCGCGCCGGGCAAGAACGAAATCATCGTTGGGCGATCGGCACAGCAGGAGTTTCTCGGGCTCGAAACCGGGTCGACGATCCGTTTCGGTCAATCCGTCTGGGATGTCGTCGGCACGTTCGAGGCCGGAGGCAGCGTGTCGGAGTCCGAGCTATGGACCGACGTTCGCGTACTGCAGGGGGCGTATCGGCGTGGTAACTCTTTTCAGTCGGTCCGCGTAAGACTGCAAAGCACAGACAGCCTGGCGACGCTCGAGGCTGCGCTTGAGGCCGATCCAAGAATCGACGCGGACGTGATGAGCGAAAAGGAGTATTACTCGGGGCAGGCCGAGCCGCTGAGCGACTTCATCAAGCTCATCGGCTATCCGCTGACAATCCTGATGTCCATTGGCGCCGTGTTCGGCGCGTTGAATTCGATGTATACGTCGGTTTCGGTGCGCGGCAAGGAGATCGCGACGCTCCGCGCCCTCGGCTTCGGCCCGATCCCCGTGTTGATCTCCACCATGGTCGAATCAACCTTACTCGCACTGGTCGGCGGCCTGGTCGGCGGCAGCGTCGCGTTCCTGGTGTTCAACGGCTTTCAGGTATCGACCTTGAATGGTCCCAGCTTTAGCCAGGTGGTTTTTGATTTTGCGGTGACCGGCGACCTGCTGGTCGATGGCCTCTACGTGGCGCTGGTCATCGGCGCATTCGGTGGCCTGTTTCCGGCCATTCGCGCGGCCCGCCTGCCGGTTGCACAGGCACTCCGCGAACTCTGAGTCTCAGCGGGTCCGCCCGCTCGATGCCTGGCAGACGCGGCACAGAAACAGGTTGCGGCTGCCCATGGTCCGGCGCTCGATCGGCGCAGCGCACTCGTAGCAGTCGAGGCCCTCGCGACCGTAAACCTGGAAACGGTACTGCTCGTAACTCATGCCGAGCGCCTTTCGTTCCTTCGCCTGTTTCGGCGGAGCCGTTACCCCCCGGGTCCGATACGAGCGTCGGCTGATCGATAGCGTCTGTTTCGCGAGCCTGCGCAGCGCCGTTTCATTAAGCTGCGTCGGCTTTGCGGACGGGTTCAGGCGAGCCGCCCAAAGAATCTCGGATCTCAGATAATTGCCGTTGCCCGCCAGGAAGGCCTGGTCGAGATACAGGCTTCCCAATGCACGGTTGCGGAACGACCTCGAGGTCAGACGCTCGATGATTTCGTCAGCCGTGAGCGTTGCGTCGAGAATATCCGGGCCGATGCGGTTCAGAAACGGATGTCGTCTGACCCCGTGCTCGGACAGGACCTCGATATCCGACGCGCTGTACAGCAGGGCGCTGTGGCTCGGCGTATGTAGAGCCACGCGCAGCTGTCGTCCGGTGTCCGGCAGTTTCGGTCGCCGCATCGTGAACCAGCGGCCGTACAGCTGGTTGTGGCTGTAGAGCGTCAGCCCGTTATCGAAGCGCGTCAGCATTGCCTTGCCGCGCGTGTCAACGGCCGTGACCCGGCGGCCCGTCAGGCGCTTTTCGAAACGCTTCAGCGGCGCCAGCCCCAGCGCTACCTCGACGACAGGCTGGTCGACGAGCACCCTGGCGACCTTGTCGGCAGCCAGGCGTATCTCAGGTCCCTCGGGCACCGCGGTACTCCCTGCGACATCGCTCCGAACAGTATTTGACGTTTTCCCAGTCCCTCGCCCACTTTCGGCGCCAGGCAAAGGGCCGCGCGCACCGGATGCATACCTTCTGCGGGAGTTTCTGCTTGGCGTGCATCCTTTTGGCAGGGCGACGTCGGGCGAATTAGCTGCCCAGCGCCGCCTCGATCTGGGCCACGACGTCCTTGCTGTCCGGCTGGGTGCGCGGGCTGAATTCGGTAATCAGCTTGCCATCGCGACCGATAAGGAACTTGTGAAAGTTCCACCTCGGGTAGGTTCCGGATGCGGCCGCGAGCTGATCGAAAAATGGATGAGCTTTACCCTTCTTGACGGTCACCTTCTCGAACATCGGGAACTTGACTTTGTAAGTCAGCCGGCAGAATTCCTGGATTTCCTCCTCGGTTCCGGGTTCCTGACCCATGAAATCGTTCGAGGGAAAGCCAAGCACGACGAACCCGTCATCACCGTAGGTCTGGTAGAGTGTCTCGAGGGCCTCGTACTGCGGCGTGTTGCCGCATTTCGACGCGGTGTTTACCACGAGAATAACCTTGCCGGAATACGCCTCCCGCAAGTTCACGACATCATCCGACGCAAGCCGGCGGAACTCCTGATCCAGCAGCACCTGGTCGGACGCCAGGGTCAGCGTCGTGCTCATTAAAAGTAAAGCTGCAGCAAAGTAGCGCATGTGAAAAGCCTCCAATTCGGATAGCGCCCGCGATGAACGCCATGAAAAAATTCAATGATGGCCTCAGGAGCGGCTTCCTGCCTCGGGGACAGCGTCAGCCGCGATCAGGGCCTTTCGATACGCAATGGTCGTTGATTTCGGGCTGCGCGGCCAGCAATCTTCTGTAACAAGTCGTATCCGGTTTGGACCTGCTGTCCGTACCGAATTACAGTAGCGATACTATGCAAAACGACACGCTTTACACGCCGCTGGCGCTTGCCGGCACGCTTCCCTTCGTCGCCTGCGCGCTGCTGCCGCTGCTTGGTATTCAATCCATCCCGCCGCTGGGCCCGCTCGATGCCGTCGCGAGCAGCTACGGACTCGCGATCGTCTGTTTCCTCGCGGGCGCACACTGGGGCTCCTATCTTTCCCTGCGGATCGGCAGTTCCTTCAACCTCTTTGTCGTCAGCAACGCGATATTCCTGGCCGTCTGGTTCGCCTACATCGGCGCAAGTCTCAAGTGGGCTATCGCCACGCAGATCGTCGCGTTCCTGTTGCTGTTGTTCATTGACTACCGCCTCAAGGAAAATGCCGCGATTACTGACCACTACTTCGGCATCCGCAGCATTGCGACATTGATCGCGGTCGTCTCCCTGCTCGTTATCATCTTGTATCACTGATGCGCATCGCCGTAATCGGCGCCGGCCTCTCCGGCCTTGTCGCCGGTCTGTCATTGCAGCAGGATCACGACGTAACCGTTTTCGAGAAGTCGCGCGGCATGGGCGGCCGCATGGCTACGCGCTACCAGGGCGGCTTCGAATTTGATCACGGCGCCCAGTTCTTTACGGCTCGATCGCGGGATTTCCAGGATTTCTTGCAGCCGCTGCTGCAAAGCGGCGTGGTCGAATCATGGCGCGCTCGTTTTGCCGAACTGAATCGCGACGAGATCGCTTCCCGACGTGACTGGGATGCGCAAAATCCTCACTTCGTCGGCGTGCCGGGCATGAATGCCGTCGGCAAGTTTCTGGGCGCGGGCCTTACGGTGCGGAGGGATACCCGCATTGACCAACTCGAGCCGGGTAACAGTGGCTGGCGGCTCCAGGACGACGAGGGTTCTGAATTCGGCCAGTTCGACTGGGTGATACTTGCGATGCCGCCGACCCAGGCCAGGGCGCTGGCACCTGCGGACTCCGGGCTTGCCGGGGTTTGTGGCTCCGTGACCATGAAAGCCTGTTTTGCGGTCATGCTCGGTTTCGAGAAGCCGCTGCGGCTGGCATGGGATGCCGCGCTGGTGCGCGGCGCCGATATCAGCTGGGTATCGGTCAACAGCAGCAAGCCGGGGCGGCCGGATGGCTTTGCGCTGGTCGTGCATTCGACCAACGCGTACGCGGACGCCCACATCGACAGCGACCTCGAATCCGTCAAATCCCATTTGCTCGCCGAGATCACCGAGGTCGTCGGCGCAAAGACCGGTTCGGCTGTAGTTCAGCAGCTGCAGCGCTGGCGCTACGCCAATGCGGATCGCCGGGACGGCTCCGACTTCTTTATCGATGAAGATCTGCGACTCGCTGCCTGCGGCGACTGGTTCAGCAGAGGTCGTGTCGAGGCGGCCTTTGCGAGCGCCTTCGCACTGACCCGGTCCCTGCGGCCGTTGCTGTAAGGCTTATCTCTGCCGCTCAGACGGCTGCGCTGTGTGCGTCAACCCGCTCGTCCGCCGCTTTGATATCGAGCTGCTCCAGGAAATAAGGAATCTTCGCTTTGAGTTTGAAGTAACCTTTCGTCGCGTGCGGCCAGATCATGTCGTCGTACGGCCGACGAACCTGGGTCAGCCGCACGCCCTGTTTCGCCAGGTGATCGCGAGCCGCGGCCAGGACCTCGGCAACGGGGCCGACGGGCGCATACGCGGTAACGATCGTCTCCAGCTGGTGCCGCTGTGCCCACTCGGCCAGTGGATTGCTCCAGTCCCCGGTTTCCGCAAGCTGGCCGTCAACGGCAAAATGCTGCGTTGCCCGCCGCAGTGCGTCCGTCACTGCACCGAGGGCGAAGTCGTTGGCCGGTTGCCCGACCGGCAGCGGGGATCGCTGACGCGTTGCGAGCGCACCGAGAACCGTCTTCGGCCGCTCGTCAAGCGGCAGGGTCTCGGCGCAGCCGTCTTCCTCAGTGATTAACAACCCGTACTCGCTGCTGCCGCGCGGGCCCTCTGCCTGCGGCAGATCGCGCAATGGGAACGCACGTGCCTCCTGCAAGGGTAATGCGGCCGTCACGAGCTGACCGTCCGGATTGAAGCGCCGGTCCGTGTATCGGGCGATGTTCGAGCTGCTGGCCAGGTAGTGTTTGCCCTTGGTGTGCAGACCGGCAACCCAGCGCCAGCTCAGCGTATTCGACGCCGGATCGCCGTCGATGAGGTGCCGATAAAAAAGATCTGCGCCGAGTTGCCAGGGAAGCCGCAAGGTGAAGATCCAGATGCTTGCGAACCACATGCGGGCATGATTGTGCAGGTAGCCGGTCCGCGCGAGTTCCCGGGCCCAGGCATCGAAGCAGTCGATGCCGGTATTGCCATTGACCGCGTCGGCGTAACGCTGCATCAGAGCATCGTCTGTTTCCAGCGCTTTGATAAGCCGTACGACTTCGGCCCGGTAATCGACCCAGACGTCGGGATGTTGTTCCAGCCACCCCTTGAAGTAGGTCCGCCAAAAAACCTCCTGCAAGAACTTTTTCGACGTCTCGTAAGGATGTTGCTGCAGAGTTGCNNTCGCTCTCGAGTAGCAGCCGGTGTCGGATGTAGGGCGAGAGCATCGAGACGTTGTTGCGACGCTCGGGGCCGAAATCGAAGTTGCGTGCCTTCGGGTAGTGGTTCAGCGACTGCGCGATGAATGAGGCAAGGCGGCTGAGTCCGGCGTTACGGCTCGGTTCGGGAAGCATAGCCTATTCCGCGGGTTTCGGTGCCCAGGCGCTGCACCACCCCTGGCCTGCGACGGCTTTGCCGGGGAATACCCCACAGCCTGCCCACTCGTCATCCGAGTCGCCCTGGAAGAGCACGCAGTTGTAGCAGTAGCGGTCCGAAGCACGCTTCGCGGCGTCGACCGTCTTGGCGTCATGAACATAGTTCAGCGCTTTCGCGGTGGGGTCGTTCTCGTCAACCCGAGCGAGATCGCCGGCGGCGGCGAAACGGCTTAGGCCTGTCGTCATCACGGCAGCCGCGCCGGCCGACGTGAAAAAGCGGCGGCGGGTCATTTTGGGTACCCAGCGTTGGGGGCCATTGTTGGTTTGCATGTCTTCTCCTCCCTTCCTGTCGCCTTTTAAGAAAGGCCGACCGGCGCAATGCGCCGGCCGGCGAAGCAAGCAGAGAGCGCCAGGTTGGGGGAAGGGGCAGGCTCTCTGCGGGAAGACGCTCAGGGAGCGATCGAATCCTTAGGGTAGGATAGCAACACAGCCGAATCTGTCAATGAGTTGTCTAGTTCTTACCTAGACATTATTGTAACCAAATGTAACCGCAAATAGCGGCCTCAGTACTCGAGGCCTTCGGCATCCGCCACTTTCTCGAGGGCAATCTCGATCAGTGCGCGCGCCCTTGCTGTCGTGTGATGCAGGTAGTGATGCAGGGCGGCATCGTCATCGTCGCGATTCGCGCAGTTCGCGCTGTAGATTTCAAAAGCGCTCAGATCGCAGACGAGCTGCGCGAGATGTTTCGGACACTCACAGTCGATGGCGCTGCTGGTATTCGCCAGAATCGAAAGCTGCTGCTGGTTAAACAGGCGCGGCGCGATTTCGTCCGCGAAGCCCCACTCCGTTGCGCCGCCGCCCGGCTGCTTTTCGGGCCTCGGCCTGGCGACGAACGCCTGGGTGAACGCCTGCATCACCGCCGCATGCAGCTGGTCGACATCAACCGGTCCTCGCAGCACAACGATGTTCGATCGGCGCGCCAGCTCGACGTCCCGGGTGCGGGCGAAACTGTAGATGATGATCCCGCGATCGGCGCCGCTATTACGCATATAATCAAGGACTTGCTCCGTCGTCGCCGTGTTCAGAACGGGGCTCTCGAGGATTACCAGGTCGATGTGCTGGCAGCCGAGGTCAGCCGCAAACCGATCGCTGTTATTGTCGGCAATTCGCACGTCGAGGGGCGACAGATCGCGATCGTGCCTCTTGAGTTGAGACGGCAGGTTTTCGCCAAGCACGGCGAGACCGATGTGTTCCGGAGCGGCGGCCGCGGACAGTCCGCTGACGCGCTCGACTTGCTCGCGCAGCTGCTCGACGCTGCTTGCGGCGATCTGGCCGATTGCGAGGCCCTGATCGGTAAGCCGTTTCAGGATGCCGAGCTTCTCAACGTCCGTGGCGCTGTACACCCGGTGACCGTTAGGCAGTCTTTGTGTCCTGACGGCACCGTAGCGTCGCTCCCAGACTCTTATCGTGTGATCGGTGAGGCCGGTCATTTTGGCGACCGCACCTATNNTCTCGGCCATCGTCGGTTCCTGGGATAGTTGTATGGTCTAGACATAGAGATTTTGTTCATATATTGTCTGCGCTTATTCTCGACATTATATAGACATTTGCTCAACATGGAATCCCGACTTTTAGCCCTGATGACCCTGACCACCGGAAGATGGGTGGGCGCAAGCATTTTTCAGACCGCCGTGGTAGCACCGGCCGCGGCACTTGCCGCAATCCCGTCGAGGGCTTGAGCCATGCCGCGCGCGCCACACCTGGGTGACTGGATCACGCTGTCGGTACTGACCGTGCTCTGGGGAACCGCGTTCCTTTTCAATGAACTCGCTTTGGCTTCATTTCCTCCATCCGTGCTGGTGGCGGGGCGGATCGCAATTGCGACGGCGGTCTTGCTGGTCTACATGTGGGGCAAAGGTATCGAACTGCCGACACGCGCCGGAGCCTGGGTGCCGATGATCGTCCTGGCAATTCTCGGCAACGTTCTGCCGTTTCGCCTTATCGCCTGGGCGCAGAACCATATCGATTCATCCCTGGCGGGAATTCTCATGTCCGTGATGCCGCTTTTCGTCCTGACGCTGGCGCACTTCTTCCTGCCCGGCTCGCGCTTGACCCCCTCTCGTGTCGCGGGCTTCACCCTCGGACTTGCCGGCCTCGTGCTGATCATCGGCCCGGACGCACTCGGCGGACTGAGGGACAACATGGCGCTGTGGGGCGCCGTTGCGGTACTGGGCGCCGCATTCAGTTATTCGGTAAGCAGCATTTACGCGCGCCGCCTTGGGGCGACGGACGCGGTGCAGCTGTCAGGCGGGATGCTGCTGGCGGCCTGTCTGATATCGATACCCGGCGCAGCTGCCGATCTGTTGGTTGTCGCGACACCGGGTATCGCGGCGCTACTGTCGCTGGCCGTTCTCGGCCTGCTGTCGACGGGACTCGCAACGCTGCTCTACTTTCGGCTGGTGCAGGGCCCCGGGCCGGCTTTTCTCTCCATCGTGAATTACCTGGTTCCGGTTGTCGCCGTTCTCGCCGGTGCCCTGCTGCTTGGCGAATCCGTATCGTCCTCGGTATTCGCAGGCATGGTGCTGATACTCTCGGGTATCGCTCTCAGCGAACTGGGCGGCCGCGCCAACCAGCTTCTGGGCCACTGGCGAAGCACCACGCAGCGCAGACAAATCGTTCGGGACGAGGCATGAACCAGGACGTTACCATCGACGAGCGGGAAGTCGCATTTTACTCAGGCCTCGCCGAAACCTGGTGGGACGAGCAGGGACCGTTCTGGCCGCTGCACAAACTGAACACGCTGCGCTCGCGGTACATCGTTGAAAGACTGTGTCAGCACTTCGATCGCGACCCAGCCGAAGGCGAGCCGCTGCGGGGTCTGAAAATTCTGGACGTCGGCTGCGGCGGCGGCATCCTGTCGGAGTCCATGGCGAGGCTCGGCGCAGAGGTCACCGGTATCGACGTCGTCGAGAAGAATATTGCGATCGCGTCGCTGCATGCGGAGCAGCAGGCCCTGGCTGTCGACTATCGCTTGTGCACGGCGTCGAACCTGGCGGACAGCGGCGCTCAGTTCGACGTCGTGCTGAACATGGAGGTCGTCGAGCATGTCGCGGACGTCGGCGCGTTCATGCGGGACTGCGCCCGCCTGGTCGGTGACGGTGGCGCCATGTTCGTCGCAACCATAAACCGCACGGCCAAAGCATGGCTGTTCGCCATCGTCGGCGCCGAATATGTTCTCCGCTGGCTGCCGCGCGGCACGCATCGCTGGGGCATGTTTCAGAAGCCGTATGAAATCGCCGGGCATCTCGAGAACGGCGGACTGGCCGTCGTGGACGAAGTCGGCGTCGCTGCCAACCCGTTCAAGCGCAGCCTTCGCATCACGCGCTCGCTCGCGGTCAACTACATGCTGTTCAGCGCTCGGTCGGTGAGCTGAACGACGCCTCGAATGCTAGTCATATTCGGCAACCAGCTTTTTCCTCTCGAGCATCTGCCCCCGGCGGACAGCACGCCTGTCTTCATGGCCGAAGACCTGGGTCTTTGTACCTACGTCAAGCACCATCAGCAGAAGCTCGTACTGTTCCTCGCGGCCATGCGCGCCTACGCCGACGAGCTTCGGGCTGCCGGCTACGAGCTTACCTACCATACGCTCGATGTTTCCGACGCTCGCTGCTATGAGGACAAGCTCGAGGAGGCCCTGGATTCGAGCGGCTGCAAGGAAATCCGCCACTTCGAGATCGAAGACAAGCCGATGGAAGACCGGCTCGTGCGATTTGCCGATGACAACGGGTTTACGAGGGTCGAGTTGCCATCGCCCATGTTCGTCAGCGACCGCGAGGAATTTTCGTCGTACGCGGACGACAAATCACGCCTGTTAATGGCTGACTTCTACAAGCTTCAGCGCCGCAAGCTTGGCGTCCTCATCGATGAAGACGGCAAACCGCTGGGTGGCCGCTGGAGCTTCGACGACGAGAATCGCAAGAAACTACCGCGCGACGTAACGCCACCGGAGATGACGTGGCCAAGCCCGGCGCCGCATGTCGAAGCGGTCATCGAGCTGGTAGAGCAGCATTTTGCGGATCATCCGGGCAACGCACAGGACTTCTGCTGGCCCTCGACCCGGGAGCAGGCGCTGCAGTGGCTCGACGACTTCGTTGCAAATCGGCTCGAGCTGTTCGGTCCGTACGAGGACGCGATGACGTCGCGCTCCAGGACGGTCTTCCACAGCGTGCTGAGTCCCTGCCTGAATCTCGGGCTTCTGACGCCGGCAGAAGTTGTCGAGAAAGCGCTGACCCGCGTCGACGAGGTGCCCCTGCAAAGTCTCGAAGGATTCATCCGCCAGGTCATCGGATGGCGAGAATTCATCCGCGGCATCTACCGCGAATTCGGCGAGCAGCAGGAGACCAGCAACTTCTGGTGCCACGAGCGCAGGATGACGGCAGCCTGGTACGACGGTACCACCGGCATTCCCCCGCTGGACGACGCCATTCGAACGTCACAGGAGCTGGGCTGGACGCATCACATACCGCGCCTCATGGTACTCGGCAACCTGATGACGCTGTGCGAAATACAGCCTTCCGAGGCGCACCGCTGGTTCATGGAGATGTTCGTTGATTCGTCCGAGTGGGTGATGGGGCCGAATGTCTACGGCATGGGCCTCTTCAGCGATGGCGGCATTTTTGCGACCAAGCCCTACATCTGCGGGTCCAACTACCTGCTGAAGATGAGCGACTACAAGAAGGGCGCTTGGTGCGACGTCGTCGACGGTCTCTACTGGCGCTTCATCGACAAGCATCGCGAGTTTTTCGCCGGTAACCCGCGGCTTGCATTGATGCCCCGGGCGCTCGACCGGATCGGCGATGACCGACGCTCACGCATCTTCGCCGCGGCCGAAGAGTTCCTGCAACAGAAAACGACAGAATCCTGAGTTCGCTGCTACCATCAATGCTTTTATCCTGGTGCGGGCTGAGCATGCTGCGGTGAAGAACCGCTTTCGCCCGCTTCCCTTTCATCGACCGCGAGGAGGAGCCGCGCCGTGAACCGAAGTCTTATTGGCATCATTGGTGTTGTCGTGCTCATTGCTGCATGGTTTTTCGTATCGCCGCTGTTCATCGACAGAACCGTCGACGAGGATTTCGATTTCATAACGGACGATGGCCAGGTCGATATGAAAGCCATCATGGCGGTATCGCCCGATAAACGTCTGGCCATGATGCCCGAGATCATGGACGCCGCGGCATCGGCTCCCGATCGCCCTGCAGCGGAAGGCATGCCGGATGACGCGCCACGTCCGCTCGCGAGGGGTCAGTTCGTGGACGCGGACGCGATACATAAGGGCAGCGGGCAGGCGACGCTGTACGCCGTTCGCGGCGGCCAGCACGTCGTGCGATTCGAGGATTTCAGAACGACCAACGGGCCGGCACTGGTCGTTTACCTGGCAAGACATCCGTCCCCCACTGAAGCGAGCCACGTCACGGACGGCGGCTATCTGAAACTCGGCAAGCTCAAAGGTAATGTGGGCAACCAGAACTACAGGGTGCCGCCCGGAACGGATATCTCGGAATACAACAGCGTTGTAATCTGGTGCGAACTCTTCGGCGTGCTTTTCTCACCCGCGGGACTGGCGCCGATCTGAGCGATTGACGATACCACCGGATATCGTCAGTCTTTCCAGAAGCGTTGCCAGAACGCGTCGAGATCGCGCCGGCTGATGTCCGTCGGCAGGAGCTCGGTCGGAATCGCCTGCCAGTGCGGATTGCCGCGCCGGGCGACCGCGTGCCTGAACACGAACTTGGGCTCGGCGCCCATGCGCAGATCCGATAACACCAGGCGATCGTCGTCGACCTCTGCCTTCACGAAATCCTGCGCAAACCAGCGCAGTCGCGACACCGCCCAGACGTCGCTCGCGGCCTGCATCGCTGCGTTGTCGGACGGGTAGAATTCGAAGCGAATCGGAGTCTCGTTAACCAGTAGCGAGTCGTATCCCTCGAGGTAACCGCCGTCGGTCAGGACCACGACGCGCCATAGCAACGTATTGAATGGCGTCGGTGTGGAAAACAGCGACACCTCTGTCAGGCCCGATTTCGAGAGCTCGTCCAGCGCGTCTCGCTCCACGACCGTCTTGCCGACCCAGGACCATGCCAGGTAAGCGCAGCTGACGATGAGCCCCGCAGCGAGCGCCGTGCCGGCCCGCTTGCTCGCCGGCGTTACTGCGGCAACGATGATGCCGATCAGGAGCGGCAGCGTGTACAAGGGGTCGATGATAAACAGGGTGGACCACATTACCGGTGGCGACTCGAGCGGCCAGAACAGCTGCGTCCCGTACGCGGTGTGCGCGTCGAGCAGCGGGTGCGTCAGTAGCGCGAACATGATCGCGGCGAGCCATCGGGACGGCGCCCCGCGAACCGGCGCCCACCATCGGCGCAGGATCGCCCAGAGCAAGACGGAAAACGGCAGCAGCACGAACAGCGAGTGACTAAAGCCGCGATGGTAGGTGAAGTTCTCTACCGCATCGCCATAGCGGATAGCGACATCGAGGTCGGGCAGCGTGCCGAGGGCTGCGCCCACCAGCAGCGCTTTTCTCCGCTGTCCGCGCGGCGCGCAGACACCGGCGATACTGGCGCCGAGCACGATCTGGGTCAGTGAGTCCATATTGATCGTCGCTTCAGCATCATCGGGGCGGGTGCATGCAATACGATACGCCCTACCTGCTGCCGCACTTGATGTTCAACAGCGCAAAGTCCTGCGTGTAGGCAGGCGCCTCCGAGGCCTGCCTGCCCACGTTCGCCTGGCCCCGGTTCGTGCCGGAGCCGCGTCTCATCCATTCGCCGAAGCGGACGTCACCGCCGATGTTATACGACGGTCGCACCGACCAGCGATAGTCCTTGCAAGCATCGAGCGCTTCCTCGACGGTGTGGCGAGGCTCCCGTACCTGTCTCGCCGAGTACACCAGGCGCCGGCTGTCGTAAATCTCGACGTCGTATACGATCTCGGCTTTGTCGGCGCCACTGGCCCATGCACCGTAGTTATTTCCCGCAGGCAACTCGAGCTCCCATGAAAGCGTCGGCGTGACGGTCCGACTGACGCCGTGCCAGTCGTTCTTCTTGATGCGCTTTATCGATTTATCGGCCGCCGGTTTGAGCTCCTGCCGCAGCTCGACCCGGTCGAACACCCGCGCCGCGATTTCGCGGCCGAGATAATGCCGCGCGAAATTCGCGTATTCATGCCAAAGCGCCTTGTCGTTCTTCGTCCAGTTCTTCAGCGTGTCGCGATCCTGGTAGGTCACCTCGTCTTCGAAAATATGTTCGCCGTCGCTTTTGCGCCAGAGCGTGACGCTTGCCGACGTGGTGATTACCGCATCATCGTCCTGCACGTCGATCGTTATGTCGGAGAGACCGACGTACAGGATGGCGTCCGTGTCCTCCGGAATCGGCGCGCTCGGCGTCATTACTTTCGCATCGAGATTCGGCAGACGCCTGAGACCCCAGAACACGTCCGAGGCCAGCGCATCATTGGTCAGCGGCTGGCTGGCGGCCCTGGCGAGATCCTCGGTCAGCGCGTCTCGAAACGCCTGGATTTCGCGCTGGGTCTTGCCGGCGATTCCGCCAATCAAGGCGCCCGGATAGGTCAGAATCGGGATGGGTATGCGCATGGACACAGGGCCGACTTCGGTGCCGACACCCTGACCGATGCTCGATCCGGCCTGCGCCCCCCCGTAGAGCCCGGCTGTCTGCTTCTCAAAGCTGCCGGTCGTCGCTTGCGAGGCCGGCGTACCGCCGGGCAGAACGACGACCTTCCGGACGGCGGCTCGCATCGCCTCCGACATGTGCGCCGGTGTTGTAGGCGCCGCTTGCTCTGCGTTCGCCAGGTCCCCGGCCTCGGCAACAGCCGCTGACCCGGAATGCAAGGACAGGGCAGCGGCAAAGCAACCGGAAATTGCGAGGCGCCGCCAGTTTGCAACAGGGACTCCGTTTCGTTTCTCAATCTTCATGTCGTTACCGGCCTGTACTATTCTCCGCCGAGCTGGTCCCACAGATAGCTGTAGATCAGCGCCTCGTTGCGCGCGACCTGCGGGTTATCGGACGCGCCGGCGTGCCCGCCGACCGTGTTCTCGAAATACAGGAGATCGTGTCCCATCTCGTTCATGCGCGCGACCATCTTGCGCGCATGCGCCGGGTGCACGCGATCGTCACGCGTCGATGTCGTGAAGAACGGTTTCGGATAGTCAGCGTCCTCCCGCAGGTTGTGGTACGGGGAATACTCTCGAATAAACGCCCAGTCCTCGGTGTCGGGATCGCCGTACTCCCCCATCCAGGAGGCACCCGCAAGCAGCTTGTTGAAGCGTTTCATATCCAGCAGCGGAACCTGTATGACGACGGCGTTCCAGAGATCGGGACGCTGTGTCAGCATGACGCCTGTCAGCAAACCGCCGTTGGAGCCGCCGCGAATGCCGAGCCGGTCCGGGTTCGTTACCTTGCGCCTGATCAGATCCTCGCCGACGGCGATGAAGTCGTCAAAGGCACGCTGGCGCTTGCTTTTCAGCGCTGCCTGGTGCCAGGCCGGTCCGTACTCGCCGCCGCCGCGAATGTTCGCGACGACGTACGCGCCGCCGCGAGCCACCCAGCTGTGCCCGACGGTCGCGCTGTAGAACGGCGCCTGACTGACCTCGAATCCACCGTAGCCGTAAAGCAGCGTCGGCGTCTCTCCATTTGGCTCGAATCCCGGGGGGAACACGAGGAAGTACGGGATTCGGGTGCCGTCTTTGCTCGTCGCGAAATGTTGCGCAACGGTCATTCCCTCGGTATCGAAGAAATCGGGCAGTGACTTGAGAGGCTTTATCGTTGTCCCGCCGTCGTTCGCGATATACAGCGTATCGGGCTTGAGGAAGTCTTCATAGCTGTAGAAAAAGACGTTTGACTCCTCGGACGAAGTGACGAGCCGGATGCTGCCCGGGGATTCGGTCTCGAGATCCTCGCCCTGCCAGGCGCCGTCGACGAAGGAAAATCGCTGCAGTCGGCTGACCACATCGTCGAGCAGATTCAGGATGACGTAGTCACGCGTGGCCATCACGCCGCCGCGCTGCAGCGCGACGCCAGCGCCGGGCTCGAACAAGACCGTGAAGTCGCGTTTGCCCGCCATGAACGCCGCAAAATCGTGTGCGATGAGCGAGCCCTGCCGGTACTGGACAGCCGCCGGCTTCCAGTCGCTCTTGAGCTCGACAAGCATCTGGCCATTCACGATGCCGTGGAAATCCGCGTCTTCCGGCACATCGATTCGCGCCAGGTCGTCCTCATCGTTGACCAGGTAAAGGATCGACCGGAAGAACGACGGCGCCCGGTATGCGATGTCATACACCGTCTCCTTGTCCCAGCTGCGGTAGCCCGCGGCCGCGACGTCAGCCTGCTCGCCGGCAAACAGCTCGCGCGCCGCGGCGACGGGCTCGCCTCGCTCCCAGATCCTCGACGTTCTCGGGTAGCCCGAATCGGTAAGGCTGCCCTCCCCGAAGTCGGTGCCGACATACACCGAATCCTCGTCGATCCAGCTCAGCTGCGTCTTGGCCTCCGGAAGATTGAAGCCGTCCTCTACGAAGGCGCGTTTCTCCACGTCGAATTCGCGGATCACGACGGCATCGGCACCGCCGCGGGAGAGCCGCAGGAGGCAGAGCCGGTACTCCGGTCGAAGGCAGGTCGCGCCTTTCCACACCCAGTCTTCCTGCTCGTCCTCCGCCAGGACGTCGAGATCGAGGATGAGCTCCCAGTCCGAATTGCCGTCCGCATAGTCGTCAAGCGTCGTGCGCCGCCAGATGCCGCGCCTGTTATCGGCATCCTTCCAGTGGTTGTAGACGAAGTCGCCGCGCAAAGCGGGATAAGCAATGCGCTCCTCGGAATCGTAAATCGCCAGGTTGCGCTGCCGTAAGGCCTCGAACATGGGCAACGCTTCGAGGTATCCGAGTGATCGCCGGTTCTGCTCCTCGACCCAGGCGAGTGCCTCCTCGCCCTCGACTTCCTCCAGCCAGATATAAGGATCGTCCTCGGCGTGCGCCGCGAGACAGGCGATCAGCAAGGCTCCGTGCAGTATTCCCCTCATCTTTATTGTCTCCATTATTGGCGCACGAGGTCGTAAGTGACTGGTTTTGTTGACGCGTGTTAGGTTGTTGATGATGCTACAGGGCAAAGAGACTTTGATTTCAAGGGATTGGAATGGTTCCGGCAGCCTGGCGGACAAATTGACTGGCGACCGTGCGTAGCCGAGCTGGTCAGCAGGCAGGCGGCCGTGGCGCGCAAGTCATCGGAGAATGGCAGCCTCCTCCGAGGCTGACTCATGGCTAAGGGCAGCAAACCGCGTTCGGCAGCATCCCCTCGAGGCCACGGTTGATTACCAGATGCAGCCAGATGCTCAAGCCGTAGCCCAACGCAATTGCCGGCATCCACCGCAGGTGTCCGAAAAAGGTGTAATGACCCTTGGCCTGACCCATCAACGCGATTCCCGCCGCCGAACCAACGGATAGCAGGCTGCCACCGACACCGGCTGTCAGCGTGACCAGCAGCCACTGCCGCATGTCCATCGCGGGGTTCATCTCCAGAACAGCGACCATCACCGGGATATTGTCGACCAGCGCGGACATGACGCCGACCAGCACGTTTGCAACGGTCGGACCGAGTTCGCCGTAAAGATAGGCCGAGAGGCCTTCCAGATAGCCGATGAAACCGAGGCCGCCGACGCACATGATGACGCCGAAGAAGAAGAATAAGGTATCCCATTCGACCCGGGACACCTCGCGGAAAGTATCGAAGGGTGTCTGGTCACCAATCTCACCGTACAGTTTTCGATCAAACAGCGGCGTGTCGTGGGTCTTGCGCAGGTAGAAACCGAAGAACTTCAGGATGGCCAGGCCCGTCATCATGCCGAGGAACGGCGGCAGGTGCAGGAAGTTGTGGAACGAGACGGCGGTGACGATTGTACAAATGAACAGGCCGATGATGATCCGCGCACCGCGCTTCATGCGCATATTGCCCGCCGCCGTTGACGACCGTTCGTTGCTGATCGCCAGTGACATGAATGCCGCGGGCACGACGTAATTGACCAGCGACGGCAGGAACAGCGCGAAGAAAGTCTCGAAGTGAAGCAGGCCGCGCTGCCAGACCATCAGCGTCGTG
>JABAOD010006817.1_pt1 | contig 17738 bp, 19 predicted proteins | sample 7062151 | NCBI WGS metagenome assembly JABAOD01 (sample SAMN14538626, study PRJNA623070) | marine sediment metagenome | biome: marine biome [ENVO:00000428]; feature: marine pelagic biome [ENVO:01000023]; material: deep marine sediment [ENVO:00002113] | place: India: Gulf of Khambhat ... | reverse complement strand
GAAGTCCGAGAGGTTGACATCGGGACCCAGAACCACCACGCCGTGGTGGAGGGCGTCCTGCACCAGCGTGTTGGGGCTGTAGAAGCCCATGGGCTGGGCATTGAGCAGCCCCGCCAGGAACTCGGCCGGCCAGTGGTACTTGAGCCANNGTAGGCGAAGGACACCGAGTGGCTCTCGGGGAAGCCGAAGGAGGCGAACCCCTGGAGCTTCTCCCAGATCTCGTCGGCGGCCGCTCCGGTGATGCCGTTGCGGGCCATGCCGTCGTAGACCTCATCGGCCAGCTTGGCCATCTCCTCATCGGAACGCTTGTGGGTCATGGCCGACCGCAACCGATCGGATTGACCGGGTGAGAAGCCGGCGCACACCCGGGCCAGCTCCATGAGCTGCTCCTGGAACACGGGGACACCGAGGGTCTTGCGCAGGATGGGCTCGGCCAGGGGGTGGGGGTAGCGCACCGGCTCCTCGCCGTTGCGGCGCCGCAGGAACGGATGCACCGAGTGGCCCTGGATGGGACCGGGGCGGATGAGGGCTACCTCGATGGCCAGGTCGTAGAAGTCCCTGGGCTTCATCTTGGGGAGGGTGGCCATCTGGGCACGCGATTCCACCTGGAACACCCCGACGGTGTCGGCCTTGGTGAGCATGTCGTAGATGACCGGCTCCTGGTCGATCGTTGCCAGGTCGATCTCGACGCCGTGAGCGTCGGCGATCATGTCGACGGTCAGGTGGAGGGCGTTGAGCATCCCCAGCGCCAGCAGGTCGAACTTGACGACCCCCATGGCGGCGCAGTCGTCCTTGTCCCACTGCAGCACCGAGCGGTCCTCCATGCGGCCCCACTCCAGGGGAACCACCTCCCACAGGGGCCGATCGGCGATGACCATCCCCCCGGAGTGGATGCCCAGGTGGCGCGGGAATCCGTCCAGGCGGCTGCACATGTCGTAGATGAAGTCGGTGGTGAGGCCGGCCGGCAGCTCCAGCTCCTCTGCCAGACGGGCAGGCTTGCGGGTGTCGACGAACTTGGTGAGCCCGTTCACCTGGGCCTGGGTGAGGCCGAAGGCCTTGCCGACGTCCTGGAGCACCGAGCGGGCCCGGTAGGTGATGACGTTGGCGACCATCGCCGCCCGCTCCCGGCCGTATCGCCGGTAGCAGTACTGGATCACCTCCTCGCGCCGCTCGGCTTCGAAGTCGACGTCGATGTCGGGGGGGCGGCCCCGCTCTTCCGAGAGGAAGCGCTCGAAGGGCAGGTTGAGCCGGATGGGGTCGACCCGGGTGAGCCCGAGGCAGCGGCACACCGCCGAGTCGGCCCCCGAGCCGCGGATCTGGCAGTAGATGTCGCGGGAGCGGGCGAACTACACGATGTCCCACGCCACCAGGAAGAAGCCGGCGAACCCGAGCTCCTCGATGACCGCCAGCTCGTGCTCGAGCCGGGCGCGCGCCTGCGGATCGATCCCGTCGGGGCCGGTGCCGGGATACACCTGGCGGGCCCCCTCGTAGACGAGGTGGCGCAGGTAGTCGTCCTCGTCGCGAAAGGCACCCGGCATCGGGAAGTCGGGCAGCTCGGGGGCGAGGAGATCGAGGTCGAACGCCAGCTCCTCCCCGAGCTCGGCGGCACGGGCCACGGCACCCGGGTATCTGGCGAACCGTCGCATCATCTCGACGGGGCTCTTCAGATACCGCTCGTCGGTCGCCGGTCGAAAGCCGTCGGCCGCGTCGAGATCGCGCCGCCCCCCGATGGCCGCCAACACCTCGGCCAGATCAGCATCGTGACGGCGGGCGTAATGGACGTTGTTGGTGGCCACGGTCGGCAGTCCGAGCCGCGCCGCCACCTCGGCGAGCAGATCGTTGCGGGCATCGTCCTCCGGCATGCCGTGATGCCACAACTCGACGTAGAGCCGGCCGGGGAAGATCTCACGCAACCGGGCTGCGGCCTGCATGGCGCCATCGAGATCTCCGGCGGCAGCGGCACGAGCGACCGCTCCCTGACGGCAGCCGGTGAGGGCGACGAGACCCCCGTCGCGAGACGCCCGATCGAGGTCGTCATACGCATACACGGGTCGATCCTTCTCCCCGCGGTACTGACCTGCAGTGACGAACCGGCTGATGGCCGCATATCCGCCGGGGTCGGGGGCGAGCAACACGAGGTGATCACCGGAGGGGCGACCGATCGGTTTGGCGCCGTGCATCCGGCGGATCCGACCACGGCGTGGCCCGGCCGGCTCCGGAGCTTCACGCGCCGCTGCACCGGACCCTGGAGCAAACGCGTCGGGGTCGCCCCCGGCCCCGCCGGCGACTCCCATGTCCACTTCGGTGCCGTACACGATGGGCAGCCCGAACCGACGCGCCGCTTCGTGTACCTTCACCGCCCCCCGGAACCCATCGTGATCGACGATGCCGAGCGCCCGATACCCGAGCTCGGCGGCGACACCGACCAGTTCCTCGGCATGGGAGGCACCGTCGAGGAAACTGAAGTTGGTGTGGCAGTGCAGCTCGGCGTAGCCGGACTGCGATCGAGTCGACATCGGCGCATTCTATCGAACATGTGTTCGATCCACCAGGGCGGACACAGAACGCGAATTCCGGGCCAGATTGCCCTGGGCGCGCAAGGCGCGAAAGGCGTATGGTGTGCCCATGATCGAATTCAGTGTGAAGCTGTCCAACCGCCCGGGCCAGCTGGCGACCCTCTCCCGGGAATTGGCGGCGGCAGGCGTCAACATCGAAGCCCTCGCGGCCATCACCTCCGGCCCCGAGGGTTTCGTCAAGATGGTCGTGGATCACGAGGATTCGGCACGTCGTGTGCTCCAGGACGCCGGTGTCGGCTACGAAGAACGCCGCATCATCACCGCCGTGCTCCACGACAAGCCGGGTGCCCTCGCCGACATGGCCGAGGCGCTGGCAAACACCGGCGTGAACATCGAGGCGATGTACCTGCTGCACTCGAACGGGGACGGGCTCCACTTCGCCGTCGCCGTCGACGATCCGGAGAGCGCCGTCGACCGGGTGGCCGGCTGACGGACCGCCCTGCGGCGCCTCGGTGCGTCGAGCGCGCTCGGTCGCACGACCGATCGCGCACCTCCGTCGACCACGGCGGCCGCGCTCAGAAGGCGTCTGAGGCACTCACGGCCCAGGCCAGGCCATCGATCGGATCCTCGACGGCGAGATAGAAGCCCCATCCTCCGATCTCGTCACCCGGATCCCACTTCCACCAACGGAGCTCCGATGCCGCCGACCCGAGCTCGGTGGCGTCGACCGGCCACGCCTCGTCGAGCCCGAGGAGCAGCCCGAGGGCCCACCACGTGGCAGCGCGACCGACCGGTGTGCCCCGCCGCCGACCGTACGCTCCACCCGAGGCGGCGGTCCACGTCATGAGCGCCAGCGCATCCTCGAGATCGAGCGGTGCCAGCTGGGCCCGGTGCGGTCCAAGGGCCCGGATCGCCTCCGCTCCCCCACCCTCCACCCGGATCGCTTCGGCCCGCCCGTTCGATTCGTCCACCCACGGGCCGACGAGATCGAGGAGCGCATCGCACACGTCGTCGGTATCGCCCTCGGGACGCTCGGGCGGCAGCTCGTGCCAGCTCAACCCAGGCCAGGCCAGCTCCGGATCGGCCACGCCATCGGAGCGATATACGGCCAGCGGGTACTGCGGCTCCCATGGTGCGATGGCGAGTGGAGCGTCGATCAGCGATCGGTCCGCTTCAGACTCGGACACCGCGTCGCCTCGCAACATCCGCTCGTGAGCGATGAGCACGCGTAGGTAGGGGTCGGCGACGTATGGGGAGAGCTCGTCGAAGGTGTGCGTGGATGCTGCGACCTCCCAGAGCGGCCCGACCGCAAAACGACCCGCCCCGGAGTGCACGACGCCGGCGGCGAGATGGGCCGGTGCGTCGAGCGCCATCCGATACTCGGCGAATTGTCGAGCGCCCCAGACCTGCTTCCCACGCTCCACGGCCTCGTCGCACCGTTCGATGATCTCGACGAGCCCATCCCAGTCGCGAGCCGCGCACGTGCCATCCACATAGCGGACCAGGCCGGCCAGGTCGCTGGCCTCGATGAGCTCGGTGAGGGCGTCGGACACGGCCACGAACCTACCGCGTCCGGGTACGGCGAGGCGCCGGGTATCGTCCGCTCATGGCCGACCTCGCCGCAGGACGCCGCATCGGACTCGTTTCGGTGTCCCTCGCCCGCCGTCTCAAGGCCCTGGGTCTCGAGTGGAAACCACGGATCGGTGATCGATTCATGGTCCCCGACCGGCACCTCGACGACCACGTGTTCGCTCTCTCCGACATGGTCGTCGAGATGCGCGACTCGATCGGCGGCATCCCCGAGCTCGCCTTCAATGGCACCGTCGAGTGGGCATTGGACAGCATCATCCAGAGCGAGGTCGTCTGGCTGCCGACGGAGACCGACGCCCGTGACGCCTTGGGGACCGCATTCATCGCCTTGTACGCCGAGGCCGACGAGTTCGTCTGCGTCGCCAGGATCGACGACGCTCCCACCTCGTTCACCGGCGCATCGGCCGCGGAGGCGTATGCCACCGCACTCGTTGCCCTCCTCCGGCAGGGCTGAGTCGGCGAGCCGACGTCAGCCGTCACTCCGCGACCAGAACTCGGCGTTCCACAGAAAGCCGGCAGGGGCCGCAGACGGCTCCGGGCCGGTGAGTCCGAGGGAGTGAACCACCACGACAGGTCGGGTGGCGATCGGGATGACCACGACCTCGTCCGCGAGAATCTGTTCCGCGGCTCGCAACAGATCGGTCAGCGACACCGCGTCGACCGTCGAGTCCAGACGACCGAGCAGGTCGGACAACTCGTCGACGCCTCCGCCGTGTGGTGCCGAGCCCGCCGTTCCCCACCGATACCAGTTGCGGCCGTCCGGCCCCGGTGAATCGGGATCGAAGGTGTCGAGCACGTCGATCCTCCCCTCGTCGTCGGGACCGACGAGCCAGGCCCACATGCCGACGTCGTACGTGCCCTGGGGCGCCGACTCACCGAAGAACAACGCCGAGTCTTCCAGTTGGAACTCCACGTCGACCCCGACCGTGCGCCACATGTCACCCACCAGTTCCGCGATCCGAGGGCGCTCGGCGGCATTGCTCGTCGTGGTGAAGACCACACGAGGCGGGTCGGCGACGCAGTCCCGTGCGAGCGCGACGCACAGATCCTCGAGGAGCGCGCTCGACTCCGCCGGATCGTGGTCATAGACGGCCCACGAACCGGAAGCGGCGGCGCCCCCGAGCCCGTTGCTGGGGAGCCACCCGACCTCCTCGGCCAGGGCCACACGGTCCAGTGCGTACACGAGCGCCTGCCGGAACTCGATGTGACGGTTGAGGGACTCCGTGTTGCGGTTCTCGGGCCCGAACTGGAACGTGAGGAACTCCCACACGGGCCCCGGTCCCTGCACGAGGGCGGTCCCGGCGGGAAGCGACGCCGCCGCGTTCCCGACGAATGCCGAGCCGTCGACGACGTCGACGGCCCCCGTCGAAAGCAGACCGGCCGTGTCCTCGGTCACCTCGCGGAACGTGATGCCGTCCAGGTAGGGCAATCGTTCGTTCGTCTCCGGATCCCGCCGCCAGTAGTTCGGATTGCGCTCGAGCTCCAGCATGGGACCGCCTGTCGAGCCGACGACGAAGGGGCCGGTGGATGGCCACGTCAGGCCATCGTCGAAGCAGACGACGTCACGGTCGAGGGCGTGAGCCGGCATGACGTGTGCGACCGCCTCGCGGAACGTGGCAGTTCGTTGCGGGAAGCGCACGCGCACCTGACCCGGATCGGCGTCGAGGAACTCACCGGTGAACGTCGGCCGCTCGAGGTCGGGACACTCCGCCTCGTGGTACACGGCGAAGTCTGCGCCGGCGATACGCGTGCCGTCGCTCCAGCGCGCCGCCGGATCGATGGTCCACGTGACCTCGAGCGACCCGTCCTCGGCGATGAAGACGCTGCCATCGTCCGGCGTCGGGTCCGCAACGACCAGATGCGGCAGACGGCTGCCGTCCGGAGCGATCACGTAGCCGGCAGGTCGGACCAGATGTCGAATCCAACGCTCCGAGGCGAAGCCTGCCGCACGTAACTCGTTGAGGGTGGTCGGGACGAAGCCGAGGCCGACCACGGCGGTGCCCCCGCGCCGCGGATCGTCCTGCGGCGGGAACGACGTGGTCGTCGCCGGCTGCGCATCACCGGAGGTCGACGTGACGCCTGCGGACGTTGGGGTTCCCACCGTCGTCGACGTCGTCGTCGAATCGGCCTCGACTCCGCCGCCGTCGGCAGAGCTGCAGCTCGCAGCGAGGGCGGCGACGGCGACGACCCCGGCGATGATCCGAAGGAGGCGGGACGAGGGCCTGGTGCGACGACGACCACTCATCCTGTGGGGCGGCTCCAATCCCCGATGTTCCAGGTCAGGCCCGACGGCGAGATGTTCGGCACGACGCCCTCGAGACCGTCACCGACCAACGTGAAGCGAGGCCGGGCGACGAGGGGCACGAACACGACTTCTCGCGCCACCAGCTCGTGCGCCTCGCCGAGGAGTCGGGCGGCCCTGACGAGATCGGGGGCGACGCCGACCTGGCCCGAGAACAGCCGCAACTGAAAGGCGGATCGCTCGGTGGCTGCGATGGAGCCGGTCCCTCCATAGCCGTACACGTTGCCGAGCGACTCCGGATCCAGAGCGTCGAGCAGCCATCTCGCCATGGCGCCGACCCCGGCCGGCTCGCTCATCGAGAGCACTGCGACGTCCCACTCGCCCCCGGCGATCCGATCTGTGAGATCCAGCGACGACACCACATCGACGGTCACGGTGACGCCGACAGCCCGAAGATCGGCGGCGACCCGCTCGACGACCGCCGGTCGCACACCGAAGCCGGTGGCGAGCAGGCGCAACTCGGGTGGATCGGCCCCGCAGTCGCGACCGATCTGTTCGCAGGCCACGCCGATGAGTCGCATGGCCTCCTCGGCGTCGTAACCGTAGACCTCCCAGGGCTCCGGAGGCGTCACGCCACGGGCGACGCCGTCCACGCGTAGCCAGCCGGTCGTAGCCGCCATCGATTCCACATCGATGGCCCGAGCGATGCCCTGGCGAAACTCGAGAGTGGACAGCAGCTCTTCCTCGCCGCTTCCCGCCCTGAAGTCGAAAGCCAGATGCTCGATACGGCCCGACGGCTGGGCGATGACGGCGACGCCGGAATCCTCCGCGGCGGCCGCCGCCTCGTCGGAGCTCACGACAGCCACGTCGACGTCGCCGGCCGCCATGGCCGCGACGAGGGAGGCCTCGTCGTCGAAGCGAACGAACTCGACGGCGGTCAGTGCCGGGGTCGCTCCCCAATAGGCGTCGTTGCGGACGAGACCCACGCGATCCTCCTCGAGCGACGCGGCGACGAACGGTCCGGCGGAGGGCCAGCCGACGCCATCGTCGGTGCACACCGTCGCACCGTCGGTGGCGTGAGAGGGAAGCACGGCGCGGAACATCCCCTCGAACCGGGTCGTGGGCCCCGGCATGGAGATGGTGATCGCCTTGTCGGAGACCTCGACGATCTCGAAGCCGAAGAGCGAATCGAAGTCCTCACGGCCGCCGCACTCGGTCTGACCGAACCCGGCGCGGAGCGTGAAGGCGAAGTCGGCGCCGCTCACGGGCACGCCATCGGACCAAACGGCGTCGGGGCCGACCGTCCAGGTGACCTCTTGACGATCTCCGAACACGCTGATGTCGCCAGCCTCGACCGTGGGAATGCGTTCGACGAGAAAGGGGACGACTCGCCAGGTCTCGGGATCGTGGACAAACGCACCGGGGAGCGTGGCTTGCTGGACAAGAGCGCTCGCAGCACGCGTCCCGCCCTCGGCGATCGGGTTGAGCGTGTGCGGGATCTCGAGGACTCCCACCACGGCCATCGGGCCATCTGGCGGCGCGGCCGGGGCCGTCGTCGTCACGGTCGCAGTGGTCGACGTCGTCGACGATGCTTCAGCGATCGTGGACCCGGTCTCTTCGTCAGCCGGACTGCAGGCGGCGACGACGAGGGCGAGAACGACTGCAGTGAGCCTGAGTCTCATCCGGAACGACCCTCCTGTACTGTGCATCGCCCACCCGTGATGGGCGCACCTACGGGCTGTGCGCCACCTCGGTGCCAGGACACGATACCGACAGTCGCGGCGAGCGCACGATGTCGCGCACGGGTTCTCACCGGGTAGTCTGGCGCACTCCCCGCTCCCCACACGTATCGAGGCGCGTCCCTTGGGCATCACCTGCGGCATCGTCGGACTCCCCAACGTCGGCAAGTCGACGCTCTTCAACGCGCTCACGCGTGCCGGTGCCGTCGCCGAGAACTACCCGTTCGCCACCATCGAACCGAACGTCGGCATCGCCACCGTGCCCGATCCCCGCCTGGCCGACATCGCAGCGATCGTCCAGCCGCGTGAGATCGTACCGACGGCCATCGAGTTCACCGACATCGCCGGCCTCGTCGCCGGAGCCTCCCACGGCGAGGGCCTCGGCAACCAGTTCCTCGGCCACATCCGCGAGGTCGACGCCATCGCCCACGTCGTGCGCTGCTTCGACGACGCCGACGTCGCCCACGTCACCGGCGCCGTCGATCCGCTGTCCGACGTGGCGACGATCAACACGGAACTGGTGCTGGCGGACCTCGCCACCGCCGAGCGCGTCGTCGAACGCAACGTGAAGCGCGCTCGCAGCGGCGACGGGGATGCGAAGGCCCTCGTCGCCGTAGCCGAGCGGCTCGTCGACCACCTCGGTGCGGGCGAGCCCGCGCGCACGATGAAGACGACAGATGCCGAACGTCGTGTGGCCGCTTCCATGCACATGCTCACGGCGAAGCCCACCATGTACATCGCCAACGTGGAGGACCCCACCGCAGATGAGACCCACATCGCAGAGCTCGCCGAGATCGCCGCCCGTGAGGAGTCGCCGATCGTCACCATCGCTGCCGGCATCGAGGCCGAGATCGCCGAGCTGCCCGCCGATGAGGCTCTGGAGTTCCTCGCCGACCTGGGCATGACGGCTCCCGGCCTCGACCGGGTGGTGCAGGCCGCCTATGAATTGCTCGGTCTCAACACGTTCTTCACCGGAGGAGAGAAACAGGTGAGGGCGTGGACGTTTCGCAAGGGCATGACCGCAGCACGGTGTGCGGGCCTGATCCACACCGACTTCGAGCGGGGGTTCATCCGTGCCGAGGTCGTGACATACGACGACTTCGTGCGGCTCGGCGGTGAACAGGGCGCAAAGGAGGCGGGCCGCTGGCGGCTCGAGGGCCGGGACTACCTCGTCGCCGAGGGCGACATCATCCGGTTCAGGTTCAACGTCTGAGCGCCTCGGCCGGACCCGACGCTGTCGTACACTCGCCGCCGTGTCGTTTCTCGCAAGTCTCGCTCGCAAGACCGGCGCCGCGCTCCTCGTCGCCGCAGGACAGGTGCTGCACGCCGCACATCGTCCCGATCTCCCCGGGCTGCAGAACCAGGATCCGTCAGGCAGCTTCGGCGATCCGGAGGCACCTCCACTGAACGTGCTGGCACTCGGCGACAGCTCGATCACCGCCCCCGGTGTGGTTCCCATCGAAGCAGCATGGATCCGCCGCATCGCAGAAGACGCTGCACGGACACACCGCGTCGAGCTGGTCTCCGTCGGTGTCGGCGGCGCCAAGGCCGCCGACGTCCTCGAGCGCCAGGTGCCGGCCGCGCTCGCTCACGAACCCGACATCGTCATCGTCTCCGTGGGGGCCAACGACGCGCTGCGCACCACGCCCCTGCAACGCTTCGAGGAGGACCTCGAGGCCATCATCACCGCCATGCTCGACCTCACGCCGTCCGTCGGCATGGTGGGGATCGGCGACCTCGGCGTGATCCCGCGGCTCCCGCCCTTCGCTCAGACCTACGCGCGGGTCAGAGCCCGCTCCTTCAACAACGCCATCACCCGGGTGGCGGCGCGGCATGGTCTGCCGAAATCGGAAACCTGGGGCCCGCTGTGGGAGCCGTTTGCGACCGACCCCGGTGGCGTGATCTTCACGCACGACCGCTTCCATGCCTCCGCCCACGGACACGCCATCTTCGCCGCTTCGATGCGGCCCGTGATGGCGGAACTGCTCCGCCGCCACGGCGCCGGTCGCCTCAGCGACCTCCCAGGACGTCCCTGATCATGGCGACCACCGTGCCCACGACACCGGGGTTGTAGCCCTCCGGCACGATGATGTCGGCGTAGCGCTTCGACGGCTCCACGAACTGCAGGTGCATGGGCCGCACCGTCGACATGTACTGGTCGATCACCGATTCCACGGTGCGACCCCGCTCCAAGATGTCGCGCCGCAGCCTGCGGATCACACGCAGGTCGGCTGGAGTGTCGATGTAGATCTTGAGATCCATGAGCTCCCGGAGCGGCGGCTCGGCGAGCACGAGGATGCCCTCCACGATGAGCACGTGTCGCGGCTCGACACGAACGACGCGGTCGGTGCGGGAATGGGTGGCGAAGTCATAGACGGGGCGATCGACCGGCTCGCCTCTCCTGAACTGCCGGATGTGCTCGACGAGAAGCTCCGTCTCGAGCGAGTCGGGGTGATCGAAGTTGACCTTGCGTCTCTGCTCCTCGTCGAGGTGGTCCAGCTCCCGGTAATAGGCGTCGTGCTGGAGATGCGAGATCTCGCCCCCGCCGATCGCATCGATCACCGCCGCTGCGATCGTCGTCTTGCCCGATCCGCTCCCCCCGGCGATGCCGATGACGACCGGCCGGTCCTCGCCGCCCGTGGGCCAGGTGAGATGTGCGAGGTGCTGTGTCACGCGTCCGCCCGTGAGTCATCCAGATGGCGAGGCGCACCGTAGTAACAGTGACCCCCTGTCCACCAGACGGAGCCACCGAGATGATCACGCTGGATCGGCCGTCGAAACAGCGGATAACCTACGGCTTCATGCCTGCCGACACACCCGACGTCGCCTCACCCGGGCCCGACGCGAGCGATGCTGCGCTCGTGGTGGCCCTGGCGCGCTACGACCAGGCTGCACTGGCAACCGTGTACGAGCGCCACTCCGGAGCGGTGTTCGCGCTCGCTCGACGTCTCGTCCGTGATCGCGCGCTGGCCGAAGAAGTGACGCAGGAGATCTTTCTTCGTCTCTGGAATCGACCGGAACGCTTCGATCCCGAGCGTGGCGCACTGCGTTCGTTCCTCCTCGCCGACACCCACGGGCGGAGCATCGACATGCTCAGGTCGGAGCTCGCCCGCAGGGACCGTGAGGAGCGAGAGGGCCGTGTCGCTCCTGCCGCTCCCAGGACCGTCGAGGGAGAGGTGCTGTCGAGGGTGACGTCGGAATCGGTTCGCGCCGCCATCTCTTCGCTCAAGGAGAGCGAGAGGAAGGCGATCGAGCTGGCCTACTTCGGCGGCCTCACCTACCGAGAGGTGGCCGAGGAGCTGGGCGAGCCCGAAGGCACCGTCAAGAGCCGCATCCGATCCGGCATGGCCCGACTCCGCGTCGAGCTGAAGGCAGCGGGGGTGGTGTGATGGTCGATCGCATCCAGATCGAAGAGCTCATGGCCGCCTACGCGCTCGACGCACTCGATGACAACGAGCGCAGCCAGGCCGAGCGCCTGCTGATCCAGGACCCGTCGCTGTGGCGTCTCGTCGCCGACCACCACGCCGTGCTCGGTGTGCTCGCCGAGGAAGTCGAGCACTCGCCATCCACGCCGTCGCCCTCGCGGTCTGGCAGAACATCGCAGCCACCATCGACGGCAGCGAGGAGCCGACCCCGCTTTTTCGGCCGGCCGCCACTGAGCGGCGCACCCGGTGGTTCACTCGGGTCGCGGTCGCGCTCTCTACTGCGGCCCTCGCCGTTTCCGGGTTCGTCGGGTACCAGCTGTTCGCAAACACCGAGACCGATCGTCTCCAGGCGGCGGTCGACGATCTCCTCAGAGACCCCGCCGCCCGCCTCGTGACCATGGCGGCTCCAGATGGCGCCGCGTCCCCTGACGGCGCCGCAGTCGAGGCGAGAGTCGTCATCGGTGCGGACGGCATCGGCTACATCTACGCGGACACCCTCCCGGCACTCGGCGACGACAGGACCTATCAGCTGTGGGCCATCGTCGACGGCGAAGCCGGCCAGCAGGTGATCTCTGCCGGCATCATGGGCAGCGACCCCGAGATCTCACCGTTCCAGGTCACCGGCGACCTCGTCGGGCTCGCCATCACCAACGAGGTGGCAGGTGGCGTCGTGACGAGCGCCGAGGACCCAACCACCCTCTGGATCTCCAGCGCATGACCTCACCCGACGGCGCGCTTGTACCGTGCGATCGCCTCGACGCGCGCCTCGGCGTGGTCGACGATCGGTGCCGGGTACTCGATCCCGAGGGTCACTCCCGCCGCAGCCAGCTCGAGTGGCGGCATCTCCCACGGCCGGTGGATCCATCGTGAGGGCAGTCCGGCGAGCTCCGGCACCCATCTGCGCACGTAGCGACCGTCCGGGTCGTACCGCATGCCCTGGGCGACGGGGTTGAAGACACGGAAGTAGGGAGCCGCATCCGCTCCGGTGCCCGCCACCCATTGCCAGTTGCCGACGTTCGAGGCGAGATCCATGTCGACGAGGTGCCGTCTGAAGTGGCGCTCACCCAGCCGCCAGTCGAGCTGGAGGTCTTTCACGAGGAAGGAGGCGACGACCATCCGCACCCGGTTGTGCATGAACCCGGTGGCGAGCAGCTCGCGCATACCGGCGTCGACGATCGGATACCCGGTCGCTCCCGAGGCCCACGCTTCGAATTCCTCCGGATCGTCGCGCCACTGCACGGCGCGATAGCGAGGGTTCCAGGCGCGACGGACCGCCTCGGGATCATCGGCCAGCAGACCGGCATAGAAGTCCCGCCATGCCAGCTGGCGCACGAACGCCTCCCCCGCTCTCGTCTCCTCGCCGATGACTTCCCGCACGCGACGAGCGTCCAACGTCCCCACCTTGAGATCCGCCGAGAGACGCGAGGTGGCGTCCCGATCGGGTCGATCTCGGTCTTCCGGATAGCGCTTCAACCCTTCGACGAACCGGAACAGACGGGCGGAGGCGGCGGCCTCTCCGGGCTCGAGCCCGGGCGATGGCGAGGATCGGGGCAGACCGACGCCCGGGTCGCCGGCGATGGCCACCTTTCGCGGCGGCTCCCACAAGGACCACGGAGTGCGCCGCCACCGCTTCCAGAACGGCGTGAAGACGCGGTACGGGTCGCCGTCGTCCTTGGTCACTGCGCCGGGAGGATGCACGACCCCACCGTGGGCGATCCGAACTCGTTCGCCCAGCGCGTCGCGAACGTCGGAGTCCCGGCGGGTCGAGTACGGCGTGTAATCGGCGTTCCAGTGGACGGTGGCAGCATCCCTGGCCAGAGCGGGCAGCACGGTCTCTGCCGGACCCGCTGCGACATGGAGCCGCCCTCCATGCTCGGAGAGACTGCGATCGAGTTCGTGGAGGTTGGCCACCAACCACGACCACCGGCGGCTTCCCGAGTTCCGGATCAGCGCCGGCTCCATCACGAAGACGGGAAGCACCTCGTCACCGGCGCGTGTCGCCGCACTCCACGCCGGATTGTCGGCGAGCCGCAGATCTCTCCTGAACCACATCACGGTCGTCACGTCGGCGAGCCTATGCCGCCTCATGGACCTACGCTCTGCCCGTGCAGCGCTACGACCACGACTACACGCCCGAGCCCCGCGGCGACGTCATCAAACGCCGCCTGGTGACGGTCCCCCGGACGTTCGCTCTGCTGCTCGTCATGACCCTGGCGATGCCGCTCCTCGTGCTCGGCGCCGCGTTCGTGGACGGTCTGCGATTCGCGGTCCGGCGCCGACCGGCGATGACCCTGCGTCTGATCGCCTTCGGATGGGTCTTCCTCGCCACCGAGGCCGTGGGGATCCTGTGGATGACGGGGACCTGGCTGGTCAGCGGATTCGGCGTCAATCGCCGGTACCTGGCGGAATCCACGTGGCCGATCCAGCGCTGGTGGGCCAGAACGCTGTTCCGCACCGTGCAGCGTCTGTTCGATCTGCGGTTCGTCGCCTCCGGATTCGAGTCGGCCACGCCCGGACCGATCCTCGCCATGTTCCGGCACGCCTCGATCATCGACAACCTGCTGCCCGCCGTGTACCTCACCGATGCGCACGGGCTCAAGCTGCGCTGGATCGTGAAGCGCGAGCTGCTCACCTTGCCTTCCCTCGACATCGCCGGAAAGCGTTTGCCGAACTACTTCGTCGATCGGACGTCGGCGGACCCGCGCCGGGAGCTGCGCGCCATCCGCACCCTCGCCGAAGATCTCGACCCGGACGAAGGCGTGCTGCTCTATCCCGAGGGCACCCGGTTCACCGAGGCCAAACGCACCAGGGCCCTCGAACGGATGGAGGGCGGCGACCCCGACCTGCTCGCCATGGCCCATTCGATGCGCCACGTTCTGCCGCCACGGATCGGTGGCGCCATGACGCTGTTCGATGCGGGAGCGGACGTGCTCGTCGTGGCCCACGAGGGCCTCGGCGGCTTCGCCAGTGTCGGAGAGATCTGGTCCGGTTCACTCGTGGGGCGCACCGTCCCGATCCGGGCCTGGCGTCACTCCGCCGCCGACATCCCGGAGGATCGAGACGCCAGGGCCCGATGGTTGTACGAACGGTGGCGCGAGATCGACGACTGGATCACGTCCTCGCGCGCCGATCAGGCGTCGTAGAGGTAGACGTCGCCGGAGACGACGCTGATCTCGAGACGAAGTCGCGCCTCGGGCTCGAGCCCGCTCGATGTCAGATCGTTGTGGAGATCACCGGCGAGGCTGTCGAGATCGAGCTGGATCTCACGCCGCGCCGGTATGCCGAGCCGAACGTCGCCCGAGATCGACTTGCCGCGCAGAGATGTGCCCTCGAGCCGTGCGACATTGATGTCTCCGCTCGCAGACCGGAAGCCGACCGACCCACCGATGAGCTCCACGTGGGCATCACCGGAAGCGGTCGTGATCTCGCAATCGCCGCCGACCTGCCCCACCCGCACGTCGCCAGATGCCGTGACCGCGGCGAGCGATCCACCCACCTCGTCGACGTAGACGTCGCCGGACGCCGNNGACCGCATCGAGCCGCACATCACCCGCAACGGTCGACACCTCGACACGCTTCGGCGCGACTCCCTTCGCAGCGTGACCGGCCCGGACGTCACCGGACGTCGTCTTGATCACGAGATCGGTGCCATGAGGGACGGTCAGGTTGATGTCACCACCGCCGAAGCGACGAAGACGCCGGCCCGGACGAGGCTGGATCGTGATGCGGGACCCGACCTGCTCCACCTCGTACCCTCGCTCATCGGTGTCGAGGTCGACGACGACCGTCCCGGCCTCGCCCACATCGATCCCGATGTCACCCGTGTAGGTCATGACCTCGACCACAGGGTTCTCCGTCACTTCGAAGACGAGCTGCTCGCGACTCATGTGCGGAACGTCTCCGTGATCTTGCGGCTGGTCCTGCGGCGCCCCGACGCACGGGAGAGCGACTTGACGACGTAGCTGTTGATCGAGTCGCCGGCGTCACCGGCCGCCTGCTCGATCTGCTCCTTGAGAAGAGCTGGGAGGCGCAGCGTCAGGCGTGCTTCGAGGTCGTCTGCCGAAAACGTCTGCTCGGTTCCGCCGGCGGACCTCACGACGAGCGTCGGATCGCCATCGGTGACGACGACATCGACCGTGGAGTCCGGCAACTGGGCTGCGACCTCGGTTGCGGCCTGCTCGGCGAGGCGCATCGCCACCCGCTGCAGCGCCGGCTCCAGCGAGATGAGCAACACCTGCGTCGCCCGCTCCACCGCCTCGTCACCGCTCATGAGCTCGAGCTGCTGGCGAACCAGCGCCTCGAGCTCATGTGTGACAGTGGTCACATCCATCAGTGGAGGTCCCACGCCATCCGGAGCCAGCCCTTGCTCGAGCCGACACGCTCTTCGGTGACGGTCCGGTGGATGGTCTTCAGACCCTCTGTGTCGATGTGCCAGTACATGTCCCGCTCCTCTGCTCTGTGGGGCTCCTCGCCCCGTTGACTTCTTTGTGATGTCGTTATGATGTCATAATGATGTCATATTGTCAAGACCCTTTTCAAAGAACGAGATCACACGATCGCAAGGACTCCTACACTGCGGGTCGTACACCACCCCGGGGAGCTCTGGAGCGAGCTGAGAGGGCGTTCTGCGGATGACCGCACCGGCGCCGACCCGAACGGAACCTGATCTGGGTAATGCCAGCGGAGGAAGCGAGTGGAAACGCAGGACCATCGGCCCCCCACCCCCGAGCGCCATGTCGTCGTGGTCACCGGCGGTGCAGCGCCTTCGTTGGTCGACCTCGGCCAGATCGACCTGGTCGTCGCCGCCGACTCGGGAGCCGACACCGCCACCGGGCTCGGCCTAACGCCAGATGTCGTCGTCGGCGACTTCGATTCGATCGACCTCGATGCCCTCGAGCGCCTCGGTCACGGCGACACCAGGATCGAGCGCCACCCTGCCGACAAGGACGCCAGCGATCTCGAGCTCGCGCTGGAGACCGCGGTCGCCCAAGGGGCCACTCGCATCACCGTTGTCGGAGGCGGACGGGGCCGGCTCTCCCACCTGCTGACGAACGCCGCCGTCCTGGCGGCGGACCGCCGCCCCGTGGCGGTCCACTGGATCACCCCTGGGGCCGAGGTGACGGTCGCCCACGGTCGCTCACGACACACGATCTCGGGAGAAGTCGGCCAGCTGATCTCCCTGGTGCCCGTGGCCGGCCCCGCGCGGGGCATCGTCACGACCGGTCTGCGCTGGGAGCTGTCGGGCGACGATCTCGATCCACGTTCCAGCCGGGGCCTCTCGAACGAGATGCTGGCAGAGGCTGCCGAGATCGCCGTCGGCAGCGGCACCCTTCTCATCATCCACGAAAGGACCACAGAATGAAGCTGCGACGGCTTGCGATCGTCGCCGGCCTGCTCCTCGTCGTCTCTGCATGCGGAGGTGGCGAGGCCGAGGGACCGCTGCGGGTCGTGACACACGACTCGTTTGCGGTGAGCCCCGAGGTGCTCGAAGCGTTCACCTCCGAGACGGGGATCGAGGTGGAGATCCTGCGTGGCGGAGACGCCGGCACCATCGTGAGCCAGGCGACCCTCGTCGCCGGCAACCCGACGGCGGATGTCCTCTACGGGGTCGACAACACCCTGCTGACTCGTGCCCTCGACGCCGGGGTCTTCCTCCCCTATCGGTCCGCGGGTCTCGAGAACGTGCCGACCTCGTTTCACATTGCGGGCGACCGGGTGACGCCCATCGACTTCGGTGACGTGTGCCTCAACTACGACAAGCCGGCCTTGGCCGCGGCCGGGCTGGCGGTGCCCGGTTCCCTGCGAGACCTCACCACCGCGCCCTATCGAGGCAAGCTGGTGGTGGAGAATCCGGCCACCTCGTCGCCGGGGCTGGCGTTCCTGCTGGCCACCATCGCCGAGTTCGGCGAGACCGGCGCCTACACGTGGCAGGACTTCTGGCGCGATCTGCACGCCAACGACGTCGCGGTCGCTTCCGGCTGGGAGGAGGCCTACTACTCGGTGTTCTCCGGCGGCTCGGGCGAAGGGGACCGGCCCTTGGTGGTGTCCTACGCCTCGTCGCCCCCTGCCGAGGTCATCTTCGCCACCGAGCCGCTCACCGAGGCCCCCACCGGGGTGATCACTGCCGGCTGCTTCCGCCAGATCGAGTTCGCGGGCATTCTGGAAGGGACCGAACACGAGGCGCTGGCGGGCCAGCTCATCGACTACATGCTGTCTCGCGAGTTCC
>JABAOD010006335.1_pt1 | contig 17745 bp, 17 predicted proteins | sample 7062151 | NCBI WGS metagenome assembly JABAOD01 (sample SAMN14538626, study PRJNA623070) | marine sediment metagenome | biome: marine biome [ENVO:00000428]; feature: marine pelagic biome [ENVO:01000023]; material: deep marine sediment [ENVO:00002113] | place: India: Gulf of Khambhat ... | reverse complement strand
GTCGCGCCGGTGCAGGGTGGCGTCGGCGACCACCTGCTGACCGTCGACCGCGAGCAGGGGCAGCACCACGGAGTAGTCGATCTCCCGCGCCCAGCGCTCCACCAGACCGGGATCGTCGATGTTGTCCCAGGCGAACCGGCGCACGTCGGTCGGCAGGCGCTGGAAGAACTCGTACAGGGCCTGGCCGTCGCGGCTGGCGAACGGACGGATCAGCACACGACGGCCGTCGCGCAGCACGGCCTCTTGGGGAAAGCGACTGGGCATGAGTCCTCCTCGGGGTTGCGAGCACCGGACGGGCGGGCCCGGCCGGCACTCCGAGCGGGCGGGTGGGGATTGTATCGTGTGCTAGCGTCCGCGCCGATGGCGGCGGCATCCGGGCTTCGCAGGCAGGTGTCGCGGCCGGTGACGTCGCCGTCCGTGCACATCCTGGCCGTCCTGCTGGCGCTGGCGGTGGCCGCCTGCGTCAACCGCCCACCGGCGGCGCTGTCTGCGCCGCCGCCGCTGATCCTGGTCAGCCTCGACGGCTTCCGCTGGGACTTCCTGGAGCGCGCTCCGACGCCGGCGCTGGACCGGATCGCCGCCGAGGGCGTGCGCGCGGAGCGACTGCTGCCGGTCTTCCCCACCAAGACCTTTCCCAACCACTACACGATCGTCACCGGTCTCTATCCCGAGCGCCACGGCATCGTCGCCAACAGCATGTACGACCCCGAGCTGGATAGCCGTTTCTCCCTCGGCAACCGCAGCGCCGTGGAGGACGGCCGCTGGTGGGCGGGCGAGCCGCTGTGGGTGACGGCCCGGCGCCAGGGGCGGGTGGCGGCGTCGTTCTTCTGGCCGGGCTCGGAGGCGCCGATCCAGGGACTGCAGCCGGACCACTGGCGGCTCTACGACGGCTCGATCCCGCACGAGGAGCGGGTCGACCAGGTGCTGGCCTGGCTCGATATGCCGCCGGGCGAGCGGCCGGCGTTCGTCACGCTCTACTTCAGCGACGTCGACGATGCCGCGCACGAGTTCGGTCCCGACGCGGTGCCCGAGGTCGGTGACGCCGTGGCGCGCGTGGACCGGGCCCTGGGGCGCCTGATCGCCGGCCTCGAGCGGCGCGAACTGTGGGGGCGCCTGCATCTGCTGGTGGTCTCGGACCACGGCGTCGCGGCGACGCCGCCGGACCAGGTGATCGTGCTCGACGACCTCGTCGACCTGGAGATGGCCGACGTCGTCGACTGGACCCCCGTGTTGGCGCTCTGGCCGCGGCCGGACCGCGTCGACGAGGTCTACCGGCGCCTCGCCGGCGCCCACCCGGCGCTCACCGTGTACCGCAAGGAGGAGATCCCCGAGCGCCTGCACTACCGTCACAACCGGCGGATCGCGCCGATCGTCGCCGTTGCCGCGAGCGGCTGGAGGGTGGCCAGCCGGGCCTATCTCGAGCTGCGCGGTGGGAGCCTGTCGCGCGGCGACCACGGCTACGATCCCGAGCTGCCGGAGATGGGGGCTCTGTTCGTGGCCGCCGGCCCCGGCCTGCGTCGCGGCGTTGTCGTCGAGCCGTTCTCGAACCTCCATCTCTACGCCCTGATGTGCCACCTGTTGGATCTCGAGCCGGCCGCCAACGACGGCAGCCTGGCGGCCGTGCGCCACCTGCTGCGCGAGACCCCATGAGCCCGCCGCGGGGCGTGGCGCCGATGAGGATGGCGGCGAGAGCAAGTCGCGGCGGGGCCCCTTGCGGGCCGGTGCCCGGGCAGATGCGGTATGGCAGCAGGGGACTGGCGAGAAAGGCAGGCTAGACTCCCGCCATGCGCCTCCTGGCCGGAACCAGCGGCTACTCCTATAAAGAGTGGAAGGGGTCCTTCTATCCCGCCGACCTCCCGGCCGCGCGCATGCTGGAGTACTACTCGGGCCGTCTGCCGGCGGTGGAGATCAACAACACCTTCTACCGGCTGCCACGCGAATCGGTGCTCGAGAGCTGGGCCGAGCCGACCGGCGACGACTTCCGCTTCGCGCTCAAGGCCTCCCGGCGGATCACCCATCATGGACGTCTGCGCGGCGTCGAGGACCTCGTGCAGTACCTGCTGGACACCGTGCGGGTGCTGGGCCCGAAGCTGGGGCCGCTGCTGTTCCAGCTGCCGCCGTACTTTCAGCGTGACCTCGAGGCTCTGAGCGGCTTTCTCGAGCTGCTGCCACGGCGCTGCCGCGCGGCGTTCGAGTTCCGCCACCCGAGCTGGTTCGGGGACGAGGTCTACGAGCTGCTCTCCGGCCATGGCGCAGCGGCCCTGGTGGTCTCGGATACCGGCAAGCAGGAAGCGCCGCCGCCGCTCGTGGCCACCTCCGACTGGGGCTATCTGCGCCTGCGCCGCACAGACTACTCGACCGCCGACCTCGAGAGCTGGGGCGGGCGGATCCGCCAGCAGCCGTGGCAGGAAGCCTTCGTCTTCTTCAAGCACGAGGAGATATCCGGCGGCCCCGAGCTCGCCGAGCGCTTCACCGGGATCTTCAGCGGGGCCTGAGGCGTGCGGCGCCGCGCCGAGGCCATGACAGGCGATGCCGGCTGGCGGTGACGGCGCCGAAGCGGCGGTCTGGGAAGAGACGCCGGCGCTGCGCCAGCCGATCTACCGGATCGACGAGCGTCCGCGGCACTGGTGGGAGTCGCTGCTGTACGGCTGGCAGCACACCCTGGTGGACATCTCGCCCTTCGTGCTGCCGCTGGCGGTGGCGGCGGCGCTGGGCATGGCTGACGCCGACAAGGCTCGCTTCATCAACGCCTGTCTGGTGGCGATGGGCATCGCCACGCTGATCCAGACGACCCTCGGCAACCGGTTGCCCATCATCCAGGGCCCCTCGGCGACCCTGACCGGGACCCTGGCCCCGATCGCCGCCGAGATGGGGGGCCCGGCGATGTGGGGCGGCGCCTTCGCCGGCGGCCTGCTGGAGACGGTGGTCGGGGCTTCGAGAGCTCTAGGCTTCCTGCGCCGGCTGTTCCCGGCAGCGGTCTCGGGTGTCGTCATCGTTGCCATCGGTCTGGCGCTGGGGAGGTTTGCCGTGCGGCTGGCGCTCGGCGACGGCGGCGGCCGCGGTCTGGCCCTGGCGGCCTCGGTCGTGCTCCTGATTCTGGTCCTGCAGACTGCCTGCAGCCGCCTGGCGGCCGGCCTCGTCGCCCGCGCCGCCATCTTCATCTCGATCTGGGTGGTGGGCGCCGGCGTCGGCTCGATTCTCGGCGAGGTCGACTGGGCGCTGGTGCGCGAACAGCCGTGGCTCGGCCTGCCGCGGCTGTTTCCCCATGGCGGGCCGGGATTCGGCTGGCGGTTGGAGGCGGCGGCGGTGATCGGCATCGCGGTCGGCTACTTCGGCTCGATGGTGGAGTCGCTCGGCGACTACGCCGCCACCTGCGCCGTCTCCGGCGAGACCTACCGGGTGCGCCACATGAATCGCGGCATCCTCGCCGAAGGAGTGGGCAGCGCCCTGGCGACCTGCCTCGGCGCGCTGCCGTGCACCAGCTACACCCAGAACATCGGCATCATCGCCGCCACCGGGGTGGCGAGTCGCTTCGTCGTCCGCATCGCGGCCGGCGTTCTCATCCTCTACGGACTGTGCCCGAAGTTCGGCGCTCTGCTGGTAGCCCTGCCGCGGCCGGTCCTGGGCGGTGTCTTCGTGCTGGTCTGCGGCATGATCGTCGCCTCCGGGGTGCGGCTGCTGGCGGCCAGCGAGGCCAGCACCGCCAACGCCCTGGTCGTCGGCACGACCCTGATCCTGGCGGTTGGGGTGCCGGTGACCGTGCAGCTCGAGCTCGGCCCGGCGTGGCTGGACGAGCTGCCGTCCCTGGCCAGGCTGTTGCTCACGAACAGCGTCGTGCTGGCGGTGGTGCTGGCGGTGTCGCTCAACGCGGCGCTGAATCGGCCGCGCCCGGAGCGAAGCTGAGACGGGCCGCCGGCGCCCGTGTCCGCTCGTGCCGATGAGCGCGCCGCGGCCCGGTCGGTGGCTCTCGGCCCGCCCGGGATCCGCGGCGGGGAGCGGCAGACAAAGGCGCCGGGCCTGGCGGCCCGGCGCCCGGTTCCTCCCCCAGGGTTCCCATGGGGTGAGTTGCTTCGCGAGGCCGGTGACCCTCGCCCTCTCCGGCGGCCGGATTGTAGCCCCGGGGCGGCGCGCGGCACAAATACGTTCTTTTCTATGAGACGGTTACGTCGATCTCACCGGCCCGGTCGAGGCCCTGGCCGGAGCGCGTTTGCGGTTATGCTCGCCCTGCTCCGGGGCCCCGGGTGAGGCTCGCACGGCGTCGCTCGTCCTAGGAGGAGTGCCGAGTTGGAGAACGGGCTNNTGCTGCTGGCGCTGCCGGCCCTCTACTTCGCTGCCAGGCTCGGTCTTGCCGAGCGCCCCCTGGCGCGGCGGCTCGGATGGCTGGTCCTCGCCCTGGTGGTGCTGCCGGCGGCGCCCTGGTCGGGCGCCGATCCGGACTACCTGCTGCGGCTGACGCTCCTCATCGCGCTTGCCGCGGCAGTCGTTCTGGCGCTGCGCAGCGCCGGCGCGAAGCGGCAGCCGCAGGGTGGGCTGATGACGGCCCTGGCCGGACTGTCCGTCCTCGTCTATTTCAACTTCCTGGCCTTTCACGGTGGCCGGACCTTCGTACACCACCACGACATGGCGCACTACTACCTGGGCTCCAAGTACTACGGCGAGCTGGGCTACACGGACCTCTATGCCGCCATGCTGCGCGCCGAGGCGGAACTCCACCGCAGCCTGCCGACGCACCGGGTGCGCGACCTGGAGACCTACGAGGTGATGCCCGCCGCCGCGCTCGTGGCTGCCAGCGATCGCGTGCGCGCGGCCTTCAGCGCGCCTCGCTGGTCGGCTTTCCTGCGCGACACCGAGCTCTTTCACCAGAGCATGGGCAGCGGCTGGCCGAGCATCTTCATGGACCACGGCTTCAACGCCACGCCGGCCTGGGCGCTCGTCGGCGGCGCCATTGCCGGGCTGGTGCCGGCCGGGAGCCGAGCCGGGATGCTGCTGCTCGCGCTGCTCGACACGGCGCTGCTGGTGGCCGTCTTCGTGGCCGTCGCCTGGGCCCTCGGCCGCCGCACGGTGCCGCTCGCCGTGCTTCACTTCTCGATCATCTTCGGCGCCTCTTTCTTCTGGGTCGGCGGCGCCTACCTGCGTTTCTCGTGGCTGAGTGCGGTGATCGTGGCGGCCTGCTGTCTGGCGCGCGGGAAGCACCTCGCGGCGGGTGCTCTGCTCGGTCTCGCCACCGGTCTGCGGCTCTTCCCGGTGCTGCTGGTCTTGCCGCTAGCCGCCAAGGCCGCTTCGCACCTGCTGCGCCGCGCGCCGGGCCGGCGGCGCTATCTGCGGCTGGGCGCTGCCTTCGCGGGGAGTCTGGTGCTGGTGGTGGCGTTGACCGGCCTGCTGCCGGGCGGCTTCGCAAACTGGACGGAGTTCCGGGAGAACAGCTCCCGGCACCTGGGGATCCTGTCGCCGAACGTGGTCAGCCTGACCCAGGTCCTGGCCCTGCCGGAGGAGCAGGCGGCGGTGAGCTGGGAGGAGTACCGGGCTCTCGGTCAGCGCCGGGCGCGGATCTACCGCTGGCAGCTGGCCCTGGTCTTCGTGCCGCTGCTGCTCCTCACGGCTCGGATCGGCCGCTGGCAGACCGACCTCGGGGCTCTGGCCCTCGGCCTGCCGTTGCTGCTGGTCGGCCTCAACCTGGCGGCCTACTACTGGGTGGTGCTGGTCCTGCTGGTGCTCGTCTGGCGCAACCATGACGACAAGCTGGCGCTGATCTTCGCGGCCGAGGCGGCGGCCTACTGTCTGGCCCTGTTCGTGGATCGCGAGGCGGCCCTCTANNGCCCTCGGCATCCTGTTCGCCGCCCTCCTGCTACCGAGCGTCGGGCGGGAGCTGCGGCAGGCGCGGCGCCGCCGGGAGGCGGCAAGCCCGGAGCGGACCGCCTAGCCTTCTCTGCTCGCCGAGCGCCCGGCGAGCGGTGGGAGCTGCGCCCGATGACTCTCTCGTCCGCCAACCGTTCGGCTGCTGATCCTCGTCGAGGTCGCCGCAACCTGGCGGCACCGGCTGCGTAGAGAACTCCGCAGATGGCCCGGCAAGATGCAGCGATCAGTCGGCACGGCGGACGGCGCTCCGGCAGGCCCGGCAGGGCTCGGATCGCACGCTCGTTGCTGGTGCTGGCGGTGCTCGGGCCGTTCACCGGGTGTGTCGTCGGCGCTTCACCTGCCGAGGTCGAGCGGATCGTCGAGGTGCTCGGCCTCGAGCCGGGCTCGACGGTCGCCGACGTCGGTGCCGGCGATGGCGACTTCACCCTCGAGCTGGCGGCGGTCGTCGGCGCCGGCGGGCAGGTGATCGCCACCGAGGTCGAGGAGGAGAAGGTGCGGGAGATCCGCGAGCGCGCCGAGGCCGAGGGTCTCGGCAACGTCACCGTGGTCCTCGGCAGCCAGGACGACGTCGGCCTGACCGCGGGCTGCTGTGATGCGGTGCTGCTGCGGTTGGTCTACCATCACTTCCAGCAGCCGGTGCGGATGCGCGCCGGCCTCCTGGCGGCGCTCAAGCCCGGCGGCAGGATCGCGGTGATCGACATCGTCCCCCAGAAGCACTGGCGCAAGCTGCGCGGGGTGCCGGAGCGGGGCGGGCACGGCATCCCGCTGGACGACCTGGCGGCGGAGATGACGGCCGCCGGCTTCGAGCAGGTGGGGCGCTACGAAGACTGGGCCGGCGACGAGGAGCGCTTCTGCCTCGTCTTCCGCCGGCGCCCGGAGGCGGACGGTTGAGGACCGGCGCGGGCGCCGCATGGCGGCCAGCGGCCGCGCCGGGACCGTCCGGCCGGCGGATCGGATGAGGCCGCAGACCCACGGCGGCTACCGCTGGCTGCTCTTCGACGCCGACGGCACCCTGTTCGACTACGACCGCGCCGAGGCGGCGGCCCTGACCGCGACCTGGCGCGAGGCCGGGCTGCCGCTGCCCGACGCCCTTGTCGACGCCTACCGCCGGATCAACGGTGCCCTCTGGCTGGCCTACGAGGCCGGGGGCATCGACCAGATCAGCCTGCGGGTAGAGCGCTTCGCCCGCCTCGCGGGGGAGCTGGAGCAGGCGGTGGACGCGGAGGCGTTGAGCCGGATCTACCTGCGCCAGCTCAGCCGGCAGAGCGAGCTGATCGCGGGCGCGCGCGAGCTGCTGGAGGACGTTCGCCGGGCCCACGAGCTGGCCCTGATCACCAACGGCATCCCCGAGGTCCAGCGGCCGCGCATCCGCCGCGCCGGCTTCGACGCCCTCTTCCCGGTGGTGGTGATCTCGGGCGAGGTGGGGGCCGCCAAGCCGGCGCCGGAGATCTTCGACGAGGCGATGCGGCGGATGGGCGGGCCGGCGAAGCGAGAGGTGCTGCTGATCGGCGACAGCCTGTCCTCCGACATCCGCGGCGGCGTCGACTACGGCCTCGACACCTGCTGGTACAACCCCGGGCGGCAGCTGCTCGCAGAGGGCGGGCCGCGGCCCGACTACGAGATTCACGAGCTCGCGGAGCTGCGGGCGATCCTGACCTAGCGCAGGCTAGCCTGGCGTTCTCACCAACGGAACCACCTGGGTCTGGGCAAGGGGTCGAGGGCGGCAGCCGCGCCGATCGGGTGCGGGGCGGAATCGGATCGCCGGCATGCTAGCCGCCGCCGGCGCCCGCCCGTCAGCTCTCCGGCAGCTCGCCGCGCAGGATGGCGGCGAGCGTGCCGGCGTCCAGGTTGCCTCCCGAGACCACGCACACGATCGGCCCCGGGCCGGCCGCGCCGGTCAGGGCGACGGCCAGCGAAGCCGCCCCGGCCCCCTCGGCCACTACCCGGCTGCGCTCGACCAGCAGGCGCACCGCGGCGGCTACCGCCGCCGGGCTCACCGCGATCGCGCCGGCCAGAAGCTCGCGGCTGAGCGGCCACATCTCGGCCAGCACGCGCTTGCCGCCGATGCCGTCGACGAAGCTCGGCCGGTAGTCGATCGCCACCGGCCGGCCGGCCGCCAGCGCCGCCGAGAGCGGCGCCGCGGTGTCGACCTCGGCGGCGATCACCCGCGCCGCGGGCCGCAGCTCGCGCAGGGCGGCGGCGATGCCGCAGCTCAGGCCGCCGCCGCCGTACGGCACGACGACCGTGTCGACCTCCGGCAGATCCTCGACGATCTCGAGGCCGATGGTGCCGTTGCCGGCGATCACCGCCGGCTCGCTCACCGGGTGGATGAACAGGCCGTCCAGGCCGGGGTAGGAGCGCTCCTCGAGGACCTGCCACCAGCGCTCGAACGGCACGGGAACGATGCGGCCGCCGAGCCGCCGGATGGCCGCCAGCTTGGTCGCCGGAGCGCCCTCCGGCACCACCACGGTGCACTCGACCCCGAGCCGGCCCGCCATCCAGGCCACTCCCTGGGCCATGTTGCCGGCGCTCGCCGTGTAGACGCCGCCGGCCAGCGCCTCGGCGCCCGCCAGCGCCATCGCGTTGCCGGCGCCGCGCAGCTTGAACGAGCCGATCGGCTGCAGGCTCTCGAGCTTGAGGTAGATCTCGGCCGGCGCCTCCTCGAGCTCGAGCCGCACCAGCGGCGTGCGCACGACGGTCCCCCGCAGCCGCTCGGCGGCGGCGCGGATCTTCGCCAGGCTCGGCGCCGTGAGCGGCTTCATCGCGGCATCGGCCCGGCGGCGGACGCGGTCGCCGGGCTTACCGTCCCCCGGCCGGCAGCCGGCCGAGGAACTCCCGGCGGTCCTCGGCGACGTCGGCGCCCAGGCGGCGCAGCCGGGCCAGGTAGTAGACGACGATCCGGCTGTCGAAGAGCCACCAGAGGAGGAGGAAGAGCAGGCACTTCAGCACCAGCGCCCCAAAGGTCAGGATCAGCATCAGCTCGGGGTGCCAGCGCAAGACCGGCCAGGCCCGCCTTCGATCCAGGCGGGTCCGGTCCTAGACCCCTTCGCCGGTCAGCGACACCGACAAGACGCCCTGGTCCGGGTCGTTGCTGGTGATCCGGAGGACGCGGCTCTGCGTTCCGGCGGCGCTCGGGCTGAAGCGGACGGTGACGGCGATCGAGCCGGCGGGCGCGATCGTGGCAGGCAGCGCCGGCTTGGCGGGGATCGAGAAGTCGGCGCCGGTGGCGTTGAGCTTGGAGATGACGAGCGTCTCGTCGCCGTCGTTCTGGATCGTGACGGCGAGGTCCTTGGTCATCCCGACGGTTACCGAGCCGAAGACGAGGTTCTGCGGCGTCACCGAGATGTCGGGCGCCGGACCCGGGGCGTCGATCTCGATGTCGGCTTCGCCGCGGACCTTCCCGACCTGGGCGCGGATCGTCGCCGTGCCGACGAAGCTGACGGTGCCCAGGGCCACCTTGGCGGTGGCCATCTCGCTGGCGTCGCTCAGGGTCTGGTCGCGGAACAGCAGGTCGAGCGGCTCGCCGTAGGCCTTCTCGAAGGCCGAGTAGTGGACCGCGGTGCCCTGGGTGACGTTGCCCTCGTCGCGGCTGAGGATCACCGTGATCGTGGTCTCCTCGAGGCCGCCGCGCTCCAGCTTCGTCGCCCCGAGGTTGACGATAATGACCTCGGGCAGGGCGGGGTCGAAGGGGATCCGGATCTCACCGGTGGTGTTCGCCACCGAGGCGGTGACCAGGGCCTCGCCCGCGATGGCTGGGCTGGTCAGCGTCGCCGTCGCCCGCCGGTCGATGTCGGCGTTGATCGTCACGGTGTGAGTGCCGGGCGCGGTGCCCGCGCTGCCGCCGACGAAGGTGCCAAGGGTGGTGACGAAGGTCACCGGGCGGTTGGCCAGCGGGATCCCCTCACCGACGTCGGCGTGGACGAAGATGACCGACGAGCCGTCCGCCTCGCCGCGCGCCTCGGAGGTGCTGAGCTGGATGATCGCGGTGGCGTCGGGCGGCGTGAACTCGACCGTGGTGCGGGTGATGAGCCCGTCGATCACCTCGGTGGTGCCGTCGTTGTTGGTCTTGAGCACCTGCGCGGTGATCGTCGCCAGGGCCGGAGAGGTGCCGCTCCGGAGCTCGACCAGGGCGGCGCCGTTGCTGTTGACGCTGACCACCCGCACCTGGCCCAGGCTGGCGCCGTTGACCCCTGGGAAGTCGCCGTTGTCGGTGGAGAAGCGGACCTGGCGCTTGTCGAGATCGGCCTCGCCGGTGATCTGGGCGGTGATCTCAACCCGCGAGAAGCCGTCCGCCGGGATCGAGCTGGCCGAGACCGATAGCACCAGGGCGCCGAAGAAGTCGGGCGAGGAGGGCAGGAAGGCGTTGCCCGAGTGCTTCCGGCTGCACCCCGCCCACGCGATGATCCCGCAGACGAGCAGGAGCCACGCGAAGGCGGCGCGCTTCATCTCACTGCCCTCCGAGGATCTTGGCGAGCGCCGCGCTGACCTCGGGCGAGTTGGAGCCGGTCACCACCCGCTGGGTGGTCGATTGGGAGACTCCCAGCGTCTGGCTGAGCGAGGCATGGGTGAGACCGAGATGCGACTTGACCGCCCCGAGGGTCAAGGTCAGGGTGGCGATGGTGATCAGCCAGCGGTCGTTGACCGGCGCGCCGACCCTGCCGCCGCCGGCGTTGAAGCCGAGGATCTCGAAGTTGACCTGTAGCGGCTGCGCGCGGGTGTCGTCCGCGGGGCCGACGATCCTGGTCGAGGTCGAGAATGGTTGGAAGCTCTTGGTCACGGTGGCCAGCCCGGTGGCGCTGGGGATGAAGATCTGGCGCGGATCGGGCCCCGCGGGGCTGAAGGTGTAGGGCTCCGCGTTCGAGATCCAGATCCGTGCTCGCAGGCGGCTCGGGCTGCCGGTGGTGCGGGCCTCGAAGCTGAACCCGATGCTGCCGCCGGCGGGTGGGAGGATCTGCTCGCTGCCCTGAAAGTTGCGCGTCAAGAGGGCCATCTTTGTCGTCTCCTCAGCAGGTCGGACTCTACGGCGCGGGCGCCCCTCCGAATCGATTCTTGAGGGTGCCGCTGAGGTTCCAGTCGATCGAGATCGACACCAGCGGCGACCAGGCCAGCTTGGTCTCGTCGATCAGCGGATTGGGGTCCTGGTCCTTGAACACCAGGGCGCCGACGGAGAGCCGCATGAAGTCGCTCAGCCTGAGGCCGGCGGCGAAGATCAGCGGCTTGTTTCCGATCAGTCCCTGGGTGAGGGTCTCCTGCGACGGAGGCAGGAACTGGTTGTCCCGTGATAGGTCGTCGATGGAGATGCCGATGGTCACCGACAGCCGCTTGAACAGCTCGCTTCTGAACTGGCCCTTGCGGAAGTCGGACCAGCGCAGGTGGGCCTTCTTGTTCACCGGCCGGAAGTAGATGTTCGTGCCGACGTAGGTGAAGAAGTCCTCCACGTCCTCGGCCCAGGCGATCCCCAGGTCCAGGGCCAGATACCAGTTCGCCCGCACCTCGTAGTTGGCCATCGTAGTGCCCGAGGCACGGAGCTTGTCGACCTGCTCCTTGTAGAAATTCTCGACCACCCCGGCGAGCACCGTGGTGCGGTTGGCGAGCGCCGTCGCGACGATGTCGAACGAGTCCTGCACGCCGATCAGCAGGTCGATAGCGCCGCAAGCGGGGATCGGAGCGTCGGGCGGTCCGCCGGGGCAAGCGGGGACCGCGGCCAGCGCCGCCTCGTCGTCCGGACAGCGCAGCAGGGTCTGCAGCTTCGACAGGTCGGCGACGCCGGCCTCGGTGCGCAGCGAGTCGGCGCCGGCAAGGACCGAGGTGAGCTGCTCGAGCTGCGCCAGACTGGCCAAGGTGTTGGTCACATTGCGCCGCCGGACGTCGAGGTCGTCGGGCTCCCAGGTGGCCGACCAGGCGGGCGCACCCTGAGCCCCTTCGGCGAGCGCCTGGAGCGCCGGCTGGAGCTGGCCGCCGAGCTGCACGAGGTCGGCCCAGGCGAGACCGGCGTCGGCCCCCTGGAGGAGCGCGGAGAGCCCGTTCGAGAGCGAGTCCTCGCCGGCCTTCTTCTTGAGCTGCGCCAGCTCGGGGCTGGCGACCAGCTCGGCCAGCACGCAGGCGGCCTCGGCGGCGACGTTCTGCAGGTTGCCGGTCTGGTCGCTGCGCTTCCCTTGCTCCTGCACCAGGACGTCGAAGGGGCGCTTGGACTGGCCCGGCAGGGCGTCGGTCTGGATGGTCTCGTCGAGGAAGGAGAGCGGCGGCAGCACCAGCCGCTCGCCCGGCTCGAGCCGGTCCTGCACCGCCTGGATCAGCGAGTAGCGGAGCTTCTCGTAGACGTCGGCGGGGATCTCGTCCATGCCGACCAGCTGCTGGTCGGCCGAGCGGTAGACGGCCTCGATCGTCGTCGCCAGCTCCTGCTGGAATTCACCGACCTTGTCCGGATCGGTCAGCCGGCGAACGCGCGTGAACTCGAAGCAGTAGGAGCGGTTGGGCAGCAGCCCGTTGACGACGTTGAGCTCGACGTAGCGCTGGGTCTGGCCGTTGTCGTCCTCCTCGTAGAAGCGGCTCAGGCCGATCGGCAGCTCCCGGCGGGGCTCGGAGGCGACCAGGTCGCGGGGACCGTAGCCGTAGTCGACGTAGTTGCGGGTGCGGGCGAACGCGTCGTCGCACAGCAGCGGGTCGGGGTCACCGACGTAGCGGCCGCTGACCGCGGTGACGTCGTCGCCGATCTTGCTGCGCAGGAAGAACTGGACGTCGAACGGCAGCGGCTCCAGGATCCGCCCGTCGCCGAGGTTGAAGTCGACCTGCGAGCCGGCGTCGACGTCGGCGGTCGACTCGAAGCTCTGGGTGGCGCCGCTCTCCGCGGCGGCGAGCGGCGCCGTCCCCCACGCCGCGAGGACCAGAACCAGGAGGCTGTCGCCGATGCGACGGGCGCGGCTCACGGGCAACGCTGCTCCTCCATGTTCTCCTCGATGATCTTCCAGCCGTCGTCGAGCTTCCGGAAGACCAGCTCCTTGTCGGTCTGGTCGCCGAACAGGTCGCCCGACGGCAGCTCCGCTTGGTAGGTCAGCGGAAAGAGGGCGAGCAGGTCGCCGCCACCCCGCTCGATCACCTCGATGTCACCCACGACGACCGAGATCGAACGCTTGTTGACGATCCTGTCGCGCCGGCACTCGAGCCACTGCACGCGGCCGAGCTCGGAGCCGGGCGGGAAGTCGGGGCCGTAGGCGGCGACGTAGTCGTCGAAGCGCTGCTCCTGCCAGGCGAGGCGCCAGCTCTCGATCGCCTGGCGGACGGCCGCCTCGTCGGGAGTCTGCCCCGCGGTGGGCTCGGGCGCAGTTTCGGGCCGGCCGGTGTCCAGCGTCTCGGTCACGGCCTCCTCTTCGTCGGTCTCTGGCAGCGGGGTGGGTGGCGGGACGGCGGTCACGTCGCTGTCCACCGACTGCTCGGGCGGCGGCGGGGCCGGTGGCGGCGGAGTAGGTGGCGGCGGAGGGGATGGTGGTGGCGCGGAGCAGGCGGCGCGCGGCGCCGCGGTCTCCGCGCACTCACGGACGTAGCCCGCCAGGATCAGCGACGGGCGCTCGACCTGCGACAGCACTTCGCGCAGGTTGCCCTGCGGCACCTTTTCCTCCCCGAGACCGGCCTTGCGAGCCTCGGCGACCGCCAAGCGCAGGTTCTGCACCGCGGCGCTGAACCTGCCGGCGCCCGCCTCGAGAACGCCCAGGTTGTTGAGCGCCTCCCAGATCGGGCAGGTGTCGACCAGCAGGCCCAGCAGCTCGTAGGCCTCGTCCTCGCGGGCGAGCTCGACGAACGCCGTCGCTTTCATCAGCTGCCAGCAGGCGGTGACCTCGGTCGGGCTCGGCGTCTCGAGGTGGTCGTCGATCCTGTCGACCTCCCTGCGCAGCGCGCCGACCTCCCCCGTCCGCCCGGCGCGCTCGATCTCGCGGCGGATGTCGTCGTAGGTCGCGTGGTCGCTCGCGCCGTTGCCGTTCGCCGGCGCGGGCGTCGGCGCCGCGGCGCCGGGCAGCGCCGCCAAGAGAGCGACCGTCAGCGCGGTGGCCGACACCTGGACTTGCCACGGCGTGCCGAGTCCGCCGCGCGCGCGCCGCGGGAGGGCAGAGCTATCCCGACCGCTATCCATGCCCGAGCCTCATCTATGAGGTGGTTAAAGCACCCTAGCACGGCGGCTCGCGCAAGCGCCAGACCTGCGCCCGCGGACCGTTAGGCCCGTCGGGACCAGAGCGGGTCGCTACCGCCGAGGCGGTCGATCGGCTAGACTCGAAGCCAGCTAGCCAGCAGGAACACCGGTCCGGGCCGGTTCAAAAGGAGACAGTCATGGGCGGAATCAACATGCCGCGGGTGCTGCTGGGCGGCTTCCTGGCGGCGGTGATCATCTTCGTGCTCGAGGGGATCGGCAGCCTGCTCTACTTCGAGGACCTCAAGGCGGCGCTCGAGGCGCACGGGCTGTCGGCCGAGATGAGCGGGCCGAGCTTTCTCATCCCGGTGTTCACCACCCTCATCACCGGCTTCGTGCTGGTCTTCTTCTACGCCGCGGCGCGGCCGCGATTCGGTCCCGGCCCGATGACCGCGGTGACGATCGCCGTGCTGCTCTGGTTCGGCGGCTATCTGCTGTCGATCCTCGGCATCGCGATGATCGGGCTCTTCCCGACCTCGATGCTGGTGCTCTGGGCGGTCATCGGGCTGGTCGAGATGGTCCTCGCCGGCGTCGCCGGCGCCTGGGTCTACCAGGAGGAGTAGCGGGCGGATGTCCGCCGGCGGCCGCGCCGGCGGCCTCCAGCTCGGCGGCCGCCCCACCCGTCTGCCGTCGTAGGGGAGGGCCTCGCGCCCTCCCGGCGGGGACCCTCCGTCCCTACGCGCCGCCCGTCAGGAACCCGACCACCGCCGCGGCGAACGCCTCCGGCTCCTCGAGCGGCGCGAAGTGGCCGCTGGCCTCGAAGACCTGGAACCGGGAGCCGGCGATCCCCTCGTGCATCTCGCGCGCCCGCTCGGCGGGCAGCAGGTCGTGGGCGCCGGCCAGGACCAGGCTGCGGGCGGTGATCTGCCCGAGCCGGTCGCTGAGGTCGAACAGCGGCAGCTCCTGCTGCGCGTAGGCGCCGTGGCGGTAGCTGAAGCCGACGTCGGCCCAGACCCGCGGCAGCAGCTCGCGGCCCACCTCGGGATCGGCGAACAGATAGAGGAAGGCCTCCTCGAGGTTGAACCGCCGCAGAAGCTCGGTCTTCTCCTCGGCGCTCAGATCCTCGCGCGCCAGCTCAAGCTGCAGGGCGTTCGAGGCGGCGAACCACTCGGGATACTCCTCGGCGAAGCCGGCGAAGTCCTCCGCCGTGGCGCGGGCGACGCCGTGCAGGAAGATCGCCGAGTCCAGGATCTCGGGCCGCTCGGAGGCCAGGAAGATCAGGTTGGTGGCGCCGTTCGACCAGCCGATGGCGTTGACCCGCTCGAGGCCCAGGTGGCGGCGCAGGGCGTCGAAGTCCTCGCGCACCGCCGCGAGCCCCATGTCGGCGTCCTCGACCACCGGCCCCGAGCCGCCCATGCCGCGGGGGTCGAAGTAGACCATCGTCAGGTGCTCCTCGAGCGGCCGGTAGAGCGCCCGCAGGCCGCCAAGGGTCAGCCCCCAGGAGTTCGGCACGGTCATCAGCACCGGCCCCGAGCCGTGGACCTCGTAGTGGATCTCGTGGCCGTCGAGGGTGGCGGTGAAAGAGCCGTTTTCGAGACCGGTGGGCGCCGGGCCGGCCTCGGGCACGGCGTCGGGCGCCTCGGCGGCGCAGGCCGCGAGCGCCAGGGCGAGAAGGGTTGCCGGGAGCCGTTGATCTCTCATGCGGCGAAGCCTAGCAAGCCCAGGGCCGCCCGGATGCGGCTAGCCGGCAGCGGGCCGGCGAGCAGGTCCGGTTAGGGCCGCCGCCGGTAGACGAGGTAGAGGCCGAAGCGCACCGCGGCGAAGACCGGCACCATCGCGATCAGGAACCAGGGCGTCCGGCCCCGCCCCAGCTCCCAGAGGATCAGCCCGATCCAGGTCAGCCCGACGATCATCAGCGTCAGGCGGTTCGCCCGCAGCCAGGCGAGACGCCGCTCCGGCCCCATCCCCATCAGGTCCATCTCGTCACGCATCGGTCCGCCTCACGGGCTATCGCCCAGACGCGGCACGAGCCGGTTCGGCACCGCCCGCACGTACTCCTCGTACTCGGCGCCGAAGCGCTGGCGGAGCTCGCGCTCCTCGAGCAGGATGACGCCGTAGATCGCCGGCACGAAAAGCGCGGCGAGGACGTAGAGGGCGGGGTAGTTCAGGATCAGGGCGAAGCCGGCGACCCCGAAGAAGAGCGACAGATAGCGCGGGTTGCGCACCCGCGAGTAGATGCCTTCGGTCAACAGGCGGCCGGGATCGTGGCCGACCTCGGGTAGGCCGGCGAGGATGGGGAACTTGAGGTGGCGCCGGCAGGCCCGCTCGAGCGCTACCGCGACGGCGTAGAGAACCAGGCCGATTGCCGCCAGCGCCCAATTGAACTCGAAGCTCGTCGCCAGCAGACGCTCGTGCTGGCGCGCGATCAAGACCGCCACGGTCACGTACACGATGGCCATGAGGCTGAAGGTGACCCGGGCGCCGAGCCGGCGCCAGAAAGCGGCGAAGGGATGGATCAGATACCACCAGAGAGCGGCCGGCGGCAGCCCGGCGCAGAGCAGGACCGCGAGCCAGTAGCGGATCTTGCCGAGCCATTCCACGGGCCGATCCTACCGGGTCGGCAGCGGTCTTGGCGCGGCGCGGCCCGCCGCCGGTCGCCGCTGGCCGCTCGCGTCCGGTCCTCGGCCGACCCTCCGCCCCTCGGCCGACCCTCCGCCCGGGCGGCGTCGAGATCCGGCTCCTGCGGGTAGGATTCCGGGCGCTCCCGTGATGTTCGAAGTCGTCAACCTCGACAGCAGCCGCCGCTGTGCAGCGAACAGGTCGTCATCTCCGACCGCAAGTGGAGCCGTGCCGACCGCGAGATCAAAGACTTCGAGCGCCAGCTCACCGACGCCGACGTCGTTCTGGTCAACAAGCTGTGGCGGTGGACGGTGACAAAGCCCGAGAGGAGGCCCGAAAGAATGCGAACCCTGCTGATCGTCGTGCTGTTGTCGCTACCGATCGCCGCCGCGGCCGAGGAGGCCGCGCCGCCGACCGTGGCGGATCTCGCGTGGCTCGCCGGCGCCTGGTGCAGCAGCTCCGAGAACGCCACCGCGGAGGAGTACTGGGTGGCGCCCCACGGCGGCGTCGTCCTCGGCCTCCACCGCGACGTGCGGGCCGGCGGCCGCGCCTTCTTCGAGCACCTGCTCATCGTCGAGGAGGACGGCGCCCTGGTGTACTACGCCAGCCCCGCCGGCCGCCCGGCGACCCCGTTCACCCTGATCGAGGCGGGCGAGCGCAGGGCGGTGTTCGCCAATCCCGAGCACGACTACCCGCAGCGCATCATCTACGAGCGCGACGGCGACCAGCTCACCGCCACCATCGAGGGCGACGTCGCCGGCGAGACCCGCGCCAGCGGCTGGCGCTGGCGCAAGGACGCCTGCGGGTTTCTGGCGGAAGAGCCCGCTCACTCGCCCGTCACGGGTGCGGGCGCCAGCGGAGAAGCCACCCGGCCCTGCTGGCGAGGGCCGGGTGGGACGTCGTCTCGCTCACCGGTGGGAGAGGGACGAAAGTGATCAGTACCGGTAGTGGTCCGGCTTGTAGGGGCCCTCGACCGGCACGCCGATGTAGTCGGCCTGCTCCTCGGTCAGCTTGGTGAGCTTGACGCCGAGCTGGTCGAGGTGCAGCCGGGCGACCTCCTCGTCGAGCTTCTTGGGCAGCATGTAGACCTTGTTCTCGAGGTCGTCGCGCCGCGCCCAGAGGTCCATCTGCGCCAGCACCTGGTTGGTGAA